>Ga0209577_10000521_pt1 | contig 39004 bp, 35 predicted proteins | sample GraSoiAngelo_109_FD_185874 | JGI IMG/M metagenome (GOLD analysis project Ga0209577, IMG submission 185874) | Grasslands soil microbial communities from the Angelo Coastal Reserve, California, USA - 14_0903_12_20cm (SPAdes) (version 2) | ecosystem: Environmental > Terrestrial > Soil > Grasslands... | reverse complement strand
CTCGAAAACATCCAGCCGGGGTGCACCCTGCCGCGTTCACGAAAAAGGAGGAAACAATAACTCCAGTCGTTTAAGCGACACTACACTAGCTGCTGGCCGTTTGTTGCAACAGTTTTCAATCGACCATCTAAAATCTACAATCTACAATTCTCGGAGGTAGCGCGTCTTGGCCTACATCCAATTTCTTGGCGCAGCAGGCGTAGTCACCGGCTCCAAACACCTGATCAATACTGGTTCGGACACGAGCGGAAAGAGGGGATTGCAGGTTTTAATTGATTGCGGACTATTCCAAGGCCAGAAGGAGTGGCGCGAGCGCAATTGGCAGGATACCCCCGTTTCCGCGAACGAGATTGATGCGGTCATCCTGACGCACGCGCACCTTGACCACTCGGGCTGGATTCCTCGCCTGGTGAAAGCCGGCTTCCAAGGCCCCATCTATGCAACCCCGGCTACCATTGACCTGTGCGGCATTCTGCTGCCCGATTCCGGGCGCCTCCAGGAAGAAGACGCGGAGTTCTACAACAAAAGGAAACAATCCAAGCACACCCCGGCACTGCCGCTTTATACGTTCGAGGAAGCCCAGTCCTGCTTACGGTACTTCAAGCCGCTCGAGTTCGATGTCGCAAAACAGCTCAGCCCCGAGCTGTCGTTCCGCTACGTGCGCGCGGCCCATATTCTCGGCTCCTCAATGATAGAAATCACGCTGAATACAGACGGGGTCGCGCGACGCTTGCTGTTCACCGGAGACATTGGACGCGTGCGCAACCACGATGTTGCCCCAGGAAAGGTCGTTCACTCGGGCCCGACCGAAGGCGAGGCCGCCGACCTGGTCGTCATGGAATCCACTTATGGCAACCGAAAGCATCCCACCAGCGACCCGCGTCCTGAACTTGCGTCTTTGATTAAGCAAACCGTTCAACGTGGTGGAAGCGTTATCGTGCCAGCCTTCGCCGTGGAGCGTACCCAGAAGGTTCTGTTCCTGCTGAAGGAGCTGATGGAATCAGGAGAGATCCCAAGAATTCCAGTCTATTGCGACAGCCCGATGGCCATCAATGCGGTGGAAATCTATTTGAAGTATTCGCAGGAGTACAGCGAGGACGCGCGCATTTTGATCCAGAAGTATGGTTCGCCGCTGGAGTGGCCGGCTTACACTTTTGCTTCTACACCGGCGGAATCGAAAAAAATCAACGCCTCGCACTTTCCTTCTATCATCATTTCATCCAGTGGAATGGCGACCGGAGGCCGTATCCTGCATCACCTGGCGCAGCGGCTGCCCGATGCGAAGAACACGGTCATCTTTATCGGCTTTCAAGCGCCGGGAACACGAGGGTTCACCATCAAAAGCGGTGCGCAAACAGTCAAGATTTATGGAGAGGAAGTGCCCATCCGCGCCCAAGTAGCTGCCCTGGAGCAGTTCAGCGACCACGCGGATACCCCCGAGTTACTGCAATGGCTGCATACGTTTTCGACCAAACCAGCCGTGACTTACCTGGTCCACGGCGAGCCGGCAGCGGCATCCGAGTTGCGGAACGCGATGCAGAAGGAACTGGGCTGGAACGTGCAGGTTGCCGAGTGGATGCAGCGAGTGGACGTGAGGTGATTGACGAATTGTCGAATTGACGACGGAGACGCCTCCAATTCGACAATTCGTAAATGCTTCCATTCGTCAATCTAAGGAGTTGCCATGACCGAAGTCGAACTGAAAAAGCATCTTGATGCGGCCGAGAAGAGCCCTACACAGATCGCCGCAGCGGTGTCGGGGCTGCAGGACAATGTGTTGCATTACAAACCTTCGCCAGACAAATGGTGCATTCTCGAAATCCTCGCCCATCTTGCGGATATGGAGATCCTATACGCCTACCGCCTCCGGCAGATGCTGGCCGATAAAAAACCGGTAATCGCCCCCATCGACCAGGATGACTGGGCACGCAACCTGGGCTATATGGAAAGCTCCCCGCCGGAATCGGTCGCGCTGTACGGTCTCAACCGGCATCACAATTTGCGCCTGCTAAGGCGCCTCAAGCCGGCCGATTTGGAGAAATCAGCTTTTCATCCGGAATACAAGCAGGATATGACGGTGGCCGTAATCGTCGAACGGATGGGCGCCCATGGCGCCAACCATTTAGCGCAAATCGAGCGGCTGAAGAAGGAAGCCACGACAAAAAATGCATAGATCCGTCGCTGTGCTTCCAATCAACAGACTCCGAATACAAGGGCGCCTAAGCCGGGAGGCAGCCGCCAAATCGTTACCGACCACCCACTTGGAACCATGCTCAGAAACCGGCTCTTAAAAGCAGCAATGCGGTTGGCCGCCTGCTTCCCCCACCCCGGCTGCGCTATCATACCCTCGCGCACGCTGCCGCTCGTTCATTCCGGTCTTAGCCCGGGCTGCGCGTCGGTCGCTCAGGATGACATCGCACGATGGGCGCTGGTGAAACGGACTAATGCATCCAGTTTCCCGGCGGCGCCACCGGAGTCGATGGACTTAGCAGCCAGGGGAAGCACTTCGGAAAGGTGATTTGCTCTGCCGGCTGCCACTAGGGCAGCCGCGGCATTCAGTAGAACAATATCTCGCCTGGCAGAGCGCTTTCCACCCAGAAGTTCCCGAATGATCGCGGCATTGGCTGCGGCGTCTCCACCCGAAATCTCTTCGATCCGTGCGCGCTTGAAGCCAAACTCCTCGGGCGTGACCTCATAGGAGCGTACAGTTCCCTCACGCACCTCAGCGACGCGCGTCGATGTAGTCACCGTGATTTCGTCCAGCCCATCATTGCCATGGACGACCAAGGCCCGGTGCAGCCCCAACATGCTGAGCGCCTCGGCCAATGTTTCGACCAGTTCCGCCGAATAAACCCCAACTACCTGGGCGGAAGCACGCGCCGGGTTGGTGAGCGGCCCCAGCAAATTGAACACCGTTCGCAACCGGAGTTCGCGCCGTGCCGGTTGCACATACTTCATCGCCGAATGCATGGCGGGAGCAAACAGGAACGCGATCCCTATTTCGTCCAAACAGGCTGCCAGGCGAGCTGGCGGAAGATCGATGTTTACGCCCAGGGCTTCCATGACGTCTGCCGACCCGCACTGTGACGTCACACTGCGATTGCCGTGCTTGGCCACGCGTACGCCCGCCCCCGCCACCACCAGAGCCGTGGCGGTTGAAATGTTGAATGTCCCGCTGGCATCGCCGCCGGTTCCACAGGTGTCAACCAGGGCATCGCGTTCCGTGCCGCTGACGTCCAGGGTAGAATTGCGCCGGATCGGCAGAGGAGCAGCCGCCTGGCGGATGGCCTCGGCGAATCCGACAATCTCCTCCACGGTCTCGCCTTTCATGTGCAGACCGACGAGCAGAGCCGCTATCTGCGCATCCGTGCACCCGCCCGCCAACACCTCCGACATCACTCCGCGGGCCTCTTCGCGCGATAGCGACTGCCGATGGTTTGCGATCCGGTGCAGGACGTCAGTGATCATGGGGAACCCTCAAGGGTAGCATCTCCGGGCAGGCTTGACGCTTGTGACGTCCATCGTTTGCCGTAGGTTCAGCCGTTCTATAGAATCGGGAGTTTGTTGCCCAGAATCCTCAGCCGTAAGCCAGCGCATACCCCAGATAATGAGCAGGAATCATTATGAAAATTCATGAATATCAAGCAAAAGGAATCTTGAAGAAATATGGCGTGGACGTGCCTCGTGGCGAAATGGCTACCTCGCGCGAAGAGGCAGAAGCCGCTGCCAAAAATCTGTTCGCCGCCGGAGCCTCTGGCGTAGTCGTAAAAGCGCAGATCCATGCTGGAGGCCGCGGCAAAGGTGGCGGGGTGAAGATCGCCAAGTCGATGAGCGAAGCCGGCGAGATCGCGGCCAAGATGCTGGGCATGAAGCTGGTGACGCATCAGACCGGCCCCGAAGGCCGCATCGTGCGCCGCTTGCTCATCGAAGAGACGCTTCACATCGAGAAGGAGCTGTATTTAGGCATTCTCGTGGATCGCGCCGAGGCCAAGCCGGTGTTCATGGCGTCGGCGGCCGGGGGAATGGAAATCGAGCAAGTCGCCGCCGAGAATCCCAATGCCATTCTGAAGCAGCATATCGACCCGGGCATGGGCCTGGAGCCGTTCCAGGCACGGAAGATTGCATTTCAGCTAGGGCTCAAGCCACAACAGATCAACCCGGCAGTGCAGTTTCTGACTGGCCTCTATCGCGCCTTCCTCGATACCGACGCTTCGCTGGTAGAAATCAATCCTTTTATCGCCTGCACGGATGGGCGCCTGTTCGCGCTCGACGCCAAGATCAATTTCGATGACAATGCGCTCTTCCGCCATTCCGATATTCGCGAGCTGCGCGACATCACCGAAGAAGATCCGCTGGAGGTCGAAGCCTCGAAATACAGTCTGAATTACATCAAGCTGGACGGCAACGTCGGCTGCATGGTGAACGGCGCCGGCCTGGCCATGGCCACCATGGACATCATCAAATATGCCGGCGGCATGCCTGCAGATTTCCTCGACGTGGGTGGCGGAGCCAACGCCGAGCAGGTTACGCACGCCTTTGAAATTCTGCTCAGCGATAAGAATGTGAAGGCGGTACTCATTAATATTTTTGGCGGCATCCTTCGCGTTGACACGCTGGCGACCGGGGTCGTTGCAGCGGCCAAGAAGACGAACATTCAGCTGCCGATTGTGCTGCGGCTGGAAGGCACGAATGTTGAGGCTGGCCGGGAGATCCTGAAGCAATCAGAACTGAACTTCACCGTGGCCGAGACGATGAAGGACGCCGCCGAAAAGGTGGTAGCGGCAGCGAGGGCATAGTTTCAAGGCAGAGACGCCTCGTGCGGCGTCGGGATTCGTAATCGGGATTCGTAATTCACCAAGAAGAGAACTTTCAAAGAGAGTCATCATGGCAATACTGGCTGATAAGAACGCGCGATTGATTGTGCAAGGTCTGACCGGGCGAGAAGGCACCTTCCACGCCAAGGCCTGTGCCGATTATGGAACGAAAGTTGTCGGCGGCGTCACTCCCGGTAAGGGCGGAAGCACGCACGAGGGCTGGCCTATCTTCAACAGTGTCCAGGAAGCCGTGGACAAGACCGGAGCCAACGCCAGCGTCATTTTTGTTCCGCCACCATTTGCCGCCGACGCCATCATGGAAGCGGCGGATGCCGAGGTCGAGCTCATCGTGTGCATCACCGAAGGCATTCCCACGCTGGACATGGTCCGCGCCTGGGAGTTTCTGCAAAACCGTCGTTCGCGCCTGATCGGACCGAACTGTCCGGGGATCATCTCCCCCGGCAAGTGCAAGATTGGCATCATGCCCGGACACATTCACCGCGAAGGCTCGGTCGGAATTGTCTCGCGTTCTGGCACGCTGACCTACGAAGCGGTATACCAACTCACTACGCGCGGGATCGGCCAGTCGACTGCGATCGGCATCGGAGGCGATCCAATCATCGGCACGAACTTTGTGGACGCGCTCGAGTTGTTCAATCGCGATCACCAAACCGAAGTTGTGGTGATGATCGGAGAAATCGGCGGTGACGCTGAGGAGGCTGCGGCCGACTACATCAGATCTCACATGAAAAAACCAGTCGTCGGCTTTATTGCCGGACAGACCGCGCCGCCGGGCCGGCGCATGGGACATGCCGGCGCCATCATCTCGGGAGGAAAAGGCACCGCCGCGGAAAAGATCAAGGCCATGGAAGCAGCCGGAATCCGTGTCGCCAAAACGCCCGCCGCAATCGGCGAAGCTGTAGTCGCAGCTATGGGTATAGCAGTGCGAGTTTAGTCGCAGCCACCTGCTTTACCTTGCCAATAGCCAACGACCAGCGACCAAGGACAAAAGCCAGAATGAAGACCCTGCAACGCACTCTTACTATTGTTAAGCCCGACGCAGTTCGCAAGAACGCGGTCGGAGACATCATTGAACAGTTCGAAAAAAACAGCTTCCGCATTCTGGCGATGAAGATGCTGGAAATTAACAAGCATCAGGCCGAGCAGTTCTATGCGGTACACGCGAGCCGGCCTTTCTATCACTCGCTGACCGAATTCATGTCCAGTGGCCCCATCGTGGTGCTGGCGCTGGAAAAGGAAAACGCCATCGCCGACCTGCGCGAGTTGATGGGAGCAACCAATCCCGCTGGCGCCAAGGAAGGCACGATCCGCAAGAAGTGGGGAAGCAGCATCGAGCACAACGCGATTCACGGCTCCGACGCCGACGATACCGCGCGATTCGAGCTGAGTTATTTCTTTGCCGGGTACGAGCTGGCAAAGTGAGTTCGGAATAAGTTCTCAAGTCGTTCTCAGTTGCCGGTTCCCAGTTTTCAGCTTCTGCGGCTCCAAAGTGCGTATTCCCTTTGGAAGCATAATCAGGAGGGCTGGTCTTCGTTGTCGACCACGCGAACTGAACTCACGGCTGAGAACTAAAAACGAAAAACGAAGAACGGAGAGCGGTTCCTATGCCGATGGTTCAAGTAACCATGCTCGAAGGCCGCACGACCGAACAGAAACGCAAGCTCGCAAAGCGCATTACTGACGCCTTGGTGGAAGAAGCGGCCGCCCGCCGCGAGGCCATCGTTATTGCGTTTCACGATGTAACTAAGGAGAGTTACGCGTCAGGCGGAGTGCTGATGGCCGACAAAGGGAAATAACCGTGTGGCGCAGGTCTGACTCAGGCAGGCCGGACAGAAGACCCGGCTTAGTGACAACCTACCCCAACGGTTCGTACAGATGCCCTTCCACTCGGTCCGCGATCTTCGGCAATTCCTTGCGAGCAAACTGCAGAAAATGAGACGCCGCGCGATGGGCTTCGAGCGCGGCGTCGTCTTTGTATTGTTCGTAAATGAAGAAGCGCCGCGGTTCGGTTTTATGGCGATGCACCTGGTAGGTGACGCAGCCCGGCTCCTTGCGCGATTCTTCCGTCAATTGGGTAAACAACTTTGCCACTTCCGCTTCGTGTCCTAACTTTGCCATCCACGTCACGGCCAACACAACCATCGCTCCGTTCGCTCCTTGGTTAGCTCCGCGCCTGCGCCCTGGTCCTCTGACGCGCTGCTACTTTTAGTTCGGCTGCGAATTCATCGACGCAGATAGTCTGATCGCGATCCGGGCCAGTGGAGACCATGCCCACCTTCGCGCCGGTCTCTTTCTCGACGAACTTGAGATACTCACGCGCCGCCTTGGGTAATTTCTCCAGCTTAGTGATTCCCTGAGTCGAAGTCCCCCAGCCCGGCATCTTCCCATAGACGGGCTGGGTCCTGGCATACCCACTGTCTTGTGCGGGTATGTCCCACGTCTTCTTACCATCGATTTTGTAGCCGGTGCAGACTGGAATCTCCGCAAGCTCGTCGAGCACGTCCAGCTTGGTGACGACCAGCCAGGAAATTCCGTTAATCATGACAGCGTAGCGCAGCAGTGGCAAGTCGAGCCATCCGCAGCGCCGTGGGCGCCCGGTCACAGCTCCGAATTCGTTGCCGCGGGCCCGCAGCTGATCGCCCATTTTGTCGCGAGCTTCGCTGGGAAACGGCCCTTCGCCAACCCGTGTGCAGTAAGCCTTGCTCACGCCAACAACGGTGTCGATGCTCGTAGGTGCAACCCCAGTTCCGGTCACCGCTCCGCCGGAAGTCGCGCTGGATGAGGTGACAAATGGGTAAGTGCCGTGGTCGATATCGAGCATGGTGCCCTGCGCCCCTTCGAACATCACAGACTCGCCCGCCAGGAGCGCCTTGTTCAGCAGCGCAGCGGTATCGCAAACCAAGGGCTTGATTTGCTCAGAAGCCTGGGCGTATTCCTGATACATTTTGTCCGCGTCAAGCGGCTCTGAATTGAACAAGGAGTGCGCGATCATGTTTTTCTCGCGGCACGCATTTTCTATGTGCGTCTTGAGCAGCTTGAGATCGAGCAGATCGGCCACGCGTAAGCCGCGACGCCCCATCTTGTCTTCGTAAGCGGGACCAATACCCCGCGAGGTGGTGCCGATCTTCACGCGGCCGGGAGCATTCTCGGCCGCCAATTCGATCATCCGGTGATAAGGCAGGATCACGTGAGCCCGATTGCTGACGAACAGGTTGCCATCAATATCTATTCCGGCAGCTCGAAGGTTCCCGACCTCTTTCAACAGTGCCATGGGATCCAGCACAACTCCGTTACCTATGACCCCGCGGCAACCCGGCCGTAGCACGCCTGAAGGCACCAGTTGCAAGATGAATTTCTTTCCATCGATGATGACGGTATGGCCGGCATTGTGTCCGCCGGCATAGCGGGCAACAACCGGGAAGCTTTCCGAGAGCACATCGACAATTTTGCCTTTGCCCTCGTCGCCCCATTGCGCGCCTACGATGACCGCAGTCTTGCCTCGTTTCAAAGCCAACTCCGTGGGGAAAAATGGCGGCCGCCCCGGCCGCATTGCGGGGTCGCACACACTCTTGCCCCCGGCCGAAAATCGCAGAATTACTGGGATAAAAGCGGGAACGGTGTGTACGAGACATCATAACGTGAGACGGTGCGGGCGGGCAATCGGTCACCCATCTTCGGTCGTTAGTCCTTGGTCGGGGACCAGTGTCATCCAGGCGGGGGGCTGACCACTAACGTCCTGCGACTATAGACTGTTCTGTCATGCCCGAGCTTCCCGAAGTCGAAACCATTGCGCGCGGTCTGGCTAAGCGGGTTACCGGAGACGTGATTGAGTCGGTGTGGCTGGGATCGAAGCCGGAGCCCCTGAAATGTCCGGCCAAGGATATAGCTGCGACGCTCGAGCACGCCCGCATCGCAGCCGTGCGAAGGATGGGCAAGCACATCGTATTTGATCTCGAGCGCGGGAAGCGCACCGGAAAGGGTGGGGACGAGGCTTCGCCCCGTCCAGCGCGGGTCAAAGATCGGCGCCCACACGTTACTGGGGCACAGTGGATTGTCCACCTGGGCATGACCGGGCAATTGCTGTTCTGTTCCCCTGCTGCTGACGTCAAGCGGCACACCCACGCCATTGTGAAGTTGGCATCCGGAAACGAGCTGCGTTTCGTCGATCCGCGTCGCTTCGGTCGGCTCAGCGTGTCACAAAATGGCGATTTCGAAGCCGTAGGCTCGGAGCCGCTCGAAGTGGAAGTGGAGAAATTTGTTGCCCTCTTCGGCGGCCGTAAGACACCCATCAAAAGCGCCCTGCTTAACCAGAACCTGCTGCGTGGGGTAGGCAATATCTATGCTGATGAATCCCTGTTCCGGGCCGGAATCCGCCCGCGACGACGTGCCGCCACTCTGACCCGTGAACGACTACGGAAGCTTTATCTTTCTGTACAGGAGGTCTTGAAGGAAGCTATCGCGCTCGGCGGCTCCTCGATCTCCGATTACGTTGACGCCGACGGAGAGGAAGGTTTTTTCCAGCTACAACATCGAGTGTACGGCCGCGAGGGAGAGCCCTGCCTGGTCTGCCAAAAGCCCGTCAAGCGCATCGTGATCGCCGGCAGAAGCAGCCATTACTGCCCGAAGTGCCAGAAGTAAGAACTGCCAAATTGCCAATTTCGAGACCAGTACTGGGTGCTTTCAATCAGCAATGGAAAATTAACATTCAATCGACAATTCAAAAATCCCAGTGTTACATTTAAACCCTTTCACTATGTCCGACTTTTCCATTGGTGTAGACCTTGGCGGCACAAACCTGCGCATTGCCGCGGTAGACCAGGACGGCCGCCTGATCGAGAAAGTCACGCTCGGCACCAAGGTCGCGCTCGGCCGCAGCCGCGTGGTTGATGACATGTGCGATGCCGTTCTCCACATGTCCGAGAAATACTGCAACAGCTCAAATCTCGTGGGCATTGGTATCGGCGTGCCCGGCATCATCGACATGGAGACCGGCATGGTGCGGGAATCCCCGAATCTCCCAGGCTGGTCCGACTACCCAGTGCGCGCCGAAATTGAGAGCCGGCTGGGAACGCGGGTCCTTCTTGAAAACGATGCCAATGCAGCCGCCTTCGGCGAGAAATGGCTGGGAGCGGGAAAGCACGTAGATGACATGGCCATGCTGACTTTAGGCACAGGCGTAGGCGGCGGTCTGGTTCTCGGCGGCCGCGTCTGGCATGGCATGAACGGCATGGCCGGCGAGTTCGGCCACATGACCGTTGAACCAGAAGGCGCCCGGTGCGGCTGCGGCAATCGCGGGTGTGTCGAGGCCTATGCATCCGCCACGGCCGTTATGCGTATGGCGCGGGAAGCCATTGCCGAGGGACACGCGCCGGCCCTGGCCAAAGCCTCCAGCTCCGATCCCGAGTTCAGCGCCAAAGCCGTCTACAACTTGGCGATTCAGGGCGACGAAGAAGCTCGCAGGATTTTCCGCCGCGTGGGACGCGCTCTGGGCATTGCGCTCTCCGCCTTGGTGAACGCGCTGAATCTGCCGATGTACGTGGTGGGTGGAGGGGTTTCAAGCGCGTGGGAGGCCTTCGCGCCCAGCAGCTTTGAAGAACTGCGGCAGCGCTGCATGGTCTACGCCGCCACCGCCCCTCCCAGCCACCACGCCACTGGAGAGCAAGGCGCCTCGGCCCACGTCGAAGCCAAAACCACCAAGAAGACCATCATCACTCGTTCCTTGCTGGGCACGGACGCGGGATTATACGGCGCCGCCCACCTGCCCATGGTGAACCACCGCAGCTAACGCCTAATTTAATTGCCGTTGTTATCCTGTCAAGCGGCTGATCCGCGAGGCGGGTTAAGACTGGACTGACGAGGTTCAAACCGAGCATTGATTCCATTGCGGTTAGTGGTCTTTTGTCAGGGGAAGAGTTTGTGACTTTTTCGCACGAGTGATGCTGCGGACAAGCTCCGTGCCGGAAAAATCACAAACGCTGAGCGAAAGCGAAGGGTCTACCCTTGGCTTATGAGGATAGCTGTCTGGCACGGGTCTTTGACCCGTCTAGACCGTTCAGAAACCCGCCTCCGCATGAATCAGAGACGAATCGGCGCCCGTTCCATGACCCGCTTGAAAGCTGCCAGGAATCTCTGGTTCTGCTCCGGCGTGCCGATGGTTACCCGGATTGCCAGCGGCGCACCCCATGCCCCGAGGGCCCGAATAATGACTCCTTCAGCCTGCATCCGCTTGGCGACCGCGCCGGCGTCTTCTCCTACCTCGCAGTAAACAAAATTGGCCCAGGTCAGAGACGCCCGGTAACCCAGCCCAGACAGTTCTTTGACCAACGACTCTGCGCCGTCTGCGTTATTTTTCAGTGCTAGCTGGATGTGCGCGTCGTCATCGAGGGCAGCCAAAGCCGCCGCCTGAGCCGGCACAGAAACAGAAAATGTCGTCCGCAGGCGGCTGAAGTCAGCCATCAGGTCAGCGGGACCGATCCCATACCCTACACGCAATCCCGCCAAGCCGTGCGCTTTGGAGAACGTGCGCAGCACGACGACCTTCCGCCCGGCGCGCACATAATCGAGCGAATGCGAATACTGAATTTTTCGCTGCCCCGCGAAGTATTGGGCAAACTCGTAATACGCCTCATCGACAATCACAACCACATACTCGGGAACTCTGGCCACAAACCGGTCAAGCGCCGCCGCGTCAAACAGCGTGCCGGTAGGATTGTTAGGATTTGCCAGAAACACGAGGCGAGTTCCGGGTGCGATAGCTGCGGCGATGGCTTCCAGATCGAAGCCATCGTCTTTCGTCGGTGCCTCGATGATTTCCCCTCCCGCTGCCTTGGTTGCAATTGGATAGACGATAAAAGAGCGCTGGCTGGTCACTGCGTTCTGTCCCGGTTTTAGCAACGCCCGGCAGATAATGTCGAGCAGAGAAGTCAAACCTGCCGCGACAAGAACCTGATCCGTTGCCACCCGAAAGCCCGCTGCCAACTTCTGCCGAAGTTCACGTGCATCATTGTCAGGATAGAAATTGCATTCGGTGATGGCCGCCTCCATGGCCTGGACCGCCTTCGGCGAAGGCCCGAAGGGATTCTCATTGGAGGCCATCCTGATCGAGTCCGCGCGTCGAATCATTCTTGTCTTAGAGCTGGCACACTGAAAGTTTGTGATTTTTTCTGGTTTAGACGATTTTTCCGGCAGGTAAGCTGCTTGTTTTCAGCATCAGTCCGTGCGAGAAAACAAAAAAGTCTCAAACTCCGAGCGGAGCCAGTTTCTTCGCTTGCCAAGAAACTAGTGCAGTCGAAGGATCCCTACCTAAACCTCCGCGCGGTGCTGCCGCAAGGCATTGTTCCCGCCGCTCCCCGAAGCCGCGCGACTTCCTGCGGTTTCAGTTGCCGGTATCGTCCGGGAGGCACATCCAATTCCAGCGGACCATAGCGGACACGCTTAATCTTTTCTACGTGATGGCCGACCTGCTCGAACATCCGCCGGATCTGCCGGTTGCGTCCTTCGATCAACGTTACCTCGTACCAGGGATTGGCGGCATCTTTGATCACCTTTACTTTGGCCGGGGCAGCTTTCACCCGCCGGCCATCCTCGGTGGGGATGGAAACTCCCGATCGAAGCTTCGCGATCTCCTCTTCGGTCGGTTTACCACTCACTTTCACCAGGTAGGTCTTGGGAACGTGCGACGCTGCTCTCATGAGCCGCTCTGCGAGTTCGCCATCATTGGTAAGAAGCAGCAACCCTTCGCTGCCGTAGTCGAGCCGCCCCACGGGATACACCCGCCCTTTCACGCCCGCTAGCAGGTTCATCACCGTGGGACGCCTCTCGGGATCGCTGACCGTGGTGACAAATCCCCTCGGTTTGTTCAGCAGAAGATAAATGTGCCGTTGCGGCCCGCGCAGCAGCTTCCCGTTTACCCGGATATGGTCGCGCTCGGGATCCGCTTTGGCGCCCAATTCGGTAACAGTTTTTCCATTTACTGCCACCCGGCCGGAAGTAATCAGCCCTTCAGCCTTACGGCGCGAGGCCACTCCCGCGGCAGCAATGATCTTTTGCAGGCGTTCGGCGGCCATGCAAAAAGGTTAGCAGATCGAGTTCGGTTACGTTGGTAATCTTTAGCCTGCTTACCCTTGGCTATATCGTCTTAGCAGCGGAAATCCATGTCTCTGAATTGATGGCACTTCCCGGTGAGAGCGCCGAAAAAATTCGGGCCGACAGTAGAGTTTGGACGAACTGCAAAAATACTTAAGGATGGCAGCATGAAAAAGCTTCTGGTTGTGATGGGTGTGACCTTGGCAGCCGCATCTGTTTGGGCTCAACAGGACACGACTCCGGTTGAGCCGATGGATCAAACGCCGATCTTCCGGGTTAATGTGGTCTCCCGTACCACCAAGGCCGTCAACTACCGCCATCGCGGGGGCTCGACCACGGTTGATCTCAAAGGAACCAGCCTCATGCCGCAAGCGGGAGGCAAGGCGAAGGTCGACAGCAAACAGGGGCGGCTGGAAATCAATGCCGGGTTTACCCACCTCGAGCCGGCCACCAAGTTCGGCAGCGAGTACCTGACCTATGTGCTGTGGGCGGTCACGCCCGAGGGTCGTCCCGTAAACCTGGGCGAAGTCCTGCTGGACCAGGAGGGGCGTGCCGAGCTGCATGTGACCAGCGACCTGCAGGCGTTCGGCCTGATTGTCACCGCGGAGCCGTATTTCGCGGTTACGCGGCCCAGCGATCTGGTGGTCGAGGAAAACATCGTCCGCCAGCAAACCCAGGGCTGGGAAGAATCGATTGACGCCCGGTTCGACATGCTGGAAGGCGGACAGTACACCATCGATCTGAAAGCGCAGCAGCTGCCCTCGGCGACGGGCTCCCCCAAAACGCCGCTGGATCTGCTGGAGGCGCGCAATGCCGTCGCCATCGCCAAAGCCGCGGGGGCGGCGCAGTACGCGGGCGACAGTCTCGCCAAGGCCGAGGACTTTCTGGCCCGGGCCGAAGACTACCTTCGCCGCAAGCAGGGCAGAACGCCTATTGGCACGGTATCGCGTGGCGCGACGCAAATGGCGGAAGACGCCCGTGTGCTGACCCTCCAGAAGAAGCAGGCAGAAAAGGTCGCGGCCGAGAAGCGCGCTATCGAGGAGCGTGCAGAGAAAGCCCGTGCCGAAGCTCAAGCGGCAGCCGAACGAGAAGCGCAGGCCAAGGCCCAGGCTGAGGAAGATGCGCGCAGGCGTCAGCAAGCAGAAGCTGACCGTGCCGCCGCCGAACAGGCTAAAGCAGAAGCCGAGCGCATGAAGGCGGAAGCTGAGGCAGCCCGCGCAGCAGCCTTAGCTGAGCAGCAGAAGGCGGAAGCTGAGGCGGGAAAGGCGCGTCTGGCGGCCGAACAGGCCGAGCGCCAGAAAGAAGAAGCCATTCGTCAGAAGGAAGAAATGCGCGCCCGCCTGCTCAATCAGCTTAATCAGGTCCTGGAAACCAAGGATACCATCCGTGGCCTGGTGGTCAGCATGCCCGACGTGCTCTTTGACACCGGTCAGTACACCTTAAAGTCCGCTGCCCGCGAACGTCTGGCCCGCGTTGCCGGCATTGTTACCGCCTATCCCGAGCTGAAGTTTGAAATTGAAGGGCACACGGACAGCATTGGGCGCGATGACTTCAACCAATCACTTTCCGAAAAGCGCGCCGCCACCGTGCGGGATTATCTGGTCGATGCCGGAGTCTCGATTAATAACGTGGTCGAGCGCGGCTTCGGGAAGACCCGTCCCATTGCTGACAACAGTTCACCGGCAGGCCGCAAACTGAACCGGCGCGTCGAGATGATTGTTTCCGGCGACGTAATCGGCACCAAGATTGGCTCGGATGCGGAGGCCGATGGCACTAAAGTGATTCCGCCACAGCCGACGCCGGCCAGCGTGCCCCTGCCTCGGTATTAAATCTTGAAAGATCAGGGGGACGGTCTCTAGCTGACGTTCTCCAGCGCCAGCGCCATCCCCATACCGCCGCTCACGCAAAGCGTAGCCACGCCCCGGCGGGCCTTCCGCTTGAGCATTTCGTGCAGCAAAGTGACGGTAATCCGCGTGCCGGTGCACCCGATTGGATGCCCCAGAGCAATGGCCCCGCCGTTCACATTGAGCTTGCCGCGATCCAGATGAAGCTCCCGATCGCAGGCCAGAACCTGCGCGGCGAAGGCTTCATTCAATTCGATCAGATCGAAATCATCGGGCTTGAGGCCCTGCTTCTGCTCGAGTTTGCGCATCGCCGGTACCGGGCCAATGCCCATGGTCCGAGGGTCCACCCCAGCGGAGGTGACGGCTATGATTCGGGCCAGCGGCTGGAGCCTGTTCTTCTTAACAAAGTCTTCGCTGGCTACTACCACTGCCGCCGCCCCATCGGTGATGCCGGAGGAGTTTGCCGCGGTTATCGTTCCAGTTTTTGAGAACACCGCTGGCAATCTGGCCATGCTCTCGATGGTTGCCCCGACATGCGGATGCTCGTCTTTGGAAAAAACCGTCGTACCGCTCTTGCTTTCGATCGTTACAGGAACTATCTCATCGCGGAACCGTGCCGAGCCAATTGCACTCGCAGCGCGCGTCTGCGAACACAGAGCGTACTGGTCCTGCTCCTCGCGCGAAATGTGGTATTGCTGCGCTAGAAGTTCAGCCGTTTCGCCCATCACCATCTTGGCCATGGGGCAGAAAAATCCGTCGCGGTACATGCCGTCGACGAGCTCCTGGTGCCCCATCCGATAACCCCAGCGCGCTCCATCGAGATAGTAGGGAAGGCGCGACATGGATTCCGTTCCTCCCGCCAGCACGCAATCCAGGTTTTCCACCGCAATCTCCTCGCACCCCAAGGCGATTGCCTTGATCCCGGAGGCGCAGGCCATGTTTACCGTGTAGGCGGGAACTTCCTGAGGCACGCCGCTGCGAATGGAAATCTGCCGCGCCGGATTGGGTCCGCCGCCGGCTTGGCGCGCATTGCCGAATATAGTTTCTTCGATCTGCTCAGGCCGCAGCCCCGCTCGGTCCAGGGCGGACTTGGCTGCGACAACGCCCATATCAAGAGCCGTCAGCGACGCGAGCGACCCTCCAAATTTGCCGATCGGTGTCCGAACCGCGGAGAGAATAAAGACGTCCCGCACAGGTCACCTCAAGCAAGGCAGGCAGAACCCCCAGTCTAACGGAAAGCTGGAGATCTGTCGCTGGCAAGGCGTTTGGCCGGTTTGGCTTTGCGATCCTGGTGAATTCTTTGCCAGCCTTGCGGTTGAGAGTTTATTCGGGAGGGTCGGCGAGGACCGTTTCTTCCCCCTGCTCCGTCTCCTGCAGCATGAAGCTGAGGACCTGCTGCGGCACAGGAGCATTCCACACCGGAGCAAACGACTGCCGGTGCAAAGGCGAAGGCCCAAACTCCCGCAGCGCGGCGATATGACGAGGAGTGCTGTAACCCTTATTCGAAGCGAGCCCATAGGCCGGAAAGACCGGATTCCACTCTGAAACCATGCGGTCTCGTTCAACTTTCGCCAGGATGGAGGCCGCTGCGATAGAGGCGGAAAGAGCATCACCGTGAATGATGGCGCGCTGCGGCAGTTCGCACTCGAGCTTCAAGGCATCGATCAGCAGGTAATCGGGCGAGGGCTGTAAGGCGAGAACAGCCTCGCGCATCGCTAATCGGGAAGCATGATAGATATTGATCTGATCGATGCGGGCCGCGTCAACAGCCGACACCGAGAAGGCAATCGCGTGTTCCCGGATGCGTTCTGCCAGCTCCTGCCGCCGTTCCGGCAACAGGAGTTTCGAATCGCGCAGGCCGCGAATCCTGTACGCAGGGTCGAGGATGACAGCTGCCGCCACCACGGCTCCAAAAAGCGAGCCGCGCCCGACTTCATCCACGCCCGCCACCAGACGTGCTCCCGAGCTCCAGGCCTTTTTTTCGTAGCGCAGGGTGCAACGGAGTCGCTTCAAAAGCCGCAGCTTGGCCGCGGACGCAGAAAGAGCTTTCTCAGCAGCGGGTTTTGATTTCGACGGCAAAGGAGAAGCCTCATTTTTCATCTTCGCCGAGCCCACGCCCGAAGGCAAGTGCGAAAATCCGCGCATCCGCTCGCCAGAGCGGTCTTGAAACGGAAGTAACCTTCCTGGCCGGGAAGTAACCTCCGCGAAGGGTACTGCTGGTACATTGAACGTCTTCTATCTAGCTGCTACTGTGCGCACAAGGCTCGGCAAAAATTGTGAGTGACAGCGCCGGCAAATTCGTTGTCCCCGACCGACTGACTAAACGCATCCACGTAGCGTTGCCGATTCGTGTCACTTGCTGGGACAACCAGCATCAAGCTCACCTGGAAATGGCCTGCACCTACGACATCTCCCAACACGGCGCCCGCATCGTGGGACTCCGCTCGGCCCAAGAGCCGGGCGAGATTGTCGCGGTCGAGCGTGGCCGCAGCAAAGCCTTCTGCCGCATAGTCTGGGTCGGGGAAAGCAATTCGGAACTGCGCGGCCAGATCGGGCTCGAGTGCGTGGAAACCGACAAGTCCATGTGGGAATCCGAGCTGCAGGAGATGGTGGAAGCCTACGAGCCAATCCTGCTTGAAAATCTGCCTTTTCGGCCGGTGCTCGTCGGCCCAGGAGGCGGTGCCGGCCGCCGGCGCACTCCCCGTTTTCCGATCGACGGCTTTGCGGAACTGCTGCGGGGCGATGGAAACAGCCTGGAAGCCCCGATTAGAGATCTTGGCGAGCTGGGTTGCCTGGTGACCACCCGGCTCAGGTTGGATCCGGGCACCAATCTAAAGGTCGTGCTGAATGTCGCCAACTGCGACCTCATGCTTCGAGGCGAAGTGCGCCATGCCGCTCAGGATATAGGCCTTGGCATCCAGTTCCACGAAATTCGCAAAGGGGACCGCTCCGTCCTCCAGTACATCCTGCGAAAACTCGCTGAGCAGGAAGAGGAAAGCAACAGACAGCGGCCGAAGGTCCGGGCGGCTGCGGCTTCGCTCTAGTTTTCTACGGGTCATTTCTCACCCAGCGTTTGAGACCGCGTTGGCGCGCTAGCCTTCGGGCACTTCGGCCCGCTTGCCAGGAAAGAGAGCCGGTTTCTTAGATCTAATCAGAGGAACAGACCAGGCCAGGATCCGATATCCCAGCAGCACACCCACCACCGCCGCATAGCGCAACGGTTTCGTCAGGTCGGCCTTGACCAGCCAGAGGTAGTGAATCACGGCGGCAATGGCACTGACATAAATCAGCCGGTGTAGCAGGTTCCATCGCTTACCGCCCAGGCGCCGAATCCAGCCGCTGGAGGAAGTAACCGCCAGAGGAACGAGCAGCAAGAAAGCAGTAAATCCCGCAGTGATAAAGGGACGCTTGGATACATCTTTGATCATTTCGTGCAGGTCGAAGAATTTGTCGAGCCAGATGTAAGTCGTGAAATGGAGCGCAGCGTAGAAAAAGGCAAATAGTCCGAACATCCGCCGCAACCGGATCAGCCAGTATTGTTTTGTGAGCCTTCGCAAAGGCGTGACACCGAGGGTCACACACAGAAAGATCAGAGTCCAATCACCCGTGGAATGGGTGATGAACTCAATCGGATTGGCGCCCAATCCGCCGGAGTATGCTTTCCAGGCGAGCCGGATTAGCGGCCCCAGGCAGGCCAGGAAAATGACGATTTTGAGCCAGCGCATCATTACTCAGAAATACCGTTTCAGATCCATTCCGGAGTACAGGCTGGCCACCTGATCTCCATAACCGTTGAACATCAGCGTGGGACGTTTAGAGAATTCTCCCAGCCGCCGCTCTCGCGCCTGGCTCCAGCGCGGATGATCCACATTGGGGTTCACGTTCGAATAAAAGCCATACTCGTTGGGAGTCGCTTTGTTCCAGGTATTGATGGGCTGTTTTTCGGTAAACGCGATCTTCACGATTGCCTTCGCACTCTTGAACCCGTACTTCCATGGCACGACCAGGCGCAGAGGCGCCCCGTCCTGATTAGGTAAGACCTCCCCATACATCCCGAAGCAAAGAAGCGTCAGAGGATGCATGGCTTCGTCCAGCCGCAAGCCTTCCACGTACGGCCACTCCAACACTCGCTCCCGCTGTCCAGGCATCTGGCTCGGGTCGTACACGGTGGTGAACTCCACGAATTTCGCCTTTCCCAGCGGCTCAACTTGCTTCAACAGAGTGCTCAAGGAAAATCCTACCCAGGGTACGACGATCGACCAGCCTTCCACGCAGCGGTGCCGGTAAACACGCTCTTCCGGCGAGGCCAGCTTCATGATCGAATCTACATCGAGCGTCTTCTTCTTGCTTACCAGGCCCTCGATCTTGACGGTCCATGGCCGCGTACGGAAGTTCTTGGCCAGTCCGGCCGGGCCCTCCTTATCGGTGGAGAACTCGTAATAGTTGTTGTAATGAGTGACGTCCTTGTAAGGCGTGATCTTCTCATTCGTGCTGAAGTTGCTCTTTTGGATGCCATCAATCTTCGTGCCTGCCGATGCCTGTTCCCACGGGGAAGCCAGTTTTCCGAGCAATCCGCCGCCAAGCGTTGTCGCGCCGGCAATCGCCGCACCGCGGAGAAAGGCTCTCCGGCTTAAGTAAAGTCCTCTCGGCGTGATTTCAGACGAAGCTATGTCAGCCGGCTTTTTAATCAACATGGAGGGATTCCCCAGATTGAGCTGCAACTATCTTCTTACAAATAGGACGCAAGTAGACAGGAAAAGTTGCACCCTTTTGTGACTCTTGGCTGTGCCTAGATCACAGATCTTGGGATTTTGGGCAGCATACGGCTGTAAGGCGCATTCTGAAGAGCCCGGCAAAATAGCAGGTTTAGGTCATCTCCGAGCGCAATACTTCGCGCACCTTGCGTGACAAGTTCTGGAGGGTGAAGGGTTTTTGCAGGAATGCGGTTCCAGGCTCGAACCCACCCTGATGGACGATTGCGTCCTCGGTATATCCCGAAAGGAACAACACTCTAGTCTGGGGGTGTGTCTCAGAAAGTTGCTTGGCGAGTTCTCGCCCGCTGATCCCAGGCATGACCACGTCTGTGATCAGCAGGTGGATGGGCTCGGTGTAGGTCGTCGAAATCTTCAGCGCCTCTTCCCCATTCTCCGCTTCAATGACCTTGTACCCGCGAGACTCAAGCGTCTCTCGCACCAACTGCCTGACCGACTCTTCATCTTCCACCAGCAACACGGTTTCGTTGCCGTGCATAACGCTGCTGCACGGCGTAACTGTATCGGTTGGCTGGGCAGCCTCTTCCACTCGCGGCAGGTAGATTCGAAAGGTGGTGCCGTGTCCCACTTCGCTCTGGGCGAAAACGTATCCGCCGCTCTGCTTGACGATCCCGTACACCGTCGACAGCCCGAGGCCCGTGCCTTTGCCTTTTTCCTTGGTGGTGAAGAAGGGTTCAAAGACTCGTGACAAGGTTTCCTTATCCATGCCGCAACCGGTGTCGCTGACCGAGAGCATCACATAAGGACCGGGATTGATGTACGTGTGCTCGCGGCGGTAAGAGTCATCCAAGTGAACGTTCGCCGTCTGAATGATGATCTTGCCGCCATTGGATATGGCATCTTTGGCGTTCACCACCAGGTTCATGAGCACCTGTTCGATCTGTCCGGCATCAGCGCGCGTACGGCCCACGCCGGCGGCTAGTCTTGTCATCAGCTCAATGTTCTCGCCAATCAGTGGACTCAGCAGGCGATCCATATCCGACACAATCGTGTTCAAATCGACCACCTTCAATTCCAATAGCTGTTTGCGGCTAAAGGCGAGCAGTTGCCGGGTCAAGGTAGTCGCCCGGTCGGCGGCCTGTTGAATGGCCTCGGCCTTTTGATGGAGCGGGCTATTCGGGTCCAGTTGCTCCAGCAGAACCTCCGTGTAACCGCTGATTACCAGAAGCAGGTTGTTGAAATCATGCGCGACGCCGCCCGCCAGCCGTCCCACCGCTTCCATCTTTTGTGCCTGCCGGAACTGGTCTTCGAGCACGCGCTTCTCGGTGACATCCTCGGCGATAACTTCCAGGAACCCTCCCGGCTCATCTCCACTCGTAACGGCGCGCCCGCTGAGCCGGACCGTGATGAAGGTTAAGTCCTTCCGTTTCCATTTGATTTCAAAGTTGTCGAGCCGGCCCGCACGCTTGCACTCGCTCATCACGCGGGCCTGCTCCTCAGGGTTGAGGAACACGTCGCTTCGCGGATCCAGGGCGAGCACCTGCTCTGCCGACTGGTAGCCCAGCATGCTCACCAGCGCGGGGTTCACATCTAGAAATTTGCCCTCGAGATTTGACCGATAGATGCCGTACACCGCGCTCTGCACCAGCGACCGGTAACGCGCCTCGGAGCGCCGCAAGGCTTCTTCACTGCGCTTGTGCTCGATTGTGCTCGCCAGTTGTTGTGAAACCAACGTAAGGATTTCCTTGTCCTTTTCACCATAGCGGACATTCTCGCTGTAGCTCTGGACTGCGACCACGCCCAAGGTGCAGTTGCTTCCCTTGAGGGGCGCGCCCAGCCAACCCACGGAAAGGGCGCCAATCGGATTCACTTGTCCCTTGCGCGCCAGTTCATCGAAAATCTCCGGCGTAACCAGCTGCGGCTCGGCGGTGTGCAACACGTATTCCGTCAACCCTCGGGCCAACTTGCGAGGCGCAGGCGGCGTGTCTTCTTCATCCACGAAGTAGGGGAAACTCAGGTATTGCGTGGCGGGATCATAAAGAGCGATATAGAAGTTCCGCGCATGCATCAGTTCGCCAACAATGCTGTGAATGGCCGCATAGAACCCGCTCAGATCTTCGGCCGAACTGGTCTTCTCCGCAATGCGGTACAGCGCCGAACTCAGCGCCTCGGCGCGCTTCCGCTCGGAGATATCACGATAGATCGCGTACAGCGCTGCTTGCCCGCCGCCCACGCCCACCAGAGTCCCTTGAATCGATACGTCTACCAGCGATCCATCTTTCCGCTTTCTCTTGGTTTCCAGGTTCACTTTCTGTCCCGTGGCCAAGGTTTGCTCCATGGCGTCCGACTCGGCGCGCCGATCCGGCGGAACGATCAGCGCTTCGATTGTTTGGCCCAAAGACTCCGCTGCCGTATAACCGAACATCCGCGTAAATTCGCTGTTGATATGCACCACGCGATAATTCGCGTCCAGGAGCGTGATAGCCTCGGGTGCGCCCTCGACCAGCTGTTCCAGATGCGCGCGCTGGATCTCAGGGCTATGCCCCCCGCAACTCAGCTCGAACCGTTCGCGCGTTGTGTTTGGTTCCGCGTCGGCGTGGGATAACGACGGAGGCGCACCGCTTTCCAATGCCGCCTTGAGGAACTTGGCGCGCAAAACGGCGGCATGCTGAGCGGTCTGGGTGATCTTGTCACCCATCAGGGAGTCCTCCGGAATCGGCTGTCTACGCGATGTTAGCTGCCGTTTTCCACAGTCGAAAGGTTACCGAGGTAATCGCTTCCCCTGATTGGAAATTTGATCGTCCCACGCAAGCAAGAGACTGCTCTGAGCGATCGGGGCGGTGAGACGTGAGCTATTGCGAGGTGGTCGAGAGCAGACTAGCTGCTGAGTGGCAGGATGCCGCAGGCGCGCCGGATGGCTTCCCGCTGCATCGCATCCATGGCCAGGAATTCAAGTCCGTATTGAAACCCGTTCTTATACCGCACGATGGCCCGCAGCTTAGTCGGCTGGCGGCTGAGCGGCAAGGTGAATTCCAGGCCCACCACTTCTCCAACTTCCAGGTCGCCCGTGAGCGTTCCCCCGATGCCTTCCTGACCTATCACGGTCGAGCGTCCCCAGACCGTGCTGTTCACGCCGGCGCGGAACACGTGCACCACGATACGAATGTCCAGCTGGTACCGCGGGAACCGTCGCCTTGAACGCGAAGATCGTTTTGGCGCCGGGGCGGTCATCTTTCGTCTCTCTCTCTTTCTCTGCTTAGCAGGGGCACGCTCAGTTACCGTGCAGGGGGTATCCAGGTTCGAACGGGTTTTTCCCGCCAATCTTAACTACGGTCACGCCACTAGTAATGGAATATATGTCCACCAGACCGACAGCCCCGGGGATCGACTCCACCTTTCGAACTAGATCCTGTTCTGACGCGGCGACCACAATTGCCGGATGATTCGCCCTACCATGGTTCGCCGAGGCGATAGTCGCTTTAACCTCGTCCGGTTTCTGTTCATAGACCTTCTGCAAGACGATTTTCATCTCGCCGGCGTCCGGGTCGAGGATAACGAGGGTGACCGGCTTGCCGTCTGACCAGCGGCTCATCTGCCCCTTGCAGACCTTCGCCAATTCCGTCATCGTGATCGATTGCAGAACGTTGCCCTTGTTCGAAACCAGGGCCACATCTTTGGCTGTCGCAAACCGACTTCCGCCGACCGACAACAACGCGCAAATCAGGAAAAGGCGACAACCGAACACACGACTCTCCGGCCAGCTAAGATCTGGCGCTACCGATTGTCTCGTACCCCCCCGTGCTGCCTCAACGGCAAGGAAGGCCATGTACCACCAGTGCCAATCCTCACCGGCGCTATATTTACCGAAGCGGAAGCGCGGAACACAACCGAATGTCGTCATCCAAGCGGCCTCGTGGCCGCGAGCCTGCCCTGAGTGACACCGAGCGCAGCGAGGTGAATCGAAGGGATCTGGCGCGCAGAACCGAGTTTCCACCGATCATCGCGCTTCTTCTTAAACCGACGATCAAAAATCAACAACCAACACTGAAAATCCGCGCCTCTCTAGTTAAAATACCCATTCGCCCCGGGAGGGCCTCATGTTCTGCAACAAATGCGGCGCACCCCTGCAGCCGGATTATCGTGTCTGTCCGAAGTGCGGAAATCCAGTGCAGGGATCGGTGACCATTCCACCGGGACGAGTCGCGCGCCACATCCAGATCCTGGCGATTCTGTGGATCATTGTGGGCTGTTTCTGGCTGATACCTGCCGCGGGGATGCTGGTGCTGGGCAGCGTAGCTCATAGCTTCATTCCCATGGGAGAAACGATGGCGCGCATGCTCGGCCCCTTCCTCTTACACGTATTCGGAGGTATATTCTTGCTGGTAGCCGCAGGCGCCTTCTGTGTTGGCTGGGGCCTTTTCCAGCGGACTCCCTGGGCCCGCACCGTGACCCTGGTTTTGGGATTCCTAGCGCTCTTCCATCCACCATTCGCGACCGCCCTTGGCATCTACACCCTCTGGGTTCTGCTGCCGGAGTCATCTCAACGAGAGTACGCCAATATGGCCGCCCAGCCCTGAACTGCCAGGACTGACTTTTACTTCCAGCCACTGACCACTACTTATGCTGGCCACCGACAGCACATTCCTATCCAGGTTTGAACCATGCGACCTTGTCGCCAGCGGGTGCTGTCCAGATCCCCCCTCCCTGACCTGAACGAAGGCATACTCTCAACAACAACACCCCGTCCGCCAGGCCACCGGACCATCGCTTCGACATCGTCCACTTCCCAACCGAGAGCCGTGTGCTGGGCGGTAAGGAAGCTCGTGCTTTACGCAATGCGAATTGTGTTCTACCCAGCCCTCATCACCAGGGCAAACTGGCCGTCGCTGACAAAATGGAAACCCAGTTTGCCCTCGTAGAAAGCTCTGGCTTGTTTAGCGTTCTTGGTGGGAACGAAACCAACTATCTTGGCCGAAGCTAACCTTGGTCCTCCAGTTCTCGGCTTGCGTATATCCGGCATTCCATAGCAACCCCGCGACAGTGAGACAATATCCAAAGAAGCCGAAAGATGAAATCTTTCCCCACTCTCCTGCCCAGCTATGCGGTCTTACTTCTTTGTGTGTGCGCTAGAATTAACCTGGCTTTGGCGCAGACCACGAATTCGGCGCCTACCGCAATTTCTCCCCCTGCGCCAACCCTTGCTGTCACGGTCGCTGATGAGAACGGTGTCGCGGTTCCTTCGGCGCGTGTTTCCCTGCAACCTTCTCCTGCTGCCGCGGCGGCCTGGTGTGTGACTGATTTCGCAGGCCGGTGCTCGTTCCGCGGGCTTGCCGCAGGCACCTATCAACTGCGTGTCGAAAAGCAGGGTTTCTATGCTGTGACGGGCCAGAGTGTGGAAGTAGGCGAGGTCCCAACCCTGGATGTAAAGCTGTTTCACGTTCAGGAAATTCATGAGGTCGTGAACGTGGTCGAATCGCCTCCCGGTATCGACCCCGCGCAGACCGCATCAACCGAGCAGCTGACGAATCTGGATGTCCTCAACATTCCTTACCCAGCGACGCATGATTACCGCAACATCCTTAACTTCATACCAGGTGTGGTGCGAGATAACGCAGGTCAGCCCCATATCGCGGGCGCCCAGACTTACCAGACTCTGACTTTGTTCGATGGCTTCAATCTCACCCAACCGGCCAACGGCCTGTTGCTCCTGCGCGTCAGCACCGATGCCATTCGCTCCATCAATACGGAGGACAGTCGCATCTCGGCGGAGAAAGGCAAGGGCTCCGGCGGTGTACTGAGCATCAACACCGGCATTGGCGACGATCACTTCCGTTTCACGGCAACCAATTTTCTCCCCTCGGCTCAATTCAAAAAGGGACTGCACTTTGACAATGTTATCCCGCGGGTCACATTTTCCGGCCCTATCCGCAAGGGAAGAATCTGGTTTTTTGAGGGTGTCGACGGTGAGTACCAGAACATCATCATTCCCGAACTGCCGAACGGGGCTGATAACGATCATTTCTGGCGCATCGGCAACATTGCCAAACTTCAGGTCAACCTCGCCGCCGGGAACATCTTGACCGCCAGCTACCTGCTGAATTACCGCCGTGACCAGTATCCGGGTATCTCGATCTTTACTCCTCCTTCCGCTACGCCCAGAGACACCGAGTCAGGCCACTTCGCGATGGGCAAAGACCAAATCTATTTTTCTGGGGGCCAACTGTTGGAGCTCGGGTTCAACTTCGACCAGTATGTGTCGGAACTGCTGCCCCGAGGGTCTCAGCCGTATGTGGCCACGGATCACGGCGTACAAGGCAGCTACTATCTCACGCTGGACACAACCGCGCGCCGATGGCAGGGGTTGGCCAACCTGTCGCTGGCACCCCATCAATGGCGCGGGCGCCACGAATTCAAGGTCGGCATCGACCTCGATCGCCTTGCCTATAATCCGCGAATTCAGAGAAGCCCAATTTCCTTCTTGCCCGCTAAGATACCGCCAAGTCCCGCGCCAAACTGTCTCTCTGTTCCGTCTCCCTGTTCGCGCTATTCGACTTTCTCCATCGGCCCCCAGCGCGAACTGCACAACGTTGAAGCCGGCAGTTACGCCCAGGATCGCTGGTCCTTGAGCAAACGTCTGCTGCTGGAGGCCGGGCTACGCTTCGACTGGGACGAAGTTGTTCGTCATCCGGTGCTGTCGCCGCGACTGGCGGGAACATATGTTCTGGACGATCAGGGCAACACAAAACTGTCCGCGGGGATTGGCACCTTCTATGACGCGACCAACATGGTGCTCGTTTCCCGTCCTTTCGCTGGTCAGCGCATCGACTACTTTTTCGACAACAATGGCAAACCCATTGGCGACGACTGTCGTTCCTCGTCTAACCCGTGCCCTATTCCCGTGGCCTTCACGGTGAACCAGCACGCATTGCACGAACCCCGTTTTCTGAACTGGAGTCTGGCCCTCGAACAAAAGCTGCCCGCCGAGGTTTACTTGAAGGCGGAATATATTCAACGACGCGGGACCCAAGGTTTCGTCTTCGACACCCTGCCTGGCTTTAGCGGCTACGTTCTCCAAAATACGCGCCGAGATCACTACGATTCTTTCCAGCTCGGCGCACGCAAGGCATTCCGCAAAACATACCTGCTGGCTGGCTCCTATATGTATTCCAGGAGCCGCACCAACCAGGTGCTCGACTTTAACGTGGATAATCCGCTTTACGGCCCACAGCTTCCCGGCCCTTATCAATGGGATGCACCTAACCGTTTTCTGACCACCGGAATGGTGCCTGGCAAGGTCCCCCTTCTGCATCAGATCGATATCGAATATTCCGGCGAAGCCCACACCGGCTTTCCCTTTTACATCATAGACAACCAACAGAAGCTGGCCGCGCTTCCCGGATCGCGCTACTTTCTGCGCTTTCCGCGCTACTTTTCGCTCAACCTTTTCTTGGAAAAAAGATTCAAATTTCGAGGGCGCTATTGGGCGGTTCGTGGAGGCTACACCAACATTACCGGCCGGGCTAACCCGGTCGCCGTCAACAACGACAAAGACTCATCTCCCTTCCCAACCTTCGGCGGTTTTACTCGCCGCGCCTTCACCGCGCGCATTCGCTTGCTGGAGCGCAAATAGGTGGGGCCGCGAAGCTACCGCCGGCGACGGTTCTGGCGGCAGGTGCGGGCAGGGTGGTCCCCAAGAATCATCTCTCCCCAGGTACAAGGTTTGCCCGCACCGCCATATCGAATTGTCCTTCGTCGCGGCTGCCTCGCACCGGAATCGAGAGACCTAGTCTGCCTGACTGGCAGCTTTGATTCTGAGATGATCCCTCAACCACTGCCGTTGCCGTACTCGGGAGTCTCTACAGCATTTACCCGACCCGGGCGCCGTCAGTTCTGCCCGGCAACGTGACAATCTCCGGCAACTGGGTTCACAATAGGTAAGACACAAATCGAGGATGGCTAGCTGCTGTTCTCCTGAATCCTTCAACCAATTCCGGTCATCACTTAAACCCTCTGGAGGAACGAATGGCACACGAACTACCCCCTTTGCCGTATGACTACTCCGCTCTGGAACCCCATATTGACGAAAAGACCATGCACCTGCATCACGACATGCACCATGGGGCGTACGTCAAAAACCTGAACGCCGCACTGGAAAAATATTCCAACCTGCAGTCAAAGAATGCGGAAGAGTTGCTGCGTGATCTCAACGCAATTCCGGAAGACATCCGCACCACCGTGCGCAACAATGGCGGCGGTCACGTGAATCACACCATGTTCTGGAAGATCATGAAGCCCAAAGGTGGTGGTGACCCCAGCGGTCCCATTGCCGACGTGATCAAGAAGACTTTCGGTACGTTCAAAGACTTCCAGGGCAAGTTCAACGATGCCGGTGCCAAGCAATTCGGCAGTGGCTGGGTATGGCTGGCCGGCAAGCCTAACGGCGATGTGCAGATCATCACCACGCCCAACCAGGACAACCCGCTTTCGCAGGGGCTCTATCCGATCTTCGGCAACGACGTGTGGGAGCACGCCTACTATCTGAAGTACAACAACCGCCGCCCCGAATATTTGGCTGCGTGGTGGAACGTGGTCAACTGGAGCGAGATCAACAAGCGTTACGAAGCCTTCAAGTCTGCCAACGAGCCAGCGATGGCCCATCGCTGATTAGGTATGCGGGGACGGGTCTTTGACCCGTCCCCGCAGCAATCTCTGACAACCTCTGCTACCACCCCCCCCCGCATCGAACCCCTGATGTCCCGGCTGAGCAAATCAGCCGGCTGTTCGTCCTGGCTACTCCCATTGCCTGCGGGGCTTGGACCCTCGCCCACGAAAGAGCTCTTCCACGAGCCGCGCGAGTACTCGAGAGCGCAAAGCCAGCGAGCCCCTCGTCTCTCCGGGCGCCAATTCCTCTGCGCCTTTACCTGCCAGTACTGCCGGAGTCACCACGGTATCATCATTATTTTTCTCGCCATTACTCGCTACAAACTACTGTACTAGGACTGCCGCGGGTACCTGCTCGCACTCTTTTGCCCCGGTCTGGATGGCCAATCAGTACATGAGCATCTACGCCCGGCTCCGTCTTGACATCAAGCACGAGGGCATCGGAATGAAGGCGCAAGAGCAGCAAATACAAGAAAGGAAGGCCGCCCCACCTAATCACACAGGGTGGCTGTCTGGAATTGCGCTCAGGAGAGCTCCTTTGGCCTCCGGAACACCCATTCCAGCGCCTGCCGCGCCTGCTTGGCGTCGCGAAACCCAGAGGCCGCCACCGCAGCTTCAATCACTTTCTCTATTTCGTCATCACGCAGAACACCCGTGCAATCCTCGACTTCCGCGAGAAACAACATGAAGTGCGCCAGCCGCACGGCAAGTTCAGCATCGAGTTTGGGCTCCCGAGCCGCATTCCCGAGTTGCTCGAAACCTTTACTCCCCAGCACCAGTTGTACGATCTCGTTGCCATGGGTTCTTGCCATAAGAACAGAAACCCCTAACTCGGCCGAAACGTTCGGCGCAATCGATTTTGGAAAAACTCTCGCGACGCTCTTTACCATGGGCATCCTGGGCAGCTGGTGAGAGCAGGGATTTATCCCAATCCGCCCCTGAATTGGGGCCTGCTACATACGTTCCAACTGCCCAGGACGTGCTCCGCAATCCCAAGCACACCGCGGAGCAAACTCCGGCTCCGAAAGCCAGAATCACTATGCGGATATGGGCTCTAGCAGAGTCGAGCGCAGACCAGGTCGAGCAGGTTCAAGCATTCCAGCCTGTGGATGGCCAGATCGCTGGAGAAAAGGTGCAGGTTCAGGCGAGTATTACTGTCGAGAAGAGTGTGGAACACGGGATGGATTACGAAAAAATGGTGCTGCAACACTCCGTCAACGTCATCGGTGGTCTGAGGACTGATAAGGATGGTCGCCACCGACACAATGACCAGCAGAGCGACAGCGGTTTTTGCCAAGTTCCCCACTCGCGTCTTTGTATAGCGCTGGAAGTGGGCTCATGTCAATACCACCGACTGCCGATACTGCCGATTGCCGATACTTACCCAACCCGCTGACCTGCATCAAAAAATCGACGGGTAGGAGATTTTATGGCCGAGCGAAAGAAGAGATGGGTTGCCCGGGTAAAGACAGATTCCACACATCCCCCGATAGGATTGTTCACCAAGAATGCGGCGACGATTGCCCGCACGTTGGCTTCGAAAAGGGTCTCACCCAAGGGTCCTGGTTCTGGTATGCGGATGCTCACCTATTTCATCAATCGCGGAGGACGTGGTCTGACTGCCGCGCGCCGTGCTGAGCTGGAAAAAGCGAAGTCCCTGCTCGCCAAGCGTGTCGAGCAGGAGCGGAGAACCGGTACGCGTAAAGCTGCAGCGTAAGCGACGCGGCTGCTTACCCGTCTTTGACAGCGCATTGTCTCGTTAAACTCATTTCAGCCATAGGCTCGATGTGCTGCCGCTCCTGGTATCCCGCCGCCGCATGGTGACTAGAACCTAGAACCTAGTCTAGTGCGATCAAGGAACTCCTCCGGCAGTTCCAGCAACTCAAGGTGGCTGAAGACCTCGGGCGGGGGGTCCATTTCCGACCCCCTGTTGATGAACTTCCATAGGTTCTCCTTGGTCAGGATGATGGCCCACATGAGTTCGGGGCACACCTTGCGACGCCGGCGCTCGCCAATCTCCTCGTGGCGGAGTTCGAGAGCAGTCTCTTTCTCGCCCACCAGCCATTCCCCAGTCGGGTGATAGATCTGACAAGACTGGCTGCTGTAAATCCTCGGGCGGCACCGGGCAGTATCCGGGGAGGTGCCGAGTTGCGGACCTTGGCCAAAAGTCCTGCAGCTGGCGTGTCGGAGTGGGTCTCGATCAGCCGAACGAGTCGATACGTCAGCATCATGTCCCCCTCGTTTTCACCCTGGTTCTTGCACCTGATGGGGCTTAGAGCGAACCTGCCGATGCCGGACAGTTTACCTTATTTTGCAATAACTTACAGGCAGCCACTTGGACAGCCGCACCCGCTCACCGCTGCCCTGCGCAACAGCTTGCTGCAATTTGCAGCACCCCAGATCGCTGCGCCGGTGGTAACCAGGACTTGCCACTTCCCGCCATCCAAGAGTCCCATAATCCTTCCTTGTCATCGAGCATCTAATTGATATCCTCGCATCGCAGGAAGCTAATTTGTGCAGTCTGATTCCAGTGCAGCGCCATCGGATGAACCTTGGATTGGAGCGATAACTATGGATTGGATCGGCTGGGTGGCAACCGTGGTATTCGCGATCTCGTACCTGTTCCGGGAACCCGCCAAATTGCGCTGGATCCAGGCCGTCGCTGCGCTCCTTTGGTTGGGCTACGGGCTTGCCATTCACGCGCTCCCGGTGGTCGTGGCCAACGCTATTGTGGCGTCGGCTGCCGTGTACTCCTCATTCCAACTCTTGCGAGAAAAGAGAAAGCAACCTCTTGTGCCCCAGCGGTCTGGGCATGAGGAATGAAGCAGTTACCAGCCGATGAATTTCCCCGACTCCTGCTATCTCGTGCGGGTCGCGCTGTCCGGCCGATTCGTGCTTGGCGGACAGATTGATGCTCAACGAGAGCAACGAGCCTGATCCTGCAGGCAAGACTACTCACTACTTGGCTTCCTCTGCTCGTATCCCGCGCAGGAAAGCACGGGCAACCGCGGATACTTTTCAAATCGCGGATCAGTGAGCGCGAGCTGGCAGAAATAAAAAACCGAATTGCGGTCCGAGCGGACCACGCGTGCGTGGATGCAATCGGCGCACAAACCGGGCGAGTTGATTTCCGCAGACACCTGCCCAGAATAGCACCCTTAATCTTGAACCAAGGCCGGAAGTTATGTGCCCACGCCCATATCCTCGCAAAAGGGGCGAAACAGGGGCACCCTGATGTGACGTAGATCACAATGGGCGGAAGTTGTCATTGCCATGGAGGCCAGGCTATCTGACGGAGATGCGAACCTCGGCTCACGATGGTCGAATGTACCGGGGCCGTTGTCCGAGCGTGCCGAGTCGCGCACCCCCGCGGTTGGCTCTGGAACGGCCGTTCAATCTGGAGTTTTAGAGCATGCGGGGACCTTCAACTCACGATTCTTTTTTTTGGAATAAGTTCGGTCAGGCCGGGCAGGGGCGCGGCTGCCAGTCGTGCCGCCAGCGCGAACAAATGAGGAACAATGACCGATTCTTGAAAAAAAAGACGAGGACCAAAGTGCCCGTGCCACACAGAACCTTTCGCGCCACCCAATCTTAACTGCAGCCGCTGGTGCTGCCGCAGCTCATGCAGCGATAGCATGAGCCGTTGCGGGTCATAATCGAGCCGCAGAACGAGCAGGTCGGCGCGTCGCCCATCTCGACCAGACCAGACAACGCGTCGGCCGCATGGACTGAGCCGGTCCTTGGTCCGTGGTCGTTAGCCGTGGGGGCAGCCGTACTGGTTAGCGCACCCGCGCTTTCCGGCCCGGGCTGCACGGTCCGCGGACGTAGGTTTTCGAAAAGCAGCTGCTGCTGTCCGCTCAGGAAGCGCACGTGCAGCCAACGGAAGATGTAGTCCATGATCGATTTGGCGTAGCCGATGTCGGGATTGTTGGTCCATCCCTGGGGCTCGAAGCGGGTGTGCTCGAATTTGTCGCACAGCAGCTTGAGCGGGACGCCATGCTGCAGCGCGACCGACACGGCCAGCGCGAAGCTGTCCATCAGACCACTGACGGTTGAACCTTCCTTGGCCATCTTGATGAAGATTTCCCCGGGTTCTCCGTTGGGGAACAGGCCGACCGTGATGTAGCCCTCGTGTCCGGCGATGGAGAACTTGTGCGTCACCGCCATGCGCTCTTCTTTAAGCCGGTGGCGTACGGCTCGCGGCGGAGCATTCAAATTCTCTTCCTCCCCAGGGACAGCCGAGGCGGCTGTCCCTGGGCGGGTTGTGCCGGACTCGGCTGTCTTGGTCCCCGCTGCGCTGAGGGGCTGAGACTTCTTGCAGCCATCGCGGTAGATTGCGACCGCCTTCAATCCCAGCTTCCACGACTGGATGTACACCTCCATGATCTCTTCGACCGAGGCCTGTTCAGGCAGGTTCACGGTCTTGGAGATGGCGCCCGAAAGGAACGGTTGCGTGGCCGCCATCATGCGCAGGTGTCCCATGTAGTGGATGAAGCGCGTGCCCTTGGCCGGCTTGAAGGAGCAGTCGAAGACGGCGAGGTGCTCGTCCTTGACGTGTGGTGCGCCTTCGATCGTGCCGGTCGCGTCGATGTAGCTGACGATCGCGTCGGTCTGCTCGTGCGTGTAGCCGAGCTTGAACAGCGCGGTCGGCACCGTCTGGTTAACGATCTTGATCATGCCACCGCCCACCAGCTTTTTGTACTTGACCAGCGCCAGGTCAGGCTCGATGCCGGTAGTGTCGCAGTCCATCATGAAGCCGATGGTGCCGGTCGGCGCCAGCACCGTCACCTGCGAGTTGCGATAGCCGAATTTCTCGCCATGAGCGAGCGCTTCGTCCCAGCACTGCTTTGAGGCTTCGTAGACGGGCAACGGCACGTTGGCCTTGTTGATGTTGTTCACCGAAGCCCGATGCATGCGGATGACATCGAGGAAGGGCTCGCGGTTGATGTACCAGCCGGGACAAGCCGCTCCGGGCATAGCCGGCGCAGGGACAGCCGCCCCCGGCTGTCCGGCCGAGCGAAGCTCGGCTGCGCCCCGCGGGATCTCGCTGCCGAGGTTGGTTTCGGCCAAGCTCTTTTGGGTCGCTTCGGTCGCGGGCACCAGCGGCTCGCACAATTCCGCGATCCGGGAAGACTGCAGGTACGCCTGGCCGCACATGATTGCGGTCACGCAGGCCGCGTAGTCGCGTCCAGCATCGGAGTCGTACGGCAGACCCGAGGCCATGAGCAGAGCGCCCAGGTTGGCGTAGCCCAGCCCGAGCGGACGGTAATCGTGCGAGTTCTTCGCGATCATCTGGGTCGGATAGCCGGCGTTGTCCACCAGAATTTCCTGCGCCGTGATCACGATGTCCACCGCGTGGCGATAGGATTCCAGGTCGAACGCGCCGTTGGGTGCGAACTTCAGCAGGTTGAGGCTGGCCAGGTTGCAGGCCGAGTCGTCGAGGAACATGTATTCGGAGCAGGGATTGCTGGCGTTAATGCGCGCCGTGTTCTTTGAGGTGTGCCAGCGATTTACCGTGGTGTCGAACTGCATGCCGGGATCGCCGCACTGCCACGTAGCTTCGGCAATCTTCTTCAGCAGGTCCTTGGCCTTGTAGGTCGTGACCACGCGGCCGTCGCGGATCGCGCGGGTCGAGAATTCCGTGTCGCGAATCACCGCGTACATGAAGTCATCGGTCACGCGCACCGAGTTGTTGGCGTTCTGGAAGAAGATGGACGAGTAGGCATCGGAGTCGGGATGCGAGCCGTCGTAGCCCATGGCGACCAGCGCGTGCGCCTTGGCCTCTTCTTTGGCTTTGCACTCGATGAAGTCAACGATGTCGGGATGGTCGATGTCGAGGATGACCATCTTGGCAGCACGCCGCGTCTTCCCGCCGGATTTGATCACGCCGGCGAAGGCGTCAAAGCCCTTCATGAAGCTGAGCGGGCCGCTGGCCGTGCCGCCGCCGCTCAGACCCTCGGTCGAAGAGCGCAGCGGAGAAAGATTCGTGCCCGTGCCGGAGCCCCACTTGAAGAGCATGCCCTCGGTCTTGGCGAGGGTCAGGATTGAGTCGAGCGAATCTTTTACCGAGTTGATGAAGCAGGCCGAGCATTGCGGCGTCGTGTAGCCGGTGACGCTGAACTCGACCTGGCCAGCCTGCGGACTCCAATGCCAGTTCTGCGCGTCGGAATTGGGCTCGATACGGTCGCAGCCCACGTTGAACCAGACCGGCGAGTTGAAGGCCGCGTACTGGCGGATCAGGATGTGCACCAGTTCGTCGTGGAAAGTCGCGCCGTCTTCCGGAGTGCGGAAGTAACCCTGCGCCAATCCCCAGTCGCGAATCGTCTCAGACACACGGCTCACCAGCTGGCGAACGCCGGTCTCGCGCTCCCGCGTGCCCAGCGGGCCGTGCAGGTACTTGCTCGCCACAATGTTGGTGGCGGTCACCGACCAGTCCTTGGGAACTTCGACGTCCTTCTGCTCGAAGATAACGTTGCCCTGGGCGTCGGTGATCTGAGCCGTCCGCTTCTCCCATTCAACCGAGTCATAGGGGCTTACACCCGGAACGGTAAAGAAGCGGCGAAAGGTGAGGCCCGGGGCCTTCTTCTTCTCGGTGGTGGTGGTCGCCACTGGGGGAACGGCGTTGGGGCTCGCTTTTTCTCGCACTTCAGACATGACTCGCTCCTAGGATTCAGAGTCTTTTTTCGGGTGCTCTGTTCATCGTTCTCCCCTGTCTGGGCCTGCCTTAAGTCTATCTAGAAACCGGCGGGAAATGGCGCGGGGGGCATCAGTTCCTCACTTTGGGCCTCGATGTCCCTTTCATTCTGGGCAACTTGTATCGTCTGGCCGAGCTCGCCGGTCACGCCAGAGGCGGTCCCCGCCGAAGATGCCAGCCAGCGCTGAAAAGCCTCGTGCGCGGAATGACGATTGGTTTCATCGTCGATCACCGTATACCGGGCAAAGACGCGTCCATTGTCGATCAGATCCCTCAGCGAACTGGCGGGAGCAAACAGGCGGCTGATGGCGATAGGCAGATCGTCGGCCTCTGCGACCTCGAACACCGCCAGCATCCGCTTCCCTCCCGGCATTCCATCCGGTGTGATGATTTCCTCGCCCAAGGCAAACAGGCCCGGCTTGCTGGGCACCAGGAGAAGATTGAAGCTGGTCTCGCAACGGAACCACCGTGACCACTGCAGACGGCGGTGGTCCACCGGGGGCTCAAAACCGTGACGCGCCATCGACTCCTCGACCAGTCGGGTCAAACCTTCCATGGGAGAACTCCTTACAGCAGACGGACAAGCCCAGTCTCTACCGGTGAGATATTCTCAAGCTTCGTCGGCCCCCGAGGGGATGCCCATGATGGGACCGGGGAACGGCCACCGCACTCTTTCGGCCCTAGGCTTTCGGCTCTGGGCCTTAGTACCTAGATCCAGATTGAAGCTCGGGTTACCTACCAGCGGTAGCCTGAGCTTGGGTTCGATTGACGGGCGGCGCCCGGTTCACCTCTACCCAGGGCGCCCGCCCCGATTTTCCTTCCCGATTTGCCCACTCGCTCCGGGCAAAATTGCTTGTTCTGGGATGGCACAGTACTCCTCTATGTTGCGTCTGTCAAGAGATTACCACAACATATTGTATTTTACTCCCCAATTTGGCCCGATGCACGGCTGGAGAAGAGACCTTTCGGGTGACACCGAATTCCGACGCAGAAAAACGCGGCCGGTAGACGCCAGATCCTTGGCGAACTGGTGTTCGCCCAGGATGACGACATCCCCATAGGGCGACTCATGGTTGGGAGTGGCCACTTCAGGCAAGCAACGCCCGGCTGACCACGGGCCGGCGCCGACTTAGGTCAGGGAGTGATTTGCGGCTGGTGGAGGCCGGCCAGTTTTCGCGGTCGGCCGGTCCCATCGTGACGTAGATGTCCTCAAAAATGTCCTTCGGGGCAATGCGCTGACTGCCATCCGAGGACTCGACTAGATAGTCCCCCTTCTCACCCTGATGTTCGCGGCCGAGTGCATCAGTGAAGACCAGCGCTTCCGTTAATTGCCTGGCCCTCACCAGAAATCGTGTGCGATAAACCTGCCAATCAGTCGAAGCTTTCCTCACTTTTGCTAACCTTGGGGGAGGGAGGACATTTTGGGATTTACGAACATAAAAATGCATTCTTCTACTCTCCAGGACCGCCGACGGGGCTGATGCGCTGACTGTCAAGAATTTGTAATTTGTAAGAGGTGACGAGAATGTACGCGCAGGAAGCGGCGAGGTCAATTCCATAAGTTTGGTGCAGCAGGTGCAAAAATGGGAAAACGATCGGAATGGGATTCGATGAATCAAGCTTCGTGTGAATGGGGGGCGCTTAAGCTGTGAAGGAACTTACCTTTTCTGTTGAGCCCGAGAACGCAGAAAAAATCTGTTACACTCGCCCGCCGTATTTTTCCACAACCGGCGCACAGGATAAGAACAGTTGTCGGCAACCGGCACCGAGTACGGAGTGAGTTCTCAGTCGCCCGTTCTCGGTTCCCAGCTCTCAGTTAGTTTCGAGTTTCAGAGTTTCAAGTTTCAACAGTTCGGGTAAGGAGGCACCCGTGCGATTTGCAATTCACCTTGCTTTTTCGTGGAGCTTGCTTGTCGGGTTGGTAGCGGGGCTGGGGCAACCCGTGCACATTACGTACATCCAGTGCGGGTCTTTAATCGATGGCAAAGCGGATCAGGCGCGGAAGAACGTCGTGATCGTGATTGAGGGCGAGGAGATCAAAGAAGTGGGAGCTGCGAGAACTGGAGGCGAGGTCATTGATCTGTCGAGCGAAACGTGTCTTCCAGGGCTGATTGACGCGCATACACACCTGTTCCTTCAGGGGGACATCACGGCGGCCGAGTACGATGTGCAACTGCTGAAGCAATCGCCGGAGTATCGTACGATCCTGGCGACCGTGAACGCGCGGCGGGCTCTGGAATATGGCTTCACTGCGATTCGCGATGTCGAGACCGAAGGCGCTGGTTATGCCGATGTGGATCTCCGTAACGCAATCAACCGCGGCGTGGTGCCGGGCCCTCGCATGGAAGTCGCGACGCGGGCGCTGGATGTGACGGGCGCTTATCCGTTGCTCGGTTATGCACCCAATGTTGCGGTGCCTCATGGCGTGCAGGTAGTGGACGGACCGGACGACGCGCGACGGGCGGTGCGCGAGCAGATTATGTACGGAGCGGACTGGATCAAGGTGTATTCCGACCGCAGCTACCGGGTACGAAGTGACGGCGTGCTGGACGACATTCCCACCTTTACCATGGAAGAGTTGCGAGCCGTTGTGGATGAAGCTCATCGTGAGCGGCACAAAGTGGCGTCGCATGCGATGGCACTCAACGGCGTGCACAATTCGGTCGAGGCTGGAGTGGATTCCATCGAGCACGGGAATTACATCGCAGATGCGGATCTGAAAGCGATGGTTTCGAACGGCATCTACTATGTCCCGACGATTTTTGTAGGCGAGTATGTGGCGCAGGGACGAGCCGCAGAGGGCGCAAGGGTGTGGCCTCAAATGCTGAAAATTCATGAGGGCACATTTCGGCGGGCGCTCAAGGCTGGGGTGAAGATCGCCTTCGGCACCGATGCCGGCGGATTTGCCTGGACTGAGAATCCGGCGAAGGAGTTTGGCTACATGGTGAGGTGGGGCATGACTCCGGCGCAGGCAATTCGCTCCGCCACGTCAGTCGCTTCGGAATTGATGGAGATGCAGGAGAAGATCGGCAGTATCGAAGCAGGAAAGTATGCGGACATCGTCGCCGTACCGGGAGATCCGCTCGCGGACATAACTGTCTTGGAAAAAGTAAACTTCGTGATGAAGAATGGCGTGGTTTACAAGCATCCTTGACGGCAGCAATATGCCGCATAAGAGCCTGCCCCTTCCACTTCGCTCGGGACAGTCGCCAAGAAGCAAGGGGGAGATTCTGCACGCGGCTTCCGATCAACCCCCCAGAACCAGCCGCTAAACAATTCGAGGACAATGGTTTGCTACTCGCACTCCGTGCTCTTCCAATTCTTCCAAATAGATGCCCTCCGGCAGGGAACTCGGGTAAAAACCCGACGCGAAGGAGAGAACATTTCGCTAGCATGTGGGAGAAACCATGCAAAGCAAGCGGCCCACCCCCGAAGATCAGACCCGTAAAGCATCGGTGGACGCGTTGGCGTCGCTGGCAAAGACGCTGCAGAAAGACCGGGACACCTTGGGTGTCCTGCGGCAGGTCACAAACCAGCTCAAGCAGGAACACGCCCTATTGTTGTCGGTGCTGCAACATCTGCCTTGCGGCGTGCTGATCGCCTCGGCTCCTTCCGGAAGACTGATTATGAGCAACCAGGTCATGGAGCAAATCTTCCGGCAACCCTTCGAGACCTCGAAGGACGTGCTGAGTCACCGGGAATGGAAATTATTCCACGCCAACGGACGGCCCTGCGATCCCAACGAATGGCCGATGAATCGCGCCATCTTTTATGGCGAGATCGTGACCTGCGAAGTCTTCAAGATCCGGCGCGCCGACCGGAGTTATGGGTACGTGGTCGCCAACGCCGCGCCTCTGCGCGACCATCGAGGGCAAATCATTGCCGGAATGCTCACCATGATGGAAATTTCCGGACTGCCGCTGGGGCGAGTGGGGAGTGGCAGAAAGAGCTTCGTCGAACGCCCGCGTCACGCGGCATAGCCCAATTCCCCCGTCAATAGATGTTGTCATTTTCAACCGGCTTAGGCCAGCTCGCGAGCACCTGCGAACGCCTCTTGCTTCTGCACGCGGGATCCTTCGCGGACTCGGCCCACTCCATGGAATCAATACGCGCTTTGGACCCTCTCATTGCAGTCTTAACCCGCCTCGGCGGGCCTCGGCGGGGCCAGTTGCT
>Ga0209577_10000520_pt1 | contig 39098 bp, 29 predicted proteins | sample GraSoiAngelo_109_FD_185874 | JGI IMG/M metagenome (GOLD analysis project Ga0209577, IMG submission 185874) | Grasslands soil microbial communities from the Angelo Coastal Reserve, California, USA - 14_0903_12_20cm (SPAdes) (version 2) | ecosystem: Environmental > Terrestrial > Soil > Grasslands... | reverse complement strand
CATTCGTCTCTCTAATCCCTACATGACGTGATCTGATGTCCCGCCTTTTAACCGTGCCGTTCACCACCGCAGCTTTTGACTGAAGCAGCTCACGGCTGTTTGAAGCCTCCCCCTACAGGGTGGCTCCGAAGGGCCCACCTTCATCTTTCGTACAGCATGACGCTTGCGCGTCTTCTTGACACAACCTGCCACACCACCGTGCGCACGGATCCGATTGAATTCCCATCGCGCCCCGCGTCCGCCGCACCCGCGAGCGGCTTCCTTCTAACGGCGGTATCGAAAGCGAACTCCTGAGGTCGAGGCCAACCGGAACCGTCGTGCCGTTCGCTTCCGATACAGCACGTGACTCGAACTGAATAGAGATCGCGTCTTCTTGTCCCGAATGTAATCGCTGATTGCGCCAGCAGTTGCAACAAGCTAATTCCACCGACGTACTTGCTCGCCACTCTCCAATTTGCGGCGAGCCTTTGACAACACTCCGGCGTATTTCAGGCTAGACTCTCACGCGGAGGACAATATGAATTCCACCATGAACCCAGGCAGATTCGCAGGTTTGCTGTACGTGTTCATGTCACTTCTTGGCTTCTTCGCCATGGCCTATATCCCCAGCAAGCTGATCGTCCACGGAAACGCAACGGCTACAGCCAACAACATCGCGGCATCCGAGACGCTCTTTCGCCTCGGCATCGCGGGCGAACTCATCGGACAGGCTGGCTTTATCTTCGTAGCACTGGCTTTGTACGACCTGCTCAAGGGAGTCAGCCGGCGGCACGCCTTGCTCATGGTGATATTGATTGTGGTTTCGATCCCGATAGCGTTTCTCAATGAGCTGAACTCAATCGCTGCACTGGTCCTCATCCGCGGCGCTGATTTCCTATCCATACTCGACGAGCCTCAGCGGGATACTCTGGCTATGCTGTTCCTGAATCTGCATGATCGCGGATTTGTTGTTGCCGAAATGTTCTGGGGGCTTTGGCTCTTTCCCCTTGCGCTTCTTGTGTACAGATCGCGATTTCTTCCACGGTTCCTAGGCGTTTGGCTCGCCCTGGCCGGCTTCGCCTGGGTGATCCTGAGCCTTACGGGCATACTGTTGCCGCAATACCAGGACAAGGCGGATAGCTATTCTCAGCCCGCCTTCTTCGGAGAAATTGCGTTCATGCTGTGGCTCCTGATCAGGGGCGCCAAGCCGCAAGCCGCGGCCTCTTCGTCGGCGGTTGCTTAATCTGCATCGCTGGTATTTGCTCGCAGCAAGGTACTGCGAACCACAGGAGATAGTTTTGCTGTGTACTCGACAGAGGAACTGGCAAATGATTTTCGCAAGCTGGGCATCAGGGCTGCCGATACGGTGCATGCCTCGGTGCGAGCGGTTGGAGAAGTTGCCGGTGGTCCTGACCAGATACATCTTGCGCTCAAGTCAGTGCTGACTTCGGAAGGTACGCTTATGATGTACGCAAGTTGCCCGCGCTACATGCCTGAAAATGCCCGATCGCGCCTCCCGGCACGGGAGGCAGCCACCACTGCCTCCCCAGAAAATTTACCGAACCTGCGGGATAGGATATTCGCCCTGCCTACACGTGCCGGTATCCTATCCCACCCTTGCCTCATTTCAACAGACCCAGCGGGCGCGAAATCCGAGAAAAACAGTGGCGACATATCTTGAGAACATCCACGTCAAAGAATGAGGCGTTACATTGTGCAGACTCCCGCCAACTTCAACACCTCTCCTTTGCTCCATTCAATTTGCATAAGGCCCGCGTCCGCCGCGCCAGCGGCTTCCTTCTGACGGCTTTTTCGACCGCGTGCCCCAACCTTCTGTTCCGCTCCACTCTGCTCACCAAGGGCGCGCCTCCGAAACAGCACTAGCGTCATTCGCCCACGATCAACAGTGCGCTCCAGACAGGGATTCCAATTTGTCACGACCGGGCTTTTGGGGAGTTAGCGATTACTTGTCCGGTTAGCGCGTTTACCAGGCACTGGGGAGTCGCCGCATCCTCGAACAAGCATGCAAGCAGAGATTAGATCGAGATCCCACGTCTCTAGTGAGCGCTATTGCTGGATCGTGACACTTATGGTGGTGCTGCGGGATGTGGTTGGAGCGCTGCCATGCACCGCACCCACCACTTGCACCGTATACGTGGCGACGTGCGGAGTTCCGCCTCCGCCGCTGCCCCTGCCGCCGCATCCCGCGAAGACGCAAACGATTAATCCGAGGAATAGAGCGACGGCCAAGGTTAGCGGAATGCGCATGAATCGCCGTCGCATACCAAACAGAACAAAGAGGGCGAAGACCCACACTGCCAGGGAGAGCGCGACAGTCGGGAGCGGATAACGTTCGAGCCGATTCGGTGGCTGCCATTGAAGCAGCGGGAGCATCGCCGAGCGCGTGGTCGTTACCGTCAGCGTACTGGACGCTGACATCGCGGCGGCGAGGGAGACCGAAGCGGGAGCGAAACCGCAGCGCGCGTTACTCGGAAGCCCGCTGCAGGAGAGATCGACCGTGCCGTTGAATCCGGAAGCGGAGCTGGCACTCACGTTGACGTTGCCGGAACCGCCAGCAGTTACCGTCAGAGAGCCGGGATCGACGGCCAAGGCGAAATCGGTGACCTTGAATTGCACGGCAGTGGAAGTGCGGGGATTGAAGTTAGCGTCTCCGGAATAGTTGGCGGTGTAGGAGTAGGCGCCGAGCGTGAGCTTGGAAGTGTCAACGCCAAGCGAAGCGGACGCGGCAGAGTCCAGCGTCGCGGAAGAAGGCGAGCCGGAGCCGGGCTGGAACTGTATGGTTCCGGTAGGCACGCCTTGAAAGGGCGGAACGACGCGCGCGATGACGCTGACGGTCTGGCCGATGACCGCAACTAATGGCGCGGAGGAAAGAGTGGTCGAAGTGTCGGCCTTGTTGACGACAACCTGCCCGGAAAGATTGTGAGGGTTGAAGGTGTCATCGCCGGTCCAGTTGGCGGTGATGGCATGCGTGCCTGGAGGCGTCAGCAGCGCGTCATTGAAGGATGCGGTGCCGTTCTGAAGAGGCGCCGCGCCGGTCGCGGCATTGTCGATCAAAAAAGAAACCGATCCGGTGGGCAGCCCCGCAGCCGCGACAGTGCCCGCGAAGGAAGCGGAGAGCAGGATGGGTTGGCCGTAGACTGCGAGAGAAGGCGTGGCGGTGAGCGTGCCGCGTGTGACGCCGAGATTCAGCAGGATGGTTGCGGTGCTGACGTTGTTGGTCTCTGAGTTCGCAAAAACCAGATCGAGCGCGCCATCGCCGTTGAGGTCGATGAGCATTGGATCAACCGGGGAGTCGCCCGCGAGGTAGTCGCGCGGAGGGCCAAAAGTGCGGTTGCGGGCGCCGTGCGTCACCGTGACGACGTTGCCGTCGCTGAAAACCAGATCGGCGATGCCATCCTGATCGAGATCGCCGGCGGCTACGGATGCCACGAAATGAGGGGTTGCAATTGAGACTGGATTTTGGAAGGTGCCGTCGCCGTTGGCATACAAAACCTGGAACGTAAAGCCTGTCTGCACGGTTGGATTCCCTGGATTGCCGACGGAGGTGATGATGTCGAGATTGCCGTCGCCATCCACATCTCCGATTGCGAAGTTGGGCTCCGCCGAGAATGCGGTCGCATAGACAGGGCCGATGGCGAAGGTGCCGTCGCCGTTTCCGAGTAGAACATTGACACTGCCTCCGAAGCCGTTATTGACAACAGTGCTGCTATTGACAACAGCATCGATCTTGCCATCATGGTTCACGTCGGCGAAGGCCAAGTTGCTGGTGATAAGGCTTGAAGAGGACGACAGATTCGCGGTGAATTGGGTGTAGGTATGGTTGGGCTGGGCGGTGAGGAAGATGACGCTTTGATTGCCAAACGTCGCCAGGTCGGTCACGCCATCGTTGTTGAAATCGGCTGTAAAAAATGAGGTGGCTGAAACTCCAGGAACGGAGAATGCGGAAAGAGCACCGAAGGTACCATCGCCATTGCCCAATTCGAGGTAAGCGTTGCCTTGTGAAATCAGGAGGTCGAGCTTGTGATCGCCGTTGATGTCGCCGACGGAAGTTGTGGAGAGGGTATTGAGGTTGATGGTCGGCTGAGCCTGGTCCGGGGTGATGGTGAAGGTGCCGTCGCCTTTGCCGAGGAGAATGCGTGGCGCGAAGCCCGAGACCCCGACCGCGACGTCAGGAAATTTGTCGCCGTTGAAATCGCCACTGGCCGCGCCGGTCACCTGATAACCGACGTCATAGGCGTCGGCGGACTGCAAGGTGCCACCAGCGTTTCCGAAAAGCAGGGCGATACCCCCGGCGGTGACCACGGCGTAATCGATGTGGCCGTCAGCGTTGAAATCGCCAATCGCCAGATTGTAGGGAAACGGACCCACTGGAAATTCGGAAGCAGCCTGGTAGGTGAGATTACCGAGACCCAGAAGAATGCCGATGCCGTTGTGTGAAGCGACCGCGATGTCCAGGGTCCCATCCCCATCGAAGTCGCTCACCGCAACGACGTTAGGCCCCACACCTGCATAAGACGAGCCGCCCGCTGACGTATTGGAAAACGTGCCATCACCGTTCCCAAGCAGTATGTCGACTGTGTTGTTGAAACCCGAGACGACGAGATCGAGATGGCCGTCGTGATTGATGTCGTTGAGCACCATGGAACTTATGAAATGCGGCCCGGTGTAAGTGACTCCTTGCTTGAATGCACCATTCCCGTTGCCGAGGTAAACAGAAATCGAGGATGACAAACCGCCTTGGGCTACAAAATCCAGATTGCCATCGCCGTTCAGGTCCGCGAAGTGAATGTCTCGCGGGTTGTTGCCATCGAACCAGGTATTTTTGAGAGTGAAGTGACCCTGATTGTCGCCACTGAGGAACGAAAGCGTATCGTTGGCCAGATCGGAAACAATGATGTCAACCGCTCCGTCACCGTCGAAGTCGGCAATACCCATCTGCGCGTCGAGGCCCGGGAAACTATTCGTGTTCGAAGGTCCAACGGATACGATTCCCGGCTGGAACGTACCGTCGCCGTTGCCCAGAAACACAGCGATTTTTGAGTTCGATGTGTTGGTCGCGACGACAACAATCAAATCGGGTTTGCCGTCCTTGTTGACGTCGGCGATGGCGAATTTGCCCTCGCTTCCTGCGGAGGCGGGAAGCAATGGCACAGCCTGCGCAGCAGCGAAGGTACCGTCACCATTGCCGAGCAAGACCTCAGGCGTACGCAGCGTGATCGGAGTGCCGGACATAAGGGAGGGCAGGTAGATTAGGTCGGGTTTGCCGTCACCGTTCAAGTCGGCGGAAAGAACATAATCGACGCCAGTGGAGACGGGCAGAAGTTTTGCGGATTTGAAGGATTCGGCAGCGGTGGGTTGGCCAAGCAGAAGAGCCAAAAGCAACCAAAGGACAGAGCACCCCGTTCGGGCCACGGATCCTCCGAAGGTGTTGACGACGGCGATTCAGAAGCAAGGTGTTAGTATAGATCGTAAGTGTGATGCGGACGTAATATTTGGGTACTGTCAGTATTATGCCCCGTATTCGTTCGTAAGCCTGTTGGCTCGATCGCCTTCATTTGCGCTAGCTTGCCAGCCGCAAATACACCCAGATATTTCAAAGAGGACGGCGGTACTGCAGCAATGTATATCGCACTTGCGCCAGATGGGAGCTATGCGGTCATTGCGCGTGAGCACATGTTTGTTCGGGTGGAGGAATCTGGCCGCTGGAGCAAGACAGGTTCGCGGATTGTGTTTATTCCCAAGACGTCGGGAGCGTCGCCCTAAAACGCCGAAGAAGTCAGCCACAAGGGCCGCATTTTCTTCGCGCTCGAGGGCGGTGTAGGGCAAGGATTCCAGTGCCTATCGCGGAAATCAAACAAAGCTTGGATCCGAACCCGAAAGAGTTGCCTCTCTACGTTTTCTTCGAAACCAGTGGCTCCGTATACGAGCAAGAAACCAGGCAGACCTATACATACCACACGCGCTCCAGTGAACGGTAGCTGGCTACTGCCCGATTAGTCTCGTAATCGGACAAGCCCGTTATCCGACGACAATTGGCGGCAAACGTCATGTGCACGATTTCCTATAAAGGGACTCATTGGCCGTGCTTGACGGACAATAGCCCTAGCCCTGCCGGCGCCGGTTATTATCTACAATCATCTACAATGTATTGTAGTGATCGCACAAACCACTCATGCGGTGGTTTCCGGCTCATACAACTTCTTAGAAAGTGGCTGTCTCGGTGTTGATCGCGATTTCGACATCGTACGTTGCGCTGCTTTCTTGCCGAACACCCGTGATGCGGCCAGAATCGAGCAGCAGAGGGATCTTACTGAAAACGAAGGTGGCGAATTTACATCAACCGATGTGGCTGTGACCACGCGGAACCTAGCCAAGGGATCGTCGCGTAGTCAGTTCTATTGGTTTCTTAATGCCTTCAAGGGGTCGATTGCTGAGGCTCGCCACGCAGGGATGTAACTGACCGCCATTGAGATCACTACTAGCAGAATGGAAACACCCGTGAAGGTCCATGGATTGTTTGGGCGCACATCGTATAGCAAGTCTCGTACGAGGCGCACAACAAAGAGACTAGCAGCTAGCCCTGCACCAACACCGACCAACACCGCCCTGAACGATTGTCTGAGGATCAGCTGTGTAACCCTTTCGCGGCTTGCTCCTAGCGCCATGCGAATTCCGATTTCCCTCGTCCTGCGGGCGACCGACTGCGTTAGCACGCTGTATATCCCTAGAATCGCAAGAACCAACGCCAATGCCGCAAACATGCTTAACAAGATTGTGCGAAACCGCGGCTGCGATTGAAGTTCAGAAATGCTTTCGTCCATCGTCTTAACGTTGGCCAAGGCAACGCCGTTATCCATTTCGTACAGCTTTCGCTCAAGCGGGTTGACCACGGCGTTGGGGTCGCCATTTGTACGGATGAGGAGTGACATGGATTCGGTTGGCTGCTGGGCAGACGCGCGGTAGACGGCTGGCCGGACGGTATAGCCCATTTCCTGAAAAACGGTGGTTGTCTTCACATTCCCGATCACGCCGATGATCGTCAACCAGGGCTGCTTGTCTTCGGGCGGTCCAAGCTTGATCTGATATCCAATCGGATCTTGAAGCGGAAAATATTCGTCTGCCAGAGCCTGATTGATTACGGCGACCGGCTGCGTATTCTTGCGATCCCGCGTATCGAATGCTCTCCCGCGGAGAAGCGGAATCTCCATCACTTGGAGGAAGTCGTTGCTCACCGTCTCACTCGCGACGTCGTGTGCAGCCCTCTGACGGGGAAATGTCCACCCCTTAATGGCTAGTACGCTGTCGCCTCTCAAATACACACTAGATATCAATGCCACTCCCTTAACACGAGGAATGGAGGTTACCTGTGCGGTTAGTCGGTCGAAGAATTGAACTTTCTGGTCTGGATCAGTGTACTTTTTCTGCGGCAAATGGATTGATCCACTGAGCAAATGATCGGTGCGGAAACCGAGTGGCGTTGCTGTGAGCTTGGCCAGACTCTGGATGAGTAATCCTGCGCCGATCAAGAGAATGAGCGATAGACCCGTCTCGCCTGCGATCACAAAGAACCCTGTACGACGGGCCGTTTGGCCTTGAGAAAAGCTTTCGCCTGCTTCCTGCAACGCCTCATTGAGATCGAGGCGAGACGCCTTCCGCGCCGGTATCATTCCAAACAGTACAGCTGACACGATTGTCAGGAAAGCCGTGAACGCAAGTACCTGCCAATTGATCTCAACAGTATTTCCCGGGGGAAGAAGGTCAATTGGGTTTGTCGCGCTAAAAACATGTATTGCTCCCCATGCTATGAGCACTCCAAGAAGAGCGCCGCCAAAGGATAGGAGCATGCTTTCAACTAGCAATTGACGGATGAGCCGGACTCTCCCTGCACCCAGCGAAGCCCGAATGGCAAACTCTTTCTGTCTATCGGCACCTTGAGCTAGTAAGAAATTTGCCACGTTTATGCAGGCGATCAACAGGACAAACAGCACTGCCGCCAGGAGGGCGATAAGCGCCGTCCGCAGGTTGCGCCCCGCTAACCAGGTAAACTCTGACTGCAAATCCAGAACGACTGGCACGGCTTGAGGAAGTGCAAGATCCACTGGCGCTTCTGGAAAAATGTTGCGCTCGAGCGTTTCCAGCTCAACCTCGGCGGATGTTCGACTGATTGCGGGTTTCAAGCGTCCGAACACACCTGTCACCGATCTCCAAGGATCTCTTGCAAATTTGCTGTCTAGAGTGATGAGAGTCCACAGTGCGGTTGGGGCAGGATAGAAAGAAAAGTCTTTCGGCATAATTCCGATGACTCTGCACTCATGCTGATCGAGGGTAATGCTCTGACCTACCAAATCTGCAGGCGCTCCCAATTCGTTTTGCCAAAATGCATGAGAAAGCACGGTTGTGCAGCCTTCGTTGAGATCTTGCTGTTCAAATGTGCGACCAATTGCCGCAGGAACTCCGAGCATAGAAAAAAAGTCGACGCTTGCGGGAATCGCTAATACGTTGCGCGCCTTCCCGTGCCATCCCAACGTCGAGTCACCAACAGCCCAACTGAGGGCTGCCAGCTTTTCAAAGCTGCGACTATTACGTTCCCAATCCTCAAATTCGCTATAGGTGTTGAACCACTCTCCCGTGCTGCGATGCTCTTTGCTGCTTTGCCACACAACCACCAGGCGATCACTGTTTCTATAAGGTAATCGTCGCAGCAGAACAGCATCTACGATGCTAAACATGGCTGTGTTCGCGCCGATGCCAAGCGCAAGAACCAAGACAATGAAAATGAACGATCCCCGTCGGCGACCAAGCACTCGCAAACCAAAGCGAACATCCTGAATCAGGCTTTCAATCGAAGGGATCGTCATTTGGTCCCTATAAGCCTGCTTCGCTTGTTCCAGACCTCCCAGTTTCAGAACCGCTTGCCGTCGCGCTTCCTCTGGACTCATGCCGGAACGAAGGTTGTCCTCAATGTGCATACTGAGATGAGACTCCAGCTCTGCATCGAAAGTCTTGCCTGCGCTTTCGCTAGCAATCATGTTGCAAAGTCGGTTCCACCACAGTTTCACCGCCCCCATCACACCTCCTCGGAGGGGACAAGAAAGCGGGCAACGATTGCGGCGGCCTGTTTCCAGTCTCGCTGTTCGCGTTGCAACTGCCTTCTTCCAGCGCGTGTGAGCTTATAGAACTTGGCCTTGCGGTTGTTCTCCGACACTCCCCACTCGGAGGATATCGAGCCGCCTTGTTCCAATTTCAACAATGCCGGATACAGAGTCCCGTAGTTAAGAAGAAGCGCATTTCCGCTGATTTGCTCTATGCGCCGCGCAATGCCGTATCCATGCAGCGGCCCCATCGTTTCAAGAGTCTTGAGAACCATCAGAGCCAAGGTTCCCTGCCAAACCTCAGTTTTATCGGTCGCAGCATGTCTCATATTGGTTTGCCATAGGAATACTGGCACACTTTTTGCCGGCAGGCAACCCGTAGAAGTCTCCGGCTCTGTCAAGTGGTCTACTATGTGGCTGGGGCTTTATCTGACCCAAACTCGTCAGGGTGTCCCCCGAAATCTCGCTTATGCCGACATCGTGTACGCACGATCATGGTCCAACGCAGAGCAGGGCAGCGTGTCGTTCAGCGCCCTGATCTTTCGATATTTCTCACCGAGACGATTGCAGCCAAGCAGACATTCCCCCGCTCTGCCCCTGCCTATTTTCTAGCGAGCGACAGCTCGTAGCACCCTTGCAGAAATCATTTTTACCGGCTATATTACAGGATATAAAGGAGGCGGGATGTGACCAATTCAGCACAAAAGCGTGCGATTAAGAACTACCGAAGCCGGCTTCGGAAACGGGGCGTTGCACGATTTGAGGTTCTCGGTCTCGACTCGGATCGCCATCTAATTCGTTCCTTGGCAAAGCGGCTCGCGCAGAATGACCTGGATGCAAATCGAATTCGGACGGAGGTAATGCAAACAGTTTCCCATACGCCCAAGGAAAAAAGAGGTGGCATTCTGGCAGCTCTCCGTCGTTCCCCCCTGGTTGGCGCCGAGCTGACGATCGAGCGTCCGTTTGATGCAGGCAGGAAAGTCAATCTATGACGCGGTATCTCCTCGACACCAACATTATCAGCAACGCCACAAAACCCCTCCCGTCCCGGCCCCTCACCGAATGGATGGCCAAACAAGTGGACGACGATCTGTTCATTTGTTCTTTGAGCCTTGCCGAAATATATCGTGGTATTTTGGAGAAGCCGGCGGGGAAAAAACGCAGGGAACTTGAAGAATGGTTCAAAGGTCCCGAGGGTCCCCAAGCGCTCTTCCGAAGACGCGTATTGGCTTTCGACGAGCAGGCAGCACTCATCTGGGCCCGTCTCATGTCCCAGGGCACTCAAGCAGGGCGACCGAGGAGCGCTTTCGACATGGTCGTTGCGGCGATCGGGGAGGCGAACGACTGCGTTGTCGTTACGGACAACGAAAAGCACTTTCCCGGCGTGAACCTCCTCAATCCGCTCCGCCCAGTGCGATCTCAGGCCTAAAGTTGGGACCAAATGGGACCAGAACGGCCGGAACGAGCAATGCGAAGTTATCAGAAAACATGGTGGCCAGGGACGGAGTTGAACCTCCGACGCCAGCCTTCTCAGGGTTACGCTTAACAGTGATTACAACTGCTTAGAAGTGCCTCCCGGCGCTGCAAGTCATTGATGGTCAGTGTAGACAAGGCCAACTGCCGGTAAAATTGCCGGTAAGTTTCGGCCCTCATGTTCGCTCAATTTTTGAATTCCAAAAGTGGCAAACTTGGGATTAGATCATGCCGGTTCAAAATGGATGGTTGCGAAAACGACACCGCAAAGCAGGCGATGTGTGGGTCTATTGTCACCGTCGGCGGCGTCTCGATGGCAAATGGGTTGAGGCCACAGGCACCCAGGTGGGACCGCTGTCTGAGCTGCCCACCGAAGAAGCTGCTTGGCAGCGCGTAAAACGAGCTTGGCCTAAAACCCCATGCGTTCGCTGAGCTCGCGGCCACTCGGCCAACTTTCGGCGAACTCGCGGCCCATTATATTCAATTCGAAATTACCGGAAGATCAGAGCAACGCGACAATCGAGAAAGCACAAACGACGATCACCAAGTATAAGCATTATCTGAATCGCTGGGCTCTGCCGTGCTGGCATCGAACGGCAGCGTTGGCGGTGCACCCGTTCGAAGTGGAGAGCTGGCTCAAGGAGATCGAGCAAGAACACCACTTGAAGACCACAACGTTGGCCGAAATACGGAAGGTCATGAACCTGGTCTACCGACACGGCCAGCGATGCGGGTTTCTTCCCCGAACGGATGATGGCAATCCCATGCAGTTCGTGCGAGTTCCGGTTGATCCAGGATCAAGGAACGGTTCCGCACCTGCAAACGCCGCATGACAACTGCAAAGGCGCAATGCGAGCAGATGGAGCGCCACTGACGGCCCGATCAGTCGGGCCGTCGTTCTGAAGGGAGTCCCCGATTTCTAGCTTTTTCCGCAAGAGATGATTGCAGGCATACCGCGTTTATGCTATATTACGTTTGTCACATATTGTAATACATGTTTGTATTCGACGCCTCGACACTGATCCTCATTGCGAAGACCGAGATACTCGACTCTTTTCTGCGTGATGTCGGACTCCATGTTGCCATTCCGCCTGAGGTTGAGAAGGAGTGCTGCAGCGTTAAGAAATCACTGGACGCGCTCATGATTAAAAAGGCGCTGGATGAGTCAAGAATCAGAGTCACCGCAGTCAAGGATAGGAAGCTCGTTACGAAGGTGCAAGGCGACTTTGGTCTCGGAAGGGGTGAAGCGGAGGCGATCGTCCTGGCTCTTGCGGAAAAAGGTCGGGTTTTGGGGATCGATGACAAGAATGGGATCAATGCGTGCAAGTTGGTAGGTGTTGGGTTTACGACGGCGAGCGGCATCTTGGTGCGAATGTGCGAAAAGGGACTACTCACGAAGAGCGAAGCTCTCGTGAAGCTCGAGGGACTGGCGAAGCACGGGCGTTATAAAAGGTCCATTCTAGAAGACGCCCGGCGCAAACTGGAGACAGCGACATGACAAAGACGATGAGCATACGAATGGATCGTGAGAATTTCGAATTCTTAAACGAGCTCACTAAGGAACAGAGGAGTGATCTTTCCAAGGCCGTACGGGACATGGTCACTCGGGGCCGAGTCTTATTGGGGGTGGAGAGGTACAAAAAAGGTGAAGCGTCGCTTGGCAGAGCGGCCGAGCTTGCCGGCGTCCCTGTTGGACAGATGATGACGCTTCTGACGGAGTTCGGAGTGGAAAGCAGGATCGAAGATGACGATTACCTCCAAGGACTCGCAGTGATCCGCAAAGCGTGGTGATGATTTCCAGAAATCCGATTATATGGAATTAGTGTGCCAGCTAAAGGACCTGTCAGGATACGATGGCGAGTACTCGACTGACGGCCGATTGACCTGCTTGATCATTCCATATATGAGTGGCTGGCTACGCGTTGGCTGGCAAAAGAAGCATTAGGCCGAATTCCTCCGTGCCACAAGTGTGAGCTTGGATAAAATGCTCCACACTTCCGCTACGCCCCGAGCTATGAGCTGCGCTCCCGGGTGATCTCCGAATTGTGCCCGGCCAAGGCTGCTCTTTGGGGTTGGGGCGAAGTAAACTTTGCAAATTAGTGGTCCAAAAGGGTGTTTTTACCACACTTCCTGACTGAGTACCCGCAGTTTACCAGGAGTCCGTAGATCATATTTACCTTTAGTGATCGTTTCTATCTGATTGAAAAGATGGTGGCCAGGGACGGAGTTGAACCTCCGACGCCAGCCTTTTCAGGGCTGGCTTATGCTGTAGTTTGAAGGACTTAAGTGAATTCAGGTGGCCGCTAAGTACTTGAGAAGCCGTGAGGGACACGAGTATCGTGGGTGGAAATCGTGGGTTCAAAAGAAGCTACGAAACAATGTCATTTAAGATCCATGCATATGTTGTGTAGGAGCAGATCTTCTTTATTGATTTATTGATTTGGATTCGGTGGTTCGCGGAACATTTTTCAACTGCACGAATGAGCCAAGGGGCCCCGAGACATGTTTGCGTTGCCGGGCAGTAGCAGGCTGCACAGCAGGTTGAGGTACATGGCGCCGCGAGAGTTTGGAGCGACGAACTGGCTGAGGCAAAAGTCATGAGTTCGGGAGACTTGGTGTCGTATGATCCCGCGCGGAACTACGGGCAGGTCAATTTCATAGTCAATCTACACTTCGCCGCCCACGCAGATGAGCCATTACCGCAGTGCTTAAAGCTACTCGGTCGCCCGGGTCCTTCGCGGGCTACCGCCTTAGCCTATAGACTCGGACATAGTCGAAATCCATGAAAAAGCCCGCGACATTTTCGGCGGAGATGCCGATTTGGGCAGCGGGGCCAAGATTGTGTTGCCAAGTTCCACCGCGCGTCCAGTGTTCGTCGTCAGTGCTGGTATACGCGGTATAGAGCTCAGTCCCATCTTTCCCGGTGCGCTTCACAATGCGCAGCCAAGTGGTTTCGGCTGCGGGTCCGACGATCATGTTGCCATAGATCGGATAGTTCGGCGGGACGGGACCCATCTGCTTGCCAAATTCGGTCTGGCGCGTGTCGAAATCGGGAAAAACATCCATCTTGATACTGTTCTGATCATCTCCATAAATAAACAGCGTGCCTTGCGCGAAGTTATAGCAACACGAATTATCGAACGGAACCCCGGTGGTGAGCTTCGTTTCGACCATGTAATCGCCCCTGGGAGCGGGTTCACCGAGAATGGCAACGTGCTGCGGGTCGCCGTTCTCGTCAGGGCCCATCGTCTCTACCTCGTAGGAGCTTCCAGTAAGCGTGTAGGCATTATTAGCGTTTGGATGGATGAAATGCCACTGCGGCGAAAGACTCGTTGAATTGAATTCATCAGACAATGCGGCGATTTCCTGCCCTGGTTCGTCGTCAGGTGCGATCAGCGGTTGGTAAAGGTTCGTCCGCCAGGGTTGAGCAACGGGACCGGGTTGTGGAATGTTAGAGGCCCAATAGCCACCCCGAACTTCCGGCCAATCGTCCACCCAGTCTATAGGGTCGATCAGCGCAGGTCGCCGGGTGAAGCCTGGATATCCAGCAAAATAAGGACTTTGGCGGTTGACCGCGTGGTAGAGCATATAGTCCTGGCCAGATTCATCTTCGAACACGACATTACCGCCGGGGCCAACCCACTCATTTCCGTTGGACGCGATGGAGAAAGAACCGCCGGGCGCAAACGTGTTGAGCGGGATTCCATTCTTATCGAAGAACGGACCGGTGGGACTGAGAGAGCGGCCAACTAAGACGCTATATCCAGTGAGGGGACCGTTGCAGCAGTTCGTGCTGGAAACAAAGAGATAGTAGTAGCCATCGTGTTTCCAGAAATTGGCGCCTTCGAACCGGTTGTCGATAGCGATCTGCTGCTCAGAAGATGGATCAGATGTGAGGCCGTCGGCTGAAAGCTTGCGGATACTGACGCCGCCGTTGTAGCTCCCATAGGAGAGGTAGCGTTGGCCAGAGGCGTCCTGCACTTCGTCGGGATCGATGACTGCGCGGAGAAATGAGTTGTTATATGGATTCGACTCTGGAGCTACGACAGGTTTGCCGCTATCTGTCCAGGGTCCTGCGGGACTTTTGCTGGTTGCCACGCCGATCGCAGAACCGCCCTGCGCGGTGGTGGGAGCAACGTAATACAAATAGTATTGATTGTTGAAATGCTTGACGGCTGGTGCCCAAAGATTTGTGGTGACGTTCCCCATCCACGCTGGAAGAGATTGCAACACATCACCGATATAGATCCAGTGAATGAGATCAACAGAGCTGTAGGATGAAATGAGGTGATTCTTGAGATTTCCGTTCGCGTCCTTATCCCTGCTATTGAGTGGATCTCCAGTGCAGTAGAGGTACCAGACGATAAAGCGGTCATGGTTTTGGTTGATGATCGCAGGATCTGGGCAGCTCAACGCCGGCCCGGTTTTGGGATCAAAAAGGGAGAGCGGATTTGTGTAGGTGGTGGAAGGCCGAACCAGGAGCGCTCGTTGTGCTTGGACAGGGCTTTGCGCGCGGGCTGGCAAAGAGCAGACGGCGAACGCAGCCGCACCAAGGACTGCAAATATTCTCTCGGTTGAACGCATAAATGCTCCTTTCCTGCCTGGCTCGAAGACTGAAAAGAAGTGGTTTCATACCTGCCGAGCCTCTGTCTATGTCCAGAAGGTTCAGCACTCGGGCGATTGCAAAGCGAATCCAAATTCTGCGTGGCAGCACTCCACACGCGAGCGCCGAATAAAAAAGCTCTGGAATATGAATACGACGATCCGTGTCCCGAGTTGCTGACGGGCCTCGTCGCATAGAATTTCGCATCGTGGTGCGCCGCGCCACTTCAATATTCATTAATGGAAATACACATCGTCCCAGTTCTATTGCTGGTCTCTCCTCATTAGCACGGATCCGAAAGGCTCAGTGGTTTCTGGGATTTATACTCCGGCAGCACGTCGGTGTGTTGCCGCAGCAGCGAGTATTTCGCCAACGCCTCCTCACTCTCCTTTTGTTCTCCCAGTTCACGGAGGACGAGGCCCATAACGTAGTAATAGTCGGGCACTTGGGAATTAATATCAATCGCGCGCCTCGCGGCATCCGCCTTTTGCAAATCCTCTTGAGTTCGACATGCCTTTTGAATTCGAAATAAAGTTCGGTTCCCAGACTGATGGAAGCGATCACCGGCCCATTCCGGCTCTGCATTCCGCATGCAGGCCTACGCTGTCATTTCCGTTTCGGTAAGGATTACAGAGTACGGCGTTGTAACCCAACTTCGGCAAACCCAGATTGGCGTAAGCCACTGCGGGAGTGGCCTCTTCCAGAGGAGCCCTCAAGGAGAGCAATTCCGGAATCCAAGTGAGCTGATTGTACTCGCGCCGCGAATATGTGTGGTTGGTTCCCGGATCGCCGTAGTAGGCTTCGTCGCGAGGCGCAGCATATTTGAATGAAGATCTGCGTCGCTCCCAGGCGCACTTCGTCCATAAGATGTCGAATAAGATCCTCGCTTCCTCAGGTGAGAGGAAATTCTTGTCGCAATAGATTTCGGCCCCGGGATCGAAATCGCCTCCATATTCGTTCTACCCGAAAAGGGCGGGCTGTACAGCACTCTCAACCCTACGCCGACTAGACGATAGCGTTGAAGTGGACCTATGGCTACTCATTCGCGCAGCTTCAGACTAGCAAGGTGGTTTTTTCATTGGGCTTATATCGATGGTTTCCCTTAGTCCCCGCGGCAGCTCAGCCATCGAATTAGACTTGCCTAATAACCGTTGGCAGCGGCAGAACATTGACCATCTCCCGGACAGCTTTCGTTGGCCGGTTTTGAGGTGATAGCCATTGACCGCTTTCAAGGGTCTTCCGCATTTTTGGTGAAGGTGGTCCATTTCTACACCGCTGCAATCGGTTTTCGACTCCCATAGCCCTACCATATCCATCCGCAATCACAGCGCACGGAATCACACAACCGGAGCTTGCGCAAAAGTGCTTTACAAACAGCGCATGACCTCATCCACATGTTTTTCTCCTGCGAGTTAGATTCGCTGGTACAGTCGCCGCGTACCCATCTGTCCTTCCCTCTTTAGTAGTCTTTACGCCGCCTCTCCCATCGGCTGGCGGCCCTAAACCTCGCCCGTTTAGCAAGGGAATCCCGGGGGCTGGAAAAATGCAGGCATACAGTAACTACCTTAAGAGAGCCAAAGCTTCGCGCCTTGATATATCTATTCTGGTGAGCAAAGCGAACGGACTCTGCCTACGTCGTTTGACCAACTCACAGTCCCTGACCAAGAATCTGAGAACCTGAGAATTTCCGCTAGAGCTGGCATCTCGCAAGTAGTTGAATTCAAATCGATTCACTCTCGCTAAGAGACGCGCAGGGTCGATTGTGAAACACAGGAATTTGTGGCCAGTAATGGCAGTTTATGGCTGTTCTGGCCACCGCACGCGATTCAAAGAGTCCCGGGTTACCAGCCTCATGCGATAGTTAATTTCAGAGACATCGCGGCTGGACACACCCCATCTTTACTGTATTTCGCCACAGCCTCTCGAATAGCGGATGCCAGTTCCGCATTTGTTGTTCGAGCACTCCTATTCAATTTCAGTCCGCTTGCTGCAATTCGGCTCCCACTCTCATCAACGTAAGAGAGCTGGGGAACTGACGTTTTCGGTTTCCGCTCTCGCTACGTCAAAATACTCCCTCGTCTTGCAACGCTCTCCGCAGAGCAACGACCTCTGGATCGTTAATCACCAGCACCGCGATCGTTACCCGTCCAATCTGTGTTCGGGCCTTCAACTCAGGACCTCCCCAGACGAAGTGGTCCGCCCAGCTGTCGCGTCGGGGGCAGTCATCGAGAAGTTATCCCCGAACGAGACTGGAAAGATATCAATCGGCAACACATCCGAGTGACGCAGGGAGGCCGTGGTATTGAGCAAATGCAGACGGACTATGCGCTGGGGCTGCACTTGTTAGTGACCCTCTCTGCATTGTTCCTGCTGATCGCCTGCGCGAATATCGCTAACTTGCTGCTGGCGCGCGGGTCCGCCAACATCCCAGATAAGCTTGGTGGGCTCTATCAGCGGCTTGAGGACGCGCTGCCGCAAATACCCGGCGTCCTGAGCGCCAGTCGGTCATGGTACAGCCCGTTGGGCGGCAACAACGCGAACGAACGCGTATACATTCAGGGAAAACCACCCGACTATCGTTGGACGGCGCCCTCCTGGGATCGGGTTGGTCCGCACTATTTCGAGACGATCGGCACGCGCTTGCTGCGAGGACGCGTCATCGATGAGCATGACACGCCCGCTGCCCGACACGTTGCTGTCATTAATGAAACATTCGCGCGCAGGTTCTTTCCGACCGAGGATCCTATCGGTCAGCACTTCGGGATGGAGGATATCAGTCACAGTGGCGACTACGACATCGTCGCCATTGTGGGGGATGCGAAATACCAGGACCCGCGTGGCCCTGCCTATGCCACGTTCTTTCTGCCGTTACTCCAAACGTCACCCGGAGAGCCCGTTCGTGGATGGGTCGGTGCTATCGAGCTGCGTGTTGCGGGCAAACCGGAGAATATCGAGTCGTCTGTCCACAGAACACTTGCGGATGTCGATCCGAATCTTACCGTCCTCAACATAGTGACCTTTGGCGAGCAGGTGGCGCGTAATTTTAATCAGGAACGACTAATCGCGCGACTCGCGGAGCTGTTCGGCGTCTTGGCACTCATCCTAGCGTGCGTCGGGTTGTACGGCGTAACTGCTTATGCCCGTCGCGCGGCGGATCAACGAGATTGGCACCCGAATGGCACTCGGTGCCGACCGCAGGAATGTCCTCGGCCTAGTGCTGCGCAGTGCGCTACTACAGCTCGGCATTGGCCTGGCAATCGACATACCGGTCGCGCTCGTGGGAGGGCGCATTCTTGCGGGCGAGCTTTACGGTGTCAAGAACTACGATGCGATGATCCTGGGCTTGGCTGCGACGATTCTCGTTGCTTCCGCTCTTATAGCAGCATCAGTTCCGGCACGTCGAGCAGCCAGCGTGGATCCGTTGGTCGCCTTGCGCTACGAGTAATTCACACTGTCATGACACGAGTCCTGTTCACGACTCCGAAGAGATTCTGAGAGACGCTGCGCCCTGATCGCCACTTGTTAAATCGTCGGAAAACCTGGAATGATCTCATCCTCAGCCCAGCGTGATTAGGACTCATAAGTCGGCATCCGCGAACTCATCTCAGAGGGTGACGATCGGCTGACAGACAGTCGATGCACCCCCACGGGCGTACTTGAGTATCAATCTCCACGCCAAAACTCGACTGGGGTGCTGCCGGTGAATTTGTTTGGCCATTGGACCCTATTTGCGACGATGGGCGTAAGCATCCTTGAGGTATTTCGTCATGACGTCGGCGTACTCCGGGAACGCGATTTCCGGGTCCTCAATATCGGGATGCCACGCTTTTTCCCATTCGAATGAGTAATACCCCTTGTAGCCGATATCAACGAGCAGTTGGACCTGCTGCTTTACAGGGACCTCTCCCCGGCCGGTCAAGACATAATGATCCTGATCACCCTTGCCAACCGAATCCTTGATATGCGTGTGACGGACGTACCTCCCGAGCCGCGCTATCGTAAAGGCGGGATCCTCACCGCCATTCACGTAAGTGTTGTGCGCGTCCCAGAGCAGCGCTACGTGTGGTGAGTTGGCCTGTTCAAAGATCTCCAGCAGCATGGGCGAATGGGTAAAGTCGCCGTGACTTTCCATGAGAACCGTTACATTCTTGGGCCCGGAATAGTCGCCCAGCTGACGCAAGGATTTAGCGACGCGTGCAATGGCTTCATCGGGCGTTCCAGCGATTAGGTTTCCAAAAACGCGTACGTACGACGCGCCCAGTTCAGAAGCCAAGTCAATAAACCGCCGAGCGTCGGCCAGTTGCGCCTCGTGCTCCTTCGGATCGGGGTCGTCCATAGACGCTGAGCTATCGACGGAGGAGATATGCAAGCTGTGGGCCGCGATGTCCTTCTTCGATTGCTCGATACGACCAGGGCCGAACTCGGGGCAGGTCGGCAAGTCCATATTGCCCTGCAAGCCTCTCAGTTCCAGGCCGATGAAACCATGCTGCTGGGCAAAATCGAGGATTTTGTCCCAGTTCCACGCGGGACAGCCCAGCGTCGAGAACCCAATCGGAAACTTGTTTGCGGCGGCAGGGGCATCACCCGACGTCGCCATGACGAAAGACCCAGCTTTGCCTGCGGTCGCAACCGCACCCATGCCGACGAGAAACTTACGACGTGAAAAATGAGACGGCATGTAACCCCCCTCTGGCTAAGGCGCAGTCACTTCCTTACCGTTTTCTGAATTGGATTTGGCTGGCAGGTCTGCGAGTGGCGTCATCATCAAGTTTCAAATCCCCGTTTACATTACTATCTCCATCGTCGTTCAGTCCAAAAGTATTTCGTCGCTGCGATAGATAGAATCCAAGAATCGCGGCGCCGCGCATATTGGGTCGTCAACACCCTGAAAGGAAAGTACACCAGCCGAGGGTGGACGGAGTGGACGCAGGCTTTTCGGTACGGATCGGCCATTCTTCAGTTTGACGCGACAGGAGAACAGGAGTCTCTCCATCTAGGGCGGCCAGCCACTGCGCGAAAAATGTCGCCCCCAGGTCAGCCATTTCGGGGTCCATTTTCAGCGGGCCGCACTCGTCATTTGTGGATACGATCCGCTCTCTGCGCTCTTTAGCCGTCGCCCACCAGTTAGAACATGTGCCGAGATGTGCTGATGGACGAGAGTGACTGTCATGTCAGGTACCTCTCCTCGAACGTCTTCCAACGCGGTCGCAACTGCAACCTATTCCGTGTACTAGGGCGAAGGCCGCGATGTCTACGATGTTCGCGGCCGTGGGGCGCACGAAGCGATTTTCCCGTTGTTCCAACTCGCAGCGGGACACTCACCTTTCAGCACGTGGACCCACGGCTTAGCGTGGGCCATGTGCGGATTCAGTGAACAGCTTGAGTTTCTACGCAGGGCGAATGACAAGAGCATCACTCGCATGCTCTTAAAGGGCGGCGCAGGCGACTTGCGACTTCTATGTGGTCATGCCAGCGTTGCAGACGGAGTTCCCTACTGGGATACAGCGCCTCACCTCCATCATCGCGGCGACTGGCAAGTCAAACCCCCGGATCCATTTAATGATTTCGAACCAGTGAACAGTTCCGTAGTCGTGATCGCCGCGCAAGGTCTTTTGCGATTGGGACGTTATATGAAGCCGCTATCGCCAGGCGCGTTTAAGCATACTCGACACGATTCTCGATGAGCCGTATATGAGCACGACCACCCACATCCAAGGTCTGGTATTGCATTCAGTGTGTCACCAGCACAACGGATGGGATTATGTTCCCCCGAACCGTAAGACTCCCTGCGGCGAAGCAAGTATGTGAGGCGATTAACAAGCGCGCGAGGCCGCGCTTTTACTTGCAACACATCGTCTCAAAACGACCGTATCTGACATTTTGGGAGGCGGCGGATCGCAAACACGAGCACAATGAAGAAGGATCGCCGTAGTCACCGGCGGCACTAGGGGAATTGGTTTTGGTATCGCGCAAGCTCTGGCGCGCTGGCTGCGACCTCGTCCTCTGCGGAATGCGCGCCGCTGACGACGTCGAAGAAGCGGTGGCCCAACTCCTGGCAACGCTGCACTCTGCCTCAGTGTGAGCCAACCGAGTCAGGTGATGCCTGGCACCGCCATCCGCGGCCCTTTCGGGGAAAACGGCGTTTATCACTCCATCGCCGGTGAACATCAACAGCACGCGCGCACCTTTTGGGCCTAGCTTCAGAGGCAACGGCTTGTAACTTGACATCGGCAACTCGAGCTACCACCCATTAGAAACGAGGTTGCGGCATTCGTGTGGACGAGTGTCGTTTTTTGTTGAGCTAACCTACAGCAAGGCAATGGACGAGGTTCCGGGTTCGGGGACCAGTTTATCCCTTGGCTCGGTTGCGATTCTCAGCGCAACCAGCTTCCGTTCCCCGATTTCCTTTGGAGGTTGCCGCGATATTCGATGCTTTCGTAATGCAGGGTTATATCGCCCTGACCGTAGCCCGCTTTGGTTGAATGATGTACTGATCATGGGAGTAGTGTGTAAAGTTATTTGGAACGGAGGGAAATGAATTCTGCGGGATTTCAAGAACATTCCTGACGTTATTTATCGTGAGCGTCCGGGGGATAGATTGGAAGTCGGAAGAGGGCGAGTCCTATGCGTCTACATTCCGATTTGCCTTCTTCTGGTAGTCGGTGTTGTCCAGGGGCAAGCTGATTCCGATTCTCCAGGTCAGGAATGGCGGTTTTATGCACAAGATCCAGGAGGTAAGCGGTTTTCCCCGCTCAAGCAGATTGATCGGGCCAACGTGACACAATTGCAGAGAGCCTGGACCTATGAACTACCTTCGACTCCCAGTAATGACATCGTCGCTTTCGAGAGTACTCCCTTAATGGTGGATGATGCCCTTTACTTCGCGACCCAATCCGGCCAAGCCATCTCCCTCGATGCCGAGACTGGGAAGCAGCTTTGGGCGTTCGATCCTTTCAGCGGGACTGCGGGGGAACGTCGCCCAGTGGTTAATCGGGGCGTCGCTTACTGGGAGGGAAAATCGCAGGTTAAGTGTGGTGACCAGGAAATAATTGCGGACAGGCGGATCTTTTATGTAACTCCGGATGCCCGCCTTTTCGCTCTGGATCCTGCGACTGGCAAGCCGTGCAAGGGTTTCGGCAAATCAGGCGCGATTGATCTTCGTGAGGGAGTGGCTTCCGAATGGCCGGAACTGGAATATGGCGATACCTCGCCGCCGGCCATTTACAAGGATCTGGTCATTACTGGATCTGCTGTGCAGGAATTCCCGTCGAAAGGACCTAGCGGGGCGGTGAGGGCTTTCAACGTTCAGACGGGGAAGCTGGTGTGGAGATTTGACACGGTGCCCAAGCCCGGTGAATTCGGGCATGACACTTGGGAAGGTGATGGGTGGAAAGACCGCTCGGGCACGAACGCGTGGGGTCCCATCAGTGTTGACGTTGAGAACGGCATGGTCTTTCTGCCGGTGGGTTCACCCTCGTACGACTTCTACGGCGCTGACCGAAAGGGTGAAGGTCTTTTCGGCAATTCTCTAGTAGCACTCAAAGCAGATACTGGTAAGCTCGTCTGGCATTATCAGATTGTGCATCACGATATTTGGGATTACGACTTACCTGCCCAGCCTGTGCTGATGACGGTGCGCCGCACCGGCACTGAAATTCCTGCTGTCGCTGAAGTGACAAAGACGGGGTTTGTGTTTGTGTTTGATCGTCTGACCGGCAAGCCCTTGTTCCCGATTGAAGAGCGCCCTGTGCCGCGAAGTCAAGTTCCGGGAGAGGCAACTTGGCCTACACAACCCTTTCCGCTCAAGCCCCCAGCTTTGGCCAGGATCTCCGTCACGCGGGACGAGATCACTACCGTCACACCTGAATCCCGCAAATACTGCTTGCAGACCTTTGGCTCCATCCTACCGGGACGGATTTTCGATCCCTGGAGCTTGACTCTGCAACTGGAAATTCCGGGGACATTAGGAGGGGCCAACTGGTCCGGAGCGTCCTTCGATCCCTCCTCTGGCTATCTTTTCGTCAATACAAGTGACCTAGGAGTGGTTGGGGAAATGGAAGAGCAACCGGCAAGCTCTCCCGAGGCTTATTTATGGAGTAGCAAGTGGGGCACATACGCTCGGTTCTGGGATGACCAGCACTACCCCTGCCAGCAGCCGCCCTGGGGAGCTTTGAACGCGGTGAATTTGAATACCGGCGAGATTGCCTGGCAAGTGCCGCTAGGCGTGGTAGACGCGCTAGAAGCGAAAGGGATTCCCAAGACTGGCATCTACAATCTCGGGGGGTCAATCGTGACCGCCGGGGGGCTGGTCTTCATCGGCGCCACTGCCGATCATCGCTTTCGGGCATTCGATGCGCAAACGGGGAAAGAGCTTTGGGTCACGAAACTTGAATTCAACGGGCACGCGACGCCGCTGACCTACCTGGGGGAAAAAACGAAAAAACAATTTGTGGTGGTCGCCGTCGGAGCCGGCGGGAATATCGGAGACGATACTTCTGGCCCGACTGCCCTGGCAGCGTATTCTCTTTTCCCCAAAGGCGAGTCCAGTCCCGCCCAGGTAAAGTTGCAAGCACAACTGGAGAAAATCCCAGCCGGGCCCGCGCGCGAGCCCCCGGAAATCAACCCCTCCCTCCCTGCTCCGCCACAACCGGTCCCACTGAGCCATCGCCGTCATGTGGCGGCTGGAATGACATGCGACAACTGTCATCAGCTATCGAAGAACCGCAAAAATATGCAAATCCCAGGCGTGACGGAATGTATGGCTTGCCATCAGTCCGTGATGAAGACAAGTCCGGCGATTCAGAAACTGGCTCAATTGCAAAAAGAAGGCCAGCAACTTTCCTGGATTCGCGTATATCAGCTGCCCAAGTTCGTTTTCTTCAGTCACCAGAAGCACCTTGACGCAAAGGTGAGGTGTGAAGTATGCCATGGCATGGCGGGCGACCGCGATGTCCTGCAGCAGGAGAGAGACATTTCCATGGTCTCCTGCATCAATTGCCATAAACTCCGAAAGGCCTCTTTTTCCTGCGGCCTCTGTCACAACATTGGGTTCTGAATGACATGACGCTTGATCGGCGAACCGTTCTCAAAGGGCTTGCTGCAGGTTTCCTCGCGGCCGGCGTTCAGGCAGACACCGGAAAGTCCGTAGAAGCTTCGAAATCGGATAACCATTTCCATTATCACGAGGACCGCACGCATCTTGGCCTCCGCAAGGAAACCCCTGGCCGCAGAATCCGTTCTACGGCCTCCGGTCCGGTGGTCTGCCATGCGCGATTGGGCGGTTTGCACCATCGCTATGACCGCGCGGCCTGAGATCTGGCGATTTCCACTGGCTTACACCTCTTGGGACCAGTGTCGGATCTTCGCTCATTATAATTTCGGTCATTAATCAAGGAGCAGCTGGCTCCGACTCAGCATCTGCGACCACCGACCTAATTCATCTCGGGTCGGGAACCTCTCTTCAGGACCACCTTCGAGGTGCAAATTGAATTTTGGCGAGCTACAAGCCTGAAAGATGGTCCTGCGGCGACGAGCTCTACTTTCAATCGCTGCTCTGCCCGCATCACCGGCTCTCTCTTCCCCAATCTAGCGGGACCTGTTTTGAGACTTGGCGTCGGCGCGAATCCTAGCCAGTCTTTCTCCGGCAGAGCGGTCGATCCACGTTCCGGGAAATTCCGCGCGCAGTTCCTCGAAGGCGCGCGCGGCAGCTTCGCTCTTCCCCGCTCGCAGCAGGGACTCAGCCTTCGCAAAGCGCTCCTCACCTGTGGTAAGCGTACCAGCAAAGATTCGGACAGCCTCTTCGACTGTGATCGTTGCGGGAATCTTGCTCAATACCGGCGGATTCGGGTCGGTCAGTATGCCGTATGCCTCGGGATTGCGCTCGCGAAACAGGCGCGCTCGCATGTCGCGCTGGACGTTGTGCGCGTCGCCGCCCTCTCGCCCGCCGAGAGGGTCGATCTCCGCGATGGCAATGTCCCCCGCCCGACGCCCTTCGGCGAGCACTTTGCCTTGGGGCGAGATGATCATGGATCCGCCGCCCCGTTGCGCGATGACCAGATAGACAAAGTTGTCCACCGCCCGCGTTCTGAACGCGGCGCGATTCATTTCCTCGTCCCCGGCGGTGACCGCGCCGCCCATGGTCGGCAGGAAGATGATGTCGGCACCGGCCAGGGCCAGGCTTCTGGCGGCCTCGGGCATGACCATGTCGTAGCAGATCAGCATGCCCACGCCACCCAAGTCGGAGGTTTCGAACACGGGAAATGTCGCGCCTCGCACGCGGTCCGACTCGCTGACAGTCGGATGAACCTTATGGTATCGACCAATTTCCTTGCCGTCGCGATCCAAAAAGAAAGCTGTGTTGCGATAGGAACCGTCGCGCTCTGAGACGTCGCTTGAGCAGATGAGATACATGCGATGCGCCGCCGCCGCGCGGCCCAGACGTTCCAGCATGCGTGCGACGGCCGGCGGCAACACTTCGTTCATCAACGCCTTATTCCCCATCTCCCAGTTCAGCAGCCCCAGTGTGTCCTCAGGCAGTGCGAGCGCATCACAGCCGGAGGCTCCCGCCCGATGAACCAACTGCTCCAGTTGGTTGAGCGACCGGTCTACCGCGGCCAGCGCTTCGGAAGGTTTCAGATGCCAGTCGATCGAGGATAGCGCCGAGTCCGTGGCGCAAACGCGCGCGGCCTTTGCTGAACCATTGTCCCTAGGAGGGGCAAGTTGAGCCGGCCGAGCAACACAGGTTGCTACACCGACTGCCAGAAAAGAAATAACCCACGTTGCGCCTCTCATGGTTCTATGATGTCCCTCCTGTCGCTCAGAATTGCCTCTGTTCCAGCGGGCGCTGAGCCGCTCTTAAATTATGTCAGACTGTCCAAGATCTCCGTTACGGTGAAAGAAACTCTCTCCGGCTCTGCAGCGCGCAGCATCTCGGCAGTGTCTCGCGTTGTGCTTCGGAATGGTCTAGCACTCCCGGCCGCCTAGCTTCTGCCGAGCCACAACCCTTTGTCGGACTAGAAAGCCACTCGTACGGTAAGGGAGAGGTCGCGCGCAGCGGTCCTGGTATGCACGAGCATCCCATACGTAGGGCTTCCAAGCGTCGCATCCGGAATGCCGAAGCTCGGGTGGTTAAAGACGTTCGACGAGATTGCCTCGAGTTTCAGCTTGTACATTTCATGTATAGTCATCTCCTTAAGTAATCCGAAGTTGAATACGTTCAGTCCAGGTCCTTCGAGGATGTTCGCGCGGCAGTTGCCGAAGCGTCCGACGTTGTCCGGAGGAACCACAAACGCGGCAGTGTTGAAGTAACGCTCCATGGTACGTTCGCTCTTGCTCAGATTACCGTTAGCCAGGCAATCGGGTCTGCCGCCGAAGGTGTTCGTGTTCGAGGGATCAGAGCCGGCGAAATACGGCGTGAAGTAAGTCCCGTTTTCCCACTGGTAGTTGCCGCTAATACGCCAGCCGCCGATCGCGTAGTCGGCCATGGCGGGCAAGGAGTTCCCAAAGCGCTTGCCCTTCCCGAAGGGAAGATCGTAGAGGAAGCTGACGACAGCGCGGAACGGCGGAATGTCAGCACTCATGGCGCGGTCGCGGGCGCGGTTAAAGGGGTCTTCATTGCTGACGAGGCGGTGGTCGCCATTGGGGACAAAGTCGTCGCCGACGCTTTTGGCCCATGTCAGGTGGGCCTGGTAGTACAGGCCCTTGCTGAAGTTTCGCTCGGCCTTGATGTACCCCGCGCGGTAGTTGTGCGTGCCTCCGTTGTTAGCGTAGTTGACCGCAAAAAAGAACGGATAGGGGACGCTGGCGTACTTCACGTTAAACGGCGTTGTGTTCGCTGGCACGGCGTTCAAGTTATGCCAGAAAACGGTGTGCCGTGCCATGGTGGTCATGACCGACGCGGAGAGCCCCATACCGAAGGCTTTCTTTTCTATAGTGAAGTTTGCCTGCATGCTATAGGGCGTTTTCAGGTTGGGGTCCATACCGCTGGCGGTGAACCCGCCCGAGCCAGCTTGGACGCCACCGCTCGGAAACGGACTCGGGAAGGCGAAGAGTGGCTGTCCGTTGGCTATGGAGTTGGTGAAGCTCTGGTTGATTTCGTACGGCGCGTCCCCACCGTCGGAAATGTATGGTTGCATCCCGACGTAATACACACCGCCTCCGCCACGAATCACAAGATCCTTCGACGACCCCGGACACCAGGCGAACCCGAATCGCGGAGCGACGTTGTTCCGATCGATGTTCAGCAGTTTGTTGCTGAGTCCGACCTTGTCGGCCGTCACGATTGGAGTGTCTACCTTGTATTCGGGCGCCACCAGCGACTGGGCCGATGCGGGGATGGCCAAGCCCTTGGCTGTGACATTGAAATTGGCGATCACGTTCTTGGCAATCGTGCCGGGGTCGAGTAGGGTGTATCGAAGGCCCACGGTAAGCGTGAGCCGTGGAGTCACCTTCCAGTCGTCGGTAACGTAGAACTCCTTGTTCAAACGATGCGGGTAAGTCGGACTCACTGAAGTCCGGCGGCGGCTGTCAGATGGCAGGCCCAGCAGGAAGTCTGCATAAGGATTACCGGAGAAACGTCCGTCGAAAGTGAATGATCCATAGACATCACTGGGCGAGGACGGATACATGGTGCCGAGGTACTGGCTAATCTGCGTGCCGAAATGGAGATTGTGCTTGCCCTTCACCACGAAGAGCGAGTCCTGGAGATGATACGTGCTCCACAGCCAACCGCCCTGCGGCGTCTGGGCAAGGGAATCGTAGCCTGTGATGTTCATGGCGGGCATAGCGGGCACATCCGGGAGATTATTCCCCAGCTGCAGGCCCGAGGCAGCCACTACCGTGTGTCCTTGGTTCGGACCGGCATAGTAGCTCTCGTCGCTCGAATGACCCACGCGGAACTCGTTCACCATCGTAGGGGAGATCACGTGCGTATCGGAGAGTACCTGCAGGTAGTTGTCGCGCCACTGGGAGGCGACCCCAATCAATGGATTGTTGCTGTCCCACCTGCCGGCGGGGACGCTTCTCTCGACCAAGATGCGGAAAAAGAGTGAATTCTTGTCAGTTAACTTGTGATCCAGACGCGTGGCGTAAGAGTTGTTGCCCTGCGCAAAGACCTTCACGTTACGATATCGGTTCAGACCGGTGTTCGCGGCCGGATAGAATGTGTCCTGGTAGTATTTCGAAACCGGGCTGATGCGGCTCGCCGGGACCGTGTTGCCCGGAAATGGCTGCCCCGATTGGGGATCGATGATCGTGCTGGGGAACATACCCGCCCGGTAGTCGGCGCTGGGGACAGTCAAATCCACGGTTTGCGGCGACTGGCTGCCGCGAAGCCCCTGCCAGGAGAAGAAGAAAAACGTACGGTTCCGTCCGTTGTAGATCTTCGGCAGGATAACCGGACCTCCGACCTGAAAATTGGGGCGCCAAGTTGGTGGGCCGCTCGGGCTGACGGGGTCAAAGAAATCACGGGCCCGGAAGCCGACGGCGTTGTAATGCAACCATGCTTCGAGGTGCAGTCTGTTGGTGCCGCTCTCGGATACCACAGCTACTTCTGAACTCTGCCCGCTTGAAGCGTTCGTTCCGTTGATGTTGACTCGCATTTCGCTGTACGAGTCGATGTAGGTCATAGTCGGGCCCATCGTCCAGCCGGTCCAGCCGTCCTTGACGGGAATGCCGTCGATTGTGAAGTTGGTGTCATATCCATCGTTGCCGCCATCGCCGGCGCCGGCGTAGGTGTGGCCGTAGGCTCCATTGACGCCGGGCGCCAACTGCACCAGATTCCAGATGGAGCGGTATTCGGCATTGACGGGGACGTAGGTGAAGACCTCGCGTGACTTCACATCCGAGAGGCTTCCATTCTCGGTCTCAATCAACTGCGCTCCCCCTTCCACCCTCACGGACTCAGCGGCACTCCCGATCGCGAGGTGGATGTCGATGCGGCGATCTGCGGTGGCCGTCAACTGGATATCGTCGGCCACAAACTTCTTGAATCCGGACTTTTCCGCTGTGACGCGGTAGATGCCGGGAATCAGGTTGGGCGCGACATAGTTCCCCACTTCGTTGCTAGTCACTCTCTGACTGATGTTCGTGCCGACGTTGGTGATGACCACTTCTACGCCAGGCATGACGGCGCCGGACAAATCGAGTACCGTACCTCGGACAGTGCCATAGTAAACCTGTGCCCGCGACACAACAGAGAACAGAAATAGTGCGGCGGAAACAGCGAGCCACGCTGTCAACTTCCTCGTGACGGTTGACATTCCAAACCTCCCTCGCGTTGCGTATGCGTATCCGCTTCCGGATTTCAGGGATGCAAAAATGTTGGGGGATTACCCCTCGGGGTTCGCAGCGTCGTCGACACACCCTAGCAATCTCAGAGTTTAAGCTGCCGGCTTTTCAGATGCGCAACTGATTGCGGGCCCTTGGGAAGAGCCAAAAGGCATGGTCCCGGACTCTCACCGGCTGGCACCATAGCTTATCTTTAGCCCACAGCTCTCTACTTTGAAATTGGCCCGGGGGATTTTGGTTCAAGCCAGGCAACAGTCAATCAGGTAAATCCTGTAATTTAGCAATGCGGTCGGGGGCAATCCCTGAACAAGCAGCCCCACGATGGCCAGACCGAAGGATGCTGCTGTCGATCGCTAAATACGCTGGATAGCGTTTTGTCCGGTGATGGTGCGGATCGGATACTGGTGCCCGCCTCACCAGAGCTCTATGGCTCGGAAATGGTTCAGATCCATAGCTCTACAGGTGCAATTGAAAATGCGAGTCAGCTTACGCGCCTTCTCCTGCACACTGCCACGGTAGTCTTCCGAGTCTCGATTGGTTCGCACGACCGACGGCGCCGGCATCTTGCAGATCCTTTCTCTCTTCCACCATGCTCCTGCGATCCTTGGTCGGGCCCGGATCACGTGGCGGTGGGCACCCTCAACCTCGCCCGAACCGATGGCCAGACCAGCGGCTAGGGCATCTTGGTAATCCAGCAAATTAGACCGATTTGGAGATGTAACGAAAACAGGCACGAACAGGAGCATCCACCAACTGGCCGTCTTTGATTCCAACAATTCCCACAACGGTGTCGCAACGCTGGAGGAAGCCGCGCACCGTCTCCAGCGTAAGTCCGGCAAGGGTTCAGCGCATGGCCGCCGAGATAAAGTGACCAGCCGGCCCGAGTCGTAGCGTATGCGACATGGCAGATCCCGGAGGAAGCACTGGGTTCAGAGGTGGTGCGAAGGGGCAGTCGCGAAATATCGAGAATCGCGTTCACATCCCGCAAACGCAGTGCAGAAATGGGCAGGGAGCAATGTTTTCATCAAACTGCATAATATTTGAAAAGCCGCGGTCACCGCGGTTAACGCGGTTAACGCGAGTCAAACTTGACATTCACCGGTTTTGGATATATTTAGTCACGCGCAGAAAGTATGGATCATGTCGAGCTACAGAAGTCCTCTGCGCCGCTTTTTCTGCTCGTCGCTATCCTCTCCGGACTGCGGGCGGATTCTGGAGTCGGCCATGCGCCTGGCCGCGCTCTCGTGTCTGGGCTTGGTCTTGGCCGGAGCCTCCGTGGGTCAGATTTATGATGGAAAAGTCTACGGTATCTTCGATCCGCTTGTGGCCTCCGAGACGCCCTCCGCGATCACTGTGTCCGGGGGGACATTCCGCTTTGTTATCGACCGAGCCACGGGGCAGATCATCTCCCTGCGTGCGCTTGCAGATGAGTTTGTCGCGTCGGGATCCGCTTTCCCAAATCCATACGTAGGCGTGATGCCGGAGGACGACCCGGCTGCGCAGCGCGAGGGTGGAAAGGAGCGTCCACGCTTCGGCTACGAAAAGTCGGTGGAGGTACACCCGTTGCTCTGGTCGGGCGGCTTGACGGATGCCTACCGCTTAGATGCCGCCACGGGGACGGAAATCCGCACGGAGATCGTCCAAGCGAGCCCGGATTTGGTCGAAGTTCGGTCCACAGGGCGGTACGCCGAGTCTCCGCTCCACTGGATGATCGATTATCTCCTTGAGGTGGACGGGTTCACGAAAGTGACCGTGAGCCTGACCACGTCGAAGCCGGTGCAACTTCGATGGCACTGCTTCAATCACGCTTTTCTCGCCAAGGAACCAATCCAATACCTCACCAAGGTCAGCGATCCGGATAAGCCGCCCGCCGAGGTGCGGCCGGAACCGACCGTCTCCATCGCGCACCTCGCACCGGATAAGGCTGTCTTCGAGTCCCATTGGAACGCGTTCTTCCACCTCTCCAACCGCGTGACTGGCATCGAATTCTCAAAGCAGGACTTCGGCGACCGCCACAGCGGCTATCGGGACTCCTCAGTGCGCCTGGAAAACGGTGAAGTCGTAGACACCGGAGCCGTGATCACCAAAGACCACCGCAGCCTGAAGGGATGGGACTCACGCGGGCGGACCAACATCTTTACGCAACTCTACAGTCGAGACCGCAAGCTCGAATTAGAGGAATTCGACATTCGCAATACGACCTTCCCGCTCAATCCGGGCGACGTCCGCCAGCGTGTCTTCTGGGTGCAGCCGACCCCGGCGAAGCGTCCCCGCAACGACCTGAACAGCTTGCGAGTCGTGTGGCCGGGGCCTCATCAGATCGCCATGACGCGGTGGCGCGGCAGGCAGCAGCCGTGGGAACCGCCCTCGGACGATCAGCTGCGGCTGTGGGCCCAGACGGGCGTGAACCTGATCGTCGGCGGGGCCGACTACTGGTCGGGCGATTACGCGCGGCCGCTCCTGCCCGAAAAGACGCGGCGCTTCATAGCCGCCGCGCACCGCTACGACATCAAGGTAATTCCATATGTGACGTTCGCCGATTTCAACTTCGCCGCGCCGGGGTATCAGGAGCACGCCGCGGACTGGATGGCCTCGCAAAGCATCGAGTTTGCCAACGAGACCACTCTGATGTGCTACAACGCCGCAGGTTGGCGCGAACACCTTGAGAAGCAGTGGGATCAGCTCCTCTCGAATTTCGATTTTGACGGTCTCTACATTGACCACTGGACCAACATCCGCCTTTGTTCGAACTCCCGCCACGGTTGCGGGGGCTACCTTGGCAGCTTTGCGACTGAGGGTTATCACGACTTCGCCAAGCGGGCGCGGCGTGTTGTGGCTCGCCACACGGGCGGCAAAGGGATCATGCTCCTCAACGCGAACATGCTGCTGTTCTCCGGAGTGACGCCGTGGTTCGACATCCGCCTGAACGGAGAGAACGACGATCCCTTGAAGATGAGCATGGAGACCATCCTTACCACTTGGGACGGCTGGGGGCAGGGCGTCCAGAGCATGGGGGAGTGGGGACAGACGGCGAGCCGCGGTTCGATGATCAAGCTCCTGACTACGTTCTCCATAGCGAACTGGGCTATCTCACCACACGACTTGGCGCAGTGGAAGGCAGCGCAATCCACTGAACTCGCCGAGACACGCGAGCTGTGGGGGATCTGGCGGTCCTTCAAGTTGAATGGCGCGCAACGAATTTCGGGATTTGACTCCGAAGGGCTGCTGAGAATGGAACAGCCCGACTCCATCGTGAACGCGTTCGTCCGCGATGGGCGAGCATTGGTTATCATGGGTGTGCACGGGGCCAGGGGCGACCGTAAGGAAGCGCTGCACATTCAGGTTCCCGCAAAACTGGGTCTCCGAGAAGGCTTAAGCTATCAAATCATCGATCTCCAAAACAGCCGCTATCTCCGAAGCCGTCCGAGCGCGTTGGCCGAGCTGCGCACGATTCCTGTGCGACTGGCCGCCGATCAGCCCCTCATCCTCTTGATCAGGCCCGAAGAAAAGGGGCCGAACCTGGTCTGGTTCCGTGGCGCCGACGACGTCGCTGTCTTGCGGAAGGCGGGTGTTTTGGAATACAAGGTGAAGTCCGTTCCTGGCTCGCCGGTCGAACTCTACCTGGACCCGGGAGGTTCGGAGTTGGTGGCCACTACGCCCGGTTTCGAGCGCGTCACAGCCGGTGATTTTGTCGTCCTCGCAGGAACAGAGCCGGACGACGGCGTGGTGCGGTTGACGGTGAGTGGCCCGAAGACAGCGCGCTGACACGCCACCCAAGAACATTGTTGGTGGTTCAATGCCATGATTGTAGCCGAGGCGCCAGCGTGCAGACCAACGGCGATTGCGTTCTTGGCAGGCACCTCTACGGCTCCGCAGGAGAAACCCAGGAAAACCGTGGTTCGCCCGGTGAAGATGGCGTGCCGGAATGGCTTCCGCGGAATGTTTATTTCGAGAATGCCAAGCCGCTGCTTAGACTGAAATCATTAGCAAAGGTCAGTTGGTGGTCTATGCTGGCAAAAACCATAGTGTTCGGTCTTCTATTCGCCTTTTTGCCGGCCGCGCTCGCTTTCGATGGGGCGCCGCGCTATGACAGCTGGGAAGTGATCGGTCCGGGCGGTGGCGGTGGTATCTTCCTGCCGACCATTAGCCCCCATGACGCCAACCTCGTTCTAGTATCCTGCGACATGACCGGGGCGTACATCTCACATGACGGCGGCCGCTCCTGGCGGATGTTTAACCTGGGTGGGCCCATGGCGTTCTTCATCTTCGATCCTGTCGATCCGAAAGTCATCTATGCCAAGACCGCCGCCGGTCCGCCGTCGATGAAACACGACCGGCCACCGAGTTCGTCTGCCCTGTTCCGCAGCGTCGACAGCGGGATTACCTGGCGCCGGGTGCGCACGGATTCCGATACCGGGGGATCCCTTTCCTCGCTGGCCGTCGATCCGGCGGACTCGAAGATTCTCTACGCTGTATTCCAAACGGATCGGGCCTACGCTTTTCAGGTCTCAACCGATTGGGGCAAGAACTGGAGAACCGTCACCGACTTGCCGGACGGGGCCGTGAAGATTTTCATCGATCCACTGTCCTCCCCATCCGATCGCACCATCTATGTCATCGGGAACAGTTCGGTGTTCGTCCGGAATCAAGGGGGAAGCTGGCGTATCGGCAGGCCCGTGCCCGGGTTGGAGGGACCGGGGGCCAACGGTCACGGGTTACAGCCGCCGCTCGTTTCCGCGGGTTTCGACGATCGAGGCGGCAAGCCGGTAATCTACACGGTTGCGGGGGGTGGAGTCTTCGTCTCAGAGGACGGAGGACAGACCTGGCGTCGAGCTTCGTCGCCGCCGCTCTCCGCACCATTGGCGCCGGTAGCGGTGGCTACCAGTCTGCGACACCCCGACGTCGCGTATGTCTCCTTCAACACGCCGCGCGACCGAGCCGCGGCTGAGTCCTTCTTCGGTGTGGCGAAGACCGCCGATCGCGGGCGTTCCTGGAAACTGATTTGGAAGGAGTCCATGACCAGCGCGCCCAATATCCACGACTCCTGGATTAGTGAGCGCTTCGGACCGGGCTGGGGCGGGAACCCTTTTGAACTTGGGGTCGCTCCCCAGGATCCGGATATCTGTTATGGAACTGACTCCGGCCGAACTATGCGCACCACCGATGGCGGCGCAACATGGGAGGGCACGTACGCGAATCGGCTGCCCGATGGCACCTACACGACCACCGGCCTCGACGTCACCACCAACTACGGCGTTCATTTCGACCCGTTCGACCGGAAACGAATGTTCATCTCCTACACCGATATTGCGCTCTTCAGGAGCGAGAACGGAGGCAAAAGCTGGATCAGCTCGACAACCGGAGTGCCGGCCCGTTGGGTCAATACAACATACTGGATCGCCTTCGACCCAGACGTGCGCGGACGCTTATGGGGCGCCATGAGCGCGGCGCACGACCTGCCGCGGCCGAAGATGTTCGGGCACGGTTCATCTCCAACCTCCTTTGAGGGAGGCGTCTGCCGCAGCGACGACGGAGCCAGGACCTGGAAGTGTTCCAGCCAGGGAATGCCCCAGACGGCCGTCACTCACATACTCCTCGATCCGGAAAGCCCGTCTAGCGCTCGTGTGCTCTACGCGACAGGCTTTGGACGAGGCGTTTTCAAATCTACCGACGGAGGCGACCACTGGGAGCTGAAAAACGCCGGCATCAGGGAAAAAGAACCTCTTGTATGGCGGCTGGCGCGAGATGCGAACGGTGTTCTATACCTTGTGGTGGCGCGCCGCAGTGACGATGGCAGCATAGGCGGCGACGGCGACGGCGCGCTCTACCGGTCCACCGACGGCGCCGATCATTGGACCCGGGTTAGACTACCCGACGGCGTGAACGGTCCTCACGGTCTAGCGATAGATCCGGAGGACCCGCAACGCCTGTACCTGGCTGCCTGGGGACGACGCCCGCAGGATCGCGCCATCGGCGGCGGAATCTTCTTATCTACAGACGGTGGCACGGCTTGGCGACAGGCGTTCGACAAAGACCAGCACGTCTACGACATTACCATCGATCCACGTGACCCCAGAACCATGTACGCCTGCGGATTCGAAGCTTCAGCGTGGCGATCAAATGATCGGGGCGAGAGCTGGCAACGGATCCGCGGCTTCAATTTCAAGTGGGGCCACCGAGTGATAACCGATCCCGTCGACGCGAGCAAGATCTACATCACGACGTATGGCGGGAGCGTTTGGCATGGTCCCGCCGAAGGTGACCCCAACGCCCCGGAGGACATTGTCTCGTCGAGGGAATCCTCCTCAGCCGGGCCCGTCTACGCGCTGAAAAAGGCCCTTCGGAAACTTCACATCGTCGACCGCGCGGGCGTGCCTTTCCTTATCCACGGCACGGGAGGCACATCAGCAATGGCGAACGACGTGCCGTTTGAGGCTTGCCTGCTTAGCACCCCTTCAGGGTCGCTATTTTTATCGGCGGCACCCCCGCCGTTGCGCTCACACGAATTGTCGTTGCATTATTGTCGCGCTCGGCCACAGTTTAGCCGCGCTGCTGTATCTCCCCAATAAACTCCCGGGAGGATCCGACGTGCTGGGTCCCGAGGAGGGTGGTTGCTCATGGACACAGGACATGCATGGTCACGAAGAGATTTTCTGCAAACACTCAGTTCAGGAGTTCCCACGCTGGCCTTGATTGCCCGGCAAACCAAGGCCGCCGCAGCCGGGAGGGAAGGCTCAGAAAAAGCACCGGCTTCGGAAAAGTTCACGCCCATCGACTTGAGCCACTACTTCGACCTCTCTCCCGCAGAGTTTGGAGAGCGAGATCAGGCAAAAGAGTTAAGCGGCGAGTCTGCCCGAGACGGCTTAGTGCATACTCCCGCCGGGTCGCAGAACTTTCGTGGCATCCCTTTTTTGCTTGGGGCGGGTGGCGCGAGAGAGAAATCCTGGTTGCTCTTGAGGAGTAACCCGAAGCAACCTTCAACGGAGAGTCTGGATATCCCTGTGGGCCGTCGGGCCAGCTTCATTTGCCTTGCGGCGTTTTGTGACTGGGACGGAAGCGAGACCCCGACTATCGGCGCTGGGCCGGACGCCATGGAGAAAGTGGGGCAGCTTCTGGCAGAGGCCATCCTTGTTTACGAAGATGGGAGTGGGCATGTTCTCCCCATCCGCCGTCGTTTCGAGGTGAACGAGCCTTCGGTCCCATGGGGGCACTTAAGCTTTGCTTCCGAACCTCACGTCCAGGATGGGCCGCGGGAACTCACCGATCCGCTGGCCCGAGGCACAGAATGGGGAGCGCTTCAGCCCGGCGCCTTCGACAATCACTACCCTAGTGGTCCAGATGGCCGCTCACTAGGAATCGTTTGGATTTGTGCTTTGAAGAATCCCGAGCCGGAGCGGCACCTTAAGAGCTTGCGATTCAGATCGAGGTCCGCAGATCCGCTGATTATTTGCGGCTTGACCCTCTTTCACGGGCAGGAGAGTCCCCTGCGCCTCGAGCGTCTCACCCTTTACCGCCTATCCTTGCCGGAAGCTAGCGGAGAAGACCGGGAACGATGGCGCGTCAGCGTGGACCTTGGTGTAGTCGCCCGAATTCAAGTCCTGGAGGATTTCGACCCCGAAGCCTGGCTTTCGGCACCAAGTAAGGGTTTGGGTGAGTCGGCTCCAGCCTCGCGACCAGTTCGAAATCTTTTCGTCGAAGTTGCGGCTTCCCCGGACGCAACCCTTTCGCTCTACGACTCGAGAACCGGCCAGCGTTACGATTTTGAGTTGAGACGGGCAGTCCCAGGACACGAAATGGAAGGGAAACCTGCTGGGGCCCGAATCGAAATCCTGGAGGGAGAAAAAGTCTGGCTGCACGGAGAAACGGTGGACGCAGCTACGCAGCGGCCCGTACCCGTGCGCTTGGCGTTTCGTTCGAAAGAAGGTCGCTACATACCCCCCTATGGTCACCGCACCGAAATTAACGACGCCTGGTTTCAAGACTACGGCGCAGACCTCAAACTGATGAACACTTCTTTCGCCTACGTCGATGGCACATTTCAAGCGGAGTTGCCGGTCGGCGAGTTGTACGTCGAAATGACCAAGGGGTTTGAGTACGAGGCGGTGCGAAGAAAATTGAAGATCGAGCGCGGCCAGCGGGAACTGAAGTTGGAGATCGCCCGCTTCGCAGACCTGCGCTCGCAAGGCTGGGTGACAGCGGATACGCACGTACACTTTCTTTCGCCTACTACGGCAATCCTGGAGGGCCAAGCCGAGGGGTTGAACCTGATCAACCTCCTAGCGGCACAATGGCGAGACTTGTTTACAAACGTGGGCGACCTTTCGCAAGGGCCACTGACGTCTCGCGATGGCGAAACTATGGTTTGGGTGGGTACTGAGAATCGTCAGCACATACTCGGCCACCTGGCCCTGCTTGGCAGCCACGGTGACGCGGTCTTTCCCATGTCGGCCAGTGGCCCAGAGGAGAGCTATCTCGGCGATCCCCTCTGGACCAGTTTGTCCGAATGGGCGGACGCCTGCCGCAAGCGCGAGGGCCTGGTTGTGGGTGCGCACTTCCCCTATCCCACGGGCGAAACTGCCGCCGACATCGTTCTCGGCAAGATCGATGCTCTGGAGCTCTACCCGCGTGCCGATTACTTCAACAGTCTTCCGTACTTAGACTGGTATCGCTATTTGAATTGTGGTTTCCGCCTGCCAGCGGTGGGCGGCACGGACAAGATGGGAGCCTACATGCCCGCCGGGGCAAATCGCACCTACGCGTTTCTGGGGCAGGATCAATTTAGCTTCGATAACTGGGCCAAAGCCGTGCGCCGGGGAAACACCTTCGTGACATCAGGACCCCTCTTGTTCTTTCATGTCGAAGGTCATCCGCCTGGAAGCGAAATCACGCTTCCAGTAGGGGGAGGGACCCTGGAAGTCCATGCCGAGGCCAAGAGTTTTGTTCCGATTCATCGCATGGACATCGTCTTGAACGGTAAAACTGTGGCTTCGCGCGAACACCCTGAAGGCGTGCGCGAAATGATCTTGAAGGAAAAAGTCGCGGTGAAAGGCCCGGCATGGCTGGCCGCGCGCTGCGGTTCGCTTACGGACCGCACCACAAGGTGGAACTTCAGAATCTCCGCACACACTTCGCCCGTCTATCTGGGCGTTCCAGGCCAAGAGCTTTTTTCGGCATCTGCGGTTTCCTACATGCTTACGCTGATCGACGGCGCTCAAAGCTGGGTCGAAAGTCTGGCAATCCGGCCTGATCCCGAGCGGTTGGAGCACGTCCGGAAGCTCTTTGAGCATGCCCGCGCGAAATTGCACAGTCGGCTCCACCAACATGGCATCGAACACTGAGCTGGTCAGAAGCTATTCAACGAATCATGGCTGGATTACCCAAGCCTCAGACCGGGCCCGACGCAGGCGCGCACAATGTCATCGGGAACATCTTCTACGGTTCCATGATCTTGGCGATGGCGTCGGCTGCATCGAGTTCCACTCCAAGATGAACGCCATCGGCGCCGATTACCTGGCCATGAGCGAGTACGATTCCTACAAAAGCTGGTTGGGCAACGAAATGGAGCCTGGACCTGCGGACATGGCGCTGCCGATCACTTTGCCAATTTCATTGATTGCGTGTGCAGCCGCAACAAAGAAGACGCG
>Ga0209577_10000517_pt1 | contig 39194 bp, 29 predicted proteins | sample GraSoiAngelo_109_FD_185874 | JGI IMG/M metagenome (GOLD analysis project Ga0209577, IMG submission 185874) | Grasslands soil microbial communities from the Angelo Coastal Reserve, California, USA - 14_0903_12_20cm (SPAdes) (version 2) | ecosystem: Environmental > Terrestrial > Soil > Grasslands... | reverse complement strand
TCTTACTGTGATCCACGAGGATTCGCCCGACAAATACACCGTGGTCGAGAATGTTCCGACCAAGCGCAGCGCACGCACGATGGGCCTGGATTTGAAGACGCACAACATTTTCATGCCGGCCGCGGATTTTGATCCGCCTGCTCCCGGAGAACGGCGGGGCAAAATGAAGGCGGATTCGTTCGTGATCGTGGTCGTTGGAAAGTAGTTTTTGCGCGAGGAGTTCTCCCTGTTTGAACTCAGCTTGTGCCAGCTGACCGCAACGCGGGCTCGCGCTGGATCCAGTTCGGCCTGCGCCTCGAGTTCTAATCCACCACCGCACCGATGCAACCAAAACAAAAAAGGAGAGCACAAGCTCTCCCCATTTTGGGTTTTTCGCGGAAAGAGGCATCTTCGCCGCGGCGGATCTTCGTTCTAGTTTAGCTAGCTCATTGTGGTCCGCTGAAAAACAAAGCGTCCCGGCGGGAGGGTGCGCCGGGACGCGTTTCGTTGGGGGTTGAGGGATTCTTAGGGCCTTGAGGGAACTCTTGAGTGCATTCGCGTAACTTTTAAAAGTCCTTTCTAGCGTGCAACGCCTAGGTTGTGCGCACCGGCAGCAAACGACATGCTGGTTCCGGCCGCCTGCGGAACCCACCACAGCTTTCGGATCCAAGGATTCTGGCTGACCATCAGGCGTTTCCCGAGGAAGTCCATGAACGCTGGGCTCACCTGCGTTGCGGCATAAATCGCGTTTGAATTGGCGAACGGTTTCATGAACGGATTCGCTTCCCGGCCGCCCCCGCTGGAGATCGCGCGGCGCGTGCTCCAGGCGTCAAACCCGGCTCCGGCGTGGCTCACGGCCATCAGGACGTACCAAGTCTTTTTTTGTCTGGGCGTCTCGCCGGGCCTTCGCGTCACCGGCCTTGCCGGTTGAAAGGGCTGCGCGGCAGAACGGAACGACGCCGGCTCGACCTCAGGGTTCACTTTCGGTTCCGGCGCGGAAGGCAAGGCGGCTGCGACAGGCGCTACTTTCGAGAGGTTGTCAGTGGCGGCTGCGGAGAGCGTCTGCCGCTCGGCATTCGCATTGGCGGCGGCAACCTTGACGGCCTTGTCGGCCGGCGGAGCCGCACACAGCAAAAGAAGTGTTGCGAGGACCATTCCCCACCTCAGTATTGGCAGTGGACCTGCACGTTCAGCCCCACTTGCAATGAGGCCACTCTACTGGCCGAAAGTGCAGCAAACACTGGGCCTTCGGTTACAGTTGAGGTGGTACGACACTCTGAACCTTTGGTTTGCGGCTGATGAGAAGAGAGTACTATTCCATATTTGCGAAACGATTTTCACATTTGCGGTAACGTGGTATCTCGAGACGAGCGCTTTCCTGGGCGAACCGACGCAGTGCCTCGTGCACAACTCTGCTATAATTCGCGCAGTCGCCCGATCACCTCGGGCCGCTCGCAACGATGCCTGGCAACGACTCCTCGGCCGCCAAGCGCGCGCTCGTCCCGCAGCGCAGCCCTCAGCCTCCTCGCTTCATCGCCATTGAAGGACCGCTGCGCGTCGGCAAAAGCACGCTCGCCCGCATCCTGGCCGAACGCCTCCACGCGCGTCGCATCTTTGATTGCGAAGACAATCCCTTCCTCGCCGACTTCTATAAGGCCAAACCCGGCGCCGCCTTTCGCGCTCAAATGTATTTCCTCATCGAGCGCCAAAAACATCTTCGCGATGGCCTCGCGGTCGAAGCACCCGGGCTTATGCTCTCCGATTTTCTGCTGGAAAAAGACCGCATCTTCGCCAATCTCAACCTCGATGACCAGGAACTCAAGGTGTACGAGCGTTACTACGAACTGCTTTCCGCCGATCTGCCCGCACCGGATCTCGTCATCTATCTCCAAGCGAACCCCGAAGTGCTGCGCGCGCGTATCGCGAAAAAAGCCTCACGCGAGGAATCGCAAATCTCCCTCGAATACATCGAGGAGGTCGCGCGCGCCTACGAACATTTCTTCTTCCGCTATTCGGCCTCGGACCTTCTGGTCATCAACACTTCGGAGATTGACTTCGTCGAGCGCAGCGACGATTTGCAGCAGCTTCTGCGCCGCCTCCAAGACCCCGTCAAGGGCACGCAATACTTCCTGCCTCTCGGCGCCTCCGAATAGAAACCAAGAGCGCCGGGCTAAAGCACGGCCCTCCACAAACCTTTGCCATTTGCCGGTTGGCTGGACGAATACCATGCAAACTACAACCGCAAAAACCTATCGGAGGAAACCGTCACTTTGTCTGGAACTGTCAACTGCGAATTGTCGACTGTCAACTTCTCCCGCTCCTCGCCCTGTTACAATAGTTCGTTTGCATTTCCCTCAGGAGACGCGCTACCCCATGTCCGCTGCAACTGCCACAAAGATCACGAAAGTCCACGCCCGCCAGGTTCTCGATTCGCGCGGCAATCCCACCGTTGAAGCCGACGTTTACGCCGGGGACGGAGTTCGGGGGCGCGCGGCGGTTCCTTCCGGCGCGTCCACGGGCGAGCATGAAGCGCTCGAGCTGCGCGACGGCGACAAGTCCAAATACCTTGGCAAGGGCGTTCTGAAAGCCGTCGGCAACGTCAACGGCGAAATCGCCAAAGCCGTGACCGGCCTCGACGCGGCGGACCAGCGCGCGCTCGACAAGAAAATGATTGAGCTCGATGGCACGCCGACGAAGTCGCGCCTCGGCGCCAACGCGATTCTCGCGGTTTCGATGGCGGCGGCGCGCACCGCTGCCGCTGCCCAGAATCTGGCGCTCTACGAATACCTGGCGCGCTATTCCTCTGACACTTCCGCGAATTTGCTGCCGTGCCCGATGATGAACATCCTGAACGGCGGCGCGCATGCCGACAGCTCGGTGGACTTCCAGGAATTTATGGTGATGCCCGTGGGCGCACCAAGTTTTTCGGAAGGATTGCGATGGGGCGTGGAAGTGTTTCAGGCGCTGAAGAGCGCGTTGAACAGGCACGGCTATTCGACGGCCGTCGGCGACGAAGGCGGCTTCGCGCCCAGCTGCAAGTCGAACGAAGAGGCGATTCAGATTGTGCTCGAAGCCATCGCCGCCGCGGGCTACAGGCCCGGCGAGCAGGTGAGCATCGCGCTCGATCCGGCGTCGAGCGAATTCTTCGACAAGGCCAGCGGCAAATACGTATTCAAGAAATCGGACAAGTCCGCGCACAACAGCGCGGAAATGGCCGCGTACTGGACAAAGTGGGTGGAGAAATATCCGATTGTGTCCATCGAAGACGGCATGGCGGAGGATGATTGGGCGGGGTGGAAATCACTGACCCAAGCGATGGGGACCAAATCCGCTACTGCGGCCACTTCGAGCGGAGCGAGAACTTCCTCTTCGTCCGCGTCTTCGGGGAAGCACATTCAATTGGTGGGCGACGATTTGTTCGTTACAAACACCGCTCGCTTGTCTCGCGGCATCAAGGAAGGCATCGCGAATGCCATTCTCATCAAGCTGAATCAAATTGGCAGCGTGACGGAAACGATGGACGCCATCGAACTGGCGCGCAAATCGGGCTACCGCTCGATTATTTCGCATCGTTCCGGCGAAACGGAAGATACGTTCATCGCGGATCTCGCTGTGGCCACCGGCGCGGGCCAGATCAAAACCGGCTCGGCCAGCCGCACCGACCGCGTCGCGAAATACAATCAGCTGCTGCGCATCGAGGAAGAGCTCGGCTCGGACGCGCGCTTCAACGGCAAAGCCGCCCTCGGCTAATCCTAGCCGTTTCTCCGCCGCAAGGAGGACGTTGAGGATCACGGAGTCCTCGTGAACTTCTTTCTGAAGATCGACTTCGGCCGCGCGATAGGAACGGATGATCTCATCCGTGCACACGCCGGTGTCGGCGGCCACGAGTTTTTTTAGAAACTCCTGCCGCGTGTTGGCGTGGGGTGTCCGTGGTTGAGTCTGTGCCGGAAGCGAGCGCGGCGGATCGCATGAATGACTTCGCTGGCTTCGGGATCTGCTTGCTTCGAATTGTACTGAGGTTCGAGCGATATTGTGAGCCTCATAGTGCGCGCGATAAAATTCAAGCACCCGCATGAGTCAGACTGCCAATTCGCCCAGTTTGGACCGCACCGTGCGAATTCGAATGGCGGTGAAGGAGGATGCCGAACCGCTGGCGCGGCTGATTAATGCGGCGTTTGTGGTGGAGCGGCCGTTCATTGAAGGAGAGCGAATCGATCCCGCCGGCGTTCGCGAGTACATGGGAAAAGGCAAATTTCTGGTTGCGGAAGACGGGCTGACCTTGCTGGATGCGTGTACGTGGAGCCGCGCGGCGAACGCGGATATCTTGGATTGCTGGGAGTTGAGCGGCGGCGGCAAGGCCAGGGCCTGGGACGAAAATTGATGGAAGCGGCGGAGAATTATTTTCGTGCGGCCGGCTGCCATGCGATGGACCTGCGGATTATCAGTCCGCGGACGCCGCTCCCTGCCTTCTATGCCCATCTGGGATATGAGCAAACCGGAACCGCGCCATTCGCTCCTGATGTTCCGGTCAAAGTGCCGTGCCATTACATCCTTATGTCGAAGACTCTCCGTGACTCGTGACTCGTGTCCACCGACGTGCGGGTCGCTGCTCCCAGGGACGCGCCTCGTCACCGCTTTCCAACACGACAGTTTTTCAGGCAGAATTACGAGCGCTCGCTCTACCTTTTTGTTTAAGGGGGAAATGTGTCTCGTCGCGCTCTGCTTGTCTCAATCTTCTGTATTTGCCTGTCCGTCGCTCCAGTTGGGAATCACGTTATCGCCGAAGAGCAGCCGCTCTACGGCTATTCCGCAGAATCCTCGCAAGCCGAACGCCAATGGGAAGAAAAGCTACGCGCCATTCCGAGTCCGGAGAATTTGCGCGCGTACATGAAGTTGCTTTCGGCGCATCCACACCACGTCGGTTCGCCTTACGACAAGCAAAATGCGGATTGGATCCTCGGAAAATTCAAAGAATTTGGGCTGGACGCGAACATCGAGCAGTTTGACGTGCTCTTTCCCACGCCGAAAGAACGCGCTGTCGAGCTTGTCGAGGGCGGGCCGAAATTTGTGGCCAAGCTGCAGGAGCCAGCCGTGGCGGTGGATCCCACTTCCGGCCAGCAATCAGAGCAGCTGCCCACATACAACGCCTATTCGATTGACGGCGACGTAACCGCGGAGCTCGTCTATGTGAACTACGGCGTCCCCGAGGACTACGAGCAACTGGAACGCATGGGCGTTTCGGTGAAGGGCAAGATTGTCATGGCACGGTATTTCCATTCGTGGCGGGGCATCAAGCCGAAAGTGGCCGCCGAGCACGGAGCCGTCGGGTGCCTGATTTATTCCGATCCGCACGAAGATGGTTTCGTCCAGGGAGGGACTTTTCCCGCGGGGCCGTATCGCCCGCTCGACGGCGTGCAGCGCGGAAGCGTTGCAGACATGCCTCTTTATCCCGGCGATCCGCTGACGCCCGGAGTCGGCGCGACCAAAGGTGCGAAACGCCTGAAGGTGGAGGAAGCGCCGACAATCACAAAAATCCCGGTGTTGCCAATTTCTTATGGGGATGCGCAGCCACTGCTTGCCGCGCTTGGTGGGCGAGTCGCTCCGGAGAGCTGGCGCGGCGGGTTGGGGATTACTTATCACCTGGGACCAGGGCCGGCAAAAGTTCACCTGAAAGTGAAGTCGAATTGGGAAATCAAGCCGATTTACGACGTGATCGGGAAAATTCCGGGCTCGGTATACCCCGATGAGTGGGTAATTCGCGGGAACCACCATGACGGTTGGGTGAATGGCGCAGAGGATCCGATTGCCGGGCAGATTGCGATTCTGGAAGAGGCGCGGGCGCTGGGCGAGTTGCTGAAGGCTGGCTGGAAGCCGAAGCGCACGATTATTTATTGCGCGTGGGATGGCGAAGAACCGGGGCTACTTGGCTCGACCGAATGGGCCGAGCAGCACTACGACGAATTGCGCGCGCACGCGGTGGCGTACGTCAATTCAGACTCCAACGGGCGCGGATACTTCGAGGTGGAAGGCTCGCACACGCTCGAAAAATTCAGCAACGACGTGGCGCGCGACGTCACCGATCCGGAAACGAAACTGAGCGTGTGGAAACGCGACCAGCTTCACGAAATCGCGGAAGCGAAAACCGCGGAAAAGCGAGAAGAGATTCGCAAGCGCGCCGACCTGCGCATTCCCGCGCTGGGTTCCGGCTCCGACTACACTGCATTTCTGCAGCACGACGGCGTGGCTTCGCTGAACTTCGGCTTTGGTGGCGAGGACCAAGGCGGCATCTACCACTCGATTTACGACGATTTTTACTGGTTCACTCATTTCAGCGATACGGAATTTGTTTACGGGCGCGCTCTCGCTCAGGCCGGCGGGACGGCCATGATGCGGCTTGCGGATGCGGATTTGCTGCCGTTTGAATTCGGCGATTTTGCGGACACCGTCCAGATGTATCTCAAGGAATTGAAAGCCCTGGCGCAAAAATCACAGGATGACATTCGCGAACGCAACCGCGAGATTGAAGAGGGCGTCTTCCAGGCGACGAACGATCCGAGCAAGCCGCTGGTCCCACCTTTGTCAGAGACGGTGCCGCCGCACCTGAATTTTGCGCCAATGGAAAATGCCGTGGACACGCTCAACCGAAGCGCAGCCGAGTATCGCAACGCTGTGGAGCAAATAAACGCAAAGGGCAGCGCGACGCCTTCCGCCGCTTCGCTCGCGGAAGTGAACAAATTGTTGATCGAAAGTGAGCGGCGACTGACCAACGCCGAGGGCTTGCCAAACAGGTCGTGGTTCAAACATCAATTATACGCGCCGGGCTTTTACACGGGTTACGAGGTGAAGACGGTTCCGGCCGTGCGCGAAGCGATCGAACTAAAGCACTGGAAGCAGGCGGATGAAGCGATCGTGGTAGTCGCGCGCGTTCTTGAGAGTGAAGCGGCGCTGATTTCTTCTGCAGCGCAGAAGCTGGCGGTAGACAAATGAACTTCTTCAGCCGGCACGGGTGCCGTTGGGAACAGCCCGTTCGGGGACGGCGAGCGCCGGGGTGACCCCGTCGGCGCAGCCAATATCGAAAAGCATACCTTCGGAGCTTTCGCCCGCCATTTTGCGCGGCTCCGGATTCACTGCGAACAAAGCCTGTCGGCCTTCGATTTCGCGCGGATTGGAGCGCTCTTTCTTGATACCGGCGAGAATCGTGCGGGAGTGGTCGCCGAAATTCCCAGTGAGCTTCATCAGCTTATCGGAACGCGGAATTTCTTCCGCGTGCTCGATGGTGCCCACGCCAATGTCCAATGCTTCAAGCGCGGCCACGGCGACCGCAGGCTTGATGGGCGCGGGAGTGAACTGCGCCATGCGTCACCGCCGATAGTGCGCCGCGTAGGCGGGCGCCGGAATAGAAGCGTCGCAGCGCTCGTCACGAACCGGCACATCGAAGGCTAGACGCACAGGGATGACGCCGGCCCACACCGGAAGAGCGTAGTCGGTATCGTCGTCGATGGGTGGGCCGGTGCGAACCTTGGCGGAAACTTCTGTGAGCGGCAAACGCAGGATGCTTGTGGCCTTCAATTCTTGTTCGTTGGGCTGGCGCGCTTCGTACCAGCGCCCGGGGAGAATTTTTTCGGTGAAGGCATGCAAAGCTTCCAATTGTTCCTGAGGTGCATCGACGCGAGTCGCTTTTCCGAGGGCCACGACGGAACGATAATTCATCGAGTGGTTGAAGACGGACCGCGCGAGAACAAAACCGTCGGTGAGAGTGACCGTCACGCAAACGGAAATGCCTTCGCTCAAGTTGCGGAGCATGCGGCTGGCTGCGGAGCCGTGAAAATAAATGGCGTCGCCGACTCGCCCGAACAGAGTCGGAATGACGTATGGCTGGCCATCCACGGAAAAACCCACGTGGCAGACGAATCCTTCGTCGAGAATTTTGTAAATCGTTTCGCGATCATAGACACCGCGCTGGGGCTCGCGCACCACGCGCGTGTGTTCGGTCGGCGGAACTGTTTCGGGCACGATGCACCTCGTGGAGAAACGCGGCGCGGGGCCATCGCCTCGCGAGGCCCGTTTGATTTCTAGCCGGCGCCACAGCGGCATGAGTAAGTGCGCAGATGAAATCATGCTATCACGCGAGGGCTCGCAAATTAGCGCGGCTGGGAACTGGCCCAAGAGGAAGGTAGTGCCAAATTGGCAGAAGGCAAGGAGCTCGCGCAGTGCAGTCAAAAAGCTAAAGTGATGTGATTTTGTCCGCTACAACGCCAGCGACGCCTGTGAGAAACTAATGGATTCCAGAGCGAGGCAAATCCCCCACGAGATGAAGACCATGAGCACACCAGCGGTACAAGGAACAGAGAGCAGGACTTTTGATGTTGGCTGGGCGCGCGAGCAGTTTCCTTCGCTGAAATTGCAGGTGAACGGGCAGGCGGCGGCGTTTCTGGACGGGCCCGCGGGAACGCAGGTGCCGAGACAAGTGATTCAGGCGATTGAGAATTATTTTGTTAGCGCGAATGCAAACACGTGCGGCCTTTTCGAAACAAGCCGGCGAAACGACGCGATGATTGCGGCAACGCGCGCGGCCATGGGCGATTTCTTCAACTGCGACGCGAGCGAGGTCGTGTTCGGGCAGAACATGACCACGATTACGTTTGCGCTGGCGCGGGCGATCGGACGGGAATGGAGACTAGGTGATGAAATCGTCGTGACCACGCTGGACCATGACGCGAACGTGGCGCCGTGGCGAGCACTCGAGGAAAAGGGCGTCCTAGTCCGGCAGGTGGACATTCATGAAGAAGATTGCATGCTGGACTTGGATGATCTGAAAAGGAAAATCACCAAGAAGACGAAGCTAGTGGCAGTCGGCTACGCGTCCAACATGGTGGGGACAATTAATCCCATCGCGGAGATTACGAAGCTGGCGCACTCCGCAGGAGCGCTGATGTTTGTCGATGCCGTACACTTTGCTTCCCACGGGCTCATCGACGTGAAGGCGCTGGATTGCGATTTTCTGGCGTGTTCGCCATACAAATTTTTTGGCCCGCACATGGGGACACTGTACGGCAAGCGGGAACATTTGCAGAGGTTCAAGCCGTACAAGGTGCGGCCTGCGACGGATGCGATTCCGGATTGCTGGGAGACGGGGACGCAAGTTCAGGAATTGATCGCGGGAATCGGCGCCGCCGTGGATTACATCGCGGAGCTTGGTAGGCACCACGACTCAGGCGCAAGGGGTCGCCGCGCTGCTTTGCAGGCAGCGTATCGGGCTACCGTGCCCTACGAACGAACGCTGCTGACAAAATTTTTGGATGGCTTGAAGGCCATCCCGGGCGTGAAAGTTTACGGCGTCACCGATCCAAAGCGGTTTGCCGAACGCTGCGCCACGATTTCGCTGCGGATGGGGGAGCATCACCCGACCCAGATTGCGAAATTCCTTGGTGACCGCGGAATTTTCGCCTGGGACGGCAACTTCTACGCCATGAATCTTTCCGAGCGGCTCGGTGTGGAGCAAAAGGGCGGTGTCTTGCGCATTGGCCTGGTGCACTACAACACGATGGAAGAAGTTAATCGCCTGCTGAAAGCACTGAGCGAATTCGCGGCGCCTTAAGCCATCTGCGCCCCGAATTCCAAAAAGACGAATTCAACTAGTCGAAACGAGGAGCATGCCGAAACGACCGAAACCGATTGTGTTGACTGTGCTGGATGGATGGGGATACCGCCCGGAAACGGAAGGGAACGCGATCGCGCTGGCGCGGAAGCCGACCTACGACGAACTGCTTCACAGATTTCCAAACACGCTGATTCAAACTTCCGGGCCCTTCGTGGGATTGCCCGAAGGTCAAATGGGCAACAGCGAAGTAGGCCACATGAACATGGGCGCGGGACGCATCGTGCACATGGACATCACGCGCATCGATTTGATGATCGCCAACAAACAATTGCAAAACGTGCCGCTGTTTCAGCAGGCGATGGAGCGCGGGCGGCAGCGGCAATTGCATTTCCTGGGGTTGCTTAGCGACGGCGGCGTGCATTCGCACATCAACCATTTGTTCGCGCTCCTCGAGATGGCCAAGCAGCAAAAAGCGGAAAAAGTGTTTGTGCATTGCTTCATGGATGGGCGCGACACGCCGCCGAACAGCGGGCGCGATTACGTTCGGCAATTGCAGCAGAAGATGCGCGAGCTGGGCGTAGGCGAAATCGCGACGCTCGTGGGGCGTTACTATGCGATGGACCGCGACAACCGCTGGGAGCGCGTGGAAATGGCGTATCGCGCGCTGGTCCATGGAGAACCAGAAACAAAGACCAGCGATCCGGTGGCGGCGCTGCAGCGGAGTTATGAGCAAGGCGTGACGGATGAATTTGTGAAGCCGATTGTGGTGACGAAAGGCGATGGCGGTGCAGCCGTTCCCGTCGGACTGATTCGCAGCGATGACGCGGTGATTTTCTATAATTTCCGCGCAGACCGCGCACGGCAGATGACAAAAGCGCTGGCGGAACCGGGATTCGATAAGTTTGTAGACGAAAAGCGGCCGCAGAATCTTTTCTTCGTGGCGATGACGCAGTATGAAAAAACTTGGCCGTGGCTGAAATATGTGCTGGCGCCGGAGAAGCTGGAGCACATCCTGGCGCAGGTGTTCGCGGAATTGCAGTACAAGAATTTGCGCACGGCGGAAACGGAGAAGTACGCGCACGTGACCTATTTTTTCAACGGCGGCGTGGAAAAACCGTTTGGCGGGGAGGAGAGAATTCTCGTCCCGTCGCCGAAAGTGGCGACATACGATTTGAAGCCGGAAATGTCCGCGGCTGGAATCACCGACACGGTAGTGAAAACGATCGAGAAGGGCGAGTTCGACGCCATCATCATGAATTATGCGAATGCGGACATGGTGGGGCATTCGGGAAAATTGAAAGCAGCCATGAAAGCGGTGGAGGCGGTGGACGCTGGGCTGGCTCGAATTTATCAGGCGATGAAGCCGCGCGGGGGTGCATGGATTATCACCGCGGACCACGGGAATGCTGAGACGATGATCGACCCGGCGACCGGCGGAGCGCACACGTATCACACGACGAATCCCGTGCCGCTGATTTTGGTCAGCGAGGATGGCAAGTTGCGGCTGAAAAGCGGCGGGTCGCTGCGGGACATCGCGCCGACGATGCTGGGCCTGCTCGGTCAGCCGCGGCCGGCGGACATGACCGGCAACGATTTGCGGATTGTTTCCTGACCTGCCGATGATGCGCACAACACCTGCCGAGACAAAGCTGGTGATTTGCGTGTGGCACCCGTTTACGTGGTGGCGGCCACAGCCGGTCATGGGGGAGGCGATTCGAAAGCGCTGGCCGGAAATGCGCGTGGTGCATTTGCCGGATTACGACAAACTCCCCGAGGAATTGCCGGACACGGACATTTTTGTGGGCTATTCGCTGCGCGCGAAGCAATTGAAAGACGCGCGGAAGCTGAAGTGGATTCACTCTACGGCCGCAGGCGTGGCGCAATTGATGTATCCGGAGCTGCGCAACACGGGGATTCTAGTGACGAATCCAAGCGGCGTGTTTTCCGTGCCGATGGCGGAGCACACCATGGGCTTGATTTTGGCGCTGGCGCGCAATTTTCCCGATTCGGTGCGACAACAGGACCGCGGAAACTGGTCGCAACAGGAATTGTGGGACAAGCCGCAGCATTTGGCCGAGGTGAATGGGCAAGTGCTGCTCATCGTAGGTTACGGCTCGATCGGGCGGGAACTGGCGAAGCGCGCGAAGGCGTTCGAAATGCGAGTGTGGGGAGTGACGCGGTCCGGCAAAGGCGATGGCGCGCAGGTAGAGAAAATTCTTCCAGCGGCAAAATTGCAAGAGGCGCTACCGGAGGCGGATTACGTGGTGCTTGCTGCGCCAGAGACGGCGGAGACTAAACATCTCATCGGAGCCGCGGAACTCGCAAAGATGAAGCGCGGAGCGCGGTTGATCAATGTGGGGCGCGGCTCGCTACTGGACGAAAAGGCGCTGATTTGCGCGCTCGAAACCGGGGTGTTGGGCGGAGCGGCAATGGATGTGGCGGAGACCGAGCCGCTGCCGGCGGAGAGTCCACTCTGGAAAACGCCGAACCTTTTTGTCACGCCCCACACGAGCGCGCTGAGCGATCGATTGTGGAAACGCCAGACCGCTCTCTTGGTGGAGCTGCTGGAGAGATGGTTCGACGGGCGAGAAATGTTTAATCGCGTGGATTTGAAGCGAGGCTACTGAGAAGAAGATAGAAAATTGAACCTGGAAATGGAGAGTTTGCGGCTGGGGTTACAAGGTTCACCAAGGCAAAAAACCGAACTGCTAAGGACTATTTTCTCTTTTCCATCTTCCATTTTTCCCTCCGCGTCAGTCGCCGACCCCGCTCTTGGTGGCTTGATAGCCCTCGCGAGCGAAAACCTGATATTTCAGCTTCTTACCTTTCTGGTCCGTGATCGTCAGAGGGCCGCCGTCGGGAGCGACGAGTTCCACTTTGACTTTGTGGAACTTGCCATCCTTTCCGCCGCTGGAAGGTGTAAAGGAAAGACTGTACTGGTGGCGGAGGAAAGCGGCGACGCTGCGGAAGATGTCAGGAATCTCGCCGTCGAACTGCGGGAACCAAGCGTATCCTCCGGTTTCCTGAGCAAACGTGCGAAGCTGATTTTCGGCTTGCAGATAATCCATGTGCGCGCCGAGATTCCCGCGCGATTCAAGAAAGTTCGTCCAGGTCTTGCCCAAGCCTACGCAAAAGATAGGCACATCGCTTCCGCGAAGCGCTTTCATCGTTTGATCAAGAGTGTGCTTGGAGAACGTGTCCACGCCGCTGGCAAGCAAGAGAACGGATTTCTTCCCTTTCACGTCCTTGAGCCGTTCGGTTGTCTCGATCAGCGCATCGAAAACGTTGGATTCGCTGAAACCGGGGAAGTAAAGGTGATAGATGGCGTTGCGGACTTCGTCCTTGTCTTGTGTGAAGTCCACCTCGATGCGGGTTTTCATGTCGAAAGTTTCGAGAGCCACCCAATCTTTTGCCTGCAGATTGGGGAACAGGGCGTCGGCCCAGTATCTGGCGTATGCGGCAAACCAGCCGTAAGCATTTCCGCTGAACTGCATCAACACGACCATGGTGATAGGCGCTTCGGTCGGCCCAAAATTAGTGATGGCTTGAGGCACGCCCTCATCAAGAACGCGGAAGTTTTCCTTTTTGAGGTTGGGAATAAGATCGCCGTGCTGCGTAGCCGCGACGACGTCGAGAGTCACAACAGGGACATCTACACTGATGCTGACGTCGGATTGTGGTGGTTGTTGCCCGGTGGGCGGAGTTTGCGGAGGCGTGGGCTTCTGTTGCTGCTGAGACGGAGGAGGCCCGCCCTGCGGGCCGGTGGCCGCCTGAGCGCGGGCAGGCTGCTCCGCGAGCGGCATGGCCACAACCAAAGCAAAGGCTAAAAGCAGCAAAACCGAAGGTTTCATCGTTCATCCCTCATTGATGACGGAAAAATGCACTACCATTCATCTTCACGCAGGGCTTGCTTCGGGCCGGCAATTGAAATTAGGCACCGCACCGGCAATGACCGGGCCGGTTCCCCATACCTGCATGTTAGTATGAAGCACTCTGGATGCAAAACGTTAGCTGCGCTGCTCTCGCCAGACAGCGGCCACATCATGGAGGAGGGTGGATTCGTGAATTGGAATCGGGTGCTGAAGATTATTGCGGGCTTGTCGGCCATGCTATGGGCGGCGAGCGTTCCGGTTGCCGCGCAAGGAATCCCGCAGCCGGCACCCAGCCGTACGGCCCGCCAATCCTCGGTGGTTGACCCCACAGTAGCCGTTCGCACCGAAGCGGCGGCTTGGCTGGCGGACTTGATCAAGATCAACACGTCCAACCCGCCGGGAAACGAGCAGCCGGCGGCCACGTTCATCTCCCGGCTCCTCCAGAAAGAAGGAATAAAAGCGGAAGTCGTGGACGTTGCGCCGGGACGAAGCGCAGTCGTGGCGCGGTTGCGGAGTTCGGTGGTGCCGGAACCGTCGAAAGCGCTCCTGCTGGTTGCGCATCTCGATACCGTTCCCGTGGACAAGTCGCGCTGGACCGTCGATCCATTTGGCGCGGTGATTAAGGACGGCTACATGTATGGCCGGGGCGCGATCGACGACAAGGGCATGCTGGCCGCGAACCTGGCAGTGTTCATTAACCTGAAGCGGACGAACGCACACCTGAATCGCGACGTCATCTTCCTCGCGACGGCCGACGAAGAGGGGAGTGGCGACGCCAGCATCCGCACGCTCATTGCGAAATACTGGGACAAGTTTGCGGCAGGCTTTGCCATCAACGAGGGCGGCAACGTCTTTGTGAAAAAAGGCAAGGTGCAGTACATCGGCGTGCAAGCGAGCGAGAAAGTGGCCGCGAATATCGCGGTGATCGCGCGGGGAACATCAGGACATGCTTCGCAACCCACGAAAGATAATGCCGTGGTGCATCTCGCGGCTGCCGTTGCGAAGATTGGGACGTATACCGCGCCGGTGCATTTCACTGCGATAGTCCGGCGGTACTTCGAAGGCATTGCCCCGCTGGAGGATGACGAAATCTCCAAATGGATCCGTTCGATGGACACGACGGACCGCGGCGAACACGCGCAGCGTGTGGTGTCCGATGCCAGCCCGCTGTGGAATTCGATGATGCGCGATACGGTCGCGCCAACGGTGCTCTCTGCGGGTGTGGCGAACAACGTAATCCCCGCGGAAGCACGCGGGAATTTGAACGTGCGGCTGCTACCGGGAGATCCGATCGGCACGGTTGTGAATGATTTGAACAAGCTGGTGAATGATCCGGCAGTGAAACTGGAAGTACAGCCGAATGCCGGGCTGGCGGCGCCGCCGTCTTCGCTGGATTCGGATTTTTATAATGTGATTTGCCGCGTGGCCTCGCGGGAATTCGGCGGCGCGCCAGCTTTGCCTTTTCAGTCCACCTGGCTGACGGACTCGGCGCAACTTCGCCTGCACAGCGTGCAGGCTTACGGACTCGTGCCGTTTCCCCTGAACGATGAAGATTTGCGGCGCATGCACGGCGACGACGAGCGGATTCCCCTGGTGGCTTTTGACAAAGGTGTGGATGTGCTGATGAAGATCGTGACGGAGTTTGCAGTGACGCGTTATTAGGAAACGGAAAGCTGCTGGAACAATCCCAAAAGGAAAATCACTGGGCTACGGCTTCCGTAGAATAATAAAAAGCCGCGAAATTTCTCCTTGTCCTCGGAAGAAAATATGAAGTTTCGTCATTCGAAGATCGTGTGCACCATCGGGCCGGCCACCTGCTCGCCGAAAATGATCGACCGGCTATTCGCGGCGGGGATGGACGTAGCCCGCCTGAACTTCTCGCACAGTACGCATGAGGAGCACGCGCGAAGCTTCGCCATGGTTCGCGCCGCCTCGGGCAATCACGAAAAACCGGTGGCCATTCTAGCCGATCTGCAAGGGCCGAAAATCCGCACGGGAGCGCTGGCGGGCGGCGGGCCGGTCAAACTGCGTCCCGGGCAGCGTTTCATCATTACGACTGCGAAAGTCTTGGGAGATTCCACGCGGGTCAGCACGACGTTTGCGGGGCTGCCGCGGGAAGTGCATCGCGGCGACCGCGTCCTGCTATCGGACGGCCTCATCGAACTGCGCGCCGAAAAGGTCCAGGACCGTCAGGTGATTTGCGAAGTCGTTAATGGCGGCTTGCTCGGCCAGCACAAAGGCATCAATCTTCCGGGATTGCGGCTGCGCGTTCCGGCGCTGACGCCGAAAGACCGCGCTGACCTGGCGTTTGCGCTGAAGCATGGCGCCAACTACATCGCAATAAGTTTTGTGCGGCGTTCGGAGGACGTGCTGTTGGCGAAGGAACTGATTCGGCGCGCAGGTAAAAACACCCCGGTGATCGCCAAGCTGGAGAAACCGCAAGCGATCGAGAATCTGGACCTCATCCTGCGCGCGGCCGACGCCGTGATGGTCGCGCGAGGAGACTTGGGCGTGGAAATGACCCCGGAGCGCGTGCCGGTCGTGCAGAAAATGATTATCGCCAGGGCCAGGGAACTGCGGCGGCCGGTGATTACCGCGACGCAAATGCTCGAATCGATGACGGAAAATCCGCGGCCGACGCGCGCGGAAGCTTCCGACGTGGCCAACGCCATTTTTGACGGCTCGGACGCGGTGATGCTCTCTGCCGAGACAGCCACGGGAAAATATCCCGTCGAAGCCGTGAGCATGATGGCGCGGATCATCGAAGCGGCGGAGGGGAGCATCAAAGAATATCCCCGACCCGCACGACGGGAACGACTCGAAGTGCCGGGAACGGTGGCCGAGCTGATTTGCCACGCTTCGCGCGAACTGCACATGAAGGTGATCGCCGTATTCACTCACAGCGGATTCACGGCACGGCTGATCTCGCGCTACCGCCCTTTGGTGCCCATCGTCGCTTTTTCGCCCGAGCAAGAAACGCGGCGGCGCCTGGGGCTCATCTGGGGCGTGTATCCGCGAAACATTCAGGACATTCGAAAGATTGATGGGCTGGCGGCAGTAGCGGAAAAGCGGCTCTTCGAAGAGCGATTGGTGCGCAAAGGCGACGTCATCGGAATCGTGGCGGGAACGCCTATGGGAATTCGCGGCACGACAAACTTCATGAAGTTTCACGTAATCGGGGGGCCAGCGTGAAAAGAGATCCGAGATCGGAGAACGGAGGTCAGAGAGGAGCATCGGTCTTAAGACTGATCTCTGGTCTCCGTTCTCCGATCACTAAATTTTCAGTTGACCCAATTGTCCGGGCGCGAGGGCGGATCCTTGCGGTGTTTGCCCAGGTAAATTTGGAAGCGCCGTTGATTGCGGCGGTGTTGCCAGTCGGAGACGCTGTTGCGCAGGCTGTGGAGAAAAGATCCGCGGCGCAGATAAACGTAGCCCACCAGCATTCCGCCGAGGTGACAAAGATGGCTTACATTATCGGCGCCCAACCCGAACGTCCCCAGAAATGTTACCACCGTCATGAGGATCACAACCGTGCGCATGCTCAAGGGCACGGGGAGCGGGAAAACATAAACGCGCCGGCCGGGAAAAAGAATGGCACACGCGACAAGGATTCCGAAAATAGCTCCGGACGCACCGATGGTAGGAATGTAGGCCGTTCTGGGAATCCCTTGACCGAAAAGCGCGGGAGCCATTTTTACGATCACGTTGACGAGTCCCGCCCCTACGCCCGTCATGAAGTAATAACGCAGGAAACGATTCCGGCCCCAAACCAGTTCTAGCTCACGGCCAAACATCCACAACGTGAACATATTCATGAGGATGTGCCAGATGCTGCCAAGGTCATGTAAGAACAAGTACGTAAAAGGCTGCCAGAGGTAAAGAATGACGCGTGCGGGAACAAGACCAAACCACTGCAGCAGTTCTCCATAAGCGGGCGGCCCGGAGAAGCGGTAGAGCAAAGCTTCGAAGATAAAAACAGCAAAATTGGCGATCAGGAGAAACTTGATGGCAGGAGTGACGTAAAAGTCGAAGCTGACGCGATGGCTCTTGATGCCGGAACGAGAATACATAGAAGAAAGTTTACGGCGCGCCGACAATTCCGTCAAAAGCGGCGGGTAGCCATCGGCAGGCCGAAGAGTTCATGAGTCAAAGAGCCAAAGAGTCGAAGGCCGAAGGAAAACTTTGAATGCTTGAATTTTCGGAATCTTGAACTTTTTGACTCTTCGACTCTCGCCTCAATCTAGCTTCTTGCGCGCAAAATAAAAAAGCGAAGCCGCAAGCAGCAGGAACATAATCAGGCCGAAGAGATTACTCGTCGCCAGGGGGCCAAAAAGCCTCGGGCCGAAAGCAAAAAGGTCTGCACGCCAGGGAAGGCGCAAAAGCGCACTAACCCAATGCGGCACGTGCGCAGGAATCTCGGGATCCTGCAGCAGGTTGATGACAATACCTAGCAAGCCGAACACCCCTCCGGCGGCAATCAATCCGCTGGAGTAAAGGGCGCCGGGACCGGCCTCGCTTTCATCCTTTTTCTTCGTGGTGGCCTCGACGAGTACACCGACCAAGCCGCCGGCAAACATGGCCGCAGTGGTTCCGAGAGAAAGATACGAGCCCACAGCAAACGCCAGGGATCGTATTCCGAGGATTTCCACCGCAATCACCAACGCGACGCCCATCAAGACAAGCCGCCAAGGCAAGCGCTGGCTGAGGATGCCGTTGATGACCGTAGCCATCAGCCGAGCCTGCGGCGCCGGCGCTTTGTCGCTACCGATTCCTTGCGCCCACTGGAGTTCAATGCGCTGGGATTCCGGATCGTACAGATACTCCCCATCGGGAACCTGGCTGGAACCGAGCGCATTGATGAGGGCGTATTTTTTCCCTGAATGCTCGAAGGTCTCTCTTTCCACTTTCACGCCGCTAGGCAAGGCCTGCAGATTAATGGGAATCCGCGTGGGAATGTATTTCTCCAGGCCTTTGTTCATCAGCCCGAGCGTTATGCCAATGGCAAAAGTAGAAACCGTCACGCCGACCAGCAGGCCCCATTGCTGGAGCACAGGCGTAGCGCCAACGAGATAGCCGGTCTTTAAATCCTGTGAAGTTGCGCCCGCGATCGCCGCAGCGATGCACACCGAGCCGCCGATAGTAAGCGCGAGGACACCGTAACTCGGCGCAGTCCATCCAGCCAGGAGAAAAATCGCGCAAGTTGCCATGAGCGTGCCAATACTCATGCCGCTGACCGGGTTGGAGGAGTTGCCGAGCAAGCCGCTGATTCGCGAAGCCACGGTGACGAAGAGAAATCCAAAGATCACCACGAGGAGGCCCGCGAGCAGATTCTGATACCACGCGGTGTGGGCGCCTTTCACGGGAGCGACGGTCAGCAGCGCGAACAGCAAGATGATGATTACCGCGGAGCCGGCAACGACCCAACTCATGGGCATGTCGCGCTCAATGCGGCTGCCGTTGATTGGCGCGGCGCCAGGCCCTTCGGCGCGGACATCCTTCAAACCCGCGCGCAATGCGGAAATGATTGTGGGCATCGTACGAATCAGCGTGATCAGTCCGGCCGCGGCCACGGCCCCCGCTGCCATCGGACGAATGTACTGACGCCACATGTCGTCGGGCGTCATCTGCGGAATCGGAATCGTGGAAGGATAAATCGGCGTGTTGCCGGCAAGCTGGCCGAAAAACTGAATTGCGGGCATTACCAAAAGCCAGGAAATCACGCCGCCTGCGAACAGAATTCCCGCGACTCTGGGGCCTATGATGTAGCCCACGCCCAAATACTCCGAAGTGATGGTGGCACGGAAAGAGGCTCCCGGGAACCAACTGGGTCGCGCTTCCGGCTGGCCGGTCCAAGCTTGGACCGTGTTCATCATGAAGGTGTACGCACCGCCGAGGCCGAGCCCCCAAAACACGCGTCCGGCGAATGAACCGCCGCGTTCGCCGGCCACGAGAACGTCGGCGCACGCGGTGCCCTCCGGAAAAGTTAGATTGCCATGTTCTTTCACAATCAGTTGGCGGCGCAGCGGAATCATGAACAGCACGCCCAGCCATCCGCCGAGCAGCGCTAGCGGGAAAATCCGCCAAAAAGTAAATTCCGAGCCGAAGCCAAGAAAAATCAGCGCTGGCAGCGTGAACATCACGCCGGCGGCCAGCGATTCCCCAGCCGAGCCTGTGGTCTGCACGATGTTGTTTTCGAGGATGGTCGAACGGCCAAACGCCCGCAGGATGCTGATCGAGAGCACGGCGATGGGGATCGAAGCGGAAACCGTGAGTCCAGCGCGCAGACCGACATAGACGCTGACCGCGCCAAAGAGCAGACCAAACAGCGCGCCGAGAATCACCGCGCGAACAGTGAATTCCTTCAAGCTTTCCGCCGCGGAGATGTACGTGCGAAATTCTCCCGGCGGCGCCGTGGAACTCCATGGCCGCTCTCGATATGCCGTCTGTTCGCTCACTCCATCCTCCTGGCCTTCGTACACTGCTTACCGCCAGCCGGCTCTTTTCTCTTGCGGTGCCTTATTGGGCTTGCCGTCCCACTGAACCTTCCAAAATAGCGCGCAACTGTGTGCCGGGATTATGCCGCAGGAAGACGAGTCGGAAAAGAGAGATTCCTTATAAATGAACGGAAATGTGCCCGTTTCCGACTGTCCGTACTATTGACTAGAGTGCCAGCGTCGCTGTATTGTGCATCGCGACGTTGAGTCAGGTCGGTAGCTCAGGTCATGGGACGGGGCTCTTTTATTTTGTGGTCGGCCGGGCGTTGCTTCGCCCGCCACCAGCCGGCGGCTCGGTTTTGTAGCGGTCCCACCGCGTTCGTTTCCAATCTTGACCACGGAGGTTCATCGTGCGTTCCAGCCGCCTTCTTTCGGTTGTGGTCATTCTGCTGGCTTCCGTTGCAGTTCTCTGCTGCGCTCCCGTTCGCGCGGGTGACGAATGGCTGCCCATTACGCTCGAAGAATTGAAGATGACCAGCGAACCGAAGGCGCCCGGCGCACCGGCAATTATCCTATATCGGCAGATCGACCGGGACGACAGCGATGCGCGGACGCCCCACGAGTACAACTACGTCCGAACAAAAATCCTCACCGAAGAAGGAAGAAAGTACGCGGACGTGGAAATCCCGTTTTTCAAAGAGAATGAGAACATCGTTAGCGTGAGAGCGCGCACCATCCGGCCCGACGGGGCCATCGTCAATTTTGACGGCAAAGTTTATGAAAAAGAGATTGTTAAAGCTCGCGGCGTCAAATTCCTTGCCAAAACGTTCACCCTCTCCGATGTGCAACCCGGGAGCATCATCGAGTATCACTACACCGTTGATTTCAAGGAATACTATGTCTTCAATTCGCATTGGACTCTCAGCGAAGAACTCTTCACCAAACTCGGCAAGTACACCTTAAAACCATATGCGCAATTCGCCCTGCAATGGACCTGGCCCAACGGCCTTCCGGAAGGCACGGCACCGCCTGCCCAGCAAAACGACGCCAGGGGTAATTTCATTCGAATGGAGGCCAGGGACATCCCTGCGTTTCAAGTCGAAGATGACATGCCCCCCGCAAATGCCATGAAATATATGGTGGATTTTATCTACGCCGACGGCGACCTCGAAAAGGACCCCGAGAAATTCTGGAAGAAGCGCGGGAAGAAGCTGTACGACCAGACCGAAGGTTTTGTGGGCAAGCGCAAGGCCATGGAGGAAGCCGTCGCGCAGATCGTTTCACCGAATGATCCACCGCAAACAAAGCTTCAGAAAATCTATGCCAAGACTCAGAGCATTAAGAACACCTCCTATCAAATTGAAAGGAGTGAGCAGGAGCAGAAGCGCTCAAAGGAAAAGGAAGTCGGCAACGTCGAAGAGGTATTGAAAAGAGGGTACGGCGACGGGGACCAAATCACCTGGCTATTTCTGGGGCTCGCGCGCGCCGCTGGTTTCGAGGCTTCCCCCGTCATTATGTCGACGAGGGAAGATCATTTCTTCCGGAAGAACCTGATGAACGGCAGGGATCTTCATACCAATATCGTACAGGTCAAACTCGACGGCAAAGAGATGTATCTCGATCCTGGCGCCGCGTTTACGCCGTTCGGAATGCTGCCTTGGACCGAGACGGAGACGCCTGGGTTGAAGCTCGACAAAGATGGCGGCACTTGGGTCACGCCGCCCTGCCCCGATAGCTCCGCCTCTAAGATCGTTCGAAAAGCAGTCATGAAGTTGAATAAAGAAGGAACGCTGGAAGGCAAGCTCACGGTGACCTTTAGCGGTCTCGAGGCTGCCTGGCGGCGGGCCGAAGAGCGCAACCAAGATGAAATCCACAAGAAAAAAATGCTCGAGGACTATGTCCAGGAGATGGTGCCCGTCGGAATCAATGTGGAGCTTACCAACAAGCCCGACTGGGCAAGCTCCTCGCCCGATTTCGTCGCGGAATACACGCTGGAGGTGCCCGGCTGGGTGTCCGGCGCTGGCCGGCGCGCCCTGATGCCGATGGGCTTGTTCAGTGCGCCAGAAAAGCACGTGTACGAGCACTCGACCCGCGTCCACCCTCTGTATTTTCAGTTCGCCCACCAGAAACTGGATGATATTCAGATTGAGCTTCCGCCCGGGTGGCAGGTCAGTTCTCTACCTCAACCCGTTACGCAAGACGCTAAGCTGGTCGTTTACATTTCAAAGGCGGAAAACAAAAATGGCGCGCTGCACCTGGAGCGGCACCTCACGGTGGATTTGATTTCTCTCGACCAAAAATACTACCCAACGCTTCGCAATTTCTATCAACTGGTGAAAAACGCCGATGAACAGCAAATTGTCTTGCAGCCGATGGTGGTTTCCTCGCGAAACTGAGTTTCTCGAGTCTTGGCCAAGCCTGGCCGCTTTGGCTTTCTCCCTGCTTGCCTTTGCTGCGCCCGCGCGCGCCGGTGACGCACCGGCGTGGATGCACGCTTTGATGAATGTGCTTCCGCCAGAGCATGACGAAAAAACTGACGCTGTGCTGCTGTATTCGGAGAAAGTCGTAACGGTTCAGTCCGTTGACAAAATCAAGATTACGGTTCGCGAGGCTTACAGGATTCTCCGGCCGGGCGGCCGCGAGTATGGCACGCTTGTGATTCCTTACAATTCTCACCAGAAAATCACCGCGATGCGAGGCTGGTGCATCCCGGCACAAGGCAAGGATTATGAAGTCAAAGACAAAGAGGCCATGGAGATTTCCTTACCTAAAATCGAAGGAAGCGAGCTGATCACGGATGTGAAGGACAAACTCCTTCATATTCCGGCCGCAGACCCTGGGAACATCGTGGGGTACGAATACGAAAAAGAAGATCAGCCATTCGTTCTGCAAGACATCTGGCGTTTCCAGCAAGAAAGCCCCGTCCGCGAAGCGCGGTACAGCCTCATACTTCCCTCGAGTTGGGAATACAAAGTAACATGGATGAACTATCCGGAGGTAAAGCCCGTCGAATCCGGAAACCAATCCCAGTGGGTTGTAAGCCAAATCAACGGCATTCGCCATGAAGACAGCATGCCCCCTTGGCAAGGTGTAGCCGGACAAATGATCGTTTCGTTTGTCCCTCCGGGAGGTTCGGCGCAGAGCCGTGGGTTTCAAAACTGGAAGGAAATGGGGATTTGGTATCAGGCCTTGACAAGTGGACGGCGCGATGCTTCGCCGGAACTCAAACAAAAGGTGGCATCTCTCGCTTCTTCGTCCGGGACTCTCGTCGAAAAGATGAAAGCGTTGGCAAATTTTGCGCAAAGGGACATTCGTTACGTTGCCATCGAATTGGGAATTGGCGGATGGCAGCCGCATTCGGCCGCGGAAGTATTCACACATCATTACGGCGATTGCAAAGACAAAGCGACGCTGATGGGAGCCATGCTGCACGAGATCAATATCGATTCTTATTACGTCGTCGTCAATTCCGAACGTGGTTCGGTTACTCGCGAAACTCCGGCTCACAAAGACGACTTTGACCACGTCATCATCGCCATCAAATTGCCGGACGGGATCGCGGACTCGTCCCTAATGGCCACCATGGCTCATCCAAAGCTTGGCAAACTTCTGTTCTTCGATCCCACCGACGAATTGACGCCCTTCGGTCAACTGAGCGGGGCTTTACAAGCAAACTACGGTCTTCTCGTGGCTCCGGACGGTGGCGAACTTGTGGAGTCGCCGGCATTGCCCTCGGCGATGAACGGAATACGCCGAACCGCCAAACTCTCGCTCACTCCAGCCGGCACGCTCACCGGCGACGTGCAAGAAATCCGCGTAGGCGACCGTGCCTGGGCACAACGATGGGCGCTTCGGACAGTGACCAAAGATACGGATAAGATCAAGCCGATTGAGACGCTTCTTTCGCGTTCGCTCGCAACCTTCCAAATTACCAAGGCGAGCGTGGGCAATCTTCAGTCCACCGATTTGCCGTTCATTTACAACTATTCCGTCATGGCCCAGAATTATGCGAAGACCGCGGGGAATTTGCTCCTGGTTCGGCCGCGGTTCGTCGGCAATAAGTCCAGCGATCTCTTGGAAACTAAAGAGCCCCGTAAATATCCCGTGGAGTTTGATGGGCCGTCACGGGACACCGACACATTTGAGATTGCGCTCCCGGCGGGATACGAAGTGGATGATTTACCGCCGCCCGTGGACGCGGATTGCGGCTTTGCGAGCTATCACAGCAAGACGGAAGTCAACGGGAGCACGCTGAAATACACCCGAACATTCGAAGTGAAAGAACTGAGCGTGCCGGTCAGCAAAGTGGAGGACCTGAAAAAGCTTTACCGCATTATCGCCAGCGATGAAAGAAACACAGCGGTGCTCAAGCCCGCCAGCCACTAATTGCTGATTCAACTCTGCGGCGATATCCCGGACACAAGGTTGTTCTCGGGCGAGAATCGGTCTTGGCTGAGATCTTCAGCCGAGTTTGGAAAGGCGGTCGCGGACGCGATCGCTGAGGATTTTGCCGTCGACGGTCTTGCCTTGCAGCGCGGACTTGGCGGCTTTCACCACCGCGCCCATTTGTTTCATGGAATTTGCGCCGGTTTCGGAAATCGCTTTGCTGATGGCCGCGTCCATCTCCGCTTCGCCCGCGCTGGCTGGCAGATAAGATTCAATGATTGCCAGCTCCTTCGTTTCTTTCGAGGCAAGTTCCGGGCGGTTGCCTTTGGTGAACTGCTCGATGGATTCCTTGCGCTGCTTGACGAGCGTTTGCAGGATTTGAATCGTCTCGGACTCGTCGAGTGTTCTTATTTTTTCCACTTCCTTGTGCTTGATGGCCGCCTTGATTCCGCGAAGCACGCTCAGGCGCAACCCATCTTTTGCGCGCATGGCTTCGACCAGGTCGCTTTGAATTTTCTCCGCAAGGTTCATTGATAGCTTTGTGCTCCTCCTGTCGCCTGCTCTTGCGCTCCTTCTGTTCCTGGTTCCTCGAGTCATTTCAATATAACAGAGAGTCCATTGCCATTGAGTCTGGATTGTTAGGCCGCAATGGCCTTTGTAGAGGTTTATACCGAATTGACAGTGCAGAAAGGACTCGCTAGCTTGGATCTCTTACGCTGGGGCACAAATTTGCATCCGTTTCCCCAGCACGATCGAAGAACGAGGCTGCGCTGCCGAAGAGGCGGAATGAAAGTCATCGTTGCGGACAAGATCAGTGAGCGTGGCGTGAAGCTGCTGAAAGAGCAGGACGGCTGGAATACTGTTCTGACGACAAAAGAAACACTCGAGAACGAAATTGCCGATGCGGATGCGTTGATCGTGCGCAGCGCGACGAAAGTAACCGCCGACCTGCTGGGCAAAGCGCCGAAGCTGCGCGCGGTAGGCCGCGCCGGTGTGGGCGTTGACAATATTGATTTGGAAGCAGCCACGAAGCGCGGTGTCCTGGTGATGAGCACACCCGGCGGCAATGCCGTGAGCGTTGCAGAGCACACTTTCGCGTTGCTTCTGTCACTGGCGCGGCAGGTCCCGCGTTTGGACAAAGCGATTCATGAAGGGCGGTGGGAAAAATCATCTGCTGCGGGGACCGAAGTGCGGGGAAAGACTCTGGGCCTGGTCGGACTCGGAAGAATCGGCAGTGAAGTGGCGGTGCGGGCCCAAGCTTTTGACCTGCGCGTGCTTGCTTACGATCCGTTCATCAGCGAAGCGGCGGCACGCGAAATGTCGGTTGACCTGGTGCCGCTCGAGCAACTGCTCTCGGAGAGCGATTTTGTTTCCCTGCATACGGCGCTGAGTCCGGCGACGCAGAATCTCATCAGCGCGGAAAATATCCGGAAAATGAAGAATGGCGCGCGCATCATCAACACCGCACGCGGGGAACTCGTGGATGAAACGGCGCTTGCGGAAGCGCTAAAGACTGGAAAGCTCGCCGGCGCCGCGGTGGACGTTTTTGGCGAAGAGCCACCGAAGAATTCACCGCTCGTCGGGTTGCCAAATGTGATTGCTACGCCACATGTGGCGGGCTCGACGGCCGAAGCGCAAGAAGAAGTCGGCACGCAAGTGGCGGTGCAAATTAAGGATTACCTGGCGGAAGGGATCATTCGTAACGCCGTGAATCTTCCGGCGCTGTCCGCGGACCAATACCGCCGCGCGCGGCCGTATCTGGAACTAGCGGAGCGGCTCGGGTCGCTGGTTTCGCAGGCCGCGGCTGCGCGCCCCGCGCGGATCCGGATTCGTTATGCGGGCGAGGTGGCGGAAGTAGGAACGCACCTGCTTCGTAGCGCCGTGCTAGCGGGAGTGTTGAACGCCGTGCTGGATGAGAAGGTCAATGTGGTGAACGCGCCTGCAGTGGCTGCGGCGCGCGGCTTGAGCGTTCAGGAAGAGACGCGGAGGCGGGAGCACGGCTTCCCGAACACGCTGGAAGTCTGTGTGTTGCCGGAAAAGACCGGCTCCGCGTGCGGGTTCATGGCGGAAGGAACCGTGTTCCACGACGGCTCGGCGCGTCTTTTGATGATGGAAGGCATTCCGCTGGAAGCGCAGCTTGAGGGGACGATTCTTTACTTGCGGAACCGAGACGAGCCTGGCGTCATTGGCCAGGTGGGCACGGCGCTGGGAAAACTGGGCGTGAACATTGCGACATTTGCCTTAGGTCGGCGCGAAGCGGTCAGGGGAGCAGAAGCCGCCGCGCTAGTGCGCGTGGACGGGCCGGTGTCCGCCTCGATTCTCGACCCTATCCGGGCGATTCCCGCCATCACGGAAGCCAAATTACTGCGGCTGGCCTAGCTCAAGAACTAGCCTAGTACTCTTGAAGCGCCGCGGGCTGAGGATGCAGCCTTCAAGACCCCGATTAAACCGATCTGATAAGGAATTTAAAGGATGCGAAGCATGCAAAGCAGCGCCGCTACCGTCGGCGGGAGAGCTGTGGTACTCTGAGAGTTCCACCGGGAACGAGTCCTTTGCCCGGAGTGGACCGGTCGGGGCGTAGCGCAGCCTGGCTAGCGCGCCTGGTTCGGGACCAGGAGGTCGATGGTTCAAATCCATTCGCCCCGACCACTTACCCTACTACTTTCACGCAGTTGCAGTCATTTCCAAATCGTGCGCAGATTTGAGTTTCCGTCCATTCCGTCCAATAACGATGATTTTGGATGGAAGTTCGAAACCCAAGCCCGCCTGTTCTGCCACTTTTTTGCGGAACGCCACGTTCAATTTGATCTTGTCGTAGAGGTCGGACATGCCCTCTCCGGAATGACCCATCCAGAACTGCAAGAGACCTGGAGGGGTCGCCGTGAAGTTCCGCAGGTACGTGTTGCGAAAGCGGCGGAACGCATGGACGCCGCACTTCGGTTGGCCGAGGGCGGCCAGGACCGGGTGCAGCTTGCGCCGCAGGACGTTCGACTGGTGAAGCGGCTTGCCGTTGCGTGAGGCAAACAACAGGTTGGTCTTGCTTGCCCACTTTTCGTGCGTCCGCTTTTCCATGTAGTCCCGCAGCATTTTGGCCATCGAAGAATGAAGGTCGATCTCCCGCTCTCCGCTTTCGGTTTTCAAGCGGTCTTGTACTTCCGAGCCCCAAGCCTTCTCGACGATCTTGATGTTGGAGCAGTCCGGGGAAATGTTCTTGATATCGATTCCCAAGGCTTCTCCAAACCTCAATCCCGATGAGGCCAGGAGCGCGAACAGCACGCGGTACTTCTCCTCTTCGGTTCGCTGGACAATGTCGGTCACCACTTCGCCGGTGAAGCTGGGAGTGCGCTGCTTCTTCTTGTTCACCTTCGGCATTCGAATGAGCTTGTTATTCCACTTGCGAGGATACAGCTCCTCGCCCTGCCCGTTCGTTGCCGAGGCCACGACCATCTTCACGATCTGCGAGTAGTTCCCAACCGACTTCGGAGACAGGCCTCCTTTGACCATCTGAGCCACCAGGTCTTTCATAGCCACAACGTTGACGGACTCTAGAGGCACGTCGCCGATGTTTGGGTTTATCCTGTCGTTCGCCAAAACTCCAGCCGAGACCCAAGACGGGGCGGTTCTTGGTGGAGTAGGCAGGCGGTTATCGGTTCGATAGAGCAAGAAGACTCTGGAGGGGGCCAACCCGCGTGCGCGTAGAGCGCACATATATATAAAGGACCGGTCGAGAATCGATCCGGACTATGCCGCTCGATTATAACGATGGTGCAGCCCTCCGAGTCGCTCCTGTGAAAGGACTCGACCCGAAGCGTGGGAACGAATTCTGCCCTCGGGTGTCCCCTTCCCAAGTCCGAGATGCGTGCGGTCCTCATGATGGTAACGAACGTACTCGGAGAGCAAGCGCTTCAGATGGCGTTCATTGAGCGCAACGATGTGGTCCAGGAGGTCTCGTCTACAGCTTCCCACCCACCGCTCCGCGACGCCATTCTGCCAGGGACTTCGGAATGACGTTTGCTTGGGAATGATCCTTGTGGCTTTCACCGCCGCGATGACCTCGAACCCGAACTTCTGATCGCGATCAAAGATCAAATATTTCTGAGGGGCTTCAAAAGGAAACGCCTCGCGCAACTGCTGGATGATCCAACCGCTCGTCGGATGCTTCGTGACGTTAACGTGCAGGATGCGCCGACGATCATGACTGATGACGAAGAAGCAGTAGAGCATGCCGAACGTAATCGTTGGCGCGGTGAAGAAATCCATGGCCGCAATCGCTTCCCGATGGTTTCGAAGGAACGCCAGCCAGCGCTTGGCCCGGTCAGGATCTCTCGGTGCTCGCTTCATCCAACGGGAGATAGTTCTCTCGGAAAGTTCAAAACCGAGCATGCGGAGTTCCCCATGGATCCGCGGCGCTCCCCAGGTTGGGTTTTCAACGACCATCCGAAAGATCAGTTCCCGAACCTCCTTCGGTGTCGGTCTTCTTCCGGCCGGCCTCCGGACTCTGGAGATCAGCCGCCAGTAGATTCGAAAAGCAGTCCGGTGCCAACGGACGACGGTTTCCGGCGTGACCAGGATGAGAGAATGTTTCCAAGCCGACCAAACCGACCGAGCGATTACCCAGAAGAGCTTATCGGAGAGGCCGAGACTAGGGCGCGGATGCCGACGCTTCAGCGCGACGAGTTGTTGACGCAAAGCGAGATTCTCAAGAAGGAGGCTTCGCCGCTCGCGAAAGAAGCGGACCAGCATCCCGAAGCAGAGACCGACGAAGCGAAACATGGTCAGGATTAATAACAGAATGGCGGGATGGCAGCAGCTATGTTATTGATTTCACGGACCGCTGGAGTTTTGGTGAACCACAGGGCCATTTTCCGGGCGGATTTTGGTAGGTTAGCGACGTAAGGACAGTTGAATCATCGTGAGTTATGGAGCGGGCGATGGGAATCGAACCCACGTCCGAAGCTTGGGAAGCTGGCAATATAACTCAAAAACACGCTGGACTGGCGGCATTTTTGCGATTTTCGGAACGCCTTAATTGGAAAATAATGGAAAATGGAAAATGGCTTTCTTCGTCCATGACGGCGCCGACGGGTTCACGTTGAAGCTCGGCAGCTTCGGCAAGTTCTCTGTGCGCCACAAGCCGGGGGATTCGCCGGAAGATTGCGTTCTCGGGAGAGACGATTCAGACGAAGGCGCTACGGAAGGTCAAGTTCGTTAGTCTGGGGTCGCTTCGCCAATGGGAGCGGGTTGAGTGACGACAAGGTAGGTACGCTAGACGTGACTTCCCGCATCTCTGAGCACGTCGTGCTATAAATTGCACATGCCCAAAATCGTTGAGCGGTGGCTCCTCTTCAAATACATCGACCGCGAGCTTACGCCGCTGTCGAAGCCCCTCAAGAAGAAGGAACAGGCTGAGAAGGCGAGGCTGAAGTACGCGGAACCTGAGCGCAAAACGATTGGGATCGGTATGATCCAAACCAAGGGTTAATTGTCCAGGAGTGGTCCACCGAGGCGAAACTGTCGGGGAGGAGGTGGCGAAGCAAAGCATTGAAATCGCGGACATGCTCTTGAACGTCGTTTTCCCCGATGTTTTGTCAAAGTTGGACTTGCATACTCATCCGCCGATAAGAATCTGCAACAAGGCTCATCAGAAACCTCCCGTCATCAACGCCGCAAAGCTAAGCATCTTATTGCGCCCAGGGGCGGGGCTTGGCATTACTCGCGACGAAGCCGATCTTGGCGGGATTTGGCTGCCCGGAGGGGTTGGGGCGGCTGGGGCGTTTCCGAGGCGGTGGGAGGCATTGCGTCACTTCGGCGTAAGAGCACTTGTTTTTGGTCCGACCCCAATCTCCCAATCTAGCTTGGTCGCTGGAGTTACTGAGTCAATTGCTGGTAGCCCAAGTAGCCCAACTGAGGGACTGAAAATCGGTCGTGTTTCCCGGTAAGCGACACACGATAAAGCATTTAGGATTTCAACCACTTCGGCTGTTAACCGAAATGTTGGAGGTTCGAATCCTCCCCGGGGAGCCAAAATTCTTATGTATCAAGCAATTACGAGTTTGGGTAGAGCATTCGGCTCTGGACCGAATGCGTGAGCTTCGAGATGAAATCGGCCGTCTGTAAGTGGCGGAAATGGACGACTTGTAGGTAACCCATCCGGTCCTGTGAACCGCTGTCATGAAAACGTAATAGTCGCATCGGACTCATGGCCCCCACCCTGGGTGCTGTTGGTTGCGAAATGCTGAGATTTACTGCCGAAGAAACGGGCGAAGCAGTAGAACGTTCGCCGCGTAACCGAATGCTCGTGCGACAAAGTAACAGTCGTAAACTTTCTCGGCGAACGGCACTGTTGCTCGCGAGGGGAATATTCAACGAAGGGCTCGCAGTACCGTGCAACACCGCGCATTTCTTTGCCCCGCCGAGAGTCTTTTTTTTCTCAAACTGAGTCCTGCCTGAGTGGAAGCGTTCACGAGGGACATTTCCGGACACAATTGTGACGAATTTGCCGGGTTCTCTTTCGCGGTGGATTCCATGTGGACGAGAACGCTGTTTCCCGGGACCTTGGCTAATTCTCGGGTGATTCGGCGCATTCGCGTACGGATGCTGCAGTTCTAGGCTCTCGACACCTGCCGACCAGCCCGAGTAGGATTGGCCCTCATGCCCTTGCGCACCCTTCGCGGAATCTCTAGAGTCACGGCTGCCCTAACAGGGCTTTTGCTGGTCTACGGCGTGGTCTATGCCATGGAAGGCATGACAACGCGCATTCCAACATCTCCAGCACACGAGCTTGGAATTACTACCCTCGTGATGCTCCCGTGGACGTTGCTCTTCTCTTCTGGTGTCGAGGATTTAGGAACAGTCACGCGCAAAGCGTGGATATTTTGGTGCGGAATAACCCTGGCGTTGGCACTTCTCTACTACCTTGAGCACAATACGAGCAGCAGCGTGCTTACCAAGGCTGCGATGCCCCTAGTCGCGACGGCGGGCGGGCTGATGCCACACATCGTTCGACGAATAAATTTTGTATTCACCGTGTTCTCGTTTGCGGCCGGAATTGGCGGTTTAGTTCTCTTCTATTTCATCGTATCTGACCGCGTTTACGGACCCAGTCCCAGGTCTTTTGCCACCCGAGGCGTAGGAATCACGATTGTCACATTCGGGGTAGCATGTGTCGCTACCGGCGTTCTATCGGTAGCCACGTTCCGTCGGCGAGCCAAATTCGATTAATGTAGACAGTTGCCTCAGCAATGAACCATTCGGAGTCCCGGCTTAAAGTCTCGTTAGTTACTCAGAGGTGGAACCGGTTGCGTGGGCGAATATTCGCTGTCGTCATAGGAGTTCTGCTCATCGCTTGCCTGATTCCAATGCCTTACATGGCGGCACGTCGATGGGATGTCTCGGTTGTGGCAAGGACGGCAAACCGATACCGGGGGGTCGAGGTGCGCCTGGTTTACGAAAACTACTTGGCCGAAGACGAAGACCACGAAATCACACTGACAACCGATGAAAATGGACACGTCCTGTTCCCGGAGCAATTCCAGAAATCATCTTTTGTTCGGCGCATGTTCTATACACTCTCGTCTGCGAGAACGGGGGTCCATGCTAGTGGCCTACTTGGTCACTGAGGAATGTGTTGGCTCGTGTGGTCGAGATGACGATGAGATTTACACAGGCAAGCTGTTTCGGGTATATACCAAATCACACTTCCTTGAACATCTTTTGCGAGACACTGGTGGCCACACCGAGTCAATCTTGCACTTCAAGTTGCCGGGGAGATTCGCAAGTTGCCTGCACCGATCTTGCCAGTTGTCCGTACGTTCTGGTCGCAGCCGAAGAACTTCATAAGTCTGGGACAGCATGTCGCCGCATTGCCGGTCAGTGCCGCGCAAGCGGCTGCAGTGAGTTCAGTCGGGGATTTGCCCTTGGTAGTGCTTTCGGGAGACCATCATCCGGCGCCGTACGCTGATTGGCAACGCGACCTGGCGCAGCTCTCGTCGCGCGGAGTGCAAATCGTGGCGGGCGACAGCGGCCACGGGATTCATCTTGACCGCCCTGAGTTGGTTACTCAGGTTATACGCGAAGTCGTGGGCGTTGCACGTTTCATGCAGCGGGTAGAAATCCCTACGCTAGCCGAGCGGTCCTTAGGTACACTTAAAGGGCCCTGCCGACACCGCGTAAACCTGCGAAAATGCCTCAGGAGAGGAATCGGTTTCGGAGCCGGGTATTTGTGGGCGCCTAGATTCTTTCGGAAGAGACGAGGCTTCAGTTTCGCGATTCACTGATTAAAGATCACGCGCAAGAGTGCCTATGCTACTCGTCGCGGAGAGCGACGACGGGGTCCACGCGTGTGGCGCGAAGCGCGGGAATGTAGCTCGCCACGAACGCGACCGCGACAAGCAGGAGCGAGACGGAGAAGAGCGTCACCGGATCAAACGCTCTTACCCCGTAAAGCACGGTACCCAACGCGCGGAAGACTATCAATGACAATATGACTCCGATGCCGCTGCCGATAAGGGCCATAGTCATTCCCTGCCTGAGAATCAAGCGCAAAACGTTGCTGCGTTGGGCCCCCATAGCCGTCCGGATGCCGATCTCCTGAGTGCGCTGGCTGACCGAATACGACACGACGCCATAAACGCCGACGGAAGCGAGAACGAGACCCAGGACGCCGAACGCGCCGACCAGCATCGCCCCAAGACGCGCCGGAAGCAGCGGTTTGCCGTATTGGACGTGCGCCTCCATGGTGGTGACGGCAAAAACAGGTAGGGTCGCGTCAAGTTGACGGATTTGATCGCGCACAGCGGAGACTAGCGTTTGCGGGTCATTTTCTGTGTACACAAAAACATTGGCGCCGGAAACGTAATGCTGCGCAAGCGGAAAGTAGACGAAGAGCTGCGGCTGTTCGTAAAGAAAAAGATATTTCCCGGTGCGGGTCACGCCAACGACTTCAATGTCAGCTTCGTCCTTTTTCGTGCGGAAGTGTTTGCCGATAGCGCTTTGGCCGGGCCAGATTTTTTTGGCAAAGGTTTCGTTGACAACGGCGACCTTGGGCGCCGTGGCCGTGTCCGCATCGGTGAATCCCCGGCCTTGAATCACGGGAGTACCGCCGGTGCGAAAATAGCTGGGTTGGACTTCGTCGTCCCACGCAGTTTCCGTTTTGGATTTATCGTCTATGACCTGGCCTTCGGGGAAAATGTTGATGAGCGAATTGTCGTAGCCCATGGGGATATAGGCGCCGATGGCCGCATCGCGCACGCCGGGCAGGGCACGAAGCCGTTCCGTCACCTGCTTATAGAATTGCTGGCCGCGTTCTTCCGAATAGCCCTGAAGGCCGAGGTCCACACTCATCATGAGCGTGTGGTCCACGCGAAAGCCCATGTCCACGTGAGCGGAATTTTCCAGGCTGCGAATGAAAAAGCCGGCGCAGGAGAGAAGCAAGAGCGAGACAGCGACTTGGGAGATGACGAGCGCGTTGCGGAACCGATGACGGCCAGCGGAGCCGCCGCCGGAGCGGCCACCGGCTTTCAAGGTGTCCGCCAAATCGGTTCGCGAAGCCTGAAGAGACGGCACGAGGCCGGCGACAACACCGGTCAGCAGGGCGGCGACGAACGTAAAGGCGAAGATGCGCCAATCGAGGCGAAGGTCGAAAAGGCGGAGCGGGATGTCGGTAGGTATGTGAATGCTCGTGAGTCCCATGCCCGCCCAACGCGCTAGAAGCATTCCGAGGATGCCGCCAAATGCGGAGAGCAGGATGGTTTCGGTGAGCAGCTGTCGGACCATGCGAATGCGGCTGGCGCCAAGAGCCACGCGCGTAGCGAATTCTTTACGGCGCCCGTTGGCGCGCGCGAGGATGAGGTTCGCGACGTTCGCGCAGGCGATGAGAAGAACGAGCCCTACGAGAAACATGAAGATGAGCATGGCTGTGGACATGAAGGCGCTGATGCCAGGTTCAGGACGCGCGTCCAGTTCGCGAAGAACAAGCAGTGAGAAGCCTTTGTGAAATTCGGGATAGTCGTGCGCAAGGCGCCAGTCAATGGGTTCGGCAGCGGCCATGGCCTGAGTCGGTGTCACTCCGGGCTGGAGGTAGCCGAGGACACGAAGGAAGGCGGCTTTGCGATCCGTAAGCGTGTCCTTCTGACCGGGATCAAGAAGACCGACCGTGGCTAGCGGTATATAGAAGTCGGGCTTGAGCCAGTAGTAGGCGCCAACGTAGTCTTCGGGAGCGACGCCAATTATGGTGAACGGGTGATTGTTAACCTGGACGGTTTGCCCGACGATCCCTTTATTGCCGCCAAAACGCTTCTGCCAGAACTGATAGCTGAGGACAATCAGAGGGTCTTTGTTTGCCACCCAGCCTTCGTCGGGAGCGAACGTCCGGCCCAAGGCGGGCTGCAATCCGAGGGCAGAGAAATAATTGCCGGTGACCAGCTCGACCCATGCACGTTCAGCCTGCCCTTGGGCGCCAAAGCTGACGGGAGAAGGCGTATAGCAAATGAGGTCGGAAAAGATGTTCTTAAGCTGGCGATAGTCTTGAAAGCCTGGATAGGAGATGTTGATAGGGAACTGGATATCTTTGCTTTTGGCGGCGAGAACGACGAGTTCTCTGGCGTTTTTGACGGGAAGCGGGCGCCAAAGCATGCCATTGAAAAGACTGAAGATAGCGGTGTTGGCGCCGATCCCGAGACCAAGAGCGAGAACTGCGATTAAGGTGAAGCCCGGGTTCTTAAAGAGCATGCGAAGGGCGTAGCGGATATCTTTCCACAAGTTTTCCACGTGTGCAGCCTCGTAGTGTGGGGCACCTGTAGAGACAACGAAATTTGAGTTAGGAAAGTTTCACAAAAACTGAAATCTTGGCAGGTAACAATGGGCTTATTGTCTTGGCTCACAATTAATCACGACAGAGCTAAGCCGCCCAAGCCGCACAGGCCAAATCCTATGCCACGAAGCAGAACCCGACCTTGCATGTCATTGTGGTGAGTGTTCTTTCTATCCCTGCTTATGTGAAAGGACGACGGTGATTTCACTCGTCTGGTAATTTATGACCACGACGTCAAGAACTCCGTCACCATTCAGGTCGCCTGCAGCAACATCCGTAAGGCCCGGCGCGAGAGGAAATGAGAAAATTCCGGGACTAGACGGGGAGAACCCAATCGCATTGTTGAGCGCAATTTGCAGCGTCCCAGTGTCGAAGTCAGAGGTTACAGCATCAAACTCCCCATTATGCCTAAGGTCTGCGGCGAACACTGTCACGGGGTTAGTGGTGAACGTCGTGAAGTTGCCGCTGAAAACAAATTGACGAGCAACGAGGAGGTGAACGCGGCACACCTGAATTGAATTCTCGTTCATCATTTGCGGCGAAGTCGGTTAGTTTGCCCGACGGTGAGTTCTCTGGATGTTGTGGTACTCTCCCGCGCCGATGCCGCCTGAATTGTTCAAGCAAATGGATGCCGTTTTCGATAAGGTTAAAAACCGCGTCGAAACAAAGAGGGAATTGGAATGGGAGCTGCCAGACATAGCAGACACAATCTGGTTTCACTGGCCTGCCTTTTCATTGTTGGCGTGACCCCAGGCTGCACAATTCCTCACCCGCCTCCGATCCCGGCGGATCTGAGCGAAGCGAGGGTCGCGTACGGAAGCAATGTGCTCAGTAAAACGCGTTTCGCTCGGTACCCCGAATTAAATTTCATCACCGACCTGCATTACGGCCGTTTCGGCAATGGCGCGGAAGGGGAACTGGCAGTAGTTGGAACGTCAGGAGCTGCGTTTGTAGGTCTCCAAGGGCCAATCCATAGAACGACGCATTTCGCTGTTCGGGCTTTCGACCGTGTTGCTCTGGTGCAGTCAAAGGACGGAGAAGTTCCACTTTTTTTGCATCGCGGAAGCTGGGTCGCCAAGCTGCACTTGTTCGATGAAAACGGCGGAGTGCGCTGGGACTTTGGGACTTTCTGGGTCTCCGGAATCGATTATGCGGCAGCAGGGGACCTCTACGGAAACGGGAAACTGGAATTTGTCGTGGGATTAAATGGAGCGGGCGGGATATATCTTCTCGACGAGAATGGCAGAGAAATTTGGAAGAAATCTGGCGCGAACGTTTGGCATGTCGAGATCGCTAGCGCTGAACCGGGCGCGGAGGGAAGGGTTGTCAACAGTGATGCAGGCGGAGCACTGACCATCCGTGATCCTGAAGGAAACGTTCTGCAGACCTTTCGTCCCGTTCAATATGTCACGTCGTTCGGGCTGGCACGGTGGGCAAATGAGCCGAAAGCGCGCCACTTAATGGTACCGGATAAAGATGCCATCGTTTTCTTGGACCTGAATGGCCAGGAAACAGCGCGGCTAGAAGCGCCGGGATGCACGACTATGCCGCATGAAATCTTGGGCGTGTCGATTTGCTTCTCACTTCGAGATTGCTACCAGGCGACATTGGTGAATTACAAAGTCTGGAATCGAGCCGTCCTGTACCTCGACGATCTGAATGGCAAACTCGTGTACAGGGAAGTCTTTGTGCGGCAGTGCGAATCCCTTGGAACGATTCCAGTGGCACTTCACAAGAATGCCGGGAACCTGCTTGCCGGTTGTGGCGATGAGGTGTTCGAATACACGAAGCGACAGTGAGGCATGCAGTCTCGCCGGCAGCCCGCCCTGGGACATCGGCAAGCCCCAGCCTACGTTCCAGGCCGCCGCCGATAAAGTCGTCGGCTCGGTTCTCGATGCGGGCTGTGGCACCGGCGAGCACGCCCTGTTCTTCGCCGCACGGGGCCATGCTGTCACCGGCTTCGACTTTCTGGAGGAACCCATCGCTGCGGCGCGGCGCAAGGCCGCCGAGCGCAGCCTCATCGTCAAGTTCCTGGTCAAAGATGCCCTAGAAACCCGTGAGTGGACCGAACGCTTCGATAACGTGCTCGACTCCGGCCTGTTTCACGTTTTTTCTGACCCGGACCGCATTCGCTACGTGCGTGGGCTCCAGGTCGTCCTCAATCCCGGCGGGCGTCTGTTCCTGCTTTGTTTCAGCGACGCCACCCCGGGAACGGAAGGACCGCGACGCGTCTCGCAGTCCGAGTTGCGCCATGCCTTTGCCGATGGCTGGGAAATCGAATCCCTCGAGCCCGTGCGCCTCGAAATCCGCCCTGAGTATAAACAACAGGGAGCCTTCTCCGGTGAAGACCCGCGCGGCTGGTTCCTCATCGCCGCGCCCTGTAAATCCATGATGAGTTCTATCTAAGTTGATCCCCCTAGCTTTCCTAAAGGAACCTTGGGCTTCGTTGCGGGTCCATTCGTGCTTGGTCTTTTGCTGTAAAAGCTTGGAAATTCTCGTTAAGGTTGGTCGCGCTCTTTATGTAGGGGTGAGCTTGGTGTTTCGGCCCCCGGGGACATCAACGGATACCGGCGTGGACGGACTAATGCATCCCGTGAGTTTCAGGACTTCAGACGGGCGACGGTATTTGAGCTGGCAGACGCGCCGGACATGGCTGAGCACGCTGGAATTCGAAAAAGATTCGAAATTGCATAACGGATGGACCAACGGGGGCATTCCGTCATTCATTTCTTGGCCGGTGATGGCCCGTGAGATTTTTGCGGCCAGAATTTCCGTCCAACTTCCGTCCACTTCAAGAGCAGGGTAAATGGTCGCGGAGTCCCGTAAGCGACACCAGATGCGGCACTTAGATGTTTTATACCGCCTTCTTCGGGACCAGGAGGTCGATGGTTCAAATCCATTCGCCCCGACCATTCTTCAAGCTCAAACATCAGATCGAAAGGTTTTCTCTATGGGGTCGCAAGGTTTACGCTGTCTGTCTCGCAGTCGAAAAGAACATCGATTTGAGCAGTTGGCCTAGAGCACTGGGACTGCAACGACAGATTTCGCACCGATGCGTCTGAATGTGGAGTATACTGTGGAATAGATTCGACATATGGAAACGATTCAGATTGTTCTCGACAAGAGGCTCTTACACGCTACCGATCAGGCCGCACGACGGACGAAGCGGAATCGTTCCGCCTTGGTACGCGACGCACTGCGGGAGCATCTCCGGAGATTGGAGGTCCAAGCTAAAGAAGAACGCGACCGAGGGGGCTATTCAAGGCAGCCGCACGCGCCCGATGAATCGCTGGCTTGGGAAGCGGAGGCGGCGTGGCCAGCAGAATAACCCGAGGGGACGTTCGACTCTACCAGTTTGCTCCGCCAGACAAGAGAAGGCCCGTGGTTGTGCTCACTCGGGGCAGCGCAATTGCCTATTTGTCGACCGTCACTGTCGCCCCTATCACATCCACGATTCGAAGCGTGCCGTCCGAAGTAGTTTTGAATGAAGAGGATGGTATGAAAAGGCTGTGCGCAGTGAACCTACACAATGCGGTTACTGTTTCTCAGGGTCGATTGGGGAGGCGGGTCGCCCACCTGAGTTCCTTGCGAATGAGCGAAATCTGTGCGGCATTACGCTTCTCTCTCGGTTGCGATCTCGACCAATCCTAGCCAACGCGGCTTTCATTTCACCTTGTCGAATCCCAAAGGCTTGGAGACTGGACCGAAGGGATTTGCGGCCACTAGCCTCCTGGTCCCGAACCGAAAAATTCGAAATTCCAAGTGCTTTGATCTGGTATCTGTCGCTTAGGAACCAGAAAGCCACTCTTTCTCTCCCTCAGTTGTTCCGAATGTACCGAAAGAGCAATTAAATCTGGTGGGCGGCCGCAACGCCTTCAACGCGCGGGACTTTGTAGTTCGGGGGTCGAGTTCGATCCCCTCATCCCCAACCCGACTCAAGGGTGAGGAGGGGGAGTGCTGGATCCAAGTTCGAAAATCGTCTGCCAGGGCCGACCAACTTTTTCGCCGTTCCTGCTCAGTGGCTTACGAGTGCACCATATTTCGCTTTTGAACTCCGCGCCCCTCTAACTTGCGATAAGGGCCAACTATACGACTTCACCACACACGATGCG
>Ga0209577_10000516_pt1 | contig 39196 bp, 47 predicted proteins | sample GraSoiAngelo_109_FD_185874 | JGI IMG/M metagenome (GOLD analysis project Ga0209577, IMG submission 185874) | Grasslands soil microbial communities from the Angelo Coastal Reserve, California, USA - 14_0903_12_20cm (SPAdes) (version 2) | ecosystem: Environmental > Terrestrial > Soil > Grasslands... | reverse complement strand
TCGATGCCCGGAAGAGGCCGACTACAATCCAACGGCCGCAACCGAGGGGCGTAGCTCAATTGGCAGAGCACCGGTCTCCAAAACCGGGGGTTGCAGGTTCGAGTCCTGCCGCCCCTGTTGCCCCCGTAGAGCCAAAAGCCCCGTGCTAGCAGCGGCTTCGCCTACTGCTCGGCGCTGGCTTGGTATCCGCTCAAGTCCGCTGGAATCGGGTCGGCAACGGTAGCGAGTGTCGCGCGATTGTCGCGCGTTGGGCTGCTGACCTACCAGGCGACCCCGTGCACACGCACCTCCTCGACGAGCGCGGGCAGTCTAAGCATTTGGCGCTCCGAGAGGTTGAGGCTCCAAGGCGTAGTCTTGCCAGCCAGCAGCTTCTCAACGACCGCCTTCTTGAGCGTGAGGCGGGAGGCCATCATCCCCACGGGGACGCCTTCGGCAAGAAGGTCGCGGAGAGTGGCGGCAAACCGTTCGTCGCGGGCGTCGATTCGGGCGCGCCACTCGTTGTGCGCTCGCTGACTGGCTCGGCGCTGTTCCTCGTCGTCCGCAGCCTGTAGTTCTGCCTCGATGGCCGTGACTCGCCCAGAGAGCGTCTCAAGCTCTCGAAGGAGTAAGTGGCGCCGGCGCTCGTCCAAATCACAAGACTGTAGCCCGCTCTGAGGAACCGGGGCCGGGGGCCGGGCAGGCTCGCCGAACGCCACCACGCTCGGCCGAGGCACTGCTTCGGCTGGCGCGGCGGCGTCTCTCTTCGGAGGTTCGGGTAAGCCATCGCCCGGCCGCGAACCTCGCCCGGAGCTCGCCTACGCGACTACGCGACGGTCCCGGCGCGCGGAGCGGTCACAACGGCGGGCGGGATGAGCACCATGCACGTTCGCATCATCCGATCCTGACCATGCGCCGAGCCCGGCCCGGCGACCCCGACCCGCCCCGACCGGCAGGGGGTAGCCCCCTCACAACTTTTTCGCGCGAGCGCCGGAGTCCCGTTCCCCAGTGATTTTCGGATCAGAGCTTGAGGACTTTTTTCGAGAGCGCAGCGATCGCGAGCGTGACGAGGAGGCCAGCGATGTATCTGCTGAAGCGGCGGAGGCGTGTTTGGCCAGGGGGCGCGACTTCGATGGCGGGCCGGATGGATCTCGAGAAGACTGCGGCGGCCACGGTGATCGCAAGAACTACCGCTGCGCTGGGAACATTGCCGAACGAGTGACGGAGCCAAAGTGGCGAGGCGCGCCGAACTGCCTCTGACATCCGCCGGATAGCGCCTCCCGTGAGGGAGTTCGTGAGGACGACAGCGAGCGCGAGGATCGCAAATGTCCCGACGCCGGCGATGCCGAAGAGAATGAGGTCTTCGTTTGAGTTCTTGCGCGGAGGCGGCCTTGGGGTCGCTCTAGACTTGTGCACGGGCGGTTGGGCGAACCGCGTTGGGGCGCCACGGTTGATCGCCGCGGCGACTGTCTTCGTTGCCGTCGCGATGGCGTCTGGATCGGAGGAGTCCGTATAGAGCTGTAGGAGGACGCCCTCATCAGGCCCTGGGCCAGTGCGTTTCGTGGGGTCCCGGATGAAGTCAATTGCGACGGTGGTCGCTCCGGCGGCGACAATCCGAATCGTTTTGAACTCACGTAGCGCCTCTGGGGTCGCGTCCTTGACGAAGTTGGTTGGGCTCGAGAACACCTCCTCGTCTTCGCCGACCGAGACGACGATGCTGGTTTGCTCCGCGCCGGCTGCTCGTTGCGCGGCGCGGGCGACCTGCGCCACGAGCTGAGGTGAGCCTCTCCAGGAAAACCACTTGACCCAGTCGGCTGGCCCTGCGAGAGCCAATGCGTCGGCCGAAGCGTCGACAGGTGTCGAGGCGTTCATCGCCGCGGCGATCGTACTCGCGGAGGCCTAGAGCTAGCGAGACGATTCCTGCTCTGTCGGCCCACTGCGCTTGTTGCCTTCCATCGTCGGAGTATCCCCGGCATTTTCGGAACCCCGACGAGGCTTCGCTTGTCGGGTTACGTCCAGATCCACTCGGCTGATCCCACCATTTCGTGTTGGGGCGCGCCCCTTGAGCCAACGAGCACTTCGCGGACGAACCACCGCAGCCCTTCGTCCGCTCTTACTTCCGCGTGCACTTCGGTGGTCCATTGGTGGCCGCCGATGTCCTCGTAGTAGATGTAGACGGTGAACCGCTCGTGCTGCGCGAAGGCGGTCGGGAGCGGCGCGTCTCGCCGCGGCAGGCGCTGCTCGACTTCTGATGTCAGAACAAAGAGCACGCGCGCCGACTCCTTTGGCGGAACGATGCCGCCCTTCCACGAGCCTTTCGTCCGCGTGGCCAGCTTCCCCGTGAACTCTGTGCCGGTGATGAAAGCGACGCCAGGCCCGACGTTCCGGACCGGCACCGAAACGAAGATGCGCTCGGCCTTCACGCGCCAGTCGATGGCGTGGCCGCGTGACGGGTCGATCTGCACGGGTTCCGCGTTCGGCTCGTAGGCGAAGACCTCCTTGACCCCGGGCTGGAAGCCGTGCCAGTTCGGAGGGATGCTGATGAGGACGGGCCGGAAGGTCGATTCGAGCGCCATCTGCGAGAAGCGGGCCTGAGCGCGGGCGCTTTCGGCCTGGTCTTGGACAGCTTTTAGGCTCTTGCGCGAAACGTCGATCTCCTCGCCGACGGTCTTGACCTCCTGCCGTGTCAACCTGGCGAGGCTCTTCGTCTGGCTGGCCATCCGAAGCGTGCCAGCCGCGAGTACGCCGGTGACGAAGGCCAGAGCGATTGTGCCGACGGCGACGAGTCCGTCGACCGTGTGGAAGAGGTTGTGCCAGGTGACGCTCAGATCGCGGGCGAGCCTAACGAACGCCGAACCCGAGGCTTTCCCTGCCGCCGCCGGAGGGCCGAGGACAATCCGACGAGCCGGGCTTGCGGCTCTTGGCCGGCGGGGGCGGGTTCATCGTCGGCTTCGGCCGCTGGCGGCTCGCCCTGTGAGCTTCCGTCTGAGGCGCGCACAGAGGCCGCGCGCCCGGTTCGAGGTAGTCTCGCTCGCGTGAGGCGATCGGCGACGAAGATTGGCGGCTTTGCGAGAGAATCGCCACGCGGCATCCGGCCCGTCCAGACGACTTCCTCCAGATCCTTGCCGATGTGAATCGACATGCCTCGGAGGCCGCCGATCCCGCCGCCCCCGCGAGCATTACCGCCTCGACAATCGGTGTTTTCGTGCCCCCTGCGTTCGAGCCGGTGACAGTCAAGGCTTTCAATCGGACGGCCGCAGAGCCGCCTGTGTGGCCAGCAGAGATTCCAACTTTGCTGTTCAGTATCGACGCGAAGGAAGTCACGGGCGCGATGGCTGAATGGGCTCGCAGGCGCCGCGATGGGCCTCCGCCATCTGAGGCTGAAGTTTCCCGACTATTCGAGCGGCATGGTCGCGCCGCGCAGACGGGCTGTCAGAGTCGCAGGACTGCGTGACAGCCGCGCTCGGCGGTTCATAGACCACGCGGACTTAAGCACGATTCGTCGCGCGGGGCGGTCGCGCTTCGGGAGGTTGAGGCGGCAGACGAACGGATCAAACTGGGCTTCAATGCGCCGCTCTTGCAGCGAGAAGCCGCAAGCCATCGGTTAGACGCAATAGCCAGAGACGGCCTGCCCCCTGCGATTGAACTCGAAGGAGCAGCGGCCGTACTCGAGATACGTCCTGCCCCCCGCCCGCGTGACCCTACGGGGCCGTCCCCGTGCTGCCCGCAGTTCGGCCGCGGTGAAAGCATGAGGTCCCCAGTTGTTCGCACAATCGGCCCACCAGCGAAGGGTCCCCGGCTTCGAGAGGCGATTGTCGTAGCACCGGCGATTCACGACTGTGTGCGCCGAGGCGGCGCCCACCAAGACGCTCACCGCAACGACGCTGACAAGAGAGGCGATTGCTACCACCGGGTGAAGTCGCATCCAGACGCCTTCCTCCGACCTTCAAAGAGAGAAGCCCCTGATCCTAAAGACGGCTCGTGACGCGGTTCAAGCATCGTCTGGCCAGGTCGACCTGCCATCCCGTCCCCAGACGGACATCTCCACGGTGGAGGAGCGAATCCTCCTCCACCCTCGTATCTCCTTACCAGAGTGCTTGGAGAGCCGTGCCGTTGTGCAGTGTCGCGACCGTGCCCTTGGCGCCCCACGCCACTGCTGCGGACAGGTCTGGCCAGTTGTCTGTCGCGTCCTGCCAGTGCCTGGCGATGCCGGCGGGCGACTCGTAGTACTCATCGAGCACGAAGATCGTCTTGCCGGTCGGCTCCGAGCTCGGGTCCATCGGGTTCGACAGTTCCGGGCCCTTGGAGACGGTGTAGTCCAGCAGCGCCACATCGCCCTCCCGGGGATGCCCCTTCATCCACTCGCCGTGGCTCGCGAAGATGCGATCTCCTTCGGCCACATCATCAGGCCCCACCGTCCACATGATGACGAGGTGCGATTTTCCCATGTGCGACATGCTGACTCCTTCACTAACCGCGTCGGGTGGCCGTTCTCGGACGATTCCTTACGGTTGAGACCTTCAGTTGGTTGGTGCGGCGGAACCGCCGCTGAGGCAGCATCTCATGCCGAGCCAAGGCCGCGCTCGTTCGGCTGTGCCAGTGTTCGGGAATGACGCCTGACGGCTACCGCACCGGCTCTAGCCCCAGGGCAGCCGTGACCAGTACGACGGCCGCTCTCGCCGGAAACGCTCGGCCGTCGCATAGACCTGCTCCGGATCGGATGTCTCGTTCTCCACACTCGCGCCGTAGCGCGCTGCGAGGTCCGACACGGGATAGCGCACTTCCGGGCTTAGGTGCGCGCCAACCATTAGGACCACACACGGCGCGTCGCCAGCTCCCACGAAGGCGTGCTCCGTCCAGGGAGGTGAATGGAAGAAGTCCCAGGGCCGGAGGAGTCGCTCCTCGCCCTCGACGACCAGCTTGCACTCACCAACCAGAACGAGAAAGGCCTCCTGATTCGCCTCGGCGTGGTAGACGCTGCTCTGACCGGGCTCGAGCACAGTCAGATTGATCCCGAGTTGCGCGAACTCGATCGGAGACTCGCCGTACTCGTTGGCGAACCAACACGCCGCGCCCCTCGTCTGCGACGAGAACCACTCGGCATCGCGCACGTTGACGACAAACCAACCCTCCGTGACGGGGGCAAGCCCGGAGCCGGCGTCCTCAAGCCTCGCTTCGTTCACGCAGCACATTCTCGCAGTCCCAAGCGACGGCTGTCTCGCCTGCGCCCGACGCCGATGAGCCGCGACAACGCCTACGAGCGGCAGGTGTGGCGCGTCCGAGCGCAGATCGTCGAGTACAAGGCCGAGGAGGACGGCGACGTTCACATCGCCCTCTTCGACCAAGGCGGTTACCTGATCGCGGAAATGCCCGCTGCGAGTTGCCTCGCTGGTGCGCGAGCCCGCAGTTCGATCATCGCCGCTCGGCGTCTGTTCGAGTCGCGCTGCGGTGCCGCGACGAGCTCATGGCGGGACCTCGGCGCCGTCGTCTCGATCGCCGGCGTTGGCTTCTGGGACTTCGCGCACCGCCAGCGCGGCCACGCCCAGAACTACGCCGAGCTGCATCCCGTGACGAGCCTGCGGATCATCGCCGGCTGTAGCTGATGCCGCAGACGGGCTGAAGGCGTTGCTCGCCGCCGTCGGCGAGGAGTATCGGGCGCGAGGCGATTCGAGTGCACGACGGGCGTGGCGGCGTACAATCTGGCAGCGACACGGGGGTTGGGAGGGGGAGAAGTCATGCGCAGATTGATCGTTCTCGCGGCAGTAGCTATCACCGCAACCGGTGCGCTTGTCAGCGGGAGCGCAGCCAAGAGCGCGACAGCGGCGAACCCGCCGTGCGCTTCCTGCGAACCGACCCGCTGATCGTCGCCGGGCGGAACTTCCGAAGCGCCGAGCGAGTGACGGTGACAGCGCACATCGGGCGCACCCGGAAGACGGCCACCGTGGCCGCGAGCCTCGACGGCGCTTTCACCGTGCGGCTCGGGCGGCTGCGCGGCTACGACCCCTGCGGGGCTCCCGTGACGGTGAGCGCACGCGGCTCACGCGGAAGCACGGCGACCGTCAGGACACTCCCGCGCGCGTGCGCCGTCCGGCAGCCGTAGCGGTCGCGCTGGCGGCGCTTGCCGCGCTCGCAGTCGGTGCCAGCCGAGCGCGCGCCGTCGCCCAGGCGGTCGAGGTCAAGGTGCCCGCGACCCGCCTCTGCCTCCGCGAACTGAACGCGATCAAGCTCGGCGTCCGGTCAAACGCAGGCCCACGCCGGTTCCGCGTCCGCCTCTACAACCCGCACGGGAAGGTCGTGCTCGACCATCGTGGCCTCGCGACGTCCCGCTGGAAGCTGTGGGGGTACAGGCCCGGCTACGCCAAGCGGACTCCCTACGTCGGGAAGCTCATCAACAAGTACGTCTACGAGCAGCTTCCGCCCGGCGTCTTGCCGCAACTGCGGCGGCTGAATCCGGTGACGGAGCGGGCGTTCCGCCGACACAAGCATTTCCAGTTCCTCACCGCTGACCCGGCAACAAGCATCTGGACCGACAGATCACCGTCGTCACGACGCTCATGAAGATTTCGGAGGACAAGGAAGAGTTCGAGGGGAACTTCACGAAGGCGTTCGCAAGACACAGCAGCTTCGACTCCCGCTCGTAGTCGGAGACGGCGAAGTCGATGACGATTGGAGCGCCGTGAAAAAGAAGCAGCCAAGCCGCTCGTGAGTAGCGGCGGGGGCGAGCGCCTGCCCGCCTCCGCGTCGTTCACGCCTACGGCGGCTAGATCGGGCCTTTTATAGAGGCTCCGCCGAGCGCTCCGAGGAGGCGGCGAACGTACACTTTGGCGCGTGCGCACCTGGCGCGTGCGGAGGTTCTCCTTTGCGATCCGTGCGATCATCCGTGGCTGGTTGTGGCTCGTCCGTGTCCGGAGCCACATCGGTCTGGCGCTTGCGATCTTGGCTCTCGTCGGGATCGGGGTCTACACCAGATTTCGACCGCATCACTGGTGGTGGGTCATTGTCTATCTCGCGGGCGTCCTCGTCTTGTGCTTCGCGGAGGGGGCCTATCGGATCTGGGACGAGGCTGATCGCGCTGCTACGAAGTTAGCAGGGGACATGCGGGTCGCCCGTACGTTGGTCGTCAATCGGCTCAAGGGCATGCGTGCCGCCGAGGGGAAGGTCTGGGACGATGAGAAGTGGCACCTCGGCTCCGACCTCGACGAACTCGGCAAGGCGATGGCCCAGGCGAACGCGGGACCTGAGTGGCGCGAGGCTTTCGACCGGACCCGGGAGCGCGTCCTGCTTGCGGGTGATCGGAGCGTGATCGACGATTGTATCGGCCAGCTTGAGGGCCTCAGCTAAAGCAGGCGGTCCGAGGTCGCGACGCCCGTTAGCGAAGATCAGCCGACGAGGACTTCGCGCAGGTCCGAGCCCTCGGCAAACCAGCAGCCTCGGACGGAACACGCGCCCCCGGAGGGTTTTACGAAACGCGGGGCTAGGCTTCATGCGCGACCTCCTCGACCGAGTTCCGCTCGCCCGCGAAGGCCAAGGCTGAGAGGGCCAACGAGCACCTCCGTGATCTCGATGCGGCGGTCAGGTCGTTCCTGGACAGCGACCCGCACCCAGTCGGGCCGGAGATCGCCCCGATTCGCGTCCGCGGCATCAACCGGGTAGCGCTCCACGCCGACCGGACGATGCTCGCGCGGCTCTCGCTGGCGCTCAATTGAACGCGAACCGCACCGTACCGCTCGCGGCCGAAGCCAAGCCGACTCGCTTTACTTCGATCGTGAGGCGGGTAGCGATCCGCGTCTTGGTAGAAGCTGGGAGGCTCGTGTTCGCGGCCGTCGTCGGCCTCGGATGCGCCATTGCGTTGGAAAGCACCTGCCCGCCGCCCACGCCTGAGAACTCCAGCCCTGGCTGCGAAGGTCCTAGCTACGTCGTCGGCGGATTCCTCGGCTTCGTTGGCGGGATTGTTCTCACGCAAGTAGCTCAATGGGTCTGGCGCCGAAAGCGCAAGCGGCGTTGCGTAAAACCCTCCTAGTAGTAGCTCCCGCAGTGCTCTCGGACGAGCGGTAGCGCGTGGCCGATCGACGTCCACGTGACGCCGCCGTCACGCGAGCCGTAGAGCTTCGCGCAGTAGCGCTGTGTGGACGCGTCCGCGTCAAAGGACCACCCGTACAACCGGCTGCTGTTCGTGGGGTCGAGCACGAACCCGTCGATCGGCGGCGGCTGGCTCAGCCGCGTCCACGGTCCGGAGCTGCCGCGCCGGTAGAAGCCCCCGTGCCCGCTTCGGGGGACCGCGACGACGAAGACCCCCGCGGGGCCGACACCGATGTTCAACGCCAAAGCGCGCAGGATGCGCGACCAGGTGCTTCCGGCGTTGCGCGTTACGTACACCCCGCGTTTGCCGGCCGCCGCGTAGACGTTGCCTGGCGGCCCGCTGACGTCGCTGGCGAGCTCAAGCATGCGGGAGCCTGAAGAGGCCGCGGGCAGTCCCGTCGCGGTCGGCTGCCAGGAGGCGCCGCCGTTCGTCGAGCGGTAGATCTGGCGGGGGCCGCGGGCGCGGGTGGTCGCGTAGTAGAGCGCGCCGGCTGCGTCGGTCACGAGCTGCTGATCCAGCGGATACGCGACGCCGATCGCGCCCCGAACGCCTGTGATCGCAAGGGGCAGGGCGGCTCCTATGCGCGCCCAGGTCTTCCCGGCGTTGAGCGTCCGGCGAAGCACACCACGCGTGTCCGCGTACACCGTGTCAGGGCTGGACGGGTCGACCACCAGCTCTTCGATCGCGGCGGAGGCTTGGAACACGTCAACCGACTGCCTCCACTTCGCTGCGCGCCAGCTCGTCCCACCATCGCTCGAGACGAGGAAGCCGCTAGCGAGCCCTCGCGCGGTCAGCCAGTCAGCGCCGGCGTAGACGACGTTCGGCTGGCTCGGTGAGAACGCCAACGCGGTCACGCCGCTGGCCTTGCCCAGTCCGAGCGCTACGTGCCAGTGTGCCCCCCGGTCGTCGCTCCACCACAGGCCGCTGCCCGGTTTCCCTCCCTCGATGCCGACCAATACGCGGCCGGTCGCGGGCGAGACTGCGACCACATCGACCGCCCCTCGGAATCCGACGCTGGCCCTCGCGGTCGTCGCTACCGGAGCACCACCACCCACGGTGGCAAAAGCGGCTGCCGCGACGGCGAGACGCATACGGTTGCCCGCGCGCGGCTTCGACATCGCACGACCCAGTGTAGGCTCCCTCTCGTCGCCCCAGCGGCTTCCGCCATGACGTCGCAGGGGACCGCACACGGCCGCTTCACCCGCGCTGTAGCGAACGGCAATCTTCGCGGCGCCGAAATGGCCGCGCGCGAGCTCGGCCAGCTCAGCCTCGACGACGCCCTCGACCTGTGCAGGCTGCTGGCGGAGCGGGACCCGGCACGGTTCGAGCGGGCCGCGCTGCGCTGGCTCGAGCGCCTCATCGCCGAGCGGCTGCCTCCGCTTGCCGAGATCGCGCTCGCGGCCTCGGCCTTCGCCGAGCTCCGGCACGGCGACCGGCAGACCGGCGTGGCGAGCCTCGAGCGGCTCGCGCGCAGATGACCCGTTTTGGGGGTAGGCGCTTCGGTCCAGTAGAGCCGATAACGCCCGTCAGGAGAGAAGGCACGATCCGCGCGGTGCGCTCACCGCCGAGAGGGACACGCCACCTGTGTCCTCCGAGCGCTCTCCTCGTCATGCGAGAGGCGGTCGCCGACAACCGCCTCTCGCGCTTCTAGCCGGTGCGCCTGCCGGAGCCCATGCTCGCCCGGCCCGATCGGCTTCCCCATGGCGACTACAGCTTCGAGGTCAAGTGGGACGGCTTCCGGGCGATCGTGTCGACGGAGAACGGCCTGGTGGTGCGAAGCCGCCGCGGCTGGTCGATGAGCGAGCGGCTTCCCGAGCTCGTGGGCCTGCCGACGGGGCTTGTGCTGGACGGTGAGCTTGTCGCGTTCGGGCTCGACGGCCGGCCAAGCTTCCCGCTCTTGAACGCGCGGGTGCTGCACGGGCGCGTCGGGATCGGGGTGACGTTCATGGTCTTCGACGTGCTCCGCGTCGAAGGGCTCGACGCAATGTGCCTGCCGTACGCGGAACGGCGGGCGCTGCTCGACGAGCTCGACCTGAACGGGAGGGCGTGGCGGACGCCGGAAGTCTTCGAGGACGGGCCGGCGCTCATGGAGGCGACGCGCCGACTCGGGCTCGAGGGCATCGTGGCGAAGCGACGGTCGGAGCGGTACCGGCCGGGAGAGCGCCGCTGGATCAAGACGAAGCACCACAGCTATTGGCGCTTCGGGCAGGAACTCGATTTCGCACGCTCGCGCCAGGTGCAATCCATCTGATCTGCCGTGCGGTGGGGCGTCCTGCTCCGGCTTCTTGAGGGAGCCGTCTGTGCCGAGCAGCCGCGATTCGAGGCACGCTTGGCACGTGTGGTTGGACGGATTTCGGCCGCTCTGCGGTTGATATACCAACCTCGGTTGACCTCAGTTCTTGAGAGTTCTATCTTGGTTGCGAGGTTTGCTTCGCGCGGCCCCGACGCCTTCCTCGGTCGATCTAACCATCGAGACCGAAAGGGGGTTTTCACCGGTAGGAGTGCGCCGGCGCCTCCTTTAGCGGTGCGGGTGGTTAGGGCGCGCTTTCGCATCGTTCGCCTCGCCCGAGGCGTGAGCGGACGGTCCACGATTTCTGGAGGTGGGAGATGCCTCGGAAGCTCTTGTTATCTCTGTCTTTGGTCGCGGTGGCTGTGGCGGCGTTTGTCGCGACGTCGCACGCGCTGGCGCCGAAGCCGGCCATTCGTGCCGATCTACCGGCTCGAGGACTGCCGGTGGTGGCGGTCTCCGATTCGGTGCGTGCGAGCATCGCGAGCCTGATCGGCGTTGACGCAGCGCAGCAGTTCGGGATTAGCTCGGACTCCTACACGCAGATCCGGCAGCTCGCCACGACCTCGGCCGGGGCGATCTACGTTGTTCCCGGCACGAACGGCCTCTGCGTGGCGCTTCTACCCGCCGTCTCATGCGGTCGGCCGGGCCACAACGCGGACGCGAGCGTCGCTGTCTTCGTGCCCGATCCGTCGGGCAACTTCCTGGTGGGCGGCGGAGTGACTGCCGCCAGTGCCGGTCACGTGTCGCTGCACGCCCGCAACGGCGCGACGGCCGACGCGACCGCCGTGGATGGCGGCTTCACCTTGTCCGCCAGCGCCGGGATCAAGCCCGGTCAGCGGTTCGAGGTGGTCGTCCAGTAGTGGGTCAGGGGGCAAGAAACGGTCATTCGTCTGGAAAGGAAGATCGAGATGCTGAACATGCGCAACCACTGGCTCCGGCTGGGCTTCGCGCTGGCGGCCGCTGTGCTGGTCGGCGTGATCGCCGCGGCCGCAGGCCCCAAGCTCCCCGGTGTCGCAGCGGCGGCCGCAGCTAACCACTGCACCCGGTACGCGCCGGTGATTAGCCAGGACTACAACTGCACCGTGACCGGCACGATGTACAGCAGCGGGTCGTACCAGACGCCGAGTACGGCGCTGCGCGACTCGAACTACATCGGGCTGAATGCATCGAGAACGTGGACGCTCTGCTACGTCGGCGGCTCCTGCTCCTCAGGCGTGGGCACCGTGGGCTCGATGGGCGCTTCAAGCGGTTACAAGGCGGCATGGTGCGCGATTGCCGGCTCCGCGGTTACGGGGCGCTGTACGACGTACTGGCACGACTGAGGCCGCGCTCGGAGACGCGCGTCTGATGGCGTGAGGCCGCCAGGCGGCCCTCACGCTTAGGTCACTTGCCCGGCTGCCGCGACTGAAGCGGGAGTCGCTCGAGCACCTTACCGCCGGCGTTGTACGCGACCAGCGCGGTGACCTGACGTTCGGGCGATGCGGCCTCGCGTGAGTTCACGGCGAAGAACCGCAGGTTGGTCGCGAGCTTCGCTGGCGCGTCGTAGAGCGGCGCCGCCACCCGCGTCCCGTCGGCAAGTTCCACCTCGACCCGGTGCACAGCGGGTGAGACCAGGCCGCCGACGCCTACGCCGCCGTCAGCGCTCAGTCCGCGCGTGAGCAGACCCGCGATGGCGTGAGGCTGCGACTCTGGCGAAGTCGTCGCGCCCGCGACGGGGAATCCACAGCCGCTCGCGAAGTTCCCCGGTACCGCGAAGTCCAGGCAGATGCCCCGGTCGCTTCTCCACGCGATGAGCGACCAGCCGTCGCCTGTCGCGATTTCGGCGGCCGGACCAGCAGGCTTCGGCGCCGCGCTGTCCCTGGCCACCGCCTGGTCGTGCTCGCGCTGCTGCTGCCCCAGCAGGTCCGTTCGGTCGGCCAGGGCCACACCGCCACCGAAGAGCACAACAGCCGAGACGAACGCGAGACCAGCAGCACGAAACGACGGGCGCCGCAAATGCACCCCACGTCGGCGGCCCTCGCGGCGAATCTCGTCGAGGAGATGCGCCCGACGCGTCGCGAAGCTCGCTGCCGGCATCCGAGGTTCGGGTGGGGTCAGGAAGTTGTCGCTCATAGCAATACCGTCCCTTCTGCTTGAGAGAGGTCGTCGTCGGAGCCACTGTCCTCCGCGAGGTCCCGGAGCTCCGCGCGCGCCCGGCGAAGGCGTGTACGGATTGTTTGCGGCGATATGCCCAAAAGCTCTCCCGCCTCGACGCTCGAAAACCCCTGCCAGGCGCAGAGAACGAACGCTTCCTGTTCGGGTTCTGAGAGGCGGGAGAGTCGAGCGAGGAGTTCGCGCATCCGTTGCTCGTCGGCCAACCGATCGGCGAGTCCGTCGGTGAAATCCGGCTGAGATTCAGACGGCGGTAGACGGCTCAGAGTGGACTCGTATCGGCGGAGCGAGCGTCGCTGGTTGCGAATCACATTTGTTGCAACACCGAAGAGCCAGGGCAGAACCTTCTCCTCCGCCAGCGAAACCTCTCGGCGACGACGCCATGCTTCGAGGAACACGATCGAGGTGAGGTCCTCGGCGAGTGCCCAATTCGCCGTGCGGCGAAAGCAGTAGCCGTACACCGCGTTCCCGTAGCGGTCAAAAAGGTTCGTGAACGCACCGACATCTCCGTCCCGCGCCCTGGACCAAAGCTCGGCGTCGCTCTTGCTGCTCACATAGACATCATGTCCGCAACCACCGCAAGCGTTTCAGGCTGCGCAGCGAGACGCCAAGTAGGCGGCGTCAACACTGTTGTGACCGCCCGGCTTCCGGAGGCGTAGAGGTCGCCGCCCTTGCCGGCACTGGGTTCTCGCGCGTGAATCGCCTATCTTGTTCGCGTGCTCCGCTGCCAGGAGTGCCGACGGAAGAGCCGCGGCAGAAGCCGCCGCTGGCGCGCCTACCTGACCGTTGATGGCTGCGTCGCGATCTACTGCCCCTCCTGTGCCGTCCGCGAGTTCGGTCTTCGGAACCACGGCCGCGCGGATGGGCTAACAGAGGGCTAGGCGCGGCTGCGCCGCGGCTGCGGCCCGCTCGACATCCGCTCGGCGCCGACGCGTTGGCCGAACTCCGCCGCTTGCTCGAGGACGGCGTAGGCGCGCTCGCCGAGGCCGGCTTTACGGAGGGCAACGGCCCAATCGCGCGAGACGTCGATCGCCTCTCGCCACTGCTCGCGCTCGGCGAGCGTGGAAACGGCGCGGTCGTACTCCGCGTCGGCAGCGTCTAAGTCGCCGGAGACGCTGTAAGCAAGGGCGAGCGCGTGGCTCGCGTTCGGGGCGAAGCGAACGTCGCCGGCCAGCAACTCCTTGGCCTGCTGCCCGAGTTCCACGGCACGCGCCGCGTTGCCGAGTTGCGCCTCAGACTTCGCCTGCTCGGCGCGGAGGATGCCGACGGAGGGGCGGTCATCACAGAAGATGAGCAACGGCTCTGCCTGCTCAAGGTGCTCCCGCGCCTCTTCGGGCCGCTTGTCGAGGTTGCAGATTTGCGCCGCGAGCAGATGTGCACGGGCGAGTTCGATCGTGTCCTCGGTTGCCTCCAGCAGCCCGATCGCCCGGCCAGTGAAGGCGAGTGCCGCGTCCGCGTCTTGGGCCTGCATCCACTCGATGCGGGCGCCGGTCCAATAGAGCGCCACCCGATCCTGCGGGCGCGCCAGGCTCTCGGCCAGGTGCGTCGCCTCCTCGAGCACGTCCCGTGCCCGATCGAGAGCGCCGACCGAGGAGAAGACCTGCGCGAGAACGGAGCGGTAGCGGACGCCTTGCGTAAGCGCCTCCTCGTCCTCGTCGACGGCGGCGATGCAACGCGCGAGCAGGTCAATGGCCTGTGGCGCGCGCTTGGTGGCGGCGTAGACGGTGGCGAGGGTCTCGTATACGTCGGGGCGCGTCTCGGGGCGGACGCCGCCCGAGGCAACCACGTGCTCGAGTTCCAGCAGCGCCCCGTCGTTGTCGCCCTTTTCCGCGAACAGCTTTCCGAGCGTCGCCCGTATGCGGATCTCGAGCCCGTCCGGGATCTCTTCGCGGAGCAGGGTCCGCAGCGTCTCCTCCGCACGGCCGAGGTCGCCGCCCATGCGGAGCCCGATCTCGGCATCAGCGAGCCGCAGCTCCCTTTCCTTCGCGGCAGGGATCGCGCGCCCGTCTTCAAGGTACTCGGGGTTGACGCCGAGCTTTCCGGCAAGGTGGCGCAGCGCCCTGAGCGAGGGCGTGCGATCGCCAGCCTCGATCCTCGACACGTATGCATAGCTGACTCCCGGGCCAGAAACGGCCCGCTGGGAAAGCCCCCGCGCGAGCCGCAGCCGCCGGATTCGCTGTCCGACCGTCTCCTCTGTCACGCGCCGGATCGTCGCTTGTCAGCAGACGCCTCGTCAATAGCGATTCTTCGATCGCTTGACTCGCGTCGCCGCAAGTAAGCAGCATCGGGCGCCCCCATCGAAGCGAGGGAAGGAGGAGAGGTGCGCGGCGACCTGATCTGGCCATAGGCCAACGAGGGGCGGCGATCTGCGGCATCAGGGGGTCGCCGCCCCCTCAGTGCTCGGTAGACTCGCAGGCGCCGGCGCCCCAGGCGGCTCGAACCATGACGAGCCACGGGACAGCCCACGCGCGTTTCACACGCGCCCTCACGAATCGGAACGTGCTCGGTGCCGAGACGGCGGCGCGTGAGCTTGGCTGGCTTTCGCTCGAGGACGCGCTAGGCCTGTGCGTTCTGCTCGCCGATCGAGACCCGGCGCGGTTTGAGCGAGCTGCGCTCCGCTGGCTCAAGCGCCTACTCGCCGAGCGGCGTCCGTCGCTCGAGGAAGTGGCCCTGGCCGTTGCGGCGCTGGACGGCCTGCGGGACGGCAGCCGGGCCGCGAGCGTATTCACGCTAAAGCGGCTCGCGCGGCCTGGGTAGCGGGTGCAGATGCCCCATTTTGGGGGTAGGCCGTCTGACCCAGGACAACCGATACCCCAGCCCAAGGAGAGAAGGCACCCGGCGAGACGCACAACTCGGCCGAGGAGGGACGCGCCACCCTGTGTCCCTGAGTCCTTTCCCAATGCGAGAGGCGGTCGCCGACAGCCGCCTCTCGCGTTCCTACTACCCCGAGATCGTCGACTTCGTCGCGGGGGATGACCGAACGCGACGGACAAGCTCTACTTCTGCTTCGGCTGCGGCGTGCAGGGCGACCTGATCCCATTTGTCCGCGCGTCGTCGCACACGCGGCCTGCGTCTGAACGAGGACCTCGTCAAGGCGATCGGCCTCGGGCACGCTCGCGGCCGAAGGTCGGCAAGGACCCATCTCGGAGCGCTTCAGCCTCTCGCTCGAGGAGCTCACCAGCGACAAGCGCTCGCAGAACATCGTCTACCCCCGCCAGGTCGCGATGTACCTGTCAAGCGAGCTCACCGAGCTGCCGAAGATCGGCAAGGAGTTCGGCGGTCGCGACCACACGACCGTCATCCACGCGACCTCCAAGATCGCCCGCCTGATCCGCGAGGACCGCTCTGTGTACCACCTCGTGCAAGAGCTGACCGCGAGGGTCAAACAAGTCCGGTGAGATGTGGAGTGAGCGGCCGTGACGAGCGAGACGTATATCAACCGGCTCCTCATCGACAACGTCCAGTTCTTCGAGCACAGGAGCAACTCTTCCACACCTTCAACCCGCTCTACGAGGCCAGTTCCCGAACTACAAGCAGCTTGTGTGAACGCGCGCTCCGAAAGGACTACAACCTCTACCACTGGGTCTCCTGCCTTCGCTTCGCCAGGCTCGCCAACATCGCCTGATCCCGCGCTTTCGCGCGTTTTCCACGGCCGGCGTGTCCCGTAGGCGGACTAACCTCGTGTAGCCAGAGACGAGGCCGAGCTCCCACTCGGCCCCGCCGTCATCCATCCCCCCAACCGTCCCGGAAGGAGGAACATCGCAAACCTAACAGCGACGGCCACCGACGCTGCTCGGTGCCGCGCCACTACGAGCGCACCTAAGTAGCGCCGCATGACCCCTGGCGCGTCTCGGCGTGCGCTCAACAGCGCGCTCCGCCGTCGCACCTCTTCTGCCCCTTCTCCTAATCGCGGTCGCGTTGTCGCCTGCCGTGGCAGCGCGCCGCCCCTTGTCCCTGCCGACCGAAAGGCCGACCGATGGCCAAGCACGACTCGCACGACCTGCAACGCTACCGTCAGAAACACGGACTCTCACTTGATGTATGGAAGGCCCGTGGTTGCGCTGCGTACAAGACGGCCAATCTCGACCCGATTCAAGTCGCGTTCGCGGATTTCTCCGAGAGTCAGCAGAAGTGGGCGATGCGCAAGGGCGCCAAGAGTGACGGCATCGTTATGCCCGCGCACGGGGCGCCGGGCCTGAACCCGGTTCCACTTGCGCCACAACTGCGCCCGGACGATCCGATCAAAACCGGAACGAAAGTGCAGTACCATCCGCTCGAACTGCCCCCGGATGTCGTCGAGACTCGACGCCTCTTGGCCGAGCGCGACGAGGAGGCGCGCGAGTTCCACCAGGCTCAGCACGCCCGGCGCCTTGCGGCGCGAGCCAAGGCGAACTACGCGGTGGTTGAGGAGGTACATGTCGAGAATGGTCCGCCGGTCGTCACCTGGCGCGACCATCCGTTTGCTTCTCGCCGACCTCGCGTTGGCTCGCCTCCGCGCGGGGACCTCGATAAGGCGGCGCAAAAAGCCGTGAACCGAGCCCGAGCGGCTCGGGTGCGTCGAGAGGAGAGGGGACTTCCCAAGGCACGGCCCTTTCCGCGCAAGGAGCGGGAAATGCTAATACGCGATCGGGCGCAGCGCGGTTTATGGCCGATCAACCCGAAGACGAAGAAGCCACTACGGGAGGGTCAGGTCGCAACAGCCTGGGAGCGGCGCGTTCACATCCTCCGCAGTAAAGAGCCGGACGACCATCACGGGGCTGCCGTCGCGAAGCGTTACGGGTACGACACTCCCGAGAAGGTACGGCAGCTCCTCGACGAAGCGAACCGGAACGCCAATGCTCGCGACGTCCTCATGCAGATCCTTCGAGAGGCCAACAACGAGGTTGTTCATTGGCACGATAGGCGCGGCAAGTACCTCTGCACGATCGAGCCGACAGAGCATCCCGACGATCCGCGCTACGCCCCCGGCAAGCAAATCGACGTTAATCCGCTGGCGGCCCCGTTGTTCGCGACGGCCGAGATCGTTTTCGTAGTGACCGAAGGGAAGCCGAAGGCCGACGCGGTTCTGAGCGACATCCTCGAGAGGCACGGCGTCGAGATCGTCTCCGCCTCGGAGGCGCGGATACGAGCGTCTGTGTGCGATGTCCCGAGCGTGTGGCAGTTCGACGCCTACGGGCTCGAGCGGTTCGCGACCGATCCGACGCTTTCGGCGAACCTGGCCGGCAAGCTCGTCGTACTCATGCCCGACGCCGACTGGGTTGACAATCCGGCGGTCGTCACGCCGACCCTGCTCTTTCAAACGGTCCTAGAGAGCCTCCAGAGTCTTGGCGGCCCCCGCGCCGTCTGCGTTGCGACCCCGCCGGTCGAACTCTTCCGCGCGACCAGGGGTACGGCTGACGAGATCAAAGCCTTCGATGATTTTCGGGGCCTACGCGGCAGCGGTCTACACGACCTGGTAGTAGTCGGCTTCCAGCTCGACGAACCGGCGCTGGCGGAATGGCAGGCGCGGCACAGCTGGCAGTACATCGACGGGCGCCGCATCCGCCGTGATGCCGTTCGCGCGGATGTTTGCACGATGAGGGGACTCGCCTTCCTCGGTGGCGAGCTCGGAGAAGTGTGCGCTTCGCTCAACATGGTCGCGCGGTTCACCGGCCAGAGCCCCGACAAGGTTGGGCGAAGCATCAACGAGCGCCTTGTACCACTCGGCGATGTCGAGATTGACGGGTCGCTCGAGACCCGGCGGTGGAAACATCGGACCAATCGGTACGTCGACCCGAATCTCGATTGGGACGAGCAGCCGATCATTAGGGTTGTCGATCCGGCTCTGCGCGTCCACCCCCTCGAGAGGTGTCGTCTCTCCGAGTGGGTGCCGCAACAACAAAGTGCGGTAAGGGAAAGAGAGAGCGCGCGAGCGGCGGCGTAAGCCGCTCTGCTCGTCGACAGGTTCGCGTCGCCATCGGTCGGCCGGCGCGGAACAGCCCACCTCGGTGTGGGCTAGAGCGCTCAAAGGCCCGGTGCCTTGGCAGGGGTGCCGGGCCTCATCAACGAAAGGGGGGCTTCGTGAGAGTCGCCATGAAGGTCTATCTGTCGCTGTACTTGGTGGTAGCGCAGATCAGGTGGTGGAGTTGCGACGCGGGACGATTAGCGCGCGCCACCTTGTGCGGAGGCTTGCCCCCACGACCTCGGTTCATGTCCGTCGTCGGCACATGCGCCAGCGTGCCGATGCGTTTTCGCTAACTCTCACAACGATCAACGCAACTACAGACTTAGCGCCCACCGCAGAACGGGCGCGCAAGGACCCGTATCCGGCTTCCTTCCTTGTGGGCCGGTGTCGGGGTGGCGGGGGGTTGGCGAACCCCAAAAAGGTGAGCGCGGCCTTGCCGAACGCCACGGCGGCGCCGCGCTCTACCCACACGAGGAGACAAGACACTCCCCCCGCTAATCGCACAAGGAGCACGACAGTGAATCTCCACGAATACGCGCGGCAAGAGGTCGCGCACATCGCCCCGCAACTGCGGGAGGCCGGCCATGCGCCGGCCGAGATCGCTCGCGAGATCCGCAGCGCGTTCGACCAAGCGCTCGAGGAGGAGCTCGGCGAGACGCTCACGGTCGACCAAATGCCGCCGAACGATCGGCGCATCCTGCACGCGCTGGAGCTCCTCGAGCAGGAGCCTGGCGAGACGTTCACGACCACGACTGCCGCCATCGCAGCCGAGTCGCACGTCAGGCCGATCTCGATCCCGATCAGCCTGTACCGGCTCGAGCGCGACGGGCTGATCCTCAAGGAGGCCCAGCGCGGCAAGGGCACTGAGATTCGGTTCCTGCGGAGGGCGGTGCCATGAGCTGGGTCAAGTTCACGGACCGCTGCCACAGCGATCCGAAGATCCTTGCCGCTGGCGACTTCGCGGTCGGCTTCTTCCTCCGCGCCTGCACCTACAGCGCCGACCACAACCTCTACGGCTTCGTGCCGAAGGAGTGGGCGCACATGGCGTCCAAGCCGGCGCAGCGCCAGCGGCTCCTCCATGAGGAGCTTCTCGTAGAGGTGAGTGAGGGAGAGACGTTCGACGCCACGGTGAAGCGCGAGAAGAGCGCCACGACGGACAGGTTTGTCGCGCTGACGATGCCGAGCGACGGCTACTACATCGTGAAGTACCACAAGTACAACCCCTCAAGCGAGCAAGACCTCCGAAGCGCCGAGCAGAACCGGAACCGCCAGCGCCGACACCGCGAGAAAGAGCGCCGCGATGCGGCGAAGGGGGGCACCGGTAACGCCGACCGTAACGGCGTTACAGGTGAGGGGCGTTACGGCGTTACCGGTGCGACCTGTAACGCGTCCCCCGTACCCCTACCCCGCCCCGTAGGTCCTCACGGTAGTTCTGACGTGGTCGTAGACCATGAACCACAGCTGGGTTCGGACCCTAAAGAAGTAAGGGGCGAAGGCGCGCGCGAGCGGGTTGCACCCGATGAGGGAGGTAGCTCTCGCCGAATCGACGCGATGGGAACATTCGAGGAGATCCGACGGCGCCAAGCAGCCTTCGATCGTGAGGAGGCGGCGTGACGAGCAAGCTCAAGCCACCGTCTCCGCTTCTGACCGACTACGAGCCCGAGCAACGACACGAAGGCGCAGCGCGACTCCGAGAGCAACTCCGCTCCGGGGAGGCGCTGCACCCGAACGAACTCGTCCGACTGACAGCGTCGGAGCTCGTTGAGTACGCCGGCGTCAAGCCGAGCGCCGAACGTGACCGCGAGGTCGGGCTCGAGCTGCTCCGACGAGCCAGGAACAAAGCGGCGAAGAGACGAGGCGCCGAGGTGACGATGTGAGCGCCCAAGAGATAATTGAGGGCGCAAGCTTCGACGGGGTTGAACATGCTTCGTCCCCCGAGGTGCGGCGCTGCGGCGCTCCGCGCAAGAGCGACGGGCTTCCATGCCGGTCAACGGCGCTCGGGCCGGACGGCCGCTGTCCACACCACAGCGATGAACCGGTCGACGCCGCCGAGATCGGACGCCGCGGCGGGATCGCATCAGGCGAGGCGCGTCGGGAGCTCGCGCGGACACCGCGGCAGCGGCTGGCCGACCGTGCTGACGAAGAAATCGAGAAGGTGGCCGCGGTCTTCATCGACGCGATGGACGCCGAGCTGCCGGTCACGCTCGTGACGCAGAAGGACGGCACGACGATCGAGAAGGGCGGCGGCCCCGACCACGCCACACGCGTCAGGGCAGCGCAAGGGCTGCTCAGTGAGGGGTTCGGGCGCCCGCCGCAGGCCGTAGGAATCGCGCTCGGCGGCCTGGACGGCGCGGGGCCGATCGAGCTGGCCGTGCCGCCGGAGACGTTCGCGGCCGCCGGCGAGATCCTCCGCCGGGCCGGCGTGCAAGGCGACGTGCTGGAACTGACGACTGGCGAGGGAGGTGACGATGTCGACGAAGCCTGATCCGCCGCTACGACTCGCGCTCTCGCCCGACGAGGCCGCGGCGGCGATCGGCGTCTCCCGCGACTTCCTCGACGAGCACCTCGCCGACGAGATCCGCTGGGTGAGGCGAGGCCGGCGGAAGTTCGTCGCCGTCCGTGAGCTCGACCGCTGGCTCGAGGAGTCGGCGGCGAGGACGGTCGAGCGTGTTGCGTGAAGCGGTGTGCATAACCGGGAGCGGTTCGCAAGGGCGCATGGCTGAAGGTCCTTGCCGGGCCGCGCGACAATCGCGCGACAGCGATCCGGCCGACTGCTTGGCGGGAGGCGGCGTGACGGTCGACGGCACGCTGAACAGTCGCGCAACAGCGAAGGAGGCTGGCATGGGTTCACGGAGCGGGCACGTTCCCGAGACGAGCATCATCCGGGGTAGCGAGGTCTACGAGCGGGTGGTGCTGCCGATTTTCGAGGCGCGCTACGCAGAGAAGCTCGCCGACTACGAGCGAGAACTAAAGCGGTACCTCGGGCGACTCGGCAAGCGCGAGGAGAAGGTCTTCAAGACCACCAGCGGCTTCGACCTTCAGCGCAGAGTGCGCGGCTTCCAGGCGCAATACATGGGGGAAACGGTGACCGTCATCCGCCCCGAGGAACCCAAGCCGGTCACATGGGGCTATACGGGCTACGAACGCTCTTTCGGCTTCACGACGCACGCAGGGGACTTCGGGCTACTCGCGGACTCGCCGACCAACCGCCCGATGCTGCCCCGCCGCGTCGAGCAGTACCAAGAGGCGATGCAGCGGGGAGAATGGCGGGACCTGCTCTCCGATCCGCTGACGCTGACGGAGGGGGGCCACGTCGTCAACGGCCAGCACCGGATCGCGGCGGCGTGTCGGGTGGATTGGGCGAAGGCTCCGAACGACCCCGCCTTCCTGCTCGTGCGCGGCGTTTCCCCCGAGGAAGCGGTACTCACGGACAACAGCCGGCGGTCGGCTGCGGACGAGAAAGTCATCACACAGAAGCTCTTGGCCTCACCGCCGCGCGTCAGCGATGAGGCCACGGCGGGCGCACCCGCAGCCCGCCCATGAGCGCGGACGCCCCGGTGCTCCGGCTGAGCCGGTACACGCCGTACCCGCCGAGCGGCCCGCAGCTCGCGTTCCTGATGCTCGACTGCCGCGAAAGTTTCTATGGAGGCGCGGCTGGCGGCGGCAAGAGCGACGCGCTGCTCATGGCCGCGCTCCAGTACGTGCACGTCCCCGGCTACCGGGCGCTGATCCTCCGGCGCACCTTCAAGCAGCTCTCCAAGGGCGACGCGCTGATCCCGCGCTCACAGGAGTGGCTCGCGAACACCGATGCGCGCTGGAACGAGGAGCGCAAGACGTGGACGTTCCCGAGCGGCGCCACGCTCGAGTTCGGGCACGTCGAGACGGAGGCCGCGAAGTACGACTACCAGGGCGCCGCCTACCAGTTCGTCGGCCTGGACGAGCTCACACAGTTCGAGGAGTCGATGCTCGACTACATCGGCTTCAGCCGCGCCCGTCGGCGAACGAGCATGAAGGAGCTCGGCGTCCCGATCCGGACCCGTGCGACCGGCAACCCGGGCGGAATCGGGCACGGCTGGGTCAAGCGGCGCTACATCGACCCGGCGACGCGTAAGCCCGGCGCCGTGTTCATCCCCGCCAAGGTGGCGGATAACCCCGGCCTCGACGTCGCCGAGTACGCGGCCTCGCTCGCGCACTTGCCGGTCGAGCTCCGGCAGCAGCTCCTGGACGGCGACTGGGGCGTCTTCGAGGGCCAGGCGTACCCGCACTTCAACGAGCAGGTCCACGTCCTCGCGGTCGGCAGCGAGCCGGAGGCGCCCGAGTCGTGGGACCGCTTCGAGTCGATGGACTTCGGGAGCGCCAATCCGACAGCCTGGTATCTGTACGCGGTCGACTACGACGGCAACCTGCTCGTCCTAGACGAGCTCTACCAGCCGGGGCTCGTCTCGGCGCACGCGAACGCGATCAAGGCCCGGCGCGCCGCCTGGTGGCAGCTCAAGGACAGGGAGGGCTGGCCCGCGCGAACCAACCCCTGCTTTGCCGACCCGTCTGTGCGGAACAAGAGCGGCCTTGAGAAGCAGCTCGGCGAGCCGGCCTCGATCGACACCGAGTTTGCCGACCACGGGATCGGCCTCACCCCTGCGAACAACGACCGTCGCGCCGGACACGCGCGGATCGCCGAACTCCTGCGCGTCGATCCGGAGCGCATCGCGCCACAGTGGGCAGGACACCTGCGCGACCAGGTGGGCGCGCCGCGGCTGTACGTCTCGGCCCGCTGCCGGCGCCTGATCGAGCAGTTGAAGTCCGCGCCGCTGCTCCCGATCGACTCCGGCCTGACCGGCGCCGGCGAGAGCGTCGACCACCGCTGGGAGGGCCAGCACGGGCACGCCCACGCGGCACTCAGGTACGGAGTGATGAGCCGCCCCGGCGCCAGCCAGCGCCCGGACGAGGCCCAGCCGCAGAAGACCGAGCTCGAGCTGCGCGAGGAGCACGCCCGCCGCTTCCTCGCCTCGATCCGCGAGCGCGAGCAGTTCCAATACACCCCGATCTGAGCCCGGCCCTCTCGCCGAAGCCTGACCCCCTGCGCGGCCCCACGCCGCTTCTTCCACGAAACCGAAAGGACCTCGAACCATGCCCGACGAAGAAACCTCCACCACCGACGAGACTGCGGCGCCCGAGTCCGCTCCCTTCTCTGGGCTGAACGACGGGGCGGCCGACGTCGATCCACTCGTTCAGCTCGTCGCGGACAGCGCCATGCGGTTTGCCATCAACGGCCTCTTCGAGATCGCAGGACGAGCCGCTGCGCTCGAGGAGCTGGCTTGGGAGTTCGCCGGGATGGTCGACCTCGACGAGTACGGCCAGGAGCTCCAGAGGGTGCTCATCCGGAGGTATCGGGCGGGCTATGCGAACGAGCTGTCCGGGGCGGCTGCTCTGTGGGAAGCGGCAGGGCGCTTCGCCGACGTCCACGCGCTCGACGCCGATGAGCTCGCGCTGGACGCGGGCCTGCAACCGTTCCTCGATCGTCTCGCCGCCGAGGCCCCTGAGATCGACCTCGCGGAGGTCGACGCACAATTCGGCCACCTCGCCCAGTGGTCCGCGCTCGAGATGCGAGCCCTCTTCGACGACCTGCCCGATTCGGAGGTTCCCGTGCGAGACCTCCTCGGCGACCTGCCCGATTCCGAGTCTTCCGATCCCACCACCGTGCCTGACCACGAGGAGTTCTAGACATGCGCGTCCTGCCCGGTAGCGGGCGCCCACAAGCGCCCCGCCCCCCACGCCCCCCACGCCCGCCGCGGCCCCCGAGGCCGCATCCGCCCCATCGCAGCCTGACGCTGCTCCAACTCGCGCGCCAGAACGTCAATCGCTCCGTGCTCCCCCAGATCACGGCCATGCAGGCCGATTACGGGCGCCAACGCGCCGGCGGGACGCAGGGGATCAACGACGCCACCGCCTCCGTCGTCAGGATGCTCGCCGGGCTCGGCCCGACGCTCGCCGGGATCTACAACACCGCGCAGGCCGAGCAGGGCCAGGCCGACCAGGCGCTGAACGCACAGCTCGGCACGGCCGGCCACGACGTCGTCGCGAACATCGCGCAGCAGCTCACCGCCTCGGGACAGAACGCCCAGCCCTTCACGGCCCCGCTCGAGCAGAACGCCTCCGGTGCCGCTGCGGCCGGGCTCGCCCAGGGCACCGCCTCCCGCTCCGAGCTTATCGGTGAGGGAGCGCACGCGGGCGAGTACGCCGCCAAGATGCCCGGCCTAGCCGCCGAGCGCGGCGCGCAGGATCTCGGCTCCTTCTTGGGCGACCTGGCTGGGCGGGAGAGTCACGACGTCGAGGCGCTGCGCGCACAGATGCCGGGGCTCGTCGAGAGCGAGTACGAGAAGGCCCAGGCCGATGCCTTCCAGCGGGAGCTCGCACGGGAGACGCTCGGCGTCAAGGCCCAGACTGCGGCTACCTCCAACGCTTACAGGAGCGCCTCGCTCGACGAGCGCGTCCGTCACGATGTCGCCGGGGAGCACAACCAAGCCGCGAACCGGGATGCTCGCACCCAGGCCGCCGATGCGCGGGCGCGGGGCAAGGCGGTCGCGAACCGCAGTCAGGCGCTCTCACAGGCCCGCTCCACGGCGCTGAAGACCGCTCAGAAGGGCCTCGGTTCGCCGATGACGAATCCCAATCCCGGTCGGTACACGCGGCGCGGCGCGTACATCGCGAAGCCGGGCCAGTCGGAGTTCCACGACGGAACCACGAACCAGGCCGGACGGGCGGCGCGCAAGGACGCGCAGGGTTGGGACCGCACCTTCGCGCTCATCTATGGGGCAATCCACGACGACCTCGCGAACCGCTACGCGATCAGGGACGGTGCGATCCGCGGCCTGATCCGAGCGCAGATGAAGGCCGCCGGGTACACGCCGCCCGCAGCCAAGCCGCGGGACAACGTGTACGCGAGCGGGCGGAAGGCCAGGGGTTAGCGTGCGCGGAGACAGGGGCGGCGGCCAGGCTCCGCCGAAGCCCGCGCGGCAGCAGGCACGCGCCACCCTGGCCCGCACCAACCCGCACGCCTCGGACTCGGCGGACGCCGCCCGGCGGGCGAAGGTGGCGGCGATCGTCGCGGCGCGTCGACAGCGGGCTACGGACTCGGCCGAGGCGGCACGGCAGGCTCGTCGACCGGCTCCGGCTGCGAGCCGACGCGCCCGCTCGAGCTATCCGGCCGGCTCGGGTCTTGCCGCCGAAGCGGCACGCCAGGCCAGGCCGACCCGTCCGCCGGGTCTGAACGCTCAGGACCTCGCAACACTGCACGGTGCCCACTTCCTCGGCGCCGGCCGCGAGTTCGGCCTCAACGCCCTTCGCCAGCTCCCGCACCTCCCCCAGCAGTTCGGCGCCTTCGCGCTCTCCGCCGCGATCGGCGCGGGAACGGACGTCGCGCACCCGGTCAGGGTCGGCGAGGCGGCAGCGAAGGACCTGTGGAACTTCGACCCGCTCCATCCGGGCGCGCCCGAGTTGCAGCGGCACTCGCGCTTCGCGCGCGGAACGGTGCTGCCGGTGTACGCGCAGCTCAGGTACATGGTTACGCCGGGGCCTGTCGTCATCGGACAGGACCAGCAGGGGCTCATCTACCGCGGCACGAACGGCCAGCCGACGCGTGATGTCGCGCAGGCGCGGCATGGGATCGCGGACAAGATGGTGGAGCGGCCTTGGGACTATGCGCTCTTGGCGCGCGGTGTCCGCGACGCCTCCGTGGGCGGCGCCTTCAAGGCCGGCCGGGCGCTCGAACGACGCGGCGCCCTTCCCGGCGACCGCTTCACGCGCGGCCTCGAGCCGGGCGAGTTCGCCTACCGAACCCGCACCGGCGAGCAGGCCACGGTCGAGACGAGCGGCAACCCGGCCGTACGCCGCTCACAGGTCAAGCGGCGAGGCTACGTGGTCGCGGCCACCGGACAAGCCGAGCGGCTGCTCGACCGCGAGCTCCCCATCGGCGAACACGCCCGCGCGACGCGAATACTCGCCCGCCAGCAGCGCCGGCAAGAGTTCGCCGAGCGGCAGCGCGCACTCGGCCCGTTCGACCGCGCCTTCAAGAAGCTGAAGCCCCACGAGTCGATTGCGGTCGTGCTGCGCGCGATCGGCGGCAGCGGCCCGGACGCGATGCGTCCCTCCGAACTGCTCTCCTTCGTTCGCGAGCGCCAGGCGGAAGACGCTTCAACGCTTGAGCAGGCCCGGCACAAGCTGACGCAGCCCGGACTGAGCGAGACGGCCAAGCGCGGCCTGGGCGCCGACGTCAGGCGCCTCAGCGGCGCCCTGAAAGACCACGAGCGCATCCAGCGCTACATCGCTCGCGTCCCCGATGAGCTCGCCGCCAGCGTCGACACGACGCCGCACCTTCGCGACGCCTTGGAGCAGGCGCGCAGCCTGAGCACGAAGGGCGGCGACATTCTCGAAGCTGCCGGGAAGGTCTCGCCGCAGGCCCGCGACCTGCGCCCGTATCTGCCAGCGCGGATCGTGCGCGGCGCCCGCTTTGAGCAGGTCCGGCCGTCGCCCGCGCTCGAGCAGGCACGGGCACACGTCGGGCGGTTGGAGCGGGCGGTCGAGACCGCGACCGGGAAGCGCGACCGCGAGCTGGAGAAGCTCGTCGCCCGGGTCGCCAAGCGCGAGCGCGTTCCGCACACCGAAGAGACGGCGGCCGCGCGGCTGGCCGAGCTCGAAGGCAAGCACGAGACCTATCTGCGCGCCGTCGAGCAGAAGCTGATGTCCCGCCCCGTCGCCCCCGACGAGGCGCGGCAACTCCTGGCCGAACACGACGCGAAGATCGCCGAGGCCGAGCGACTCGGACAACCTCAGCGCGTATCGACGCTGCGGCGTGAGCGACGGCAGTTCGAGGAGGCGCAGCGCACAGGGCACCTGGTGACGCGCTTCGACGCGGCCGAGACCGGGCGCCGCAACCTGCTTCGCTCGCACGGCCTGCACCTGCCGACGCAGCGTGAGGAGCTGCGCCAGGAGGTCCTACGACGGCTGGAGGAGTCGGTCGCGCAGAACCCAGAGCACCCGACCTGGCAGCGGTACAAGCAGGTCGTGGACGAAATCGAGCGCCTCCACTCCGGGCTGAACAGGCTCCGCGAGGAAAGGATCGCCGGCCGGGAACTGCCGCCGGCGGCACGCGCGGCGCTGCTCGGCCATCAGGAGGCCCCGCCGCCCGGCGTGATCGGGCGGAGCATGGTCGTCCCAATGGTGCGTGGCGGCTACCTGCGGCCAAGAGGGCAGGCGCAGCTCGACCGTCTCTCCTCCGCGCTCAGCGTTGCTCGTGACCGCGCGCAGGCGCTCGAGGCCCGGCACGTCGAACGCTACGGCGCGGCGCCGGAGAAGGCGGAGGCGGGCTTCGTCGGCGGCCCCGAGGCCGAGGGCCTGATTCGCGAGCTCGGCGACGTCGTCTACTTCCCGCACCGCGGCGCCAAGCTGCGCGAGGGCGCACGCCCGCAGGCGCACGCCGGGCTCGTCCCGCCCAAGGCCCCGGACGCGGCCAAGCTGAACCGCGGCGTCCGCCTGCTCGCCTCCCGCTGGCTCCCCTCGCCGATCGCTTGGCGTGACTCGTTCGTGCAGGCGCTCGGCTACGCGCACGCCCGCTCACGCGGCGAGCTCGCCTTCCGCGTCGGCGAGCGGGTCGGCCCGAACGGCGAACGGCACGAAGGCTGGTACTACGTGCGCAGCTCGGCCGCCAAGCCGACACGAGCGGCGCAGGAACGCTCCGCGCTCGAGCGCGAGGCGGCCGACTTCCTCGGCGAGGCCGACCCGGATCTGGAGGGCTTCGTCCACGACCGGATCGCGAGCCGCGACTCGGAGTCGTTCAAGCGCTGGCTCGGCGAGGGCACGCCGCTCGAGGACGTGCGGCAGATCAGCCCCGCGGACTACAAGCGCCTGTTCGGCGAGTTCCGCCCCGCGAGCGAGTTCGTGCGCCGGTTCTACGACCGCCCGACGGACTTCTGGCGTGCGCTGACGCTGAACTACCGGCCCGCCTGGGTAGTGAACAACCTGGTCGGGCAGACGCTCCTGTACGCGCTCCACCACTCTGGCCCCGCGGGTGCGAAGGCGTACGCACTCGCCGCGCTGAACGAGGCGCACGTCGGCAAGAGCGAGCGCTACTTCCCCGAAGAGCTCCGCGCCGGCTTCATCAAGACCGAGTCGGCAACCCGCTCACGCGCCCCTGCGGGCGTGGGGCAGATCGACCGCGGCGTCACCTCCTCGCTCGCCCACGTCCGCGACCTGCACGGCCTCTACGACGTCGCCCGCGCCGTCGGCCAAGTCGAGTCGCACATCCGCCAACGGGTGAACGACATCAACTCCGCCCTCTCCGACAACGTCCCCCGCCGCGCCGCCTGGTACCGCGTCGTCGGCCAGCACCGCGAGTGGCTCAACCGCCAGCTCGACGCGCAGCACACCTTCGACCAGCTGCTCACCGAGCTCGAGAAGGCCGCGAACGACCCGACGCACGGCGACGTTCGCCTCCGCGAGCTGCACGACCGGCTCGTCCAGCAGGTCCATAACCAGCTCGTCGACTTCAACGACCTGAGCGAGTTCGAGCGCCGGGTCATGCGTCGCGTCGTCCCCTTCTACAGTTGGGTGAAGGGGATCAACAAGGCGCTTGGTCACTTCGCGTATCACCACCCGCTCAAGACGCTCCTGATGGTCGAGGGCGGGCGGGCGAATCAGCAGCAGCTCGAGCGCGTCCTCGGCGCCAGCGCCTCGATCCTCGAGAACGTCGTCCCGATCGGGCACGCCGTCGACCGCGGCCACGGCCCCGAGCAGGACGTGCTCAGTACAGCCGGTCTGAATCCGCTTCAGACGGTCGCCGACATCGCCGGGAAGGGGGAGGGCTTCTTCCGCCGCACCCCCGAGTCCCCGGCCGATAACCCGGTCCTGCTTGCCAATCCGATCATTCAAGCGATCGGTGAGGCGCTGTACCGGAAAGACGCCTTCCGCGGGAGCGACCTTTCGACACGCGGCGGCGCAGCCGGCATCGTGGCGAGCCAGCTCGCAACCTCGTTCCCGGAAGCCGTTGTAGCCGAGCGCCTCTTCTCGCGTCAGTACCCGACGACAAAGCAGGGCAAGCCGCACCTGACAGTTCCGGGTGCCTCCCTGCACGGTGTCCCGTTTGAGGCAGCGAACTTCCTCGGTTTGCCGATCAAGCGGAAGAACCTCGACGCCGCGCAGGCCGTGGCGACCAGCAAGGGCGGCCACGCCAGCGGGGCGGATTCTGACTACCGGAAGGCGCTCGCAGAATCCGCTCGCTTCGCCCACGCCGTCGTTCCCGGCCGGCGCATCCCGCCTGAGATCCAACGCCTACTCCTCTGGAAGCGCGACCTCACACGCGCCAAGGACGCGACCAAGGCAAAGCTCCGCGTCAGCAAGCTCCCCGCTCAGGACGCCGCGCGCCTGACGGCACAGCAGTTCGTCCGCCTGTTCCCGGCGGCCCGAGCTGAGGTCATGGCCGACCTCGCCCGGCTCCCGCAGAACGACGATGCTCGTAAGGAGTTCGCGGCCGAACTCGAGCGTGAAGCGCTACAGGGCCTTGATGACTGGAACCGCGAAAAGAACGATTGGCTTCACGCGCACCCGAAGCCCGCCGCCGCGACGCGCTAGGAGGGGTTGACGCTTCGATTGACGGAACGAGCGAGAACGGGGCGGCGAGAGCAAGAGCGTCGGGGAGAGGGCGTTGCTCCACTCAAGCTCGCGCCGCCCAGACCAGGGGATGATGACCTCTCTTGCCAGAAATACAAGTTCGGGACAGGGGCTTGCCCCGTTTGACCTGCTCTATCGAGACGGGGCGAGCGGCCTACGCCGCGAGCGGTACGGCTCGCGCTCGCGCGAGCGCCTGACTCAGGCGGGCGAGCATCGTCAAACGCCGAGCTGCTCGCGGGCGAGAGGGCGTGTGAGTTCTCGTATCGTGCCGCCGAGGAGGCGTACCACGAAATCTTTCGGATCTCGCGGATGGCCGATGAGAGGGTCCTTGCGGGGCAGACCGCGCTTTCCGAGGCTGAGTTGGAAGACTTCCGGCACGTCGTCGGCTTGATACGTCAGGCGCAGAGGCTGTTGCAGAACTCCCTTTCGCAACTCCCGATCCGCGCGCGGCGTGGCGGGGGCGAGCCGTAGCCCGCCCCCATTCGGAACCCCAGAGAGACATGACGATTCCCTGTGAATATCACGCCCGACGGGCTGCCGTCATGCGCCGAACGTCCGGGACGGCCTCGCCTTTCGGTCTCCCCCGTTCGAGGGTGCGCCGCAAGCCTGCGCCTGTCGATACCCCGGTCACGGATAAGCGGTGCGCCCGTCTCGGCGGTTGCGCTCATAGCTCCTCGTCTACCCCTCGCCGGAACGCAAAGGGCGGCCCAACAGCCGCCCTTTGAGTCGCCTGCCGTGAGGGGTAAAACCGGCCCGGATTCGGTAAGCCGCCCCGACCGCTACGCTGCGAACCAGCATGGTTACCGGGCTACAGCGTTCCGCCAATCCCTCCTACTAGCGGCTCAGGTCACCCGAGGCCGAACGCGGGCGCGGAGACGAGCGAGTAGCCGCGTGAAGGTGCGGCCGGTCGCGCCGGCGCTCACGATGAGCAGGTAGTACGCGACGCCGAAGAGCGCCAAGATGCCGAGCCCGATAAGCGCGAACAACGCGAAACGGAGAGGAGCCGCCTCGTAGCGGAGCAACGCGACGATCCCCGAAGCGAGTACCGACACGATCACGAATCCCAGGAGGAGCCACACGAAGACGCCCCCGGCCCAATCGAGCGCACGCGCGGTCTTGCGAAACGCGACCATCACGAATGAGTGTCCGCCTGACCGCTCGCGTGGTCAAGGGTCTCGTCCGGGATCGCGACGACCGAGGGCGGCTCGCCGACCGGACCACCGATGATCGGCTGACCCGTCTCCTGCGCGAGCCACTCCGCGAACAGCGCCGCGACGGACTCCTCGTCGTCGGCGGGGACACTGCGCTCCTCGAGGAAGTGGTCGAAGTCGGCCAGGCTGCTCATCGCGCTCGAGCCTAACCGTCCGTCCCAAACGGCACGTTGAGTGTCTCGGCCCCGCGCATTCGCTCCGTGAGCGCGTCGAGCGCCGCTAGGTCGCGCTTCGTGTACGCCGCCCAGAGCTCACAGAGCGGGCAGTTTCGAGCGCCACCATGAACGAGGCTGTGCTCGCGCGCCTCGCGGACGACTCCCATCACGACCCTGCGGGGTTCCGGGTCGGGCAGGCTGCTCACGTCTCGGCTCCGAAGGGTACGTCGCCCGTCCGGGCCTTGCGCATCCGCCTCGCGGTCGCTCGGTGCGCCGACGCATCTGCGGCGAGCAGCTCGAGGATTTCCGCCGCGATCTCGTGCGACCGAGCCTCGGCCTCGACGAGCCGCGGAGCGTTCGGCCGCTCCTCGCCGAAGGCGGCCTCGTAGAGCGCGGCACCTGCGGCCAGGAACCGTGCCTCCAGCGGCGTGTCGTCCCCGCCCGCGAGCGTCGCCCACACGGCACCGCCGGCGAGGAGGAGCGCGACCGCCTCGACGACCGCGTTGGCGCCGATCGTCACCGACTCCGGCCGGCTCACGAAAGCTCCCACATGCCGCCGATCGAACATGCACCCGACGTCATCGGTTGCTGCACCCGTCCCGCGTGGCTCAGGCGAACGAGTGATTGAGCCACCCTGCCACGCTCCGATCGGTCGGCGGCGTCCCGCCCGAGTTGCAGCACGACCTCGCGGATCGGAACGCGCGGAGAGACAGTGCGGGCGATGGCCGCGCACAGGGCTTCGTACACGGTCTCGTCCCCGGCGGCGTGGGGGTTCGAGACATCGGCGTAGCCCTTCGGGATGGGCGAGCCAGGCAACGCCCAGAGCGAACGCCCGCTGGCGCCGCGGCGTAGTTGTATGACCTTACCCGCCATGCGCGCCAGGTAGAGCCCGAAGCCGACCTCGCTCACAGTGCCGCGGTGGAGCGGAAGCGCAGGGTCGCCTTCGGCCATCGCCTCGGCGATGTCGCGGGCGGTCGGCAGCCGCGCCTCGGCCCCAAGCTCGCCGACGACACGCGCAAGCTCGTCAGCGTCGCGGAGTGCCGGGTACCGCACGAAGCGGTGCGTTGCTTGATGCGCCTCTTTGTGCGCGGGATCGTCTGCGTTGCCTCTGGCTTCCGAACGCTCGGCCGCGATGTCGCCGCGCAGCAAGCGGATCTCTCTCTCGATCCGTTCGAGTTCCGCTTCGACTCGCTCGAGCTCGACGTGCAAGTCGCGGAGGTCGGCGCCGATCGCACGCCCGCTTCGTCGCTGGCGGCTCCTCTTGGGGCTGAGCGCCGAAGACGCCTCGATGTCGACCAGGTAGCGGCGACGCAGCTCCGGCGCGAGCGTCGCGTCGTCGGAGTGGACGGTGAGCGCGTACGGGTACGCGAACTCCGCCCGCCACCCGCGCTCGTACTCAACGACGCGGCCCCACAGGTTCACCTGGCCGACGGCCCATCCGAGCAACTCCGAGCCGCCCTGCCAGTTCTCCTCCCACGTCGCGACCTGCTCGCGGATCGCCTTCTCCGTTCGCAGGCCGTAGATACCGCACCAGCACTCGAGTGCGGGATCGGGCGCCTCGTGCAGGCCCTGATGCTGCGAGCAGGCGGCTCGCACGCGCGCCCGCGGCTCCCATACTTTCGGGACGCCCTCCGTGCCGACAGCACAGAGCCGCGCCTGCGTCCCGAGGCGGAGCGTTTCGATTCGGTAGACGCGCCAGGCGCGCCATGCCAGCACGGGTTCTCCCGTCGTGATGTGTGCGGGCGTCACGCCGGCACCTCTTCCGGCACCTCCTCGTAGAGAGGGGCTTCCTCTGGCCGCTCGACGGTCGACGGCAGCGGCCCCGTCATCGGCACCGGCTCCTCAAGAGGCATGACCTCAATGACCCTCTGTGGCTCCCCGAGATCCATTAGCAATCCCCCTCCCTCCTACTCCCCTAGAAACATGGCATCACCGATGCTATATTGTTCGGGAGGTGAAGTCAACGACGGATCGACGGACGCGAGACACGCTGTTAGCGTCGCTCGGGATGGCCCCAGAAGATGTCGTCGGCGTCTCTGAGATCGCCGAGTTCTACGGGGTGCCGAAGCGAACCGCTGCGCGCTACGTCGACCGAGACGACTTCCCCGAACCGCTCGCCCGTCTCGCGAGCGGCCGCGTCTGGGCGCGTGCCGCTGCCGAGGCGTGGAAGAGAGATCACCTTCCGCTCCCGCCGGGGCGGCCGCGCAAGGAGGAGGACCAGTGACCGCAGCCCTCGCCACCAAGCCCCGCACACCTGGGATCGACGTCCGGCACTCCCGCGGCTGCCCCTCGCGTCACGGCGGCATGTGCGGCAAGCCCTGCACGCCGACCTACCAAGCGCACGTGTGGAGCGCCCGCGAGGACAAGCGTATCCGCAAGACCTTCCCGACCCTCTCGGCCGCGAAGGCGTGGCGGGCGGACGCGCAGGGGGCGCTGCGCCGCGGGACGATGCGCGCGCCGACGCCGACCACGCTCCGGGAAGCCTGGGCCACCTTCCACGCCGGCGCACTCGACGGAACGATCCGCACCCGTTCCGGCGACCGCTACAAGCCTTCCGCGCTCCGCGGCTACGAGGCTGCGATGCGAGCGCGAATCCTCCCCGACCTCGGCGGGCTGCGGCTCTCCGACGTCCGCCGAACGGACGTGCAGGACCTCGCCGACCGGATGCTCTCAGAGGGACTCGACCCGAGCACGATCCGCAACGCGCTGATGCCGCTCCGGGCAGTCTTCCGCCGCGCCGTGTCGCGCGGAGAGATCCTCGTCAACCCGATGAGCAACCTCGACCTGCCGGCGGTGCGGGGAACGCGCGACCGGATCGCGGCGCCCGCCGAGGCTGCCGAACTCCTCCAGGCTCTACCGGAAGTCGACCGCGCGCTGTGGGCGGCCGCGCTCTACGCCGGCCTGCGGCGTGGCGAGCTCATGGGGCTGCGGTGGGAGGACGTCGACCTGGCCGGCGGCGTCATCCGCGTCGAGCGTGCCTGGGACGCGAAGGAGGGCGAGATCGACCCGAAGAGTCGATCGGGCAAGCGCACCGTCCCGATCGCGGCTGTCCTACGCGACCCGCTGCTCGAGCACAAGCTCCGCTCCGGGCGCGATGTCGGCCTCGTCTTCGGAGTCGACGTGGCCCGCCCCTTCACGGCATCGAACGTGAGGAAGCGCGCTGAGTCGGCATGGAAGCGCGAGAACGAGCGCCGGGCGGAGCAGGAGGTCGACCCGCTCGAGCCGATCACGCTCCACGAGTGTCGACACACGTTCGCCTCGCTGATGATCGCCGCCGGCGTGAATGCGAAGGCGCTGTCGACGTTCATGGGGCACTCGTCGATCACGATCACGCTTGACCGCTACGGGCACCTGTTCCCCGGCAACGAGGCGGAAGCGGCGGGACTACTCGACGCCTTCCTCGAGCGCGCCAACACCAAGGTGCGGCTCGCGCAGCTCACCTAGCTAGGTGGGTTTGACGAAACGAGCCGGGCGTGCTGAAACGCCGCCCGTTCAGGATCGTGTGGACGCCGGATGACGGTTTCTGCTGGCGGCTACCGCGTGGGGATGGCGGCTTCGACCTTGTCCAACTCGTCGGCCAGCCAAGTCTCGCCGACATAGAGCGCGCGCACCGCGCGCAGCAAGACCTGGACGGTCTCTTCGGTAGTGAGGTCGGCGCCGAGGCGCCCTTCAAAGGCCCGCGCCATGGTCTCCGCGTACGTTGGAGTGGTCTGGGCCGTGATGTAGTCCTGAATCAGCCTGCCTCGCGGATAAGTCATGTTTGTCGCCTCCTTCTCGCTCGGGTGGGGCGACTATGACGGCCTTACGCCGCGAGCGGGACTGTCTCGCGCGCTCGGCTGAGCGCCTGCCCGAGCCGTCCGAGCATCACAAGGTCCGCGTGGAGGGCGACCTTGGCGAGTCCACGCACTCGGAGCGGGGAGAGGCCGTAGTGGAGCTTCAAGTCGCCGAACGCTCGCTCGACGGCTGCGCGGCCACGGTAGAGGTCGCGCCAGCGTTGCGTATGCCGTGGAACGCGCGGGAACAGCCGCCCGCCGAGCGCGAGCGGCAAGGCGCGCTGATTGGCCTTCGCGCCACGGAGCGGAATGACGGGTTCGCAGCCGCGCTCCTCGCACTCGGCGTAGACGCGGCTCACGTCGTAACCCTTGTCGGCGGCGCACGTCTCGGGGCGGTAGCCGCGAGCGTGGAGCGCGTCGAGCAGAGGCGCGATGTAGAGGGAGTCGTTGCGGCGCGCTGTCTCAACGCGCCACGCGAGCGGAAGGCCGGTGCGCGCGCAAGCGGCCAGGTGGAGCTTGTACCCGTAGAACGAGCCTGCGCCTCGCGTACCGACCGCGCTTCGATGGCCCCAGGACGCTTCGGGATCGGAGAACCGTTCCCGCTCAGGCCCGTTGTGGGAGACAGTTCGGTGGCCGTTGGCGAAGGCTTCGAGGTTGCTCGAATCGACCGCCACGTCCCTGCCGAGGTCAGGGAACCGTCTTGCAGGGACGTGGCGATGCGGTCGAGACAGTCCGCCAGGAGCGGCCGGTTCTCACGGAGCTTGCGGGCGAACCTGTACATGGCCCAGACGCTCGGCGTTTCGCCAAGCGCGGCCTGCAAGCCCGGATGCTCCGCGATCAACGCGGTTACCCACGTCCACGTCGGGAGCGCGAACAGGTCTTGACCAAGCAGGCTCCGACGAGCGCGCGGGCTCCGTAGCCCTTGCGTCCAGTCCAGCGGAGCGCCGAGACGGCCTCGATCAGGGCCGCGATCTCGGGACTGTCGAGGAGTGCTGCGACGTCGCCTACAGCCGTGCGACGCGCTACCTTGCCAGTTGCCATGCGAGAACACCTCGTATGGTCACGCCCCCGGAGGTTCCAGCCTCGCGGGGGCTATTTACTTTGTAATTGCTCCTCCAATTATACGAGAAGCGTCGGACAGAGTCCAGCCTTGAAGGCGCTATCGGAACTCGCCTACGAAGATCTCGAAAATCTGCCAGAGGCGACCGAGGATTCCATCAACAGATTGTTTGAGCGGGACGTTGAGGAGCGTGTAGGTCTCTTTCCCGAGACTGACTCTGTGCTGCACCCATATTTCCACCACCTCGCTCTGATTGAGCTTGAGCTCTGGATTCGGGCCGCAGGAAACGATCCAAACCCTTACCACTACATCCTCGTCTACCAGTATCCCGGTTTTGACTTGTCGCGACCCCACGGACGCTACGTCGCGCACGATTTCGATGTCATAGCCAATAGCGCGTATCGCGGCTGGCGTTGCGTTAAGAACAATGTGTTTATCGACATTCGCGAGACGGCTCAGGATAGAAAGCGGGTCTTCGATCGCCTGCAAGCCCGAGTGCCAGCCCTGCGAGTCGTGTCTGTGGTATGGCTGAAAAGACTCGATGATTCCTATGTGCCTCTCGCTCGCTCCCCCGAGCCTGTAGGCGGCCGTCTCGGGCCACTTCCAGGGAACGTCGAGGATCGGGAATTGGGTCTGCTCACGATGGATACCGTTCCCGAGCATGACGACTCGGTAAGCGAGATGGTCAAGAGCGGAGCGGGCATTGTGCGCGAAGTCCCCGAGGAGCAGACCCCACTCGGGCGGCACGGGCTCCAGGAACCTGACTTTGAACAGATACTGCTCGGGCGAACCCGGCTGATACTCGCCAAAGATCGCATACGGGTGGCGCATGAACCAGGCATCAATCTCCCGATTCAACGCTTCCGCATACGACTGTGCCCGGCTCAGCTTGAGCCGAAAGCCGTGGAGCGGGTGGTACGGGGACGGGATGAGCCGAGGGCCAGTCACGGCGGGAACGATGACTGACCGTCCGCTGCCGCGCTCGTCCTCGTTTCGTCAAACCCTCCTAGGAGGGATTGGCGGAACTCTGTAGGCCAGTAGCCATGCGGGTTGGCAGGCTATCGGCTGAGGCGGCTACGCCAAAGTGCGGCCGCGTTTTACGCCAACCCGCCCTGCTGTGTAGCTAGCGGCGGCTTTGACCGGGACCAAGTTCGTGGTCGTCCGCATCGGGAGTGTCCGTATCGCGGTCTGATGGGACAGACTGCGTAGCGCTACTCGCGGGGGGCTGGCGTGGAATCTTGTGCGGACGGCGTCGTGCCGCGCCAGCTTTAGGTCCCTCTGGTTCCCGTTCCCAGCCTGCTTGGTCGGGATCGTCAGCGCGCTCACCACCTTTGTGCCAATCCTGAGTGAAACCTTGGCGGATTGCGCGCTCGCCGCCCTCGCCGCCCTCGGCGCCCCCCTCGCCGCCACCATTCTTCTTCTCAATTTGATCCAGGTCTTCGGGCACGGTCGCCTCCCCTCACTCGAACGCTAGGCCGGACGTTTGACCGGACGGCCACTCGACATCATAAGTGTTTCCGGATGGGAACGACGAACGCTCCCGCACCCATGCTCAGCGCCAGGCTGCCAAGTTGGGGTGAGTCCTGTGGCGAAGACTAGGCTGATTCAGCTTGCCGTCTTGTTCGTCGCGCTCCTAGACGAAGCGGTGGCGCAGCCTCTACTACGGACGTTCCGCCGTTGAGCGCGAGTTCAGACGTCTGCATGAGTACGGGTTGGCGCCGCTCCGCACGCGCGGACGCGAGCGGGTGGCGCTGCACGCCGACCTTGTGATGCTGGCACGGCTCAGTCAGGCGCTCGCCCGAGCGCGAGCTGTACCCCTCGCGGCTTAGAGCCCCGGCCCCGACCAGCCCGACCAGTCGGTGTTATTCCGCATGGCCGGGATCGGGGTACGCGTGCTCGCGTTCTGCCGCTCCTGCTGCTCGTGTTCGAGAAGAGCCTTTTCGACCGCGATCTCGTCGCGTCGCTTCTCGCTTTTCCCGTAACTGGCACGCAGTCGTTGCCACAGGTTCATCGTTCATTGAGCATAGCGCGTTCCGCCAATCGAAGCGCCAAGCCCTCCTAGCTGAGGGGTGAGCTAGGAGGGTTTTACGAAGCGGCGCCGGATGACTCTGACTGCAACGGCCAGGCAGAGGATGAGCAGGACTGCGCCAATCTCCTGGCCGAGCTTCGACCCGATGACCAAGGCGCCCACCGCGTATGCGAGCACAACGAGGAACCCGACGGCCTCATGGAGCCGGACAAGCCCAAGGTAGGCTCGAAGCGGCGCTGGCAGGTCGTCATCCGCCATGCCGCCAAGTGTAGGTGCGTCTACGCGACCAGTGGAACCGGTCGCGCTCGACTAGGAGGGTTTGGCGTTTCGATTGGCGGAACGGCGAGCATGTACCTGTTGCACGCCGATGCCGGACGTAGACGCCGACAACGAGCTACTCGCGCGGGAACTAGACAGCGTCGGGAGCAAGATCACCGCTCTTGACGCGCGCGTGACCGAAATCGAAGCGGTGGTCAAGCGTCTGGAGGCGACAGCCCTAGCGACCGCTCGCGGCTTAGAGGAAGTCTCCTCGCATTGGGACGCGGTCTACAGGGCGATGCGCCGCGCCGAGTAGGTCAGGCCGCGAGCGGAACGGCTCGTGCTCGCGCGAGCGCCTGGCTGAGCCGTGCCAACATGACGAGGTCGGCGTGGAGCGCGACTGTCGCGTGAATTGTCGCGCAGCAGCTACGCCCGCCACCTAACACCGCTTCCCAAGCGGCATCAGGCCGATTCGCGGCGAGGTCTCCAAAACCGGGGGTTGCAGGTTCGAGTCCTGCCGCCCCTGTACCGCCATCTCGAGCGAGCTCGACGATCAGGATCTGGTGCTACGAGCGCAGGGAAGCACGCACGTAGAGGGACTGGAGATC
>Ga0209577_10000515_pt1 | contig 39237 bp, 44 predicted proteins | sample GraSoiAngelo_109_FD_185874 | JGI IMG/M metagenome (GOLD analysis project Ga0209577, IMG submission 185874) | Grasslands soil microbial communities from the Angelo Coastal Reserve, California, USA - 14_0903_12_20cm (SPAdes) (version 2) | ecosystem: Environmental > Terrestrial > Soil > Grasslands... | reverse complement strand
AAGCTCGCGAAATTCAAGCCGTCAGGTGCTGTAGCTCGAGCTCCGGCAGTCCGGCGTGGTCATCTCGCGCGGATAGATCTTGACGATCTCGCCCACGGGCTCGGCGAAACCCTTGTGCTGCCCGACCCTGACGACGAAGCCCTGGTTCTCGCCCTGGTGGTCGCACTTGCGCATCCTGATCGGCCCCTTGACGCTCGTCACCTCGAGGTCTTCCATCGCCGCCACGATCCTCATCGGCTCGTCCGACCTGGCTTTCTCGATCGCCGCGAACAGAATCATCAGCGCCTGGTACATCTCGCCGTCGCTCCAGTCCGGGATCTCCTTGTACTCGGCCATGAAGGCATCGACGAAGGCCCTGTTCTGCGCAATGTCGTAGGTGAGCGGATAGCGCGAGGATCCCATCAGGCCGATCGCGTCCTTGCCCAGGACCTTGATGTCGGCCTGCGCGACGATCTCGGTGAAGAACTGCACGCGCTGCGAAAGCTTGTATTGCGTCGCCTGCGAATAGAAGGCGCGCGCTTCGTCGCCCTGCAGCGCGACATAGCAGCCCTCGACGCCCGACTGCAGGATCTTGGTGATATAGGGCGAGTAGTCTTTGTTCGCGACCGGCGCGTAGATCTTGTCAACGAGGTCCTTGCCCACGCGCTTGATCTGCGCCTCGAAGGCGGTGTTGCTCGAGCGTCCCCAGGCCGCGTCGGAGGCGATGGCCATGAACTTCTTCTGCGGCGCGTCCCTCAGGTACAGGGCGAGGGCGCGCGCGCCCATCGGCGCCGAGGTGTTGGCGCGGAAAAATCGCGGCACGAACAGCTCGGCGGTGAGCCGCCCGTCGCCGTTGCCGTGCGACAGGAACACGGCGTTCCACGATTCGAGCTTGGGCAGCATCGCCGCGGCCTCCGAGGAGACGATGACCCCGCTCAGGATGCGGCAGTTGTCGCGCTCGACCAGCTCCTGGGTCCTGCGCACGCAGATCGCCGGGTCGCCCTGCGTGTCCTGGAACAGGAACTCCACCGGCCGCCCGAGCACGCCGCCCCTGGCGTCGGTCATCTTCTTGACCAGGCGGCAGGTGCGCATGACCTGGCTGCCGAGCAGAGCGTAGCCGCCGGTGATCACCGTCGGGATGCCGATCTTGATCGCGCTTGCCTGCGCCTTCAGATAGGCCGGCGCTGCGGCGAGCGCCGATGCGGCTGCGGCGCCTTTCAGGAACTTGCGGCGGGCGAGCTTTGTCATGTCCTTCCTCCTCGAAAAGGTCATTTCGCTTTGAGCGTTATGGTGTCGAAGCGCGCCGGCAGCACGATCTCGAGCAGCTCGCAGTCGTCGGAGTAATCGAGAACGGCGTGCTTGATCTTTGGCGGCTGCAGCCAGCAGGCGCCTTGCTTCATGAGCACCTCGCCCTGTCCTTCGAATTCCGACCTGATCCACCCTTTCAGGACGTAGATGAGCTGCAGGTCCACCTCGTGGTAGTGCCGCTGCGAGACCTCTTTCGGGTCGCAGGGCGGGATGAGGCGGATGACATGCGCCTGCACCATGCCGTGCGTCGCCTTCGCCATGCCCAGATCGCGGTATTGCGCGTAGCTGCGCAGGCCCTTCCTGAAGGCCTTCTCCTTCGGGTGACTGACGTTGAATCGCTGTTTCTTTTTCATGCCGCTCCCTGGGGGCGCAGTTCGATGAGATCCGGGCAGCAGTTCGGCGGCGCCTGGGCCGCGTAGACGACCGCCTGCGCCACTTCGTCGGCGGTGAGCGGCGCGAATTTTCTGGCTTTGAGCGCCTCGAGGACGCGCGGATGGTCGCTGCTCGCGCGGATGGCGGTGTCGACCATGCCGGGGGCGATTTCGGTGACCTTGATGCCGTGGCCCTGCAGCTCGAGCCGCAAGCCGCGCGCGATCGCCGAAAGCGCGTGCTTGGTGCCGCAATAGATGCCGCCGAGCTGATACACCTCGCGCGCGGCGCTCGAGCTCATGACGATGATGTGGCCGCGGCGTCGCTTCACCATCGACTTCGCGATGGCCTTCGTGATGCGGAACGCGGAGAGCACGTTGGTGCGAAACATCGCCTCGCAGTCGGCGTCCTCCATCTCGAGCAGCGGTGCGTACTTCAGGATGCCGGCGTTGTTCACGAAGACGTCGGCATCGCGGCCGGCCTCGGCCAGCCGCTCGGCGAAATGCGCGTCATTCAGGTCGCCGGCGATGGTTTCGATGGAGTGCTGCGAATATTGCCTGCGCAGCGCATCGAGCTCGGCGTGGCGGCGAGCGCTGGCGATGACTTTCGCTCCGGCGTGCGCGAGCGCTGCTGCCGTGGCGCGGCCGATGCCCGCGCTGGCTCCGGTGACAAGCACTGCTTTGCCGGCTAGCGGCGCGCTCACTTAGCCTTCCCCCTCGAGGTCCTTTTACTATACACGAGCCATCACATTTTCACCTCGTTGAGCTGAATGACGGGCTGGATGTCGGTGTAGTTCGGGATATCGCCCATGATGCTGTCCGCGTGGGGCGCAAAGGCTTTCTGAAATGCGTCGACCGAGTCGAAAAGGAGGTGACACACCGCCACGAAAGCAGGCTTTGATCCCGGCTGCGCGCCGCCCAAACCCTGGTCGACCTCCACGCGCTTGCACGCGCCGCCGAGTTTTTTCTTCACCATGGGGATGTGCTTGTCGCAGTAATAAGCCATGTCGAACTTCTTTCCCTGGGCGTTCGCATAGAGCACGCTGACCTTGATCATCTTTGTGCCTCCGTAGAGACCTCGCTGCCGCCACGTCTGCATCATCGTAGGCCAAACCCCCCTCGGCGGCTCTAGCGGCGGGTTAGCCAGCCGGTGATTCGTCGTCTTGCTTCAGCTCCTTGTAGAAGACAACCGCGTCGTGCCGGGTTCCGTCCGGATCGCGGGCATACCCTGGGATCGTCCCCGCAGGGTCCAGCCGATATGCCGATGCAAGTGCTCCGCCGCGCCTCTCCGCCGCATGGATGCCGTATAACATGGTCGCGATAACTCGGCCATTCTTGCGGATCAGTGGCCGCTTCAGGTAATTCTTAAGCCGACGAAGCGCTCCAGCTGCGTCGCGTCCTTGGCGAACTCGGCCGAGCGCGCGCGGTGCACGATGCGCCCGCGCTCGATCACCACAGCGTCGGCGGTGTGCGAGAGGGCGATCTCGGTGTGCTGCTCGACCAGGATGGCGGCCGTGCCCTCAACTTCGATCATTTTCCTCAATGAAACGACAAGCTCTTCGACGATGATCGGCGCGAGGCCCTCGAGCGGCTCGTCGAGCAGCAGCAGCTGCGGATTGGTCATCAGGGCGCGCGCGATCGCCAGCATCTGCTGCTCGCCGCCCGAGAGCTGATGGCCCATGTTGGCGCGGCGCTCGGCAAGCCGAGGAAAGAGCGCGTAGACCGCGGCAAGACTCCAGCGCCCGGGCCGCGCCGCGACGCTCAGGTTCTCCTCTACCGTGAGAGAGGGGAAGATCTCGCGTTCCTGCGCGACCCAGCCGAGGCCCAGGCGCGCGCGGCGATGCGGGGCGAGCTGGGTGATGTCCTTGCCCCGCCAGAAAATCCCCCCCCGTTGCAGGTGCGCATGCCCGAGGACGGTGAGAAGCAGCGTCGTCTTGCCGGCGCCATTTCGTCCAAGGACGGCGAGGCTGCCGTGCTCGGGTACCTCGAGGGAGACGCCGTCGAGCACGACTGCGTCGCCGTAGCCGGAGCGCACGTCGCGCAGCGCAAGGAGCGGCTCAGCCATGGCGGCGTTTGCCCAGGTACACCTCGCGCACGCGCGGGTCGGCGCCGATCTCCTGCGGACTGCCCTGCACGAGGATGCGGCCGCCCACCATGACGATGATCCGGCTCGCGAAGCGGAACACGACGTCCATGTCGTGCTCGATGAAGAGCACGGTGAGGTTCTGCGAAAGGCCCGAGATCGCCGCGAAAAGCTCTGCGCTCTCGTCCTTCGGCACGCCAGCGGCGGGCTCGTCGAGCAGCAGCACGCGCGGGCGCGTGGCAAGCGCGAGCGCGATTTCGAGCAGGCGCTGCTGGCCGTAGGCGAGCTCGCGGGTCAGCCGATGGCTCACGCTGCCGAGATTCAGTGAAACCAGGATGGCGTGCGCTTCGTCAATGTCGCCGCGGTAGGCGGGCAGAGGTTTCCACCACGTTTTCGAGTGGCCCTGTCTTTCGAGAACCGCGAGCGTCACCGCCTCGAGCGCGCTCAAGTGCGGAAACAGTGCGTTGATCTGGAAAGTCCGTGCCAGGCCGCGCCTCACGCGCTCATCGGGCTTGAGCGAGGTGATGTCTGCCGCGTCGAGCGCGATCTGCCCGGAGTCCGGGCGCAGCATCCCGGTGATGAGATTGATGAGCGTGGTTTTTCCCGCGCCATTGGGGCCGATGAGTGCGTAGCGCACGCCCTGCGGCAGCTCAAGGTCGATGTCGTGCGCCACCACGAGCGACCCGAAGGCCTTGCTCAGTCTTTTGGTGGAAAGAATTTTGCGAGACCCCCGAGGATGCCGTTGGGCAGTAACATCACCACGGCGACGAGCAGCAGGCCGATCCAGAAATACCAGTACTGCGGGTTGATGCCGGCGAACTGGTCGCGCGCCACCATGTAGACGATGGCGCCGAGCAGCCCGCCGTAGAGGCGCCCTGCGCCGCCGAGGATGAGGATCACCAGCACATCGGCCGAGCGGCCGAAGGAGAGCACCTCCAGCGAAACGGTCTCGGTGGTCTGGGCGAGCAGCGCGCCGGCGGCGCCGGCGATGATCGCGGCGATGGTGTAGACCTTGCGCAGGTGCGCGCGGCTCGGCGCGCCGATTGCCGGCATGCGCAACGCGTTCTCGCGGATGCCGCGCAGGGCAAGGCCGAACGGCGAATGGATGATTCTTCTGGAAACAAAAAAACATGCGCACAGAACGGCAAGCGAGTACGCGTACGCGGTCCTGCCGTAAAGGTCGAACTTGAGCATTTCGAACAGGGGGCGAATGCGCACCCCCTGCAGCCCGTCGGCGCCGCCGGTGAGCCAGCTCGCGCTGTTCGCTGCCTCGTAGAGCAGAAGCCCCAGGCCGAGCGTCAGCATGATCAGCGCGAGGTGGCGAAAGCGCACGATGATATGGCTGGTGAGATACCCGAGGATGCCGGCGAGCGCCCCGGCGACGAGCAGGCTAGAGAGCGGTTCGCCCCACCCGTGCTTGGCCAGCAGGCCGGCGGTATACGCGCCGACGCCGAAATACGCAGCGTGCCCGAGCGAGACGATGCCGGCGTAGCCGAGGATCAGGTCGAGCGACAGCGCGAACAGCGCGGTAATGGCGATCTGGCTAGCGAGCTGCAGATACGCGGGCGCGACGACGAAGGGCAGGAGCGTCGCCAGCCAGAACGCGATCTCCAGCGGCCTGAGACGGATCTGCTTCTCGAAATACCGGCTAGCGTTTGCCAAACAAGCCCGCCGGGCGCCACATCAGGATGCCGACCATCACCAGATAGATCAGGAATGCGCCGAGCCACGGAAAGTAGTATTTGCCCGCCATGTCGCTGATGCCGAGCACCGCGGCGGCGGCGAACGAGCCGCCGATCGAGCCTAGGCCGCCGACCGCGACGACGATCAGCACGTAAACGAGGTAAGTGAGGGCGAAGGCATGGTCGAGGCCGATGATCTCGATGGCGAGCGCGCCGCCCAGTCCCGCCAGGCCGCCGCCGAGGGCGAAGGTGACGGCGAACGCCCGGTCGACGTCGATGCCGAGGCCGCGCGCCATGCGCTGGTTGTCGACTGCAGCGCGCACCTGTGCGCCAAAGCGGGTGTATTCCAATGAATAGACAAGCACAGCAGTGATGACGAGGGCGGTGACGATGAGAAAGAGGCGATACACGGCAAAGCTCATTCCCATGAGCCGCACCGAGCCGCGCAAGTAGGAAGGCGTATTGATCGGCTGCTGCACCGTGCCGTAGAAATACGCCGCGACCGCGACCGAGATGAATACGATGCCGATCGTGAGAAGGCACTGGTCGAGCTCGCTCGCCTGGTACAGCCGCCGGTAGAGCGTGCGCTCCAGCACCGCGCTCGCCGCTGCCGCGGCGAGGAACGCGACCGGCAGCGTGGCGAGGAACGGCCAGCCGAAGCTGTTGGCGAGCGTCACCGCGACGTAGCCGCCGATCATGGCGAAGCTGCAGTGCGCCAGGTTGACGAAGTTCATCATCCCCAGCGTCACCGACAGGCCGACCGAAAGCAGGAACAACAGCATCCCGTAGGCGAACCCATCGAAGAGCACGCCTGCGAGCGAGGCGAACATCTTCTATTTCTTTCTGCGTTCCCCGTCGGGATCTTTTACGTTCTCGATCCTGTCGAACGGCACGTTGACATATTCGTCGCCGACCTTCTGCACGCGGCGGATGTAGATCGTCTGCACGACGTCGCGCGTCTCGGGATCGATCGACATCGGCCCGCGCGGGCTGTCCCACTTCATCCCCTTGGCGGCGGCGATCAGCGCCTCGCCGTCGGTGTTGCCGCCGGTCTTTTTCAGCGCCTCGTAGATCACGTGCATGCCGTCGTAGCCGCCGGCCGAGAAGAAATCGGGGTTGCGGCCGTGCATGGCGTTGAACTCCTTCACGAACTCGCGGTTGCGCGGGTTGTCGAGCTTGTAGTCGTAGTGCCAGGCGGTGATGATGTCGAGCCCCGCCTCGCCCATGCTCTTCAGCGCCGCCTCGGCGGTGGTTTCGCCCGAGCCGAGGATCCGGGTCTTCCTCTTGTCGATGCCGCGCTCGGCAAACGCCTTGCCGAGCGCCGCGGGCTGCGCGCCGCCGGGAATGAACACGTAGATCGACTCCGGAGCGAGGTCCTTGGCGCGCTGCACGAAGGCCGAGAAGTCCGGGTTGGCGACCGGGAAGCGCACCGAGCCGACGATGCCGCCGCCGGCCTCCTTGAAGGCGCGCTGGAACGCCGCCTCGGCATCGTGCCCCGGGCCGTAGTCGGTGACCATGGTGTAGGAGTGCTTGATGCCGTTCCTCACCGCCCAGGTGCCGAAGGTTTCCATGACCTGAGGCAGCGTGACGGAGGTGCGCACCATGTAGGGCGACTTGGTGATGATGATCGAGGTCGCCGCGTTCATCACCACCATGAACTTCTTCGCTTGCGCCGATACGTCCGCGGCAGCAAGCGCGTTCGGCGTCAGCAGGAATCCGGCGAGGATGTCGACCTTATCGCGCACCACCAGCTCCTGCGCGTGGCGCTTGGCGACGTCGGGCAGGGGACCGCCGACATCGCGGCGGATGATCTCGATTCTCTTGCCGGCCACCGTGTCGCCGTGCAGCTTCATGTAGGTGCGCGCGCCGTTCTCCATCTGGATGCCGGCGTCGGCGAACTGGCCCGACAGAACGTTGATCATGCCGATCTTGATGGTTTGCTGTGCGTGCCCCGGAAGCGCGACGCAAGCAAGGGTGGTAACTATTAGAAGTCTGAGCATGTCCTCCTCCCTCAGGCGCGGATTCTAACCCCAGACCTCTCTGGCGACCTCGACCACCAGCTCCAGCTTGCGGCGCTCGTCATCCTCGCTGAGGCGGTTTCCCACCTCGGTGCTCGCGAAACCGCATTGCGGCGAGATGCAGAGATTCTCGAGCGGGACATACTTCGACGCAGCTGTGATTTTTCTTTTCAGCTGGTCCTTGTTTTCCAGCCTCGGAGTCTTTGTCGAAATCAGCCCCAACACCACCCGCTTGCCCTTCGGCACGTAGCGCAGCGGTTCGAAGCCGCCGGCGCGCTCGGTGTCGTACTCGAGAAAGAAGCCGTCCACCTGCGCCTCGCCGAACACCGCCTCGGCGACCGCGTCGTAGCCGCCCGAGGCCATCCACATGCTGGCGTGGTTGCCGCGGCAGGTGTGCAGCGTCACGGCGAGCTTGGACGGCCGCTCGGCGAGCAGCGCGTTGATCACCTGCGCGTACTTGGAGGGCAGCCGCGCCGGGTCCTCGCCGTCGCGCCGCACTTGTGCGCGGATGCCCTCGTCGCACAGGCAGGCGAACGAGACGTCGTCGATCTGCAGGTAAGTGCAGCCGGCGGCCACCAGGTCGCGGATCTCTTCGCGGTAGGCGCGCGCGATGTCGCTCCAGAATTCCTCCATGTCCGGGTAGGCCTTTGCATCGACGACCCTGCGGCCGCCGCGCATGTGCAGGTACGTCGGCGCGGGGATGCAGAGCTTCGCGGTTTCCCTCGTCTCGCCTTGCAAGAACTTGAAAGGCTCGAGCATGATGGGTCGCGTCCTTCTGACTTTCTTGTTTACGATCATCATCGAGCGCGTCTCCGCCTCGGCGCCGCCTTCGCCGTGGAACTTGAGCGCGTACTGGCCCTGGGTGGCAACGATGCCGTCGAAGCCGGTGAGGAAGTCGACGTGCCAGAAGGCGCGGCGAAACTCGCCGTCGGTCACCGAGCGCAGGCCGGCAGCCTCCTGCATCGCGACGGCTCTGCGTATTTCCCGGTCCTCGATTTCCTTGAGCCGGGGTGACTTGTCCGCGCGCGCCTTGCGCAGCTCTGCCGGCCGGAGAAGGCTGCCGACATGGTCGGCGCGAAAGGGGGGGCGCATGGCGAAAGCCTACAGTGGAAACAAAAGCAATAGTAAAGTGTCCGCCCAAGGAGGCAAGCCCCCTTGGCGCGCAATGACGCCGCTAGTCGAGGGCGAGGGATTTGTTGCCGGCTCCTTCCAGGTCGCCGACGTTGCGCGGAAAAATCTCCGGGCTGTGCTCCTCGAGCAGGTCCGCGCTCAGCCCCACGTAGTGACCAACGCGTCGCCGCGCTACCCTCCGGTTGAGCGCAATCCCCCGCTTGCCGGGTTCGACCAAGTCGATCACTCCCAGGGTGAGCACGCTGTTCGCCATTCGAGACTCCCCTTATCGTCCCTGCAGGGCGCGGCTATTATGCTCCCGCCATGACTGCCAACCCGCTCGATCTGCGCTCCTGGCTGGATGAGATCCGCGAGCTCGGCGAACTGAAGGAGGTGCGCGGTGCCGACTGGAACCTCGAGCTCGGCGCGATCAGCGAGCTCAACGTCAAGAAGGACTCTCCACCCGCACTGCTGTTCGACGAGATCGCCGGCTACCCGAAGGGATTCCGGGTGCTCACCTGCAGCACCAGCAGCCCGGCCCGGCTGTCGTCGATTCTGCGCCTCGGCCTGCAGCGCACCCACCGCGGGCTGGTCGAGGCGCTGCGCGGCAAGCCCGCGCAATGGCAGGCGGACGCGCCGAAATACGATCCCGTCGCCGTGAAGAGCGGCGCTGTGCTCGAGAACATTCAGAAGGAAGTAAATGTGCTGGCGTTCCCTTCGCCGCGGTGGCACGAGCTCGACGGCGGACGCTACATCGGCACCGGCTGCTCGGTGGTGACGCGCGACTTCGATTCCGACTGGACCAACGTCGGCACCTATCGCGTGATGGTGGTCGACAAGAACCATGTGGCGCTCGACATGGTTCCCGGCAAGCACGGCCGCATCCATTACGAGAAGCACAAGCAGGCCGGGAAGCGCTTTCCGGTCGCCATCGTGGCCGGCGGCGATCCGCTCGGCTACCTGATCTCGGGCATCGAGGTGCCGTTCGGGATGTGCGAATGGAATTACATCGGCGCGATTCTGAAGAATCCGGTCTGCGTTCTGAAAGGGGAAGTCACCGGGCTGCCATTCCCGTCGGCGTCCGAGATCGTGCTGGAAGGCTTCGTCGAGCCGAATGACGAGCGCGCCGAAGGGCCGTTCGGCGAATTCCACGGCTACTACCCCGGAAAGGCGGGGACTGCCCCGGTGGTCACGATTCAAAGAGCGTATTTTCGTGACAATCCTATTTTGATGGGAAGTCCTCCTGCGAAGCCGCCCAACGACTACTCCTACTCCAAGGCGGTGATGCGCTCGGCGCTGCTGCACGACGCGCTGGTCGCGGCCGGCGTGCCGGACGTGCGCGCGGTCTGGGCGCACGAGATCGGCGGCGCGCGCATGTTCAACGTCGTCTCGATCAAGCAGCGCTACGCCGGCCACGCGCGCCAGGCGGGGCACATCCTCAATCAGTGCGGCGTCGGCGCTTACATGTCGCGCTACTCCGTGGTGGTCGACGACGACATCGACCCGTCGAACCTGCAGGAAGTGATGTGGGCGGTGGCGACGCGCACCGATCCGGCGCTCGACATCGACATCATCCAGCGCGGCATGGGTTCGAAGAACGACCCGATGTACGTCGCCTATCCTTACGCCGCGCCGCTCAGTTCGAAGGCCATCATCGATGCCTGCCGGCCCTGGGACCACCTCGACGAGTTTCCCGCGGTGGCGGAGGCGAGCAAGGAGCTGCAGGACACGATCCGCCAGAAGTGGAAAGGCATCCTGTAGCGCGCTACCACAGCGGCTTGCTCAGTTTCTCGGTGAACGAGGAGAACATGACGTTGAAGCTGACGCTGATTCGCTCTTCGTCGTTGACGTTGGCGTCGACGGAGTGCTCCAGATAGGACGGGAACATGAGCAGGGTGCCGTTCGTCACCCTGACCACGACCTGGTCGGTATTCTCCGCCGTGAGCTCGACGACCGGCGGCCGGATCACGCCGGCCTGGGTCCTCGGGTCGTGAAAGTTGATCGCGTCCGAGCCCGGGCGGGTTCGAACGTAATAGACGCTGCTCAGGAAGTTGTTGGGATGGCTGTGAGCCTTGTGCGCGGCACCCCGGGCGAGAACCGTGGCCCAGCAGCCCGTAATCTCGACTGCCTGGTCGCCGATGCGCAGGAACCGCAGGACACTGCGGGTTGCATTGCCGACGCACGCGGCCAGATCGAGGAACTCCTCGCGTGCGTGCAGCGTTTGTTCCGACTGCCAGCCCTGGCCGGCCTCCAGCCTGGGCACGCCGCGCCTTATTCCTTCTAGCGCCGCCAGGATCTTTGCGTCGATCGTGCTGCGCAGCTCCGCCTCGAGCAGGATCTTCCACACCAGCGTGGGGAACATCGGAATCACATCCGACGCCTCGATCCAGCGCTCGGTTTGCCTCACCATCGCAGTAATGATGGTAGCAGTACCATAGCCGCATGGCCGGAAGCCATGACTACTGGCTGGTGCTGCTGTCGGTCATCGTCGCGGTCATTGCTTCCTACGTCGCCCTGGATCTCGCCTCGCGCGTCGCGGCACCGCATCGCAGCAGAAGCGGCCGCTGGCTGTGGCTCGCAGCCGGCGCGTGGGCGATGGGCACCGGCATCTGGTCGATGCATTTCATCGGCATGCTCGCTTTCCGCCTGCCGGTCGCACAGTACTACGACGTGCCGCTGACCCTGCTGTCCGGGTTGCCGGCAGTGCTCGCGTCCGCGCTGGCTCTTTTCGTGGCCAGCCGGCCCACCTTGGGCGTGCCGCGGCTGCTCGCGGCAGGCTTGCTGATGGGCATGGGAATCCTCACAATGCACTACACCGGAATGGAGGCGATGCGCATGCAGCCGCCGATCCGCTACGAGCCCTCTCTGGCGGTGCTGTCCGTCGTGATCGCGGTGAGCGCCTCGATCGTGGCTCTGTGGAGCGCATTTAGGCTGCGCATGGAGACGATCTGGACGGCATTCTGGAACAAAGCCGGCAGCGCGGTGGTCATGGGCAGCGGCATCTGCGGCATGCACTACAGCGCAATGGTTGCGGCACGCTTCGCTTCCGGGAGCACCTGTACCGCGAGTCCGCAAAACATCGACCCCCCCGCACTCGCTGGCGCGCTCGGCGGGCTTGCGCTGCTGCTCCTCCTGGCGACTCTGCTGATCTCCGCTTATGACGCCTATCGCGCGGCAAGGGCCACCGTGCAACTCGGCGATCAGTCGCGGCAGCGGGTGAGCCAAGGCGTGGAGGCAGTGTGCCATGTGATGACCCAGCTGCGTCCTTCCGGCCTCGACCAGCTCGGCCTGCCCGCGGCACTGCGCTGGCATGCCAGAGCGTTCGAGTCGCGCACCGGAGTCAGGGTGAAGGTCACCGCGGACGAGACGCTGCCGCGTCCCTCGCCCGGAGTGCAAGACGCGCTGCTAAGGAACTACATCGAGGCGCTGGACAACGTCGCGAAGCACGCGGCCGCGCGCAGGGTCGAAGTATGCCTCGAGGCGCGTGGCGATGCCGTCGTGACGAGCATCGCCGACCAGGGGCGGGGGATCGACGCGACGCAGCGCCTGCGGCGCGACGATAGCTCGGGCTGGGGCCTGATGATCATGGAGGAACGCGCGCGCTCCCTCGGCGCGGAGCTCCGCATCCACTCCGCGCCAGGCGAGGGAACCCGCGTGGAATTCGTGATCTCCAAGGACAAATGGTCGTAGAGCGCATGGCGCCTGCTAGGGCCGCGGCGCCGGCTGATCGAGAAACGCCTGCACCGCACGGAACAGCTGCATGCGGTTCTTTTCCATGAGCGCGGTATGCGTCGCTTCGCCGATCTGCACGAGCTGCTTGTAGGGCGCGTTGACGAGCTTCGCAAACAGGGCCTGCGCCATATAGGGCGGCGTGTCCTGGTCCCATTCGCCGACGACCAGCAGGGTCGGCACGCGGATCGTCTCCGGCTCGTAGTACGCCTTGCCGGCGCTCCAGTATTCGCGCGTGTCTTGCTGGGTGCCGTTCGGCGCGCGCAGCTTTTTCGGGTTCTGTTTCACGCCCCAGGGGTCCGAGCTGAAAGTCGCCGCCGCCCAGGCTTCGAACCAGCCTGGAGGAATCAGCTCGGCTTTCTTCGTCTCCGGCACCGCGGTGAGCCAGCGCGCTTTCGCCGCGTCCTCCTGCACGACTCGATAGGCGCCGAGGGGTCCGCTGGTCGCGATGAGCGACGGCGTGGTGCGTATCCATTGCGGCGCATACAGGAGCAGCTTGTTGACCCGGTCGGCATTGCGGGTGGCGTAGGTAGCCATGATGGTCGTTCCCCACGACCAGCCGAGCAGATTGATCTTCTCCACGCCGCGGCGCCTGCGGATGAAGTCGGCAGCGGCTCCGACGTCCTTCACGGCGGTGGAGGTGGTGGTGAGCGGCGCATTGCGCTCGGCCGGCTGGTCCATCTCCGGCGCACGCGTGGAGCGCCCATAGCCGCGCAGGTCGACCAGGTAGACGTCATAGCCCTGGCGCGCGATGTATTCCATCCACGAGACGCCGTTCAGCGGCAGGTCGAAGGCGGTTTCCGCCGGATACGTCGCGCCGTGCACGAACAGCACGATGCGCTCGCCGGGGAACTGCGCCTGCGCGGCGGGGCGCTTGTTGCGCACGTAGAGCTCGATGCCGGGGTCGGCCGAGGCAACCATGAACTCCTCGGTGACCAGGGCTTGTTCGTGCAGCACGGTGGCGCAGCCGCCCAGCCAGAACGGCAGGGCGAGGAGAAGCGACGGCGCGAGTCTTGACATGAATATTGCTCCCTGGCTAGCGATCTTCGGCGTCGCGCATGTCCTGGTCGAGCAGCGCATCGCGGCCTTTGGAGGTAATGGTGAAGGCGCCTGGACCACTCGGCCTTGCGAGGCCGAAGGCGCCAAGCCTGGCCGCGGTATTCACTGGAACGGGCGGCGGGTCGCGCTTCGCGTCTGCGGCGTCCCTGAGCCTGCGCAGCCAGTCGAAATCCTCCGCCGTCGGGTTCGAATCCATGACTAGTCACAAGGTTACAGGCTGGTGGGCCCTGGACACGGCCTCCGAGCGCCGGCAATGTCCGCGCCGGCAGCGACACTGCCTACAGACAGAACCCGGGCACCTATAATAATCTCTCGCATGCACCTCCAAACCGTCAAAGCGGCTTACCGCCGCTACGCGCGCGTCTACGACGCGCTGTTCGGCCCCGTCCTTCAGCCGGGCCGCAAGGCCGTCGTCAAAGCGCTCGGCTGCCGCCCGGGCGAGCGCGTGCTCGAGGTCGGCGTCGGCACCGGGCTGTCGCTGCCGCTTTATCCGCCGCATACCCGCGTCACCGGCATCGACGTGTCGACCGAGATGCTCGACAAGGCGCGCGCCCGGGTGGAAAACCGCAAGCTGACGAACGTCGAGGGCCTGCTCGAGATGAACGCCGAGGAGATGACGTTCCCCGACGCGAGCTTCGACAAGGTGGTGGCGATGTACGTGGTCTCGGTCGTAGAGCGCCCCGCGCGCCTGCTCGAGGAGCTGCACCGCGTCTGCAGGCCACAGGGCGAGATCTTCATCGTCAATCACCTGCGTTCGGACAACCCGGTTCTCGGCGCCGTGGAAAAGAGCCTTGCGCGGTTCTCGGACAAGCTCGGCTTCCGTCCCGACTTCGAGCTGCGCGACCTGGTGGATGGCTCGCAGCAGGTGTCGGAGGTGGCGCGAATCAATCTCCTGTGGAAAGTGCTGCGCCTGCGCAACGGCATCGCGCACCCGCGGCTCGCCGACAAATAGCCGGGCGACGCCGCGCCGTGCAAGGCGGCGTCACTTCGTGCGCACCGCGCCCATGAGGTGGTCGGGCAGCCAGGTGGCGATCCCGGGGAACACGCAAAGGATCACGATCGCGAGGAACATGCACAGCACGTAGGGAATCGTCCCCCACATCACTTTCACGAGCGGCACGTCGGGGGCGATGGTCTTGACGATGTAGATGTTGAGGCCGACGGGCGGATGGATCAGGCCGATTTCCATGTTGATGGTCATGATGACGCCGAACCACACTGGGTCGAAGCCCGCCACCCTGATGATCGGCAGCAGGATCGGGCTGGTCATCAGGATGATCGCCGCCGGCGGGATGAAGAAGCCGCACACCAGCAGGAACAGGTTGATCAGCGCCATCAGCACCCAGCGGTTGACGTGCATGTCGGCGATCGCCTGTGCGAGCGTCTGCGTGAGGTAGAGAGAAGTCAGCATGTAGCCGAACAGCACCGCCGCACCGATGATCGTCAGGATCATCACCGACTCGCGCGTCGTGTCGCGCAGGATCTGCCACCAGTCGCGCGGCTGCCACATGCGGTAGATGAGCACCGCTAGAACGACGCACAGCGCCGCGCCGACGCCTGCGGCTTCCGAAGGCGTCGCCACGCCGCCGTACAGCACGTACATGACGCCGACGATGATGGCGAGGAACGGGGCTATCTTCGGCACCGACTGGAATTTCTGCTTCCAGGAATAGCGGAACTCCGGCGCATGGGCGCGGAAGCCCCGCTGCCAGATGGCGAACAGCGTCCAGAGCATGAAAAGGCCGGTCAGCATCACTCCCGGCACTACCCCGGCGAGGAACAGGCGCCCGATCGAGGTCTCGGTGGCGATGCCGTAGAGGATGAAGGTGATCGAGGGCGGGATCAGGATGCCGAGCGTGCCGCCGGCGCAGATCGAGCCAGTGGCGATCTCGTCCGGATAGCCGCGCCTGCGCATCTCCGGGATGCCCATCTTGCCGATGGCGGCGCAGCACGCCGGCGAGGAGCCCGTCAGCGCCGCGAAGATGGCGCAGGCGCCGAGGTTGGAGATCACCAGCCCGCCCGGCAGCCGGTACAGCCAGCGATCGAGCGCCTCGTACAGATCGCGTCCTGCGGGCGAGGAGCCGATCGCAGCGCCCATCATGACGAACATCGGGATCGAGACCAGCGTGAAATCGTTCAGGCCGGCATAGAAGGTTTCCGCCACCACCTGCAGCGAGCCGAATCCCTGGAAGATCAGCAGGAACACGATCGACAGCGCGCCGAGCCCGAACGCCACCGGCGCGCCGCAAAGCAGCACGATCAGCGTAGCAATAAGGACGATGGCGCCTTGACTGGTGGGACTCATGGCTCAATTCCGAACGGCGGCTCGCGCCCGCTGACGAGGCAATACAGATCGGCGATGTACTGCAGGCAGAGGATCGCGAGGCCGACCGGCATCGAGCTGTACGGGATCCACAGCCGGGCGCGCCACATCGTGTCGGAGACCCAGCGGTTGTCCCAGGCCTGCAGCCAGAAGCGCGCGGTCAGGACAGCCAGGATGAGGCAGAAGGCGAGCGACATGCCGATCGAGGCGAAGGCGAGCCACCACCGGCCGCGCGGCCCGAGATGCTGCGGGAGGAGGTCCACGCTCACGTGCCCGCGGGTGAGCAGCACGTAGGGGCTGCCGACGAACGTGGCGGCGACCAGGCTCCAGGTGACGAAGTCGGTCTGCCAGATGGTATTTTGGTTCAGCACGTAGCGCACGAACACCATCTCGCAGACCACGAGCACGCCGAGCCCGATCAGCGCTGCCGCGACGATGCCGCAGAGCTGTGAGACGCGGCGCATGCCGCGAACGAAGAAGTCCAAGCTATTTGACGCTCAGCGCTTCTTCGATCAGCTTCTTGCCGTTGGGGACGTCCTTGTCGAACTCGGCGTACGAGCTCTTCTGCGCCACCTTGACCCACGCGTCGTACTCCGCCGGCGTGAGGGTGATGACCTCGACGTTGTGGTCCTTGAACACCTTCACCATCTCCTCGTCGAGGCCTTTGGCGTTCTCGGCGAAGAACTGCTGCGACTTCTTGCCGGCCTGCAGCAGCACGTCGCGCTGCTTCTTGTCCAGGCGGCTGAAGCTTTTCTTGGACATCAGCACCGGCTCGTACATGAACCAGAGCGCGTTATCGCCCGGCGCGGTCAGGCACTTCACCTGCTCGTAGATGCGGAACGAGATGAAGCTGCTGGAGCTGGTATCGGTGGCGTCGGCGACGCCGGTCTGCAGCGCGTTGTAGACCTCGTTCGACGGGATCGAGACGATCGAGGCGCCGGCCGATTGCCACATCGACGCGAAAGTGGGCCCGGCGGAGCGCACCTTCAGGCCCTGGATGTCATCGGGCCTGCGGATGCAGCCTTTCTTCGACGCGATCGCGCCGGCGAGCCAGGCGTCGGCGAGCACGACGACGCCCGCCTTGTCGATCTGCGCCTTGATGTCTTTCATGAACGTCGAATTGTTAAGCCGCTGCGCTCGCTCGTGGCTGCGCACTAGGCCAGGCATCAGCGTGGCGCCGAAGGCGCGCACCTTGCCGCTCGCGTAGTCGAGCGGGAACGACGAGAGGTCGAGCTGTCCGTTGACCAGGGCGTTCCACTGCTCGTTGGGCTTGAACAGCGACGCCCCGGGGTAGACCTGGATTTCGAGATCGACGTTGGCCGCCTTGGCGTCGCGGGCGATGATCTGCACCATCTCGTCGCGCACGTCCCCCCGTCCGCCCGGGAACTGGTGCGAGGCGCGCAGCGTGGTGGGAGCGGCGAGAGCGCTCGCGCTCAATGATGCGAATACGGCGGCCGCGACGGCGGTGGATCTAAGCGGTATCATGGGAATCCTCCTCGGCAAGCTCGCTTATAGCGCATGAGAAATGCGCATTGCAAGAGCGCAGGGCGGGGAACTCGCCATGGCCTGCCTGATTCCAAGGGGGAGAAGCCGATGCAGGTCAACCCGCAAATCACCTTCCATGGCATAGAGCGCTCGTCCTGGGTCGAGGACTACGTGGCGGAGCGGCTTCTCAAGCTCGACCGCTATGCCGAAGGCATTACCTCGTGCCACGTCACCCTGGCGCGCGAGCAAAGCAAGCATCACAAGGGCAACTGCTACAGCGTGATGGTCGAGGTGCGCATCCCGCCCCACCATGACCTGGCGGTAAAAAAGCACAAGGAGATCCGCCACATTCAGAACGAGCTGCCGGCGCTGATCAACCTCGCCTTCGGCGCGATCGAGCGCCAGTTGAAGCGCACCGCGGCGCTGCGCCGCGGCGAGCCGGAGCTGCGCCGCCTCGACGGCCAGCCGCACGGCATGATCGACAAGGTCTTTGCCGAAGGCTACGGCTTCATCCGCGGCCTGAATGACAACCGCGAGTACTACTTCCACCGCAACAGCGTCCTGCACGGCGACTTCGATCGCCTTACGGTCGGCACCGAGGTGCGCTTCAGCCCGGAGGAGGGCGAGCAGGGCGCGCAGGCAAGCAGCGTGCAGGTCGTGAGCAGACGCGGCGCCGGAGCCTAGGTCGAGAGCGGTCGGAGGGTTCCGAGCAGGGTGGGGATCAGCTCGCTCACCGTGGGATGGATGTGCACGGCGCGCTGGATCGTGGTGCAGGGCTTTCTCGCGTACATCACGTCGAGCAGAGAATGGACGACCTCGTCGGCGTTGAGGCCGAGCAGGGAAGCGCCCAGCAGTTCCTTGGAGTCGGCGTCGACCAGCACTTTCATGAAGCCCTGCGTTTCGCCCGCCTCGCGCGCCCGGCCCACGCGCGTCATCGGCATCTTGCCCGCGAGCACTCGCTTGCCGCTGCTGCGGGCCTCGCCCTCGTTCATCCCGGCGCGGCCCAGCGCCGGATCGATGAACAGGGCATACGTCGGGATGCGCTCCGAGATGCGGCGCCGCTCGCCGTCGAACAGGTTCGCGGCGACGATCTCGTAGTCGTTGTACGAGGTGTGCGTGAATGCGCCGCGGCCGTTCGCTTCGCCGAGCGCCCAGACGCCGGGCGCGCTGCTCCGGCATTCATCGTCCACCTTGATGTAGCCGCGCTCGTCAGTATCGATGCCGGCCCGGTCGAGTCCCAGGTCCTGCGTGTTCGGCTGCCGCCCGACGGCGAGCAGCAGGTGGCTGCCTTGGGCGAGCGGAGGACCCTTCTTGCAGGACAGCCCGACGACGATGCGCTCACCCTCCCTCTTCAGTTCCATGCACTCGGCGTCGGTGCGCAGCTCGATGCCTTCGCGCTCCATGATGGCGCGGATCTCCGCGGCCACGTCGTCATCCTCGCGCGGCAGCAGCTTCGGCGCTTTCTCGACGACCGTGACCTGCGATCCGAAGCGCCGGTACATCTGCGCGAACTCCAGGCCGATGTAGCTGCCGCCGACGATCACCAGGTGCTCGGGGAGAAAATCGACCTCCATCATCGTGCTGTTGGTGAGGAAAGGCACGTCCTTCACGCCCGGCATCGGCGGCACCAGCGCGCGCGCGCCGACGTCGAGGAAGATCTTGTCGGCCTGCAGCAGGCGGTGATTCACCGAGACTGTGCGCGGCGCCGTGAACGCGGCATGTCCGCGCACGAGGGACACGTTCCTCATTCCTGCGATCCAGCTGGCGAGGTGCTCCGTGGATTGCTTGACCACCGTGTCCTTGCGCTTCTTCACCGCCGGCATGTCGACGCGCACGCTGCCGGCCGAGAAGCCGTACTCGCCGCCGCGCCGCGCGACATGCGCTGCGCGCGCGCTCGCGATCAGCGTCTTGGTCGGGATGCAGCCGTTGTTCACGCAGGTACCGCCGAGGAGCTTGCGCTCGATGAGGGCGGTCTTCAGTCCCTCCTTGTCGAGCCGGGCGCAGAGCGCGGGCGCGGCCTGCCCGGCGCCGATGACGAGCGCATCGAGACGCTCGGGGGTCATTGCGCCGTCCAACCGCCGTCGATCGGCAGCAGCGCGCCGGTGATCGACGCCGCGGCGTCGCTCGCGAGGAACGCGGCGAACTCGGCCACTTCCTCGACCGCGACGAATCTCTTGGTCGGCTGCGCGGCGAGCAGCACGTCGCGCTTGACCTGCTCCTCGGTCATGCCGCGCGCCTTCGCCGTGTCGGGGATCTGCTTCTCGACCAGCGGCGTCCAGACATACCCGGGACAGATCGCGTTCACGGTGATGCCGTGCTCGGCCGCCTCGAGCGCCACCGTCTTGGTGAGCCCGGCGAGGCCGTGCTTGGCGCAGACGTAGGCCGCCTTGAAAGGCGAGGCGACGAGCGCGTGCGCCGAGGCGATGTTAACGATGCGGCCCCAGCCTTTCTTCTTCATCGCGGGAAGCGCCAGCCGGGTAGTGTGAAAGGCTGCGCTCAGGTTGATCGCGATGATGGCGTTCCACTTGTCGACTGGAAACTCCTCCACCGGCGCGACGTGCTGGATGCCGGCATTGTTGACGAGGATGTCGACCGCGCCGAATCGGCCGAGCGCCGACTTGATCATCGTCTCGATCGCGTCGGGCTTCGACATATCAGCGCCGTCGTATTGCACCTTGATGCGATGCTTTTCCGCCAGGCTGGCGCGCAGGCGCTCAATTTCGGAGCGCTCGCCGAATCCATTGAGGATGATGTTCGCGCCCTGTCTGGCGAATGCCTCGGCGATGCCGAGACCGATGCCGCTGGTCGAGCCAGTGACCAGCGCAGTCTTGTCTTTCATCATGGGGACCTCGCGGTGGAAAACGCCCTTATGGTCGCACAGAGCCGCTCCGCGTTACAGTTCGGTAGAATCGCCAGCTTTTTCCCGACTCCCGCCAGGTGATTCGCTTTTCGCAAGTCAGTCTCATCCGGGGCACCAAGCCCCTGCTCGAAGGCGCCGATGTCACGCTCAATCCGGGCGAGCACATCGGCCTCATCGGCGCGAACGGCTCGGGCAAGTCGAGCCTGTTCGCCCTGCTGCGCGGCGAGCTGCACACCGACAAGGGCGAGCTCGACTATCCCGCGCAGTGGCGCGTCGCGCACGTCGCGCAGGAGGCGCTCGCGCTCGATCGCCCCGCGGTGGAATACGCCATCGACGGCGATCGCGCCTTGCGTTCGCTCGAAGCCAAGCTCGCGGCCGCGGAAGCCGAGGACCACGGCGCGCTGATGGGCGAGCTGCATGCGGCGCTCGCCGACGCCGGCCTCTACAGCGCGCGCTCGCGGGCCGAACGCCTTCTCGCCGGCCTTGGCTTCGACGCCGGCGAGCTTGAGCTGCCGGTGTCGAGCTTTTCGGGCGGCTGGCGCATGCGGCTTAACCTCGCGCAGGCGCTGATGTGCCCATCGGACCTGCTGTTGCTCGATGAGCCGACCAACCATCTCGACCTCGACGCCATCATCTGGCTCGAAGACTGGCTGAAACGCTACTCCGGTACCCTGGTCGTCGTATCGCACGATCGCGATTTTCTCGACGGTGTGGTCAATGCCATCGTGCATATCGACCAGCGCAAGCTCAGGCGCTACGCGGGCAACTATTCAAGCTTCGAAGTGCAGCGCGCGCAGTCGCTGGTCCTCGCCGCCGGCCAGCAGGAAAAGCAGGCGCGCGAGCGCGCACACCTGCAGTCTTTCATCGACCGCTTCAAGGCCAAGGCCACCAAGGCCCGCCAGGCGCAGAGCCGCATGAAGATGCTGGCGAAAATGGAGCGGCTCGCGCCGCTGCACGTCGCGGCGCCGTTTTCGTTCGAGTTTCGCGAGCCGCTGCGCGCGCCGAATCCGCTGCTCGTGCTCGAGGACGTGGAGGCCGGCTATCCGGGAAAGCGGGTGTTGAAGAACGTCAAGCTTTCGCTGCAGGCGGAGCAGCGCATCGGGCTGCTCGGCGTCAATGGCGCGGGCAAGTCGACCCTGATCAAGACCATCGCCGGGGCGCTCGCGCCGTTGCAGGGCTCGGCCATCTACGGCAAGGGGCTCGCCATCGGCTACTTCGCGCAGCACCAGGTCGAGATGCTGCGCGACGACGAGTCGCCGCTCGCGCAGCTCTCGCGCCTTGCCCCGGATACGCGCGAGCAGGAGCTGCGCAACTATCTCGGCAGCTTTAATTTCCCGGGCGACATGGCGACCGATCCGGTCGAGAATTTCTCCGGCGGCGAAAAAGCGCGCCTCGCCCTGGCATTGATCGTATGGCAGCGACCGAACCTGCTGCTGCTCGATGAGCCGACCAACCATCTCGACCTCGAGACGCGCGAAGCGCTTGCGGTGGCGCTCGCGCAGTTCGAGGGCACGCTGGTGCTGGTGTCGCACGACCGGCACCTGCTGCGCGCAACGACCGAGCAGTTCCTGATCGTCTCGAACGGCGCGGTGCAAGCCTTCGATGGCGATCTGGACGATTACCGCGAGTGGTTGCTGAACAGGAACGTCGACGTGCCGATTGAGCCTCCAAGGCCGCCAGCGAAGCGCATCGCCAGACCCGCCTCAAAAAGCACGCTGCAATCGCGCATCAAGCGGCTGGAAGAGACGATCGACAAGCTGAATGCACGAAAGTCCGCGATCGAAGCTCAGCTGGGCGACCCGGCAGTCTATGCAGACCAGGAGAAGCTCAAAGCACTGCTCCTCGACCAGGGGTATATCGGCAAAGAGCTCGACCAGCTCGAAAGCGAGTGGCTCGAGAAGCAGGCCCAACTGGAGCAAAACACCTGAATGGCGGGGTATGCCAGCGTCGCGGTGCTCCTGCTCGCGGGCTGGGCGGCGCTCAACCCGGCGCCCATGTCGTGGGTCTATATCGCAGTGGTGTTCGCCTTTGAGGTATGGCTGGCGCAGCGCATGATCCGCTTGCCTCGCAATCCGGTGTCGCCGGGCGAGCCGCCGTACCATTTCAGCGCAGACGAGGCGCGGCTCGTCGGCCGCTATCGCTTCTATTTCACCTATCCGGCCCTGGCGCGCGAGTCGGCGTCGCTGCTCGCCGCGATCGGGCTCACCGCCCTGGTGCTCGCGTTCTGGCTGCTCTACAAGCAAGCGTTCGTGCCCGCGGTCCTGGCCGGCGTCAACCTGCTGGCGGTGGCCCGCTTCACCAGGCTGCTGTCGCCGCAGCTGGCGCTGCGCATCACCGCTTCGCGCGGCGACCGCGCCGCCCTGCGGCTGCTCGAGGCGCACGATCCTGCCTGGGCAAAGATTCGCGCCGCGAACGAGTAAGATGGGGAGCTAGGAGCCAGCCATGAACGCGCCGATCCGCCACGCAGACGCCTTCCACAAGCTGATTCACGAGAACCACATGTACGGGCTGTGGGAGATCGCGAGCCAGATGACGCCGCAGCCGCGGCCGGAGGCGATCCCGCACCTCTGGAAGTGGTCGCTGCTCGAGCGCGTGGTGGAGGAGTCATGCACTGCGGTCCCGGTAGGCGACGAGCGGCGCGCGATGCAGCTTTTCAATCCCGGCTTGAAGGACCAGTGGGCCACCACCAGCACGCTGATCGCCGCGGTGCAGGTCCTGATGCCTGGCGAAGTCGCGCGCTCGCACCGGCATTCCCCGAGCGCGATCCGCTTCATCATGAGAGGCAACGGCGCCTACACCGCAGTGGAGGGAGAGAAGGTCGTGATGCGCGAAGGCGATCTGGTCCTCACCCCGAACTGGCAGTGGCACGACCACGGCAACGAGACCGGCGAGACCGTGGTGTGGATGGACGGGCTCGACGTGCCGCTCACCAAGGCGCTCAATTGCATCTTCTTCGAGATGTACCGCGAGCGCCAGGTGCCGGCGACCAAACCGGTGAATGGCTCGCAGGCGATGTACGGCCACGGGCGCCTCTCGCCGACCTGGATGAAGGAGGTCTCGAAGATCTCGCCGCTCCTCCTCTATTCCTGGGAGCAGACCGCGGAGGCGCTGAGCGCTCTGCGCGATCGCGACGGCAGCCCCTATGAAGGGGTGGCCCTCGAATACACGCACCCCCAAACCGGCGGCCCGGTGCTGCCGACCATCGGCTGCCGGGTGCAGCTCATCCGTGCCGGAGAGAGTCTGCGGGCCCGGCGGGTCACCGGCAGCGCCGTCTTCTGCGTCGCGCAGGGAAAGGGCCGCAGCGTCATCGACGGCAAGCCCTACGACTGGAGCAAGGGCGACATCCTCGCGCTGCCCTCGTGGGCGCTGCACGAGCACGCCAACACCGGAAAAGACGATGCGATCCTCTTTTCGATCCACGACCGGCCGGTGATCGAGGCGCTTGGCTTCTACCGCGAGGAGGCGCTCGCCGAGAACGGCGGCCACCAGCGTGTTTCGTAAGCTGGAAAAGATTGAATTTCCTCCGGCAAGGGTCTAAGGTCGGCTTTCCGTAACATAGGCGATCAAGGCGGGAGGAGAACCTCATGGCGAAGACGATTTCGTTCGTCCTGAACGGCAAGCAGCGCTCAGTCCAGGTTGACGATCCGGAGATGCCGCTGCTCTACGCCTTGCGCAACGATCTCGGTTTGCACGGCCCGCGCTTTGGCTGCGGCCTCGCGCAGTGCGGCGCCTGCACGGTGCACGTCGAGGGCAAGGCGGTGCGCTCGTGCACGTTCCCGGTCGCCCAGGCAGCGGGCGCAAGACTGCTGACCCTCGAAGGGCTCGGCACGCCCGAGAAGCCGCACGCGCTGCAAAGGGCCTTCATCGAGGAGCAGGCGGTGCAGTGCGGCTACTGCATCAACGGCATGATCATGCAGGCAGCGGCTTTCCTGCAGTCCAACAAGCGGCCCACCGACAGCCAGATCAGGGAGGCGCTCGCCGGCAACCTGTGCCGCTGCGGCACACACACGCGCATCGTGCGTGCCGTGAAGCGCGCTTCCGAATCGATGGCATGAGGAGAGCGCCATGCTGACAAACCCGGTCTCCCGCCGCGACTTCCTTAAGACTTCGGGCGCGCTCGTAGTGACTTATGCGCTCGCGCCGAAGGCCGCTCACGCCGCCATCGACCTGAACGACCTGGGGCCGAAGACCGTTGCCGCCGATCGCGTCGACGGCTTTGTCGCCATCGACAGCAAGGGTGTGGTCACGGTGTACTCCGGAAAGGTCGATCTTGGCACCGGCACCGACACCGCGCTCACGCAGATCGCCGCCGAGGAGCTCGGCGTGCCGATGCAGCGCGTGAGGCTCGTCACGGGCGATACCCTGCTCACTCCGGATCAGGGACCCACCTTCGGCAGCCTCACGATCCAGAATGGCGGCGTGCAGATACGGCAGGCCTGCGCGACGGCGCGCGAGGCGCTGCTCGACCACGCGGCGCAGAAACTCGAGGTCCCCAGGAGCGATCTTGTGGTCGAGGACGGCTGGATTCGCGGCAACGGCAAGCGCGTCGCCTACGCCGAGCTCGTGGGAGATCGCAGCCTCGAGCTCAAGCTCGATGCGAAAGCGCCGCTCAAGGACCCTTCTGCCTACACGATCGTCGGCAGGCCGGTAGCGCGCCTCGACATCCCGGAGAAGGTCACCGGGCGCTTCACGTACATGCAGGACCTCAAGCTCAAGGCGATGGTCCATGCGCGCGTCGTGCGCCCGCCGGCGATGCGGGCCAAGCTCGAGAACTGGAGCGACGCGCGCTGCAAGGAGATCCCCGGCTATCTCGGCGCGGTGCGCAAGGGCAGCTTCCTTGCCGTCGTGGCGCGCGACGAGTGGGCCGCGATCAAGGCGGCGGGCGCGATCGAGGCGGGGTGGTCGACCTGGGAAGGTCTCCCCGACAAGGCAACGCTCTGGGATCACGTACGCGCCACCAGGGTGGCGAAGGACGAGGTATTGCAGAATGCAGGCGACAGCGCCGCCGCGCTTCGCGCCGCGCCGAAGGTGCTCAAGGCGACCTACGACTTCCCGGTGCATACGCACGGCTCGATCGGGCCGTCGTGCGCGCTCGCGGAGTTCAGGGACGGCAAGCTCACGGTGTGGAGCGCCTCGCAGGCGACGCACCTGCTGCGCAAGCAGCTCTCGCGGATGCTCGACATGTCGGAGCTGAATATCCGCTGCCTCTATGTCGAGGGCTCGGGCTGCTACGGCCGCAACGGCCACGAGGATGCTGCCGCTGACGCGGCGCTGATCGCGAGGGAGGTCGGAGGGCCGGTGCGCGTGCAGTGGAGCCGAGCCGACGAGCACGGCTGGGACCCGAAGGGGCCGCCGACGCTGCTCGACTACCGCGGCGCGCTCGACGCGAACGGCAACGTGACTGCCTGGGAGTCCGAGGCTTTCATCCCCGAGCGGCCGGGGACGATCGCGGTGACGCTCGTTGCGGCTGATCTCGCCAACCTGCCGAAGGAGGCGTCGCACCCCGGAAACATTCACCAGGGGCTGGCGATTCCATACGCCCTGCCGAACATCAAGGCGAGCGCGCATTGGCTCGCCGAGACGCCGTTCAGGCCGTCGTGGATCCGCACCCCGGGCCGGATGCAGAACAGCTTCGGCAACGAGTGCTTCCTTGACGAGCTCGCGGCGGCCGCCGGCGCCGATCCGTTTGGCTTCCGCGTGCGCAATCTGAAAGATCCGCGCGGCTTGGAATTGATGGAGAGGCTGCGCAAGCTCGCCGGGTGGACGCCGCGCACCGCGCCTACCGGCGGTGCAGGCGAGATCGCGAAGGGACGCGGAGTGTCGTATGTCAAGTACGAGCTCGTGCGCACGTACGTCGGCGCCGTGGCCGATGTCGAGGTGAACCGGAGCACGGGCAAGGTCCGCGTCGAGCGCTTCTTCGTGGCGCATGACTGCGGCCAGATCATCAACCCCGACGGGCTGCGCAACCAGATCGACGGCAACATCATTCAGACCGTGAGCCGCACGCTGATCGAGGACCTGCAGTGGAACCGGTCCACCGTGACAAGCCTCGACTGGCAAAGCTATCCCATCTTGCGGTTCCCTGAGGTGCCCGAGATCGTCATCGATCTGATCGATCGGCCGAAGGAACGGCCGTGGGGCGCCGGCGAGCCGACTGCGGCGGTCGTGCCCTCGGCGATTGCCAACGCGGTGTACGACGCGGTCGGCGTGCGGCTTCGCTCGGTGCCGTTCACGCCGGAAAGAGTGCGCGCGGCGCTCAGCGCATAAGAGCTATTTGCGTCGCGCGTGGGCGACGGCGCAATCAGTTGCCCATCAATGGTTTGCCGTAAAGCGGGGCGCCAGCCGTCGCCGCGCGGTGACGTTCGATGCTTCACGCGCCGTGCGCAACTGCCTCAGGCGCATGGATATTTCGACGCTGGCACGGCGCTTGCACGCGGTAGCAAGTCTGCGTTTTTCTGAATCTCGCTCGCGAGGCGATCGCCGAAAAGGCGGTGGCTGTGACGGGCCCGGGCGCCTTCGTGCGCGCTCCAAAGATCAACAACCGATGGAGAGCACTCGAAATGCACAAGAGCATGCAGCCGCAAAGCTTCCTGGTGGGCATCCGCCAGATCTTCGTTCACGGCGCCATTACGCTGCTCGCGATCGTGATCGCTTTTTCCCTGCCGGCGGTGGCGCGCTACATCCTGTACGTATGGTGGCCGCGGGTGGAGACCGACACCAGCCTGCTGCTGGTGACCGAGAGCTGCCTTGCTTCGGCCCTGGTGCTGCTGCTCAATCTCGGCAAGGTGGCCTGGGACAACCGGAACAAGGTGGCGATGGCGAGGCTGACGGCGCTCGTCTACGCGCGCAACGCCCGCAACGACTGGCTGTCGCGCCTGCGCGAGCGCGCGCTGGTGAAGAGCCTCCCCGCCGCGCGCGACGCCTGCGTCCTCACGCTCACCGGTCACAGCACGTTCGTCGACGAGAGAAGTCCGGTGCGCGAGGTCCTCAGATCGGCCTACGAGATCCGCGTGATGCTGGTCAACCCGATCGGCGAAGGCGTGCGCCGACGCGTCGAATCGCTGCCGCCGGAGGTCACGGTGCTGTCGTTCCACGGCGAGATCGAGGCCAGCATCGCGTACCTCGCGGAGTTGCGCAAGCTCGGCAAGAAAGTCACGCTGAAGTTCTACGACGAGGAGCCGTTCTGGAAGATCATCGTCCTCGGCGACCACGTCTGGGTGCAGCACTGCCACCGCGGCTGCGAGCTCAACCAGCAGGCGGAGTACGTGTTTGCGCTGCAGCATCGCGATCCTCGCCGAGGCCTGTTCGTCCCTTTCTACACCTACTTCCTTGAGCGCTGGGACGAGGCCCGCCACCCCGAGTACGACTTCGAGAGCAACCAGCTCGTGTACCGCGACGCCGCCGGCAACGAGACCGGGCGTGCGCCGCTGGGCGTGCCGATCGCCGGGGCTCCGAGGCATAGTTCGATCGGGACTCCGGCGCGTCATGGACTCACAACATTCGACGGTTACAATCAGGCGCGCCTTCGCGGCAATCCGTGAAGGGCAGACCCTCCATGCGTAACAGTCGGCGCCGGTTCCTGAAGCTTCTCGTGACTACGGGGGCGGCGGGCGGCCTGCCCGTTGCGGGTTGGGCCTTTACAGACACCGAGCGAGCCCCGGCGCTACGGGGCGAAGTGCTGGAGCTGACCGCCACAGAGGCCTTGTCGGCAATGGCTGCCGGAGATCTCCGGGCCGAGACCTACGCTGCCATCCTCCTCGGGCGCGCCCGCTCGCTCAAGAATCTCAACGTGCTGATCTCCCAGGATCCCGAGCAAGTCCTGGAAGCGGCCCGAGCCGCCGACAAGGCGCGTGCCCATGGGCACCTGCTAGGTCCTCTGCATGGATTGCCGCTGCTTATCAAGGACAACATCAACAGCGCAACGCTGCCCACCACGGCTGGAACGCCGAGCCTCATCGGCAACCGCCCGCGCGCGAACGCGCACGTCCTCGACGCCCTGCTTAGCGCCGGCGGCATTCTCTTCGGCAAGGCCAACATGCACGAGTTGGCGTTCGGCATCACCAGTAACAATGGCGCGTTCGGGCCAGTGCGCAATCCGTACGACCCGTCCAAGATCCCGGGCGGCAGCAGCGGCGGCAACGCAGCCGGAGTCGCGGCGCGCTTCGCGCCCGCCGGGGTCGGCACCGACACCGGCGGATCATCGCGCATCCCGGCCGCCTTGTGCGGCATCGTCGGCTTCCGACCCACCATTGGACGCTACCCGGGGACGGGGACTCTCGCCGGGGTCAGGGAAGTCGTTCCCATCGCGCACACGCGCGATACCCCAGGGCCGCTCGCGCGTTGCGTCGCCGATGTCGCCTTGCTCGACGCCGTGATCACCGGAGAAGCGCTCGCGCTCCCGCGCGCAGAGCTGCGCGGGTTGCGGCTAGGAGTGGCCCGGCGCAGCTTCTTCGCGGACCTTGATCCCGGGCTCGAAGAGCTCGTCGATGAGGCACTGCGTCGGCTTCAGGAGAGCGGCGCGGTCCTGGTCGAGGTCGACATCGCGAACCTCGAGAACCTCACCGCCGGCATCGGCTTCCCCGTGGCCTTGTTCGAGGCGGGCACCGATCTTCCCGTCTATCTCGAGGCGAACCGCACCGGCGTCACCCTGAAGGAGCTGGTCGGCGCCATCGCGAGCCCGGACGTCAAGACCATCTTCGAGCAATCCGTCATCGGACCGGCGGCCATCCCGGAGTCCGTCTACCGGGAGGCGATCGAGGTGTTGCGCCCGCAGCTCCAGGCGGCCTACCAGCGAACCTTCGACGAGCACGCGCTCGACGCGCTGGTGTTCCCGACCACGCCGCTGCCGGCGCGGCCCATCGGCCAGGACCAGACCGTGGCGCTCAACGGCCGGCAAGTCTCCACGCTCCTCACCTACATCCGCCACACCGACCCCGACTCCAACGCCGGCATTCCCGGGGTGAGCGTGCCGATCGGACTGACCGACGAGGGCCTGCCGGTCGGCCTCGAACTCGACGCGCCTGCGGGAAGCGACCGGCGATTGCTCGCCATCGCGCGGGCAGTGGAAGGAGTCTTCGGATTCCTGCCCGCGCCCAGGCCGGACCACAGGCCTGGCTCGCATCGCCCCGCACGCGATCGCTAGGTCCTACTTCGCCAGTACCCGCATCGCCCGCTCGAGGCCTTCGAGCGTGGTCGGATACATCCGGCCGTTCATCAGCTCCTTGATGATCGCGATCGACTGGCGGTAGGACCAGATCTCCTCGGGCTCGGGATTGAGCCAGACGCACTTGGAGTACACGTCGCTCACGCGCTTGATCCACGCCGCGCCCGGCTCCTCGTTGAAGTACTCGATCGAGCCTCCCGGCTGCAGGATCTCGTAGGGGCTCATGGTGGCGTCGCCGACGAAGATCACCTTGTAGTCGTGGCCGTACTTGTGCAGCAGGTCCCAGGTTCGGGTGCGCTCGGAGTGCCGGCGCCGGTTGTCCTTCCAGACGAAGTCGTAAAGGCAGTTGTGGAAGTAGAAGAACTCGAGGTGCTTGAACTCGGTCTTGGCAGCCGAGAACAGCTCTTCGGCGAGCTTGATGTGATCGTCCATCGTGCCGCCGATGTCCATCAGCATCAGCACCTTGATCGCGTTGCGGCGCTCCGGCCGCATATGGATGTCGAGATAAGCCTTTCTTGCAGTGCTTTGAATCGTGTTTTCCAGGTCGAACTCCTCCGGCGCGCCTTCACGGGCGAACTTCCTCAACCTCCTCAAGGCGACTTTTATGTTCCTCGTGCCGAGCTCGACCGAGTCGTCGAGATTGCGGTACTCGCGCTGGTCCCAGACCTTCACCGCGCTGCGGTTGCGCGAGCGCTCCTGGCCGATGCGCACGCCCTCGGGGTTGTAGCCGTAGGCGCCGAAAGGCGAGGTGCCGGCGGTGCCGATCCATTTCGCGCCGCCCTGATGCCTGCCTTTCTGCTCTTGCAGCCGACGCTTCAAGGTCTCCATCAGCTTCTCCCAGCCGCCGAGCGCTTCGATCTGCTTCTTCTCCTCTTCGCTCAGCGTCAGCTCCACCTGTTTGAGGAGCCACTCGAGCGGCACCTGCGTCTCGATTCCCGGGATCGTCTCCACGCCCTGCCAGAATTCGGCGAAAGCGCGGTCGAACTTGTCGAAGTTCGCCTCGTCCTTCACCAGCGCGGTGCGCGAGAGGTAATAGAACTCGTCGACCGATTGCCCGATGACCTTCTTGTCCATCGCCTCGAGCAGGGTCAGGTACTCCTTGATGGAGACCGGCAGCTTGTGGCCCTTCAGCTTGAAGAAAAACTCGATCAGCACGCTTTCGCAGGATAATACGTTTTACGGGCATCAGGCGTTCATCCGCAGGGATGAGTCGTCGCAGCCCCTGGCGCGGCTACTCCTTGAAGCCGATCGCGGCGACGATCTTGCTCCACTTTGCCTGCTCGGCGGCGAGGAACGCGGCGTAGTCCTGCGGCGTGCCAGGCGACGCAACCCCGCTCACCCTGGCGAACTGCTCAATGACCGCTGGCGAGCGCAGCGCCGTCATCGCGGCAGCGTGGATGCGCTTGCGGATGTCTGCGGGCGTGGCGGCGGGGACGAGGAGGCCGTACCAGTTGTCGGACGTGACGTTGGCATAGCCCATCTCGGCCGTGGTCGGCACCTCGGGCAGCGACTGCGCACGCTTCGCGCTCGTGACGGCGAGCGCCTTCAGCTTGCCGGCGCGGATGTGGCCCAGCAGCACCGGCACGTCGAAGACGCCCATTTGTACTTGCCCGCCCAGGAGATCGCTTACCGCCGGCGCGGCGCCTTTGTACGGCACGTGCACCAGGTCGACCTTCGCCTCGGCCTTGAGCAGCTCGCCGGCGAGATGCGTGATGCTGCCGCCGCCGGCCGAGCCGAAGTTCACTCTCCCGGGATTGGCTTTCGCATGCGCGATCAATTCAGGAAGAGTCTTCACCGGTAACGACGGGTGCACCGCGAGCACCTCGGGCACGCGAACGACCAGAGTGATGAGGGCGACGTCCTTCTTCACGTCGTACGGGAGCTTGGTGAACGAGAAAGGCGCGATCGACAGCGTCGAGGCGCTGTTGAAGCCGAGCGTGTAGCCGTCGGGAGCGGATTTCAGCGCGCGGTCGACGCCCAGCACGCCGCCGACGCCGCCGATGTTCTCGATGATCACCGGCTGGCCGAGCGGCGCGTGCATGCCCTGCGCGAGGCCGCGGGCGAAGATGTCGGCCGGCCCTCCTGGCGGGAAGGGCACGATCATGCGCACCGGCTTGGAGGGATACGACTGGGCCGCCGCCATGCCCGGCACAAGCGCCGCAATGGCAAGCCATAGCAGCCTCCTCACAAAACCGCCCTTAATCGCAGCGCGCAGTCATGCCGCCGTCCACGACGATCTCGGTCCCGGTAATGAAGCGCGCCTCGTCCGAGGCGAGAAACAGCGCCGCGTTCGCGGTGTCGCGCCCGTCGCCCGCGAAGCCCAGTGGAATGCGTTTCAAGCGGGAATCCAGGAGTGCTTCCACGTTGCCGCCTGCGCGCTGGTTCGCCAGCCGCGCCTCGACCATCGGCGTATGCAGCTGCCCGGGAACCACGGTGTTCACGCGGATGCCCTTGGAGGCGTACTGCACGGCGACCACGCGCGAGAGCTGGATCACCGCGGCCTTGGTCGCGGCGTAGGCCACCTGCGACGCGCCGGTCCAGCGCAACCCGGAGGTCGAGGCCAGATTGATGATCACTCCGCCGGCCTGGCGTTCCATCACCGGCAGGACGTGCTTGCAGGCAAGGAACACGCTCTTCAGGTTGTGGTCCACCTGCGCATCCCAGACCTGCTCGCTCATCTCGACCGGTCCGCCGGGCGCCGAGCCGCCGACGTTGTTGACCAGGATGTCGACGCGCCCCCATTCATCGAGGCAGGACTGCACCATCGCCTTGACCGAAAGGCCGTCGGTCACGTCGCACAGATGCGTTCTCACTGCAGCTTTTTCCGTGGTCTCGCGCAGGCTCGCCGCATCGCGGTCCACGGCAAAAACCTTCGCGCCTTCCTCGGCGAAGCGCACGGCCGTGGCGCGGCCGTTGCCCCAGCCCGGGCCGACCGAGCCGGCGCCGGTGACGATGGCCACCTTGCCTTGCAGCCGCTTCACTTGGTGAAGCCGTAGAAGCGCTGCGGATTGTCGACGAGGAGCGCCTGCCGCTGGGCTTCGGAGGGCGCGATCTCGGCCAGCAGATCGACGAGAACGCCGTCGTCGGGAATCGCGGCCAGGTTGGGATGCGGCCAGTCGGTGCCCCAGAGCGTGCGGTCGCCGAACTCCTGCACCAGCTTGCGTGCAAAGGGAACGGCATCGGCGTACGGCGTGCCCTGGCGAGAAGCCCGCTCGACGCCGCTCACCTTGACCCAGAAGCGCTTGTCTTCCAGGAGCGCAAGCAGGTGCCTGAACTCCGGCTGATCCAGGCCGCGGGAGGCGTCGATCCGCCCCATGTGATCGATCACCACCGGCACCGGCGAGAGCTTGAGCGCCGGCGTCATAGCGGCGATGAGGGAGCTTTCCGTGTGCAGCTGCAGATGCCAGCCGATGCTTGCCATCCGCGCCGCGAGCTTTATGACGTCGGCGATCGGCACGGCAGCGCCGAGATGCTGCACGTAATTAAACCGCACGCCGCGAAAGCCCTGCTCGTGCAGGCGCTTCATTTCGGCGACCTCGATGCTGGGCGGCAGCAGCGCGACGCCGCGGTAGCTCCCCGGTTTTGCGGCGATCAGGTCCGCGGCCGCCGCGTTGTCAAAGCCATGCGCGCCCGACTGCACCACCACGCCGCGCTCGATGAGAAGGAAGTCGTGCAGATCGAACAGTTTTTCCTTGGGCGCGTCGGCCGGCGTGTAGGTGCGGTTCTCGGCGAACGGGAACTGCGCCTGCGGCCCGAAGACGTGAAAGTGCGCATCGCAGGCGCCGTCGGGCAGCCTGAGCTTGGGCTCGGTCGGGTTCGGGTTGTAGGACAGTTGGGGCTCGGCCATGATGCGGATTCATTGTATGGTTAAAACGCTGGTTTTACTGCTCGCGCTGGCACCTGCCCTCGCCTGGGCGCAGGGCTATCCCCACAAGCCGGTTCGCATGGTGGTCGGCTTTCCGCCGGGCGGCGGAACCGACGTCGTCGCGCGCATCCTCGCGCCCAAACTTTCCGAATTGCTCGGCCAGCCGGTGGTGATCGAAAACCGCCCCGGGGCCACCGGCACCATGGCCGCGGCGCTGGTGGCGAAGTCGCCGCCGGACGGCTACACGATCATGATGGGACACGTATCGGTGAACGCGATCGCACCGAGCCTGTTCGCGAATCTGCAGTACGACGTGATCAGGGACTTCGTCCCGGTGGCGCTCGCTGCCTCGGTGCCGCACTTCGTGGTGGTGCATCCGTCCGTCGCAGCCACGTCTCTCAAGGAGCTGATCGCGTATCTGAAGGCGCAGGGGAACAAGCTCACCTTTCCTTCGGCCGGAAACGGCAGCATGCCGCACCTTGCCGGGGAGATCTTCAAGAGCCTCGCCGGAGTGGAACTGGTTCACGTCCCGTACAAGGGAAGCGGCCAGTCGATGCAGGATCTGCTTGGCGGGCAGCACGTCGTCGCGTTCGACACGATGCCGGCTTCGGCGCCGTATGTACGCGCGGGCAAGCTGCGCGCGCTCGCCGTCACCAGCGCGCGCCGCCTGCGGGCGTTTCCGGATATTCCGACCGCCGAAGAAGCGGGGCTGCCCGGGTACCGGATCACGACCTGGTACGGCGTGTTCGCGCCCGCCGGCACGCCTGCCGAGATCGTCAACCGGCTGCACGCCGACGCCATGAAGGCCATGCAATCGCCGCCGACACGCTCGCAGCTCGAGGGCATCGGCGCAGATGGCACTGTGTCGCGCTCGCCCGAGGAGTTTGCGGCGCTGGTGCGCGCGGAGACGGCGCGCTACGCCAAGATAGTCAAAAGCATCGGCCTGAGGATCGACTGAACCGCGTCACCTCGGACCCTAGCCGCCCTTCGCGCGGGTCATGAAAACCAGGCGCTCGAACAGATGCACGTCCTGCTCGTTCTTGAGCAGCGCGCCGTGCAGCGGCGGAATGATCGTTTTGCGGTCCTTCGAGCGCAGCGCGTCCGGCGGAATGTCCTCGGCGAGCAGCAGCTTCAGCCAGTCGAGCAGCTCGGAGGTGGAGGGCTTTTTCTTCAGGCCCGGAACTTCGCGCACTTCGAAGAAGACTTCCATCGCCTCGCGCAGCAGCGACTTCTTCAGCACCGGGAAATGCACCGCGACGATTCTCTCCATCGTCTCCTTGTCGGGGAAGCGGATGTAGTGGAAGAAGCAGCGCCGCAGGAACGCGTCCGGCAGCTCCTTCTCGTTGTTCGAGGTGATGAACACGATCGGCCGGTGCTTTGCCTTCACCAGCTCGCGCGTCTCGTAGACGTAGAACTCCATGCGGTCGAGCTCGCGCAGCAGGTCGTTGGGAAACTCGATGTCGGCCTTGTCGATCTCGTCGATCAGCAGCACGACCGGCGAATCCGAGGTGAAGGCCTGCCACAGCATGCCCCTGACGATGTAGTTGTGGATGTCGTGCACGCGCTCGTCGCCGAGCTGCGAGTCGCGCAGCCGGCTCACCGCGTCGTACTCGTAGAGGCCCTGCTGGGCCTTGGTCGTCGACTTGATGTGCCATTCGAGGATCGGCACGCCGAGCGACCTGGCGACCTCGAGCGCCAGCATTGTCTTGCCTGTGCCGGGCTCGCCCTTCACCAGCAGCGGCCGCTGCAGCGTGATCGCCGCGTTGACCGCGAGCGTCAGGTCATCGGTTGAAACGTACGACGGCGAGCCCCTGAAGCGCATGGAAAGAATGTCCGCGCAAAAGGACATTCTACTGCGCAGGAGGTTAAGACCCGGGAGGACGTGGCGGGAATGCTGAACTCCGCCTTCCCCCCGAAGCGCCTGCCAGTATGCATGAACCCGCTTGTTGAGGGCAGTTGGGGCTTTGGATAGAATCCCCGGCCTTTAGCCAGACCTTCACACAATTCCTAGAAAAACGGATGGCCCTCCGTTTCCTCTGCGCCGCGCTTGGCGCCGCGCTGATTTTAGGCGCGCAGCTGGTGCTCGCGCAGCAACCTGCCGCGGCCGGCGACGCCGAGCTCGCCCATCGCCACAAGACCGCGATGTGCATCGGCTGCCACGGCATTCCGGGGTACAGGACCGCCTTCCCCGAGGTCTACCACGTGCCGAAGATCGCCGGCCAGCAGCCGGCCTACCTCATCGGTGCCCTGAAGGCTTACAAGTCCGGCGACCGATCGCATCCGTCGATGCGCGGCATCGCGGCGAGCCTCAGCGACCAGGACATGGCCGATCTTGCCGCGTACTACGGGGTGCCGGCGAAATGAACCGGCTTCTGTGCGCATTGCTGACGGCGACGGTGGCCGGAGCAGCTCAGGCGAGCGGGAATGCCGAAGCGGGAAAAGCGAAGGCTGCGCAGGTCTGCGCCGCCTGCCACGGGCCCGAGGGCAACCAGCCCTCGGCGCCGGACCAGCCGATCCTCGCCGGCCAGTACGCCGATTACCTCGCGAAGGCGCTGCACGACTACAAGAGCGGCAAGCGCAACAACCCGATCATGAAGGCCTTTGCGGCGCAGCTCTCCAAGCAGGACATGGAAGACCTGGCCGCATGGTTCTCCGGCCAGAAGTCCCGGCTCCACGAACAGCGCTAGGTGCGCGCGCTCTTAGCCAGGCACTCCAGGTACGCCGCGGCATCCGGCGCAGCGCCGTGGCGCTGCGCGCGCCACAGCGTTTCGGCCAGGCACTCGATCGCTTCGTGCAGCGCGTCGTGTCGGTTGCCGTGCCGGGCGAGGAGCGCGCGCAAGCGCTCCCCGATTCCCGGCGGCTGGTCGATGGAGAGCTGCTCCTCCAGCGCGACATGCAAGCTCATGTGCAGGAAGGGATTCGCTTCGCCGATGTAGTCCCGGTCGCGGTAGCGCGCCGGCAGCTCCAGTATCGCGTGGTACTCGGGGTGCAGCAGGATCACGTCGAGGGCGAGCGACTCCATGCCGGCGAGCGGCTCGCTGTCACGATATTTGCGCCAGGCGCCGAAAAAAAGCTCGCGCGCCTGATCGCGCGTCGGATCAAACATCCTTGGTCTTCGGCCTGAATTCGCACAGGTCGCGGATCAGGCAGTTCGGGCAGCGGGGCTTGCGCGCCAGGCAGAGGTAGCGGCCGTGCAGGATCAGCCAATGGTGCGCGTTCTGCAGGTATTCCGGCGGCGTGAACTTGAGAAGTTTTTGCTCGACCTCGAGCGGATCCTTGCCCGGAGCGATGCCGGTGCGGTTGGCGACGCGGAAGATGTGCGTGTCGACCGCCACCGTCGGCTGGCCGAATGCCGTATTGAGCACCACGTTCGCCGTCTTGCGGCCGACGCCGGGCAAGCGCTCCAGCGCTTCGCGGCTCGCCGGCACTTCGCCGCCGTGCTCCGCGAGCAGGATCTTCGAGAGCGCCACTACGTTCTTCGCCTTGGTGCGGTAGAGGCCGATTCGACGGATGTAGCTCTCCAGACCCGCGACGCCGAGCTTCACCATCTTTTCGGGAGTATCGAATTGCTCGAACAGCGCGGCGCTCGCCTGGTTCACCGACTTGTCGGTCGCCTGGGCCGACAGCACGACCGCGACCAGCAGCTCGTAGGGCGTGCGGTACCTGAGCTCGGTGGTCGGGTTCGGTTTCGCCGCCCGGAAGCGGCGGAAGATCTCGCGGCGTTTTTCGGGGTTCATCGCCTTTTGCGCGCCAGCGCCGCGGCGATCACTGCGCGGCGATTTTTCGCCGGCGAAACGAATTGCGACCGCGCGAGGCGCAGCTTGCGCTGCCGTGCGCGTTGCTTCGCCGCCGCCTGGTGGCCGGCGCTCCAGGCGCCTTTTGCCGGGATCATGTCGATGCAGTCGACGGGGCACGGAGGCAGGCACAGCGCGCAGCCGATGCACCAGGGCTCGACCACGGTGTGCATCAGTTGATGCGCGCCGACGATCGCGTCCACCGGGCAGGCCTCGATGCAGCGCGTGCAGCCGATGCAGCGGCCCTCGTCGATCAGGGCAACGGTCATGCGTTTCACAGCGGGGAGTAAAGGCGCCCAGTATCGCGCGCCAGCTGCTCGTGCGTCACCCGTCCAGCTCGCACCTGAACGCCAGCAAGGAGATCGATATTCATCGTGTTGCTCAAAAGCATCTTTACGAAAGGCAATACGGCAGCTTCGAGAGCGAAGCTCGCCGTTCGCGCGCAGGCCGAGGGCATGTTCGGCACGCAGTAGTGCACCACGCCTTCCTCGAGGTAGATGGGATCGCTGTGCGACGTCGGCCGCGAGGTCTGCGCGATCCCGCCCTGGTCGATGCCGACGTCGACCAGCGCCGAGCCGCGGCGCATGCGCCTGAGCATCTCGCGGCTGACGAGCTTCGGAGACATCTGCCCCGGCGTGAGGACCGCGCCGATGACGAGATCCGCCTCAGCAATGACGGGCTTTCCGGTTTGGAACGTTACGCCGGGAAAACGTTTTCGCAAAGCGGGAAATCTTTTTTCGGTCCTGGCAAAGACGCTGACCTCGGCTCCCATGCCATGCGCGAGCGCGAGCGCATTCGAGCCGACGTTGCCTGCGCCGAGGATCACCAGCTTGCCCGCCGGCACGCCCTCCAGCCCGGGAAGCAGGACACCGCTGCCGCCGTTGTGCTTTTGCAGGCACCATGCGCCCGCCTGCACCGCGAGCCGGCCGGCGATGGCCGACATCGGCGCGAGGATCGGCAGCCTGCCGCCCGACTGGCCGACCGTTTCGAAGGCAATGAAGGTCGCGCCCGAGGCAAGCGCGGCGTCGAGCAGCCCGGGATGCGGCGCGAAGTGCTGAAAACCGAAGAGGGTCTGCCCGCGACGGGGACGCCGGTACTCGGGTTCCTGGAGCTCCTTTACCTTGACCACCAGCTCGCATTCCCACGGCGCGCCCAGCTTCGCGCCCCGAGCGGCGTAATCCTCGTCGGAGAATCCGGCAGCTTCGCCCGCCCCGGGCTCGACGACGACCTCGCACTCAAGCGACCCGGCTCCGGCCGGCGTGAGCGCGACGCGGAATTCGCCGTCCTTTATTTCGCGCGGAACGCCGACACGCATTCGCAAACCAGGTCCGGTCCGTGGTAGATGAGCCCCGTGTAGAGCTGTACCAGCGAAGCGCCGGCGGCGATTTTTTCTCTGGTATCGGATGCAGCGAGGATGCCGCCGGCCCCGACGAGTGTCGCTTCACCCATGAGCTCATCTGCGAACATTCCCAGTACTGCGGTAGCGCGATCGCGGATCGGCGCTCCCGAGAGTCCACCGGCTTCTTCTGCGTGCGGCAAGCCCTCGACCCCCGCGCGCGAAACTGAGGTGTTGGTGGCAACCACGCCTTCGATGCCGTGGCGGCGCACCGCCTGCGCGATCGCCGCGACGTGCTCCTTTTCGAGATCGGGCGACACTTTCAGCAGCAAGGGAATGCGCTTGCCGTGACGAGCCGCAAGCCGCTCTCTCTTGCTTGAGAGCCGAGCGAGGAGGTTTTCCACCTGCTCGTGCTGCTGAAGATCCCTGAGACCCCGCGTGTTCGGCGAGGAGATGTTTATCGTGACGTAGGAGGCCTGCGACCAGACTTTTTCGAGGCACGTCTCGTAGTCGTCGACCGCGCGCTCGGCCGGCGTGTCGGCATTCTTGCCGATGTTGATGCCGAGGATGCCGCGCCAGCGCGCGCGCGAGACGTTCTGCATGAACGCATCGACGCCGACGTTGTTGAAGCCGAAACGGTTGACGAGCGCATGCGCCTGCGGCAGCCGGAACAGGCGCGGCCTCGGATTGCCCGCTTGCGGGCGCGGCGTCACCGTGCCGACCTCGATGAAGCCGAAGCCCAGCTTCGCCAGCGCGTCGATGTACTCGGCGTTCTTGTCGAGGCCCGCGGCGAGGCCCACGGGATTGGGAAATTCCAGGCCCAGTGCGCGAACCGGACACGAAGGAACCTTCGCAAACGCAAATCCCGCGAGGCCGGAAAGCCTCAGGGTCAGGTGATGCGAAGTTTCCGGGTCTAGCGAGAAAAGGAGCGGGCGCGCCAGCGCATACAGGCTCACGCCGCGTCCCGTCTCCCGAGGCGGCGCCACAGACCGCCCATGAAGCCCTCGATCGGTTCGAACTTGGACTTGTACGCCATCTTCGGGCTCTCCCGGATCCAGTAGCCGAGGTACAGGTA
>Ga0209577_10000514_pt1 | contig 39309 bp, 33 predicted proteins | sample GraSoiAngelo_109_FD_185874 | JGI IMG/M metagenome (GOLD analysis project Ga0209577, IMG submission 185874) | Grasslands soil microbial communities from the Angelo Coastal Reserve, California, USA - 14_0903_12_20cm (SPAdes) (version 2) | ecosystem: Environmental > Terrestrial > Soil > Grasslands... | reverse complement strand
AAGATGAAGATGAACTCTAAGCCGATCGCCCTGCCGTAGCGTCGTCCCATGCTTCGCAAAATAGCGCTCGTGCGTCAGCGAAACTATCTGGTTGCACTTTGCATTGGCTGCATCAACGCTCCCGCTCGGGAGCCCAACCAAATTCAACGATGGCGGTTAAGTTCCGGCGCGAGGAATCGAACAGGATCGGGTAGTGCGAAATATTTTCGAACTGCACCTGATTCTTCAGGTAGAGCCCCGACTTCCAATACTTGTCGTAACGCAGCTGGTAATCCTGCCAGGCTCCTCCACCGGGGATAAAGTCCGCGCTCACGGTGCTATGTTTGTAGGCGAACTGAATCGTCGTCGTCGGTGATGCCCAATAAGTGAACCACGCCTGGATCGCGCGTCCCATCCGTCCGACGCTATTGCCGATCAGGTTGCCATCGTTGGTGTAACCGTCCCGATAAGTCTGGTTCCAATAATTCAAGTTCCCATGGTTTGTGCCGCCAAAGTTGAAGAATCCGGGAGATTCAGTCGACACCGCTTCCAGGTGCAGGTCAAGTTTTGCCATGCCGGGGAAACGCGTGAGATAGATGCCCGGCCGATATGGGTTTTTCCCAGGGTTCTGGATCGGGAGTGGATCGTCGTCAGCATAAAGCTCACCGTAAAACACTAGATAGTTTCTGAGCTTGGGGACGTGGAAGACCCAGTCCATGGACGTATGCGTGTCGCCAGGCACAGATCCGCCAGCTCTATGTCCAAAGAAACTGTCTATGAAATTAGAAAAATTGAAGGCATCGCCGCCTCTGCCTCCAAGAGTAACCGTGCGCGCCAATCCCAGCTCAAGGCCAAGCAGAGGTTTGAAATTGATCTTCTCGCCGTAGATCGCAGGGTGTCGAATGTAGGAACGCCCCGTGAGGCTGCCTAGAAACAGACTAAGACTCGCCGGGCCTAGGATCGGAAATCGTAGATCGGAATTTGTGACGCGAACCATTTCTACCGGATCCACATTATTACTCCACAGAGTCGACCCGCCCGGCCCGGGCGCCCATTCCTGGCTCTGCTTGCCCGCCGCGATCTGCCACCCACCCAGATTGAGAGCGGCATACCCTTCGATTAGATGTGGACGATTGACGGCGGCAAATGGAATCGCGGGCGCCACGGGAATCAGATCGCGCGTGGCAAACGCATTGCGCACGGCGTCCGAGAATGCCGGAGCCGAGGCTGCGTGCTGAAACTCTCCACGAACATAAATCGTGAAAGGACCGGCCGCTGCCCACATGGAACTGCCAACCTGTTCATTGGTGCCGCGACGGAATGGCCTGCCGTAGTCGTAGGAGAGTGTTTGGCCGAGATGGTAACTATCGATCAACGCCGGCCCGCTGACCGATACGCCTCGGGCATAGACGGACTCGACTCTCGCTGTCAGGTTCGATTTGCCGTCGAGTAGTCCACGCTCATACGCGAATTCCCGTTCCAGCTGATGCTGAATGTTGGTGATGTCTTCCGGAACATTATCGTCGAGATCCAAGTTCTCGCCCGCCTCGATTACCACCCTTGCCGTTTTGATGCGAGTCCAGGGTTTCAAAGCGAGAAACGCGGTCTTGATGTAGTCTAGCGTCGCCAACTTCTCCACCGCCGGATATACCCAGCTGTCGAGCGGCACGTACGGCGAGCCCATGTGTAGTGGATTCCGAACCGCCTCCCTGTCCTCGGAGTCTTCCGCGACCCTGCCCCATTCGGCTCCGCCGAGCCCGGAATCGTGATGAGCGCGATAAATTTGGCGCGCAAAATACCAGCCCAGGGCGCTGCCAATGACAACATCCGAAGCAAAGTGCTGCTTGCCGGTAACTCGCGTGACCGTGACCGCGGAGGCAAGGCCGTAGGCGGCCGCCTTCGTCAACATACCCGGATACTCGTGGGCAATAACACTCGCGACCGACCATGCAATCGCGGCGTGTTCGGAAGGGAAGGATAAGCCGGTTTGAAAGAATTGTCCGTTACCACCCGACTCGAGGGGTCTGGGACGTTGCGTAGCGCCTTTGAGCAGATACGCAACCGCCGTGCTGTTTAAAGCTGCCTCTCCCGCTAGGAACCCCGCCTCTCGCAGATGTTCGTTTCTCGCTAAGAGCCCCATAAAGTAGGACGCACCTGCGGCCCCGATGAGCGAAAAGGCGGTGTAGTCGGAAATATTCTTGCTTCGGCTGATCTCGGATGGTTTGTCTGGGACCTGCCGCGAGATCGTGGCGTCGTTGGCCATGACGATTCCGCTAAAAGCGGCGAAAGGAACAAGCACTTTGGCGTCTTGCCATCGCAGGCGAAGCGGCGCTGTCCAAAACTGCTTTTGGTCGAGCCCAACATGTTTCACGAATGGCGATACCAGACGGTTCTCCGGATCCTTTCCAGCGGGCAAGAATTCGGGTTGACTGTCATTCAGTTTCAAACGTCGGAGCAGCGGAATCGAACTGGCTGTCGATTCCGCCTTCGCGGGAGGCGCGAACGAGGGTTGCTGCGGCCCACCGATCTGAGCCCTTCCCTGCTGGATTATTGCCAGCAACACCAGCGTGAAAGAAAGAGTCCCACGACTCGCGGAGCGGCCCAGCCGGAATCTCGCCCTTGATTTCAAAGAGAGCGATTCTCTCCCTCCCAGTGCGCCATAGCTGTTCCGGATCCCTATTGATTGGAGGCCATAGGTGCTAAGAAACGACATTCGCAATCTGTTCTTGTGGAGGCTCCGCACCGGCAGCTTTCCGGTGCTCGCGCGGTCTAGGGTCACAAACTATTATTATTATTTTGGTCAGTATATCCCCTGATTTTTCAGCCTTTCAAACAGTCTTGAGAAAACTCCGCAATCGAGAGTACACGGCAGGGTTCGATTAGTCTGGGTCGACCCGTGGTTTCGCCGGCCTCCGGTTTTGCAGCTTGGGTCTTGCTTGGGGCACCGAGCTGCTTAGATTCAACTCTGATTGTCAACGTTGCCGGTGCTTCGAATCGATACCGCAACAAATGCAGAGCCAGTAATCAGAACGGCTTGCCGACGCTTGCCGGAGGCTTCTCTATGCGATAATCGACATCAGCGTCATGCTTGAGACTCCCATTTCACCAACGGGATAAGGAGACCATCTTTGGTTCTGAGTCGACGACGAATTCTGGTTGCTGGTGCTGGCGGCTTCATAGGACAATATTTAGTTACTCGCCTCAAAGCTGATGGACATTGGGTTCGTGGTGCCGATATACGCCCGCCCACGGCTGGCAAGACCGCCGCCGACGATTTTCAATTGTTGGACCTTCGTCGCGCGGACGCCTGTCTCCACGCCTGCGAAGGAGGGATTGATTGGGTCTTCCAGTTAGCAGCCGATATGGGCGGAATTGGTTATATCACTGGCTCCCATGCCGCAATTGCCCGCAACAACACGCTTATCAACGCCCATATGCTCGAAGCTGCCCGACAGCACGACGTCAAGCTATTCTTGTTTTCATCGTCAGCCTGCGTCTATGCCCAATCGAAACAGCGGAATTCCGAACCCGCCCCATTGAAGGAAGACGACGCTTACCCGGCCGACCCCGAAGCGGGCTACGGCTGGGAAAAGCTTTATGCTGAAGAACTCTGCAAGTACTACCGGCAGGATTACGGGCTCGATACTTCCGTCGTGCGCTTTCATAATGTCTACGGGCCTCTTAGCGATTATGAGGGAGGAAGAGAAAAAGCGCCCGCGGCTATTTGTCGAAAAATCGCCTTGGCAACAGACGGTGGCGAGATAGAGATTTGGGGTGACGGCAACCAGTCCCGCTCATTCCTTTATATCGATGACTGCGTTGAGGGGTTGGTTCGATTGGTCGCGGGGCACGATGAGCGGCCGGTAAACCTGGGCAGTTCCGAAAGCCTGACTGTTAATCAACTCACTGATTTAATCGCCAACATTGCGGGAAAACGCATAGTGAAGCGTTACAGCCTGGACAGACCTCAGGGCGTAAGAGGGCGAAACAGTGACAACTCGCGCCTTCTGAGTTTAGTGGGCTGGCAACCCGCGGTGAGCCTGCGTGAAGGTCTCACGTTAACTTATCGTTGGATCGAGGCCGAGTTGCGTAAGGCGAATCGACTACCCCGCAGCCAACCGACAGCAGCCGCCCGATGATATGCCATAAACAGGGCGATCGCCCTAAATCTGGCCTCCAGATTGCTAAGGTTTATGGCAGCCGCTTGGAGACTTTAGTTTAGCGGAAGCGGAACCATTTTAAGTGCGAAAAAAGATTCGTTGCGAGCGCACCGGCCTTGGCGCCGAGAGTCCCAATTTACTGCCTCCGGCAAAGCAGGTGTTGGCGCAAATAAGGGCGCATTAACCAGTCGGTGAAAATCCGACCAAGGCCCAAAGGCTTAAGCCTCGTAGCTGGAAGGGAGCCGTGGAGCGAAAGCAATACGGTGAGGCCCTCCGACAACATGCTCAAAAAGGGCATGCGCAACCGACTGGGTTCGCAACCGACTGGGTTGCAACCTACAGTGAAGGCGGACGTAGCCTCCTTACCGGTGGCTCTGGGGCTGAGGTTTTCTATAACCAGCGAAAGCAGGAAGAGCTGACCGAAACGAGTCCGATGCTCCCGTCCTCCCGGCGAGGCATCAGCGGTGACATGGTTGTGGGAAGGAGAATGGGTCAACTGGAGAAGCCCTCGCTGCCGGGCGAAGAAACTTCGCCGCAGAGGTGTCGGCTATAGCCGTGAGTGGGAAATCGAGGCACCGGCAACCGGTGACGGATCAGCTAGCCCGACTGTCGATCGGCGTCGAGCAAAACACGCCCGGAGGGAAGGGCCCGGATCGGTAAGTACTCCCATCGTCAAGGGGGAGGCAGAGGGAAAGTGACAAAAAGCACCCAGCAGTCTTGAGGATCTCGGGCGACCGATATATCGAACGACGTCTCATCGTACACATCACGAAGTCAAAAACTCTGGAAGAGGCTTACCGGCTTGCCCCGGGAAACGACGGCACTCCCGCATCGATCGCCGGAGTTTGCAAGCACATCGAGAGCTCGGTGAACTTCCGAGCGCGATGGATCACAAAAATGCGGTAGACTGTTCTCAATGCCACAAAGCGTTCTTCGCCTCCTCAAAAGGCGTAAATGCTTTGCGGGCGCCGCTCGTCTTGGTTGTTTAGGGCTCTAAGGATGGGCCTCGTGGGCGGGGTATTTTGGAGTGCAAAGAAACGCCTGGCGATTCGCATTCTCGCAGGCTGCCGTGATCAGCTTGCGGGTCATGCCGACTTCCTGGGTCTTACGAAACAGTTGCACCTCGAGATTGTCCAAGTACTATTCGACAGCGCGTGGGATCCCGTTGCGCACCGACTAGACCTGCGATCGCTTTCAAGGAACCGGAAAAACGTTGGCTCGTCTGCAACTCGTTTTTCCCTGACCGCCCCGGCGAGCCTGGCAATCCTTATTCTGACCTTTTCATCTCATTAACACGCCACCGGTTTAGCCGGCACCAAGGAGTCAGAGTATGTTGCGCATGGGAAAACTGCTAGGACGCTGGTTGCTTTTCGGCTTGATTGGTTTTTCGCTCCCAGTATCTGCGCAGTCCAACGACAGACAGGCCGTCCCGCGGGAGGATTCCATGGCGTCCCGCACCATTGAAGCCTCCGAACTTGCCAAGGAGAATCTCGATCGCGTGGCGGCCTCCACAGCTCAAGTCCAGGCGGTTCTTCTGAAGGACCCGGGAATTCTCGTGGAACTGAAGAACTGGATAGCGAAGGAAGCCACTGAGAACGGTCAGGTGGTGGAGGATTCGGCGCTGACGGATCAGGCGATTTTCGAACGGCTTGATCGCGACATCAAGTTCCGGTCCGTGGCGACTCGTCTGGTGCAACGCTACGGGTACCTTTTGCCGAGCGCGAATCCAGACTCGGAAATCGCAAAGCAGCAGGACCTCATTTTGAAAGAACGCGTCCGCCGCCTCGTGCAGATTGAGGCACAGGAGGATTCCGAGTCGCCGCGACGTCCCAGCATGCCAACGGATGAAGACCAGCGCCCGCAACGCGCGTCAGTGTGTGATCCTCCGGGCGGTAAGGACTGCGGTCAATCGACAACAGCGCCGAGCCCGCGTCGCCGGACTACATCTCCCGACGAGACACCCGGAGGCGATCTCACTGTCCCCATTTTCCCGGATCAGCAACTGCCCCCGGTTGGGTCGATGCGGGTGCTGCGGACGAGTTCTGGAAGGATGCCGGGCACCACCGATACGGAATCGGGCTTGGCGACGGGAATCGGTGCGCTCAGCTCTGGTCAGGCTGGACGGGCGCAGAAAGGCTTGCCCAACGACCTTCAGAGCGCAGCGCGCGCAATGGGTTTCGACAATCTTGGGACCACCCTCGAACCGAATCCCTCGGCCGAGACTTTGGCCAGAGAGACCCGAGCACCGATGGCCGCAATGGAACGCAGCATAGCTTCCGAGAGGGATCTGGCGCCCGTCACCATGGTGCGCAAACAGAGTCCTTACGCCGATATTCCTTCGCTCTACGACCTGTACGTGCAGGCCGCTGCACGAGACAAGGTGCTTGAGCCGTTTGGCCTGGCTTTATTCCGCAACGGGTCGCTAGCACCGGAAGCGCTTCCGATGGATCTGCCCGTGGGGCCTGACTACGTCCTGGGCCCAGGCGACAGCCTTTCGATTAATCTCTGGGGCGGAGTAGCCCAGCGAATTTCCCGCGTGGTTGACCGCGAGGGACGTATTGCCCTGCCCGAGGCCGGGCCGTTGCTGGTCAGCGGACGCACGGTTGGTGCAGTGCAGCAGAGCGTACAGCAATTGATGCGCACCCAGTACCTCAATGTTTTTGCAGATGTGTCCCTCTCGAAACTGAGAACGGTACGGGTCTATGTTGTGGGCGAGGTAGCCGGGCCCGGCGCTTATGACATCAGCTCCCTATCCACCCCGCTGAATGCATTATTTGCCGCGGGAGGCGTAACTCCGCGTGGTTCGCTGCGGTCCATAAAGCATTACCGTGGAAATCAGCTGATCGAGGAAGTGGACGGATACAACTTGCTGCTCCGAGGTGTGCGAGGGGATATGGCGCGCCTTGAGAACGGCGATTCTCTAATAGTGCCCCCGATCGAAGCGCAGGTGACGATCAGCGGCATGGTCCGCCGTCCGGCGATTTATGAATTGCACGGGGAGACATCGCTGTTGGATGTTCTCGATCTGGCGGGCGGAGTTCTCCCGGCGGCTGCCCTCCGGCACATCGAAGTTCAGCGCCTGGAGGCCCATGAGAAGCACACCATGCTCGGTCTAGACCTGCCAGCGGGAACTGACGCCAGTCAAGTACCGAAGCAGCTTAGCGCCTTCAAGATTCAGGGCGGTGATGAGATCCATATTTTTCCGATCAGCCCCTACAATGAGAATGCCGTCTATCTCGAAGGTCATGTGACACGGCCGGGCCGCTATTCCTATAAGACCGGCATGAAGCTGACTGATTTGATCGCCACCTACGACGATCTGCTGCCCGAACCTGCTGCCCATTACGGCGAGATCATCCGGCTTAACCCGCCCGACTTTCGTCCCAGTGTGGAAAGCTTCGACCTGTCCCGAGGGTTAGCCAATCCGGCAGAGGCGCCCCAGCTGCGGCCGCTGGATACAGTTCGCATCTTCAGCAAATATGATTTCGAGCAGGCCCCCTCGGTATGGATTGGCGGAGACGTGCGTGCGCCCGGGAGTTACCGCACTTCCGGCCAGATCCGCCTTCGCGACGCCATTTATCTGGCCGGGGGTGTATCTCCCGACGCCGCGCTCGAGTCTACTCAGCTGTTTCGTAACCAGAGCGATGGAACCTTAAAGATTCTGAGTGTCAATCTCAGGGCAGCCTTGGCGGGCAGTCCGGCGGACAACATTGTGCTCGAACCGCGCGACAGAATTCTGGTGCATAGAAACCTAGCCACGGTGGATCCGCCGACAGTCGACGTGAGGGGCGAAGTGGCTAAGCCCGGCCGCTACCTGCTTACCACCAACATGCACGTTGCCGATCTTGTCCAGGTTGCTGGCGGTCTCAAACGCAGCGCCGACCCGGAGACCGCAGACCTCATGCAGTATTCGGAGGGTGGCGCGGGCAAGCGCGCCAGCGAGGACCGGCTCATCAGTCTCGCGGCTGCTACCAGCAGCGATTCAGATGCCAACGTGGCCCTGCAGCCTGGCGACGTGCTCACGATCCGGCAACGTCCGGGGTGGAAGGACATCGGGGCATCGGTCACAGTGCGGGGAGAGGTTCAGCATCCCGGTTCCTATGGTATTGGGTCCGGTGAGCGGCTCAGCTCAGTAATCTTGCGCGCCGGCGGATTCAGGGCGGAAGCGTATGCCCATGGCGCGATCCTGATGCGCCACGAAGTTCGGGACCGGGAGATGCAATCGCATGCGGAACTGATCCAGCGGATCAAGCTCGAGCAAGCGAGCCTGAAGGTGCTGCCGGAGAACGACACGGATCAGAAAAACATGAAGCTGACCGCGTTGGCCCAGGCAGAAGCGACACTTGAGCAGGTCCAGGCCACAGCGCCGGTCGGCCGGGTCGTGGTTCACATCGGATCTGACGTGAGGAAATGGCAGAATACTTCCGCTGACGTACCGCTGAGCGACGGGGACGTTCTAGTCATTCCCAAGAAATCACCCTACGTTTTGGTGACCGGCCAAGTCTTTAATCCGACGGCCATCAGCTACAAGCCCGGCAGAAGCGCTAAGTGGTATCTCAGCCAGGCGGGGGGGCTTACTCCGCTTGCCGACAAGCAGGCAACGTTTGTCATCCGTGCGGACGGTTCGGTGATCGCTGCTAAGAACAATGGTGGTTGGTTCTCAGGCGACCCGCTGGCTCGCGGACTCGGTCCAGGTGATTCCGTCGTGGTACCGGAAAGGGCGCTCAAGGTCGGTGGCCGCAACTGGGGGACCCTCTTGCAGGCGGCTCAAGTTGCCTCCTCCGTGGCACTGACCATCGCTTATGTCAAGCCGTAAGCGGAGGCAAGACTTTTCCGCCAGCCCCCTGACGGGAGCGAGAGAAGCGGGCTCGAGAGCGAGCTGCCCGGGGTACGGGAAAGGACGAGCCATAAAAATGGACGCGAGAGACCTGTGTACGCCGTCCCGGCTTTACAGTATTCCATCTTCGGAGAATACGTCTCACTTTTCGGTACGGGGAGGTTGGCTGTGAGTGAGTATGGTGGCTTGGCCCTCAATCGTCCACCGGCTCGAACCGAGGGCAACGGTTTCGACCCAGATCCTGAGCGGCCTCGATTTCCCAGCAAGACTGTGGCTAACATCCGCCTTGTCTGGGAGCACCGCAGAAGGTTGCTTCGAGTCGCTGCCTACGCATTGATCGCCAGCACATTAGCAGCCTTTCTGATTCCCAAGCAATACGAAGCCACGTCACAACTCATGCCTCCGGAGAATGTGTCTGGGCCGGGAATGGCTATGCTCAATATGCTCGGTGCGCGGGGTTCTGGCAACTCAGGCGTGGGAGGAACGCTCGGAGGGCTGGGAGTCGCAGGAATCGCGAGCGATCTTATCGGCATGAAGAGTACCGGTGGCCTGTTTGTGGGTATTCTTGGGAGCCGCACCGTTGCCGACCGCATCATCGAGAGCTTTCAATTAGACCAGGTGTACCACACCAAGAAGATCGAGGACACTCGCCTCGCGCTTTGGCATCACATGGAAATCTTCGAAGACCGCAGGAGCGGAATTATTGCCATCACGGTCACCGACAAAGATCCTCAGCGTGCCGCAGCTATGGCTCAGGCTTATGTCATCGAACTGGACCGACTGGTCGCGCAAGTGAGCACTTCTGCTGCCCGGCGCGAGCGGATCTTCCTCGAAGAACGCTTGAAAAGCGTGAAGGCAGACCTCGATAGCGCCGCCAGACGTTTCAGTGAATTTGCCAGCAAAAACACAGCGATTGACGTGCCCGCTCAGGGCAGAGCGATGGTGGAGGAAGCGGCCACACTCCAAGGTGAGCTTATTGTCGCCGAATCCGAGCTTCGTGAGTTTCAACAGATCTACGCGCCCACCAATATCCGGATACGAGCTCTCCAGGCACGTATCGGAGAGCTGAAGAAGCAGCTCGAGAAACTGGGCGGTAGCGATTCTCCCGCTGACGCCAAGAGCGACAATTCGCTTTATCCTTCGATTCGAAAGCTACCGCTGCTGGGCGTGACGTATTTCGACCTGTACCGCGAGTCCAAGATCCAGGAGACGGTGTACGAATTACTGACCCAGCAGTACGAACTTGCGAAGGTTGAGGAGGCGAAAGAAATTCCGAGTGTCAAGGTACTGGACGTGGCGGTTGTTCCCACCAAGAAGAGTTATCCGAAACGATTGCAGGTGATGATCCTAGGTACGCTCATCAGTCTCGCGATGGCGGTGGCGTGGCTTTTTGTGCGCCGGTGGTGGAACCGAATCGCCTTCGACGACCCCGGCCGCCAGTTACTCGAAGAGATGGGTGCAACCGTAGGTGGGCGGGCTCGCCGTTTCGCCTCCTCGGGCCGAGCTCTCTGGCGGCCTGTGGCGTACATCCGGCGGATTCTAAGGGGACGACGGTTGAGGTCGCCTCGAGAACGAGAAGATGAAGCGGTCGAAAAGTCTACGGGACTTTCTTCTTCTTAGACCGTCTCAGACGACTTGGGTCGAAAATCCGGGCCGATTCGGCCGGAAAAACCGAATCCCAGGATTGGCAGGAAAGGACTGCTTCACAAAACCTCAGGATGACGATGAAGGAAATGCTCAATGAAGAATCTGTCTCGCGATCTGGTCTGGCGGAGCGGCTGCCGCAAGTAGTCACTACCGACCTGACTCTTGCGGAGGAAACCAAGGCAGCTTCGGGACCACGCGTCGTGAGAGGACCGCATGGCCTGCCGGTTAGGATAGCCTATGCCGCGACCGATTTCGGCATCGTCTGCCTGACCGGTGCGCTGGTGCTGTATCTGCAGTCCGGCATGGTGCCATCGCTGGCAGTCGCGAGACCCGTGATACGGCATGCTTACTTGACGTGCACGTGCTTGTACGCGGCGATAGTCGTGTTGAGCTGTGCCGGTCAAGACCTGTACCGCACGCCGCGTGACCGAGGCGCCCTGGAAGAGAGCCTGATGGTAGTGAAGGCGGTAAGCGTGGCGACCGTGGTGCTGGTACTGTTCATATTTGCCATTGGCGGCTTGCAGGGGATTTCCCGAAGCACTGTGCTTGCGCTCGCGATGCTGAATGCGGGGGCGCTTTCCGGATGGCGGTATCTGAAGCGCCGGATGATTCTGAACCGGACGCTCCGGGGAATCGGCGTTTCTCGAGTGCTCATTGTGGGTGCGGGAAGGACAGGGCGGGGCCTGGCAGCGTGTTTAAGAGACAGTCCTCAACTCGGGTATCAAGTATGTGGTTTCCTGGAAGATGAACCGTCCTCTGATGGCCAAATCCTTGGTACCGTTGGCGAACTGCGTCGCGTGATCCTGGAACAGTTTGTCGACGAACTGTTCCTGACGCCCCCGATCGATCGCGAAGTGGTCAAGCAACTCGTACTGGAAACTCGCGAGCTGCATGTGGCGCTGAAAGTCATTCCCGATCTCTATGATGGCCTAGGTTGGCGCGCTAGAGTGCACGCAATTGGCGGATATCCGGTGATGGAACTGCACGTGCAGCCGATTCGCGGCATCGCGGTAGCAGTCAAACGGTTAGTCGATATTTTGATCGCAACCGTGGGGCTGGTGCTGACTGCGCCGTTCCTGGCGGTACTTGCTGTCCTGGTGCGCCTCGATTCGCCTGGTCCAGCTTTCTATTCTGCACAGCGGGTCGGATACAAAGGGCGCCGGTTTCGCTGCTGGAAGCTCCGCACGATGTCAGTGGATGCAGACATGCAGAAAGACGCTTTACGCAAGCACAACGGGCGCGAAGGTCCGTTTTTCAAGATCAGGAACGATCCCCGCGTAACCCGGCTCGGGCGCTGGTTGCGCAAGTTCAGTCTGGACGAACTACCGCAATTGTGGAACGTCGTTTGCAACGACATGAGCATGGTTGGACCGCGGCCGCATCCGGTGGATGATTTCACGCGCTATTCGGTCGAACACCTGCGGCGCCTCGACGTGAAGCCGGGCATAACGGGCCTGTGGCAGGTGACTGCGCGACAGGATTCATCGTTTGAAACGAGCCTGGCGCTGGACCTGGAGTACATCGAGAGCTGGAGCCCGTGGCTCGACCTGGAAATTCTTTTCCGCAGCGTGCCGGAAATCGTGAAAGGGAAGGGCGAGTGACGAGGTAAGTCGGCCAGCGGGGATCTAATTTTTATGAATAGGGCGCCTCAAGTGGGGACGTGATTCGGCGATGGCAAATCCGGTTCAGGAAGTAGAAGGCGAAGTGTCAGAACCCCGGGCCCGAGCGAACTGCCTCGCTGATGTGTTGCGCTCACTGGTGGGCGATTCCGCCCAATATGTGGCCGGTGTAGTGGTCATGGGGCTGGCCAACATGGTGCTCTTGCCTCTCTACACGCGGTTTCTCAGTCCATCCGATTTCGGACTATATGCGCTGATTGAAGTACTGGCGCTCAGTTCGATCTCTGTCTCTGGCCTTGGCCTCAATGTTGCTTACTTGAAATGGTTCGCCTCGTCCGCCCCCGACGAGGTACCCAGGCTCCTGGGCACGATGATTTGGGTGAACGGATTCGCGGGAATAGTGACCGGGGCCGTGCTCTGGATGTTTCTTGCCAGTCATCAGTCGTCCCGGATGCTGCATGGCGATACCCGAGGTCTCGGGTGGCTCTTACTGCCCCTCATTTCTTTTGAAACTTTGCAGGGCGTCCTTCTTACGCACCTGCGGGCGCGCAGGAGGCCAGGGGCTTTTTCGGCGGTGTCGACATTCCGCCTGGTCACGATCGCCGCCTTCAGCATTTGGCTGGTGGCGGGGCGCAAGGACGGGTTGAGCGGGGTGTTCCTGGCGAGGGTGCTGGGTGACCTTGGGGGATGCCTGGTTGCGTGGGGTCTGGTATCAGCCGACGTCTCCTTGTCCGCTTCCTTGAGTTCTGCCCTCGCCATGATGAAATACGGACTACCTGTCGTCGCTAGCTCACTCATCATGATGATCCTGGATGGAGCGGGCAGGTTCTTCCTCAATCACTATGGAAATCTCGAGCAGGTGGGACTCTACGCGGTAGCCGTCAAAATTTCCGGTGTCATGCGGATGCTGGTCGTTCTTCCGTTTGGGGCCGCGTGGGGCGGACTCATGTTTCAGATCGCGAAGCGGTCCGAGGCCGCCATAATCTATTCGAAAATTATGAGTTACCTGCTGGTTCTTTCGCTATCGATTGCCCTGGTATTCTCTCTTTTTTCCCCCGTTCTTCTGTTAGTTTTCGCCACCAGGCAATACTCCGCCAGCCTTGCGGTCATTCCCTGGTTGCTCCTGGTGCAGGCGGTGACGGTCCTGCAATATCCCTCTGCCACCGGCCTTTTTCTCGGATCCGCCACCAAGTGGTTGCTGCCCATTTTTGCCTTGGGAGTAGCCATTAGCTTGGGTTTAAATCGATTGCTGGTTCCGCGATTCGCCAGCCTGGGTGCGGCCTGGGCATGGCTGGTTGCCTGGCTGGTGATCACGATACTCATGGCCTCTGTCGGGCAGCGTCGTTATCCCATACGCTATGAAAGAAAACCTCTGCTCGTCGCACTGGCCGCATGTGCAATCGTTATCCTTGCCTCTCCCCGGCCGGTGACCGCCTGGTCGCGTGGACTGATTGCTCCATCCATTTTCGGTGCCATCATCATGATGTTTGCAATCGGGTACGTGTGGAACGATTTCCGCCACTTTGGCGCCCTATGGAGCGCCAGGACAGTGGAGTAGCTGTCAAATGCACCCCCCGGGCAGACTCGAACGGCTTTTTGCAATGGTCCTTCTGCTTTTCTCAACCGGAGCGTTCATGAACCTTTTTCTGACACGCTCTTTTATTCCCACGAAAGGGTTACCTTTCATCCAGGACATCTGGGTAGCGGTGTATCTGGTTGTTCTGTTTTTTCTGTTCACAGAGAGCAGGGGGGTATGGGCTCTCGTTCTGAAGGGGTGGCCGTTTCTGCCGCTGCTCGGCGTTGTGGTGGTCTCGGTTGTCTGGTCGGATGCCAAAGACTTGACCATCAGAAGAAGCTTAGGGCTGCTGGCGACGACGATGGCCGGCCTTTATCTCGCGATCCGATACAGCTTCGCGCAACAAATCCGACTGCTGATGCCGATATTGAAGATTTCCATCGTATGCAGTTTCATTTTTGGCGCCCTGCAACTTGGAACGGCGGTAGACAATCTGCCTGGGCCCTGGTACGGCATCTTCACCCAGCGGAATTCTCTGGGAATGATCATGGCGCTGAGCATACTGGTATTTCTGCTGTGGAGCCAGATCGAACCCGAGGAGAGATGGAGTGCATACTGCTGGGCGTTTCTCTCCTTTACGCTTCTGCTTTTATCGCGCTCGGCGACCGGCCTTTTGAGTATTGCTGCTGTGATCGTGTTCTTTGTTCTTCTGCGGCAAATTCGTCTGAATCCCGAGAGAGGGCGCCAGATTGTCTTGCTGGCAATTCTCACGGCGAGCGCCGGTGTTTATTACACCGCGAACCATTTCAAGGACATAGTGGAGATATTTGATCGTGATGCTAGCCTGAGCGGTCGAACCACAATCTGGGGTGCCTCTCTCCTCATGGGAATGGATCGGCTGTGGATTGGACACGGTTTCAATGCCTTTTGGTTGGGTGATGAAGGACCCTCGGGCACAGTCCGCCAGATCGCAGGGTGGAATGTACCAGGGGCGCACAATGGGTTCCTGGAAATCTGGCTCGATCTGGGGTTCGTGGGATTAGCGCTGTTTTTCCTGGGATTTGTGCGCCATATCTGGAAAGCGGCGCGCTGTTTTCTTCGGGAAGATCGCTGGGAGGACGCCTGGCCAATCCTGTTTCTGATCTTTCTCTTCTTTGTGAATCTCGCACAGAGCGCTCTTCTTTCGCCCAACTATGTGTTTTGGATCCTTTATGTCACGATTTCCTATCGTGTCTGTCTGATGACCGCAAAGCGATCCCAAGAAGGTGCAACGTGAGCGCGCGCCAACATGCCTCTCGTCCCTCAACCCCTCACTCCGGCACACCGTTTGATCCCAAGTCCTACCGGGAAACACGGCGGCGGCAACACTCCGGGCTTTGCAGGGTGGGGCACACGGGCATGGGCAAACGGTACATCCAGTGGCTGCACGGAGTCCGGCGGACGGTATTGTTGCGGCTCCTTCGTTCTTTGGGTACCGATCTCAGCACAGCTTGGGTTTTCGACGTCGGATCGGGCACGGGGCTTCTATATGGAGTTGTGGAAGCGACTGGGGGTTGGCTCGATTGCAGGATGCGACTTGACCGAGATAGCCGGGCTACGGCTGCGGGGTTTGTCTACCTGCTTGAACGGCTTCTGACAAAGATCCTCCGCGCGAGCGCCACAACCGAGATCATTGCCTGTCGCAAGCGTCCCATGGGGCCCTTTCGAGAACTGGCGTGAGGATGGGGAGCGCGTCGAGGCTCAACTTTACTCGATCAAAGACGGGAGTGGAGAGGCAACAGACAATGCAGAACAACCAGGGGACTATCCCTTCGTTGGGTGGCGAGGGACTCGTCGGGAACCGTGGAAAGGATTCCGCTTCGGACGAAAAGCGCTTTGCTGCCTGGTTATTTGTTGCCGTCTTTGCATCACGCGCATTCACATCTTCCTCTGCCTATTTCGCTGACGCCAACCGTCACGTCACTGCTGCCCTGAATCATAGCTATGTGATTGAACCACCCGGCTACTGGCTCTTTAACCGCACCGCTGGTCTGTTCCCTGATCCCGAAATTGCGATTTCCGTATTGAATTGGTGCTTTTCCTCTGCCGGGGCGGTGCTTGTTTACCTAGCCGTACGTCGGCTCGCCAGTGAAAGTGTTGCCCGCATCTCCTCGGTTGCCTACGGGACCGTCTTTTGGGCTTGGCACTCCGGAAATGTTCATAGCACCTATGCTTCCCAGCTGTTCTTCCCCGTCGCTATTTTCTTGTGCTTCCTCTACTACTGGGAAAAGCCGAACCTCGGGTGGGTGCTGGCTGCGGCTGTTTTGTTCGCTCTCGGTAGCGGCTTCAGACCTTCCGATGGAGCATTCTTCGCTCCGGCGTTTCTCTATGGCCTCAGCAAAGCCAAGCGAAGTCATGTAATGACCTCCTTGGTCGTTATTTGCCTGCTATGTGTTGGTTGGCTGATTCCGCAACAGCTTGGCCTCTGGAAACAAACAGTCCCAATTGAAAGAAACTTTAGTAGCCATCTGGTCTCCATGGCGGACGGGGTGTTGGTGGTCGGCTTCAGCCGCTTCGCTCTGTCCAATGCCATACGTGTCCTGATCCCGTTCGTGATGGCAATTTTTCCTCTACTCGGCCTCATCCTCGGGAACCGTAAGCAGACTTTCCTGTGGATCTGGATCCTCCCCGGCATGGCTTTCTTTCTTTTGATTTACTTGGGTCAGGCTTCTTATCTGGATTACCTGTTGGCCGCTCTGGTGATCCTGGCGGTAACGAACCCTCGAGCTAGCGATAGAAAAAAAGTCTGGCGCCTTGCCATCTGCGCTGCGCTGAATGTCGTCTTCTATTTTGCGTGGAGACCGATTGAATTTCGGAACCCTGCACTTCAGGTTGCAGAATACGTGCTCGAGGCCGATGCCGGCAAGTTTAGCTACTACGGAGTCCAACATCATTACGAACCCAGGCTGAGTCAGCTGCTTCACCTACAAGGGTATGGGGAACCGGTCCATAAAAAATGAGGGAGACAGCATGAGGATGAGTCCGGCGATGTCGCCCGACACCCTTGACCGGCTAGCGCCGACTTGGACAATGAGCAAGCTTCAGCCTAAGCCAGTCGTGGCCATCTTTGCTGAGCCACTGTTGGCGCCGAGCATGACCTTTATCCGCGCACAGGCTTCCGCGCTTACCGAGTTTACCGCCTTGTACGTCAGCCCCCAGCGGGCCTCTCCGAGCCTGGAGGTTCCCTCCGATCGGGCCGTCGTGCTGTGCGATGATCCCCGGGCCCCGCAGCTCTGGAACCGGCTCAAGCAAGTCCCGTTCAAGGTATTCGGATGCGCACCGTTCTTCTTTCGGCGTGTGGGGAAGCATAAGCCCATCCTGGTTCATGCTCACTGCGCTCCAGCGGGGCTCACGGTTCTTCCCATGGCACGCTGGCTGAAGGTGCCGCTGGTCGTCACCGTTCATGGCTACGATGCCACGGTTAGAGATGCTGAGCTTATCCGCTCTCATTATCGAGCGCGAGTGTATGTCCGGAACCGGCACGTCCTGCACAAGGAAACCGCCCTCTACATCGCGGTCTCCGAGTTTCTACGAAAAGAGATGATCGCGCGGGGATTTCCCCAAGAGCGAATCGTCACGCACTACATCGGGGTGGATACGCAATTTTTCCAGCCCGACCGGCACATTGCGCGAGAGCCGGTGGTTCTGTTTACCGGCAGGCTCACGGAGAAGAAGGGATGTCGGCATCTTATCCGGGCGATGCAGGAAGTCGAGGCGGTCGTGCCCGCAGCCAGACTTGTCGTGATCGGCGATGGAGAGCTGCGTCAGGAACTGGAGCACATGGCAAGCAAAGGCCTGCGGAATTACTCCTTCCTGGGAGTAGAGTGTCCCGAGGTTGTGCGCGACTGGATGAATCGAGCCAGTGTTTTTTGCGTGCCCAGTGTTCGCGCTCAATCCGGCGACACAGAAGGGTTCGGAATGGTCTTTGTGGAAGCCCAGGCGATGGGACTTCCGGTGGCCAGCTTTTCCTCGGGGGGAGTGCCGGAAGCGGTTCAGGATGGTGGGACCGGCTTGCTGGCAGAGGAGGGCGATTGGCGCACCCTTGCCGGCAATATCCTCACCCTTCTCAAAGATCGAAATCGTTGGAGGGCGATGAGTGAGGCGGGCCGCAGGCGTGTTCTGGCGTCATTCGATCTGACAACGCAAACCGCAAAACTCGAGGGAATGTATGGGAGGGTGCTGAAAGACCGGGTGCTGAAAGACCTGGGTCAGGAGGCGAGGGTCAAACCTCACTCAGTCGGGGCGACGCCAGAAGGGACAAGCCTCCCGTCCGCATCGCGTCGGAAGCAACTCCAGACCGCTCCCCGCCGAAGGTTTGCGTTTGTCCAGACTTTTTGTACGCACTATACAGTTGGCCTCTTCACCCTGCTCGCGCAACGTCTCGACGCACAATACTTTTTCCACTCCGATGGCGGGGAGTGGTACTGGCAAGCCGAGCATGGAGTCAGCTCTGGAGACTTTCCCCATGAGTACCTGGTTGGTTTCCGAATAGGAAGGACGCGGATTGTGCCCACTCTTCCCTGGAAGCTCTTGCGCTGTCCTGCGCGGGCCATTCTCAGCTCGATCGACGGCAAATTCGCTCTCACGGTAGCTTATGTGGCGGCGCGATTGAAGCGCGTGCCGTTTTTGCTATGGACAGGCCTTTGGTTCAGGGTGGACACTCCGCTGCACCGGCGGATATTCCCGCTCACCCGTTTTCTTTATCAGAATGCCGACGGCATCGTCGTCTACGGCGAGCATGTCAAAGGCTATCTGGTCTCGGAAGGAGTGCGACCGGAACGCATTTTCGTGGCCCCGCACGCGGTGGACAATTCCTTCTACTCCCGCTTTGTTTCCGACTCGGAGAAGGAAACCCTCCGGGGGAAACTGGGCATCGAGTCCCGCCAGAACGTGATCTTGTATCTCGGACGCCTCGAACGGGTCAAGGGAATCCCCTACCTTCTCGAGGGGTTTCGGGCTTCTCACCTGCAGGATGCCGTCCTGGTAATTGCCGGGGCAGGTTCAGAACGCCTGGCGCTTGAAGACCTCGCGCGCAGGCTTGGACTGGAAGAACGAGTCCATTTTGCGGGCTATGTGCCTATCGAAGAGACACTTTGCTACTACGCTCTCGCTCGCGTTGTCGTTCTGCCCTCGGTGACTACGCCACAGGTTAAGGAACTTTGGGGATTGGTGGTGAACGAGGCGTTTAACCAGGGCGTACCGGTGATCGCGACCGATGCGGTGGGAGCAGTTGCGGGAGGATTGGTCGAGGACGGAGTCAACGGTATCGTCGTGCCGGAAGCGAACTCGGCCGCGCTGGCCAGGGCGCTCGAGCGAGTTGTGAACGATCTGGCCACAGGCCGACGCATGGGGGCCGCCGCAAAACGCGTGATCGCCGAGTGGAACCAGGATGCCCAAGCGGCTGGCTTCGCACGTGCTCTCGAGTTCGTACTCAAGCGGGAGGCAGAGTTGTGAGACGAAACCACGCCCCATCGTTGGTTTCAACCAGTTGGGACGATGGGCATCCTCTCGACCTGCGCGTCGCCGACCTGCTGTCCAGGTATGGCTTGACCGGTACCTTCTATGTGCCCCGCCATGTGAGCTGGCCGACGATGACGGAGCGTGAGATCCGCGAGCTGAGTTTGCGGTTTGAAGTGGGTGCCCATACGCTCGATCACGTCCTGCTCGACCGGGTCGGCGATGATGAGGCGCGGAACCAATTGCTGGGTTCGCGTCAGTGGATCGAAGATGTCACGGGGAAGCCCTGCCGCATATTCTGTTTCCCCGGAGGAAAGTACAGGCGGGAGCAGTTGCCATTGCTGCGTGAATCAGGCTTCGAGGCGGCGCGGACGGCGGAACTTCTCTCTACCCGGTTTCCGCGTCGCATGAGCGGTCTCTCGTTGATTTCCACGACCGTCCAGGTTTTCCCGCATTCACCGCTTGCGTACGCCAAGAACGCAATCAGGCGTTTGTCATTGCGGAACCTGGTCGGGACACGAGCATTGTTCTGCGCCCGGGACTGGCTCAAACTCGCCCAGGAACTGTTAGAGAGAACCGTCGCCCAAGGAGGCGTGTTTCATTTGTGGGGGCACTCCTCGGAAATTGAAGAGCAACGTCAATGGGGGCGCCTCGAGGCATTGCTGGCCATGCTAAGCGAGAGCCGGAACCAACTCACCTATGTCACGAACTCGGAACTGGGAGCGCATGCGGTCTAGTCTCGACCAGATCGTTCGTTATCTTTGTTGTCCTGACGACAAGTCGCCCTTGGACTCGAGGACCGACACCTTGACTTGCAGCCAGTGCGGACGGTCTTATCCTCTCCTGGGTGACGGGATCGCGAGTCTTCTCCCGCGGGAACCTGCCGTCCCCGCCGCGAATCAGGAATACGCGCTGGCCTACAAGCAACAGTTTCACCGCGCCTTCGAAACGGGCGACGAGTCGATGGCCTGGGGCATCCGCGAAACCTCTCCGCCGGCCTGGATCCGGAAACGCGAGCGGCAGCGTCGAGCCGTGTTCTCCGTACTCAACGAGAGCGCGCAACCGTTGCATGAGCTTGTGCTCTGTGACGTCTCAGCCGGTCCCGGCGATTACACTCTCGGATACGCCCGTCACTTCAAATGGGTTTTACACTGTGACTTGTCAGTGGACTCTCTGCAATACGCTCTTCGAAGATGCCGACAAATGGGCATTGGCAACGTTTTCTTCTTGCGGGTCGATTATTTTGCGCTGCCGTTTTGCCGCTCCCTCGATCGCATCCTTTGCCTGGACAGCCTAGCTCGAGGGAAAGACCACGAGCAGGCAGTGCTGAGGCAGATTCAAGGCGCTCTCGATCCGGACGGCCGCGCCATCGTCGATTTCCACCATTGGTGGCACAACCCGCTGCGCCGACTCGGCCTGCTGCCACAGAACTTCGGACAAAATCGAAGTTACACCCGGCGTCAATCGGAAACGCTTCTCCGCGAGAGCGGAATCAAAAAGTGGAAGTTGATCCGTTTTTATCAAGAGTTCGAGCCAACCGAGCCACGGCACAAGCGTCTCGCTTTGGTGTTGCCTGCGACGCGCTTAATGTATGAAATTGAAAGTTACCCTAGCGCCGGTGACAAGAGTGAGAACGAGATTCGCTCAGGAAGGCTAGCTGGATGACGATTCAGAGGTCTTTCTTCTATCTGTGCACGTTGGTTGTGCTCGGATTCCTGATCGTTCAAGTTCGAAGCGGACTGGATAGGAGATGGGACGCTGGCCAACGGCTCGATCCTCCCTCCCAGCCCATTCCCAGATCCCTGTTTGGGCTCCACATGCACCATCTGACCGACACGACTCCCTGGCCCAAAGTACGGTTCGGCACCTGGCGTCTGTGGGACGCCTACGCGGCCTGGCCCAATGTGGAGCCCCGAAAGGCGCAGTGGGATTTCTCTCGGGTTGACCAATACCTCTCTCTCGCGGAGAGTCATGGGGTCGAAGTTCTACTGCCGCTGGGGCTCTCACCCACCTGGGCCTCAGCCCGACCGACCGAGCACTCCGGGTACGGTCCTGGCAATGCCGCCGAACCGGCGCATAGTTCGGACTGGCAGGATTACGTCCGGCAGGTGGCCATGCGCTACCGAGGCCGCGTACACGCGTACGAGATCTGGAATGAGCCCAACCTCCCGGATTTCTTCTCTGGCAGACCGGAGACGATGCTCGAACTGGCTCGTCAGGCCTATCAGATATTGAAGCAAGTGGATGGCAGCGTCATCGTGGTTTCGCCGTCCGCGACGGGAGCAGCTGGAGTCGAATGGCTTGATCGCTATCTGAAGCTGGGAGGCGGTGCCTCGTCCGACGTGATCGGGTTCCATTTCTATGTTACTCCCGGTGCCCCGGAAGCCATGGTGGATCTGGCACGGAAGGTAAAGACCGTCATGGCTGTAAACCGCGTGGCCGACAAGCCTCTGTGGAATACCGAGTCTGGCTGGCTCATTGAGAACCGGTTGAGCAAAGTTCACCCGCGCGCGGGCAGCTTCAGCCGGGTTCTCACTTTGGACGAAGCGTCGGCCTACGTGGCTCGCTGCTACCTGCTGAATTGGGCGCTCGGTATTTCTCGATTCTACTTTTATTCCTGGGACAGCGAAATCGGCGGCCTCACAGAAGAGGACGGGAAGACGCTGAAACCTCCCTCCGCAGCGTATGCGGAGATCGAAAACTGGCTGGTGGGCGCACGCATGATTTCCTGTGTTTCCGATAAGGAGGACACCTGGACTTGCGAAGTGGAGCGCGCCGGGCATCATGGCTGGGTCGTCTGGAACCCCGGGCACACAATCGAATTCAAGATCCCTGCAGCATGGCCGGTGGCACGATTAAAAGACCTGGCAGGAAACGCGCACTCTCTTGGTTCCCATTCTATTGTCTCCATCGGACCTTCACCCCTGCTCTTCGAGTCTCAAGCCCTATGAAAGTGCTCATTCTGCACAACCACTACCAATGGCCGGGCGGGGAGGATTTGGTAGTTGAATCGGAAGAACAGTTGCTTGCCACGGCGGGCCACAGCGTGGCGCGCTACGATCGGAGCAACGCGGATATTCAGCGGTTTACGATCTCCGAGCATGCGCTTCTGCCAGCGACAACCTTGTGGTCGAGAAAGAGCGCCCTCGAAGTGCAGCAAGTCCTTCTCCAAAACCAACCGGACGTGGCACATTTCCATAATACTTTTCCACTGATTTCCCCGGCCGCGTACTCGGCTTGCAGGGCCGCAGGGATTCCCGTGGTACAAACTCTCCACAACTACCGTCTGCTGTGTCCCGAGTCGAGGTTTTTCCGGGCAGGCAAGCCGTGCGAACGCTGTCTGGGGAGAGGGGTCCCCTGGCCGGCGGTGCTTCATGCCTGTTATCGCGACAGCCGTGCCGCCACAGGAGTGGTGGCTGCAATGCTCACGGTTCATCGCGCTCTTGGTACCTGGAGAGAGATGGTGGACGTTTACGTCGCCCTGTCGGAATTCGCCAGAGAGAAATTCATCGCGGGCGGCCTGCCGGCTGCCAAGATCGTCGTCAAGCCCAATTTTGTTCACCCCGACCCCGGCACGGACCGGGACGGCTCCGACTACGCTCTGTTTGTTGGTCGTCTGTCCCAGGAAAAAGGACTGGGGACTCTGCTGGCGGCTTGGAAGCTGCTGGGAGACCGGGTCCCGCTCCTGATTCTGGGGGACGGTCCCCTTCGCGGCAAGTTCGAAGCGCAGGCGAAAATTCTCGGGCTTTCCCGCGTGCGGTTTGGGGGATTCGTCGACCGGGAGACGATCTTGGCCGCCATGAAACGCGCGCGATTTCTGGTTTTTCCGAGCGAGTGCTATGAAAATTTCCCCACCACCATTGTTGAGGCCTTCGCCTGCGGAATTCCCATCATCACCGCCAGTCTAGGCGCGATACGAGAGATGGTGGTCGATCAACACACAGGAGTGCATTTTCTACCGGGCAGGGCTGAGGACTTGGCCGCTAAAGTGGATTGGGCGTGGATGCATGCTCGCGAGATGGAAGCCATGGGACAGGCGGGGCGTGCCGAGTACGTTGCGAAATACACTGGCGAGCGCAACTTCCGGATGCTGATGAACATTTATGAGCGCGCTATAAAGACCCGAGCAGCGGGTGTGTTCCGGGAGCAGACAAAACCATGATCGGGAATGGGGTGCGGCGTTCTTGCTTTCAAGTCCTGGGCGTGCGCGTGGATGCGGTCCAGATCCAGGACGTCTGCAGAATCCTTGAGCATTGGATTCAGCGGCGCCATCGCTGCCGTTACGTAGCCGTTACCGGCATGCATGGCATGATGGAGGCACGACACGATCCTTCATTCCGAGCCATCTTGAACTCTGCTGATCTGGTCGTGCCCGACGGCATGCCGCTGGTTTGGTTGGGCCGTCTTCGCGGCATGGACCTTCCCCGCCGGGTTTACGGCCCCGAACTCATGCTGAGTGTGTGCCAACAAACCAGTGCAAGCGGGTCGCGCCACTTCCTGCTGGGGGGAGCACCGGGCGTGTCGGAGCGTCTTGCCTCAGCGCTCCAGAACAAGTTTCCCGGGCTTCGGATTGCAGGCACATGCTCTCCACCCTTCCGGCCCTTAACCAAGGAGGAAGACGAGGAGCTGGTGGCATCGATCAATCGCGCCTCACCCGATGTCGTGTGGGTGGGACTGAGCACGCCAAAGCAGGAGCGCTGGATGTACCAGCATCGTGATCATCTGAACGCAGCCGTGATTTTGGGAGTGGGGGCGGCCTTTGACATTCATTCGGGAACCAAGAAGCAGGCCCCGAGCTGGATGCGGGAGGGCGGGTTGGAATGGCTCTTCCGGTTGTTTCAAGAGCCGCGTAGACTCTGGTGGCGCTACCTCGTCTATGGCCCCAAATTCGTTCTGCTTGCCGCACTGGAGTTGTTTGGACTGCGTAGATTCTGATGGTTCGAGGACCGGAGAACGACAACAGCAGGCGCTGGGATTTGAGACCGCTAGCCGGTACCTACCACGTTTGCGGCCGGGAAGCGGAATCTTCCACCGCCAACGTGGTTCTCAATTGCGGGCGTAACCGTGGCGAGGGAGTGACAGGAACCAAGATGTGCGGAATCGTGGGCTCCGTCGACGTCGGTGATCTCGAACCGGATCGAGACCAAATCCGGCGTGCTATGAATCACATGATCCATCGCGGACCCGACGGAGAAGGATTCACCGAATTTGTTATCTCGAACAACACAGGAGTTCGCGAGGCCGGGGAAAGCTTGCCAGCAACCGTCTTGCTGGGCCACCGCAGACTGGCAATTATCGATCTCTCTGAAGCGGCTAGCCAGCCTATGGCGACGCCGGATGGACGATTCCACCTCATCTTTAACGGCGAGATCTACAACTATCGCGAACTTGGAGCAGAACTTCGGAACCTTGGATTCACGTTTCGCACCAGCTCAGATGCGGAGGTGTTGCTGCTAGGCTGGCAAAAATGGGGTGCCGCTCTGTTGCCGCGGCTCATTGGCATGTTCAGCTTTGCCATCTTGGATCGAAAAAATGCGACGATTGTGCTGGCCCGTGATCCCTTCGGCATTAAGCCCCTGTACTACGCGCAGGATCAGAAGCGCCTGGTTTTTGCCTCCGAAATTACCCCCCTTCTCGATTTCCCGTCGATAACCCGTCGACCGAATCTGCACGCCGTCTATGAATTCCTCTCCGGTGGGTTCGGGGATCACTCCGGCAGGACCTTCTTTCATGATATCCACCAGGTCCCGCCGGCCCATTACTTATTGATCTCCTGTGGGTCTCCCGGGACGGCGGAGCCGGTGTGTTACTGGGAACTTCAGAGGAAACAATCTGATGGAACGTCGCCCGAGGAAGCGAGTTCCATCTTCCGTCATTTATTCAAACAAAGCATCAACCTGCATCTGCGAAGCGATGTTCCTGTGGGCGTGTCTCTTTCCGGAGGTATGGATTCGTCCTCGATAACCGCGATGGTTCGTGCCCTCCAAGGCCCCGAACGCGAATTACACACCGTCAGCTATGTCGCAGACGATCCCAACCTCTCGGAAGAGGGCTGGTGCCGAATTGTGGCAGCGGCCACCTCGGCGCGACAGCATCTGGTTCACGTCCAAGCGAACGAACTTGTCCAGGACTTCCAGCGGCTGGTGCAAGTGCAAGAGCAGCCATTTGGATCACCCACCATCTACGCTCAATATCGTATCTTCCGCTGCGCGCACCAGGCAGGCCTGAAAGTGATGCTGGGTGGACAGGGGGCAGACCAATATCTGGGCTATATTGGTCATCTGCCGGTCCGGCTCGCCTCCCTGCTGCGCCAGGGACGATGGAGCGCAGCAGTCCGGTTCCTGCGCCACGCCCGGTCGCTCCCCCTGAGCGGAGCGCTCAGTTTACCGTCCGTGATACGACACATTTTGCCCGAAAGGCTGGTGGAAGCAGTAAAAGGCCTGCGTACGGCGATACCGTCAGGAGTGAACGCGGCTTGGTTTCGGCAACGCGGGGTTGGCGGACCCAATACTCATAGCAATCGCGGCCATTCGAACCTTCACGATCTCCTGAAGCAGAATCTTGGGGAGACACTTCCCTCTTTGCTTCGCTTTGAAGATCGCAATGCGATGGCATTCTCAGTTGAGAACCGGGTTCCGTTTCTTACCACGGAGCTGGTGGATTTCGTGTTTTCATTGCCTGAGGAAGAAGTGATTTCAGGCGAGGGCTGTTGCAAAGCCATACTGCTGCGGGCCATGCAGGGGCTCGTACCTCCCGAGATTCTCAATCGTCGTGACAAGGTCGCGTTTGCCATGCCGCTCGCGAAACTGAATCGTCAAATTGGGGCTTGGCTCGAGACCCGATTGAGCGACGCTGCCGCCATTCCAGTATTTGATGTGGAGGAGGTTCAGAGACAGTCGAAACTCACCCTGTACCAAGGAACATCCGATACCGAGTCACAACGGACGTTATGGCGCTGGCTGAGCTTCATCGCATGGGTGCGAGAGTTCCAAGTGTGTTTTGAGTGACGAATGCGGTTTCGGCTGAAGCGTTGACTTCCTCCACCTTATGGGGCTGGTTCGACACCTCGGGATGAGGCTTCTTCAACCAGGCTGCCACGACATCCCAATTGGCGAAAACCAGCAACTGCGGCACATTCAAGAACGTCAGGTTCATGCCCAGCAAAATTCCCAAATGAAAGAGCGCCACCAGTGGCACCAGCACGCGGCGCGCTATCCGTGAGAACAGCACCATGATCAACCCAAGTTCAAATACCAGTGTGCCGACGCCGAGGGCAAGGCAGGCCAGCTGTCTCGCCGCCGCCCATGCGCCCAGGGAATGAAATACTCCCATCTGGTCTTCTTCGATGCAATAGAGTATCCAGTTCCTGATGTTGGCTGCGGAGGCCCACTTCCAACCCACGACCACGATCTTCGCGTAGCCGGCAAAGAGGTAGATCTCAACCAGAAACACCTGGATCAGACGGACCGGCCACGTATAATCACTGGCCGGTGCCGAGGGCCGGCTTCGGCCGAGCGGCAACAGCGTCCAGGAGTCTCCACATGGTGAAAATGCAAGTGTGAGCAAGGCGATTACGGAAATCGTCAGGCCCCGCGCGTAGGGATGGGGAATCCAGATGATCGATTCAAACGGAGCGAGATGGTAGAGCAGGATCCCGGAAACGAAACAGGACAATCTGGGAAATACGCCTGCCCCCGCACAAACCAGGGCGATCCCGGCCAGCCAGACGAGAGTCCGTTCCAAGGATAAGTGTCCGGGGAAATCCAGATAGCGCCAGCGTGCGCTGGCGCCTACTCGGCTCCAGAAGTCCAAGGGCAGGCCGGATACCTCAGCAAGCTGGCGCGAGGCGAGCACCCAAAGTGAGTATGCGGCAAAGATGATGCGCGCCGCGGCAAGGTTCCTCGGCGATGTAGGCGTAAACCAGAATGTGTCCCAATACTGGGCCCACCGGGATTGAGATAAGCGGTTCATCGCAGGGGATACTCGTAGGCAAGTACACGTGTCAGTTTTGCCGGATCAAGACGGCGAGCTTCGAGGTCCCAACTTTCTTGGTAAATTCTCAGCCGAACGAAGCAATTACGCGGCACTCGTCCCGCCCGGGACCAGATGGCGGGATGGAGTATGTGAGTCGGAGCCGTCAGAGGCCCCAGCCAGCGATTTGGGTAAGCCAATCCGGACGGGGCAAGGGCTTGCTCGCGTGCGCGATTGGCACGGTCCAAAAAGAATTTCCCGACCCGGTCCTCTGACGCACGGTCGAGGTGGAAGAAATGGAGATTCAACCAGGAGGTGAGCTCTTCGAGGGAAAGCGGCTGCCAGGCTCGATAGTCGATGTCGTATTCGTTTCCGTTGGCGTCGACACCGACAATTCTGGGCGTGGGCAGATCGAACGTCGCGGCAGGCATGGGCATGGCCAAGACCGGCCATGACGAAAACGGCCACAGGTTATGCTGTGTCAGACCCGCGGCGAAACTAACCGTCAGGGCGAAGGCGAGGAACGCGTTCGTCAGCCGGCGCTTGGCCGGTTCGGCCAGGAACCGCCCCCCGGTGGCGGCCAGCAGGCCCAACCCAACAAACCCCACAAAGGCGATTGTGCTGACGATGTTAGTTTTCACACGCGTTCTCCTAATAACCGGTGTCGCGCGTCTCCCAGTTGTATGGACCCGCCCTGGCAGTACAAATTCCACCCAAAAGATCGAAGGCGTACCTGCCCCGCCTCACCCTGGCAATCGCCCGGAGTGTAACCCAGCACCGAGTGGTAGCGAATCTCTTTTTGACGATGGTCGCGCAGCGGTTCCCGCCGCCGCGAGCACAGGCCGGACAAAAAGTGCCAGACGCGCTCGACGTCCCACTCGCGAAAGTTTACCAGTCCCACTCCATGCGCCACTCGCGGAGCATATGTGGAAAAACGTTCGTCTTGCGTAATTGGCTGCATGTCGCCATTCTCAAGACTACCCAGGACCTCGAGCAATAACTTCCCTCCCAGTTCGGCCTTCCGAGTGTAAAGACGCTCAATCGGAAACCCGCGAGGCAAATCGAAAGCCTCCTGTGCCAGGATGTCGCCGGCATCGGCCTGCGGGCTCATGCGGTGGACGGTGACACCGGTACGGTGGTCGTTGTGGTAGTAGACCCACAACAACGGGTTCGGACCCCGATGACGCGGGAGTAATGAGGAATGGACGTTCAGAGCCGAACGGCGCGCGATCCCCAGGATCTCCTTCCCCAGAATCCAGGGGAATGCGGAAACGCAAACCACATCGGGTGCAAGCTTTTGCAAGCGCTCTACCAAGTCCGGATCACGTCCTGAGACTGCATCAAGCAGCGGCACATCGTGCATTCTCGCCCACTTGGCCATGACTGCCTGCCCCGTGAGTCCTGATCTTGACAGCACCGACCTGATGGCCCGGCCGAATCCGGACCTGGCTTTCCCGGGTCTTACGACCGCAATCACCCGATGGCATTTGGAGGCGGCATCCAGAGGGACCATGCTACCCTCGCCGCCACTTCCGAAAAATGCCACCGTCAGCATCATGTACCTTTTCGATGGGGCTCGCTCTCCCACCCAGTTGAGGTTTGTCCGGGAGCAACGCCTAGGGGTTTGCCCTGATACGCGCGGCTAAGAGTCTCCTTGCACATGAGGTTTCAACTCATTTTCAGCGAACTTTCGGAAGCGAACTCTTCGCTAGGTCGCGATATTTATTAACCGACATACATCATATGGAAGTGGTTTGCCAATACGATAGAGCCCTGGCAACAACTTAGGACCCGACCGGCAATACGCACCCTGTCCAAACGAGTAAAACGAGTAAAGGGCATGGTTGACAGGCAGATTTCAGCTATATAATAAAAGAATCGTACCACTACTTGTGGGTGGGGAATAAAAGTGAGCACTCTTTATTGCCGCTGTGAGTCGATTGAGACGGCTCCGCTCCAGGACGAAACGATTCTTTTCGATCCTGAGCGAAAGAAGTTTTGCGTTCTTAACCGGACCGCTTCGTTCATCTGGAATCAGCTTGCCATTCCGACCACTGTCGAAAGTCTGGCCGCCAAAGTCTGCGAGAGTTTTTCAGGAGTCTGTATGGAAAGCGCATTAAGTGACGCAGACCATACCATTCAGGAAATGCTGACCTTGAACTTTGTTGGCAGCCAACCCGATTAAGGAGATTGACATTGAGCGAGCTTAATAGATCAAACGAACCGGACGAGAAGATTGCGTCTTCCTTCGGAACATCTGGTACGAACGCGTCCATTCTGCCGGCTTATGAGCCTCCACATCTGACTGTGATGAACGAGGACGAGGTTCTGAGCGCCTTCCAAGTTCCAGTTGTCGCTGGCTCCTGGTGGGGATAGTGGGCGGCTGGCAGCCTGATCCAGCCCAGGTGAGGCTACAGCCGACGACCAGGGGGTTTTGGGCGCCGCGCTGGTGGCAGAATCCGGCTTGCTTACTCGAGGGCTTCTCCAAGCTGGAACGGGTTCCGCTGGTCTCGGATTGGTTCCAGCTCGTCGATGCCTATCTGGGCATCGAGTCTCAGGACCTCGCTTTTCGGAGCAGGTTCAGACGGCTCTACGGTGAGTTTTTGTCGAGTCCCTCGCGGGTTCCTTTGGGCGTTCAGAAACTCCACTGCCAGGTGCAAGTTAGCCGCGGAGCGCCTGCCTGCTTAGTGACGTTATCCGCCCCTGAAGAGGTCGGCATGGTCGACTTTATCCTGGACTTGTATCGCGATCGCGGCTATGTCGAAACCTACGACACCTCTGACGGTTGGCGGTCTCTAGGTCTACCGGGTCGAGACGAGCCCCTGCTGACCGCCAAAGGTTCTCACGTGTTTGTTGGTCGATGGCAATCTTGGCAGCCGTTGATTGCCACTTGTGCAATCAACTGGGTGATGCGAATGCAGCCGGATGTGCTGTTCTTCCACGCGGCCTCCGTCGGTATCGGTGGCGCGGGTGTTCTGATTGCAGGCGACAAGGGTACAGGCAAATCCACTTTGTCGATGGCCCTGGGGGCACAAGGCCACGAATTCTTCGGGGATGAGATTGCGGCAGTGAGGTGGCCGACGCTTGAGCTTGCTCCCTTCCGCCGGACTGTGTCAGTGCGCCCCGGCCCCCAATCGCGCTGGGTCGAAAAGGTCCTCAGGGACAATGCCGCCTACACGGAGCCCTTTCCAGACGGCACGACTCGCAGGCGCGCAGAGGCCGGCAAACTGTTCCCGCGAGCCGTGGCAAACTCGCTGCCGCTGCGCTGGCTGTTTTTTTTACGTAGCTTCGAGTATCGACCGCGGGCCGAGGCCTTTCGTCCGCGGACTTCGGACCTCCGATTGCTGGCTCCCATGCCGTGCGCGTTTTGGAAAACGTCTCCCGCGCGGCCGATGATGAAGGCCGCCAAATTGCTTTCGAGTGTGAACTGTTACTTTCTCCATCCAGGCTTGCCCGAAGAAACGGCCGGACTGGTGGAGGGAATAGTGAGGGCAGGATGACTCTTTCGGTCGAGAACAGAGCAGAAAAGGTGGCGACTTTTCGCTTCATTCATGTGTTCTTAATGGAAACGCTGGCGCGGTGGGTGCCCATGACTCCGGAAATGGAGGTGAAGGTGATCCTCGGGCGCCACATCTGGGATCTGGCACAACAGGCTGACGCTCTTGGCAAGCGCACCTACGAGTTACGTGCCCCATTGCAATTCAGCCTTCGTCCCCTCGACCGCTACGCTCGTTTCCTCGAGGAGTTCGCCAGGACCACGGCCACTTCCGAGAAAATTCACGGTTTCTATGAAGTGATGCTTCCCGCCCTAGCGGTGCGATATCGGGCATACCTGGACCAGACAGACCGGCTGCTAGACGAACCTACGGTGCGCATCGTGGAGCGCATACTCGGCGATTTCACTCGTATGGAGAGCGAAAGCCAGCGGCTGCTGGACGAGCTTCCCGAGTTACGTCCGGTGGACCAGACATGGCTGGCAGGTCTGCGCAAACTTGAAGCTGCCGAGACCGACATAGTCGCCTCCCGGCCTGCCACGGCAGTGGCGTGAGTGGAGGTGCCATGGTCGCGCTAAAGCCAGAAGAGACAAAACAGGTCAAAGGGATGACGCTTCGGCGCGATCCCTTGCGGGAAGATTGTTTCAGCGTCGTCAACAGCGATGCCGAGCTAAAGGAGTGGCCGGACATGTCGGACATCTCCCGGCGCCAGCGTCTTCACCGCCACATGAACAACGAAACCGGAGCGATCGAGATTGCCGCCCAATGCCTTGTGGACTTCCCGGAGGCGCCATGGGAGTTGCGCATGCACCTGGCACGCCAGTGCTGGGATGAAAGTCGCCATGTGGCCTCGCTCTATCGTCGCTTGCGCGAGATAGGGGGCCGCAAAGGCGAATTTCCGATCTCAAATTTTGAATGGACTGTGACCTGTGCGTTGGACTCGCTGGCCGCTCGACTGGCGCTGCAAAACCGCACGTTTGAGGCAGGGGAACTGGACCTGCTGGGCCAGCTTCCGCCGAAATGGCGAGAAGTGGGCGACGATGCCACCGCGGAGGTGCTGGAGTCTATTCTGGCTGACGAGATCACACACGTGCGCTTTGCCAACCAATGGCTGAGACGCATGATACAGGAGGACCGCCGCGTCCTGCTTAAGATTGCGATGGCGGCTCGCTTTCTCTCCGCAGTTAGCGCCGCAGTCGCGCCGAAAGAAGGCGAAATGAGCCCCAGCGGCTTGCCCTTTGTCAAAGGTGAGGAGAAACTCGCTCCCGTCAACATCGAAGATCGCAAGCACGCGGAGTTTTCCGACGCGGAAATCGACCAATTTTTGCGCCAATCGGGCTTTGAATCGATTATGACCACCGGAGCGGAAGGATGACCAGCGCGGCCCAGATTTCACCAACCCTCGATCCCAAGCTTTTTGGTGATGCCCCCGCGCGCGACGCGCGGTTTCGCGAGAAGAGTCGCTGGGTGGACCTTATGAATTTCCCCGACGACCATCCGCTGAAAGTGGTTGAGTTCTTTCATCGTCAAATGAACGAAGAAATGAATGGGATGGAGAACGCAGCCCAATCGCTCGCCGATTTTCCCGACGCCGACTGGAATGTGCGGCTGTCCATTGCGCGCCAGTGTGCCGATGAAGCCAGGCACGTAGAAATGTTTCGGCGCATCTTCGAGAGCCGGGGCGGGGAGATCGGCGCTTATCCCGTGCTGAATTTCCAGTATCGCATCATTGCGAATCTCCCCGACCTCCTGAGCCGCCTGGTGGTGCAAAACCGCAGTTTCGAGGCGGGAGGTATTGATGCCGTCACCTTTGCCATTGACGAAGCCCGGAAAAGGGGCGATCAGGAGCTGGTGGAGTTGTTTGAGATGCAGCAGGCGGACGAGATCACGCATGTCCGTTTTGCAAACGAATACATCCGGGACACCATCCGTGCCGACCCCCGCGCCGCCCTGCGGGTCGCCCGTGCCCTTACCCTTGCTTCAACCGCGTTCACCGAGGTGATGGGCAGAGAGGGCATCGAGAAAGTCGAATATCTCACGGACGAAAGGGGCCGAATGGAAGCCGGCTTTGGGCTCGAGGAAGTAAAAGCCGCCACCACGCAAGCAATCAAACGACGTGCCTCGTATGAAGGCCAATGATCTCAGGGAACTGGCATATCCTTTATGGGAAGCTGTGTCTCCCCACCGAGAAGACTCGGTTCTCGCGGACGCTCGACCTCTCGCCCCCGCTCGGCGCGGCTGGGTCCAATCCCCGCTGTTTGATCTGAGTCTGTTCACCGTATCGCCGCTGGCGGGCCTATTCGTCATACTACCGGCGCTTTGGTCGCCAAAAGGCCTGCACGTCTTTATTGCTGCCACATATCTGATTGCAATTCCACACTATGTCTCGAGCTTCAGCTTTTACCTGGGTGATGAAAACCTAACCTACTATCGCACGCGACGCTTGGCCTTCTTTGTTGGTCCACTCTTGATCCTCATCAGCGTGATGGCGTTGCGAATAATGAAGATCGATGCCGCCGTGCAGTCCGCGCTTTACGGGTGGAATGTTTTCCACGTGTCGATGCAAAGCGCCGGCATCCTTTCCCTCTATCGACGCCTCAACGGAGGTTTGCCCTCCGAGAGCCGGTCTGCGCGTGCCTCTCTGCTGGGCGTGAATGGAGGCCTGGCATTCCTTCATATCGACCGTTTTCCCCCGATTTATCAGAACCTGCTGAGGATTCACTTCCCGGTGTGGACAATTCGCGCCGCCTTTCTGACTGTCGCAGCCGTTGGCCTGGCCTTCTACCTGGACAGTCTTCGGCGTCGAAGGAAGCGGATTCGAGCTCCCGAGCTCACCTTTCTTATATCCAGCTTGCTGCTTTTCCACCCCTACCTCTGGGTCCGCGATTCGGATCTTGCCACCTTTGGCATGCTCATGGGGCACTTTCTGCAGTATCTGGGCATAGTCTGGTTGCTCAATCGCAGGAAATACTCCATGGTGGAAGGCTCGGGACACCAAAGGCTGCTCTCCTCGATCAGTACGAAGACTCCGCTTCTGATGCTGGCATTGGTTTCTGTCGGTTTGGTATTTTATCTTGCACAAAAGTCGAGTGCGTGGCTGGGCGTTCCCATCTCTTATGTCATCCTTTGGAACTCGCTGGCACTGGTTCACTTTTACCTCGACGGGCTCATCTGGGCGTTCAAGAATCCGTTCGTTCGCAAGTCCATTGGACCGTACCTGACTCCAGAATCACACATGGCAGCCGAATGAACGAAAATATTGCCGATAGTCGGAGCGGCGCAGGGTTCGACAGGAAGCGGTTACGGATTCTCCAGCCGGCTGAGAACGAGTTCGCGTGGAATCAACTTTGCTTACCTTTGGCACTCGGTGAGAGTCTCCGACCTTGGGGAGTGTCGAAGGCCGGTTAGGCCCAGAGAGCCTTCAGGCTTGGCCGCGGCCGGTTTTCAAATTGTGACCGGCAGACTCGAGTTCGCCACCGAGTACAATGCCCGCACCCAGAGGCTCAAGATGGAAAATCAGGATCACGCAGCCGCCGCTTGGCCACGTGTTCAACTTTTGGCGTTTCGATTCGCGTTTGTCTACCTAATCCTGTACTATCTTCCGTTTCCCTTCGGCAGCTTACCCCACACTGTCCGAATCGCACAAAAATACGAATCACTCTGGCTCACGCTTGTGCCTTGGGTCGGCAAGCATGTCCTTCGCTTGAGTCATGCGATTATGACCTCGACAAACTGCAGCGGTGATACCACCTACGATTATGTGCGGGTTTTGTGTTTTCTCGCCCTCGCCTTCGCTGGCTCTCTTCTTTGGTCTTTCCTTGATCGATCGCACTCAAACTACCAGCGGATTCACCAGTGGCTCCGGTCCTACGTCCGGCTTTCAGTGGGAGCCGCGATGCTCATGTACGCAGCCGCCAAGATTTTCCTGATGCATTTTCCCCAGCCAAACCTCTACAAGCTGCTCGAGCCCCTCGGCGACTACTCACGGATGAGCTTGCTCTGGACCTTCATGGGGGCTTCTCGTGGCTACCGCCTATTTGCCGGCTGTTTGCAGATGTTCAGTGGCATCTTGCTTTTCGTCCCCCGGTTGACAACTCTGGGAGCTCTCGTGGGCCTGGCAGTCTTTTTGAACATTTTCGCTCTCAACTTGGGTTATGACTTGCCGGTTAAGCTCTATTCCTTGCATATTATTCTCGTCTGCTTCTTTCTTGTTCTGCCGGACGCGCGGCGGTTAGTTAACTTCTTCTTGCTCAACCGAAGCGTTGCGCCCTCTCCTGAGACCGCCCTGTTTAATTACAGACGCGCAAACGCCGCCGCCTTGGTCGCGCAATTGGCGCTGGGCGGATTTCTGTGCTGCTTATACCTTTATCAAACGCACGATTACGAAAAACGGACTTTCGGCATGGGTTCTCGGCCGCCGTTCTACGGCATCTGGGTCGTCGATGAATTCACACTCGGCAGGAAGGTGCTGCCCCCGCTATCGACCGACCAGACCCGTTGGCAGAGGGTGGTCTTCCAGTTTCCCCAAAAAGTTGGCATTCAGTCCATGAACGGCTCATGGATGAGATACTGGCTACGCGGGGACAAGGCGAAGAAAAGCTTGGCTATGGGAAAGCCTGACGATCCTAAGAGAGAGTTCGAATTTACCTTTTCGAACCCTGATTCGTGGTCGCTGACTTTGGACGGAAGCAACGGGGAAAACCCGATTCGGGTCAAACTCCACCGGGTGGACGAAAAACAATTTGCGCTCCTCGACAGGAGTTTTCACTGGATCGACGAAGATGCTGTTTTGGTGATGGACGAGGAGAGCGTTTGCGATCGTGTCAGTCGGATGGATGGCACGCTCTTGGCCCCGGTGAAAACTCGGGCGTTGCCTCAGTAAGAGCGAAGGCTCTCAAGGTCGGTATGGGAAGCCCCATGCAATCTGCCGGTAAGATGAAACTGAATCAATCGAGTGTCGTGGGCCACTCCGGGTTCGACAGCGAGTGCTTCTTGGCGCTCTCCAGGCTTCTGAGGAAAGGATCTCGGGAGTTTGAGTTCTTTCTTTCGGGCACGAGTATGGGACCCACGCTGCCCGCCGGGTCGTGGATCCGCGTCAGGCTGGCTGCGGATGGCGAATTCATGGTCGGTCAAGTGTTAACCTACGTCGCGAAGGACCGCGTGCTGGCCCATCGTCTGGTGCGATCCGTGAAATCGGGGAACCAGGAGTATCTGATTACGCGCGGCGATGCCACGGTCTGCTGCGACCTGCCGGTGGTTTCGTCTTCCGTCATCGGCATCGTAACCGAATATTGCGCGGCCGGCTCCTGGCAACCGGTGGGCCCGCCCCGAGCGCGCTGGTTCGGCTTCGCATGGACGGCCTGGGCAATCTCTGCGGCAGTTGGCGGGTTGGTGCGCCGGAATCCTGGAATTGCAGCTTGGACGGCGAGACGGATCATCAGGATTCATCGGCTTCTGATGAGACTGGCCGGCTTTGCGACGCGTCACGTTGCCCGATGGTCATGGGCCCGAACCCGCGTCCAACGCCCGAGTTGAGGCGGAAACTCGCGCCCCGGCGCACTTTGAAGAGTTTTCCTGTTCTCCTGGACACGGTCATTCCATGCGGCTGAAGTCCGCGATAACCCCTTGTGGGCACCTGTCGGTGGGCAACCAGGAAACCGGGAGCGTCACCTAGATTGCGGAAACGACGCGTTGATTGGATGCCTGCGGCCGAAGTTCGTCGGCCCCTCCTCGGGAGAACAGATCATCCGAACTAAGCTATTACTTCGAAAGTATGAGAGGGCCCGGAAGGCTGGTTCGTGATGCGGTTCGGGGGAAGAATCCGAAGACCAGGCCAGGAGCGCACAAAATACCCCCAAGGAGCGGCAGACGAAATGGATCATCATTTTTAGGCATTTCTGTAAAGAGGGTCTGACCGAGGCGTGGGAGCATTTCTGAGCCTTTCCGGGCGCGGAGATTGCCGGCGCATCTCGGGCGACTGGAGGAGCAAAGGCGGCACATTGTGCATCGGATCGCGACATATTACAAAGACTTATCAACAGAGCACGAGTTCTTACTCGAGTTACTCGGCAAGCGCAATCAGGTGTGCCACCATGAATTAGAAAACAAAGCGACCGAGATTAACTGGCCCCATCTGTTCTTCATCACTTCCCCTGATCTTTACGGATATCTCGGGTACAGGCTCATGAAACTTGGTTTCCAGAGTCGATGCCCGGCGTCGTCCTTCGAGGAGACAGTGAACGTCCGTCGGGCTACGGCGGCACAATGGCTTCGCTTTCGCTTTGAACTGCGCCGCCTTGCCGCTGAGTTTGCACGGCAGCACGTCGATTTTCTGTTATTGAAAGGGGCAGTATTGGCATCTTTGGCCTATCCCGACGCTTCTATGCGCTCGGTGTCCGATATCGACATCCTGGTGCGTTCGGACAACTTGGCCAAGGCGCTGGAGTGCGTTTATGCTGCGGGTTTCAAGTGCCCGGGGCGTTACGCGCATCCGGAGAATCTCATGGAATCCGCGCTGCCGGGGGAGGAGATTTCGCTCCCGGTGGAAAAACCGGGCACGCGCGCCCTGATTGAGGTTCACACCCAACTGGAATCGGCAGAACCGTGGTTCCCGGTAACCATCGGCCAGGTTTGGGAGACCTCGAAGCCGGCGAACCTCGACGGACTCAAGGTGCGTATTCCCGACCAGCACGAGTTTCTCTTTCACTTGATTTTGCACCTAGCCCGGGGACACCTGTTCTCTCTCGGCCTGCGGCCGCTACTGGACGTTCATTTGTGGGTGGAATGTCAAGGTGAACTCCTGAACTGGAAATGGATTGCCGCGGAGTGTGGCCGCAGAGGCTATGGCGACTGGGCACACTTGACGCTGAAGATTGTGTCCGACACGTTCGGAACTCGAATCCCGCCTTATTTCTTTGAGCACGTTCCGCCGCCGCCCGCACTCGATCGCCTGCAGCGGCTTGCCTACGAACAGATCTGGTCCGATCGCCGGTTGGACTCCCTCGTTCCGCCCCGTCTCGCGATGACGCTGTCTGAAGGCTCTGTGAAGAGTGCAGTCTTCGCCTTGCTCAGGCGAGTGAGACCGACCCGTCAGGAAAGGGGTTCAACTGTTCCACCGTCAACGGGAATCGAGAGTGCCGGCTTGACCGGCGGTTTTCGGCGAATATTAAACGACTTCCGAGTAAAAACACCGCAGTACCTTCGGGCGTGGCGCAAGGGCACGCTCCGCTGGTCGACCCTGCAGGAAGCTGCGCGCTTGGCGAAAGGGCGCCTCGAAATCAAACAGCTCATTGTCGATCCTCACCAGAGGAAGTGATCTCGGCAAGCGGCCTTGACGCGGTCACAGGTGAGGAAAGGCTTGCGCGTGCTTTCGCAGCCTCGCCACCCAGCGTCAAGGAGGTATTGTGTCCACCGGCCAGAATCAGGGCACCTTCGAAAGGGCACGGGCGTCAACCTCTACGATGGCGTCTGCATCCTTGCGCGTCATGGCATCACGCCTGTTCCCCTGGACACTTTCTATGTCGTCTTGCAGTTCGGCTGATCCGGCGAACGCCTGCCCTCCAAGTCTTCTCGAGCAATCTAGGCTGCCGCGAACCTGGGCGGCGTGTGGCGCCTCGCGCGGTTCCTGGAGATCCTTCGACAGCACATTCGCGACTGGACATAGGATAAGGTCAGGCGGCATCGATACCGGCTTTTTGGAAAATATGAAACTTGTCCGGCCCCCGATCCCGTGTGGCAAGCAGCCTCGCCTGCCCAATAGTCAACGGATCCGGGCGCATGCGGACTGTCATGCGCAGGATGGAGGCGACTTGAAGTATTTCAACTTCTCCAACCGCGCAGCATTTTCGCCCACGCACGCCTCCATCGCCTCTATCTATCCATCTTGCAGGGCGAACAGATCCGCCAGCATACACCCTCGTTCCCTGTTGCGGACGTCACCACGCGCGAAAACGGCTAGGTCGACCTTGCGGGCGGCAAACCCGTACCGGAAGAGAAAAAACGCTCGCAACCAGAATAATCTCAGCGAGAAACGAAGTTTCGAGGGCGATCCGAGAATGAGCAGAAGAGTGAACACACTGCCGCAACCGCAGATCACCGCGATTCTCTTAATCACTGCTGGGGCGGTAGAGAAATGAAGACGAATGAGAGAGCCACTTCGTCAATCACCTCAGCGAGCGGCACCGATGAGGCTGCAATCGTGAAATATGCCGATCAACCCAGACTGACGAAAAAAACATTCAAAGCGGTGGGATGAAATTTACATGGGTCTTGGCCACCATGCCAGAACTTTACTGCCATGGAAAGAGGGTAGGTCGGCACCACACGCGTTTTTCCCACCGCTTCTATTGATAGCAAACCGGTTATCTACCATCCAGTGTGCTATTTTTCGGGAAAAGTGTCCCTTATTGCGAAGGGACGGCTTAGTCTCTGCAAAGACCGTTTAAGTTCAATCAGGTAAACCCTGCGCATCCGGTTTGACAGGATCACCTCACGGATACGCGCTCGCCGCAACTCGGATGGATACAGATCAGGCGGCGCGCTTGGCCAGCGTTCTGAGGCCCAGAAGATCCTTGATGAGCACAGATCTGCG
>Ga0209577_10000510_pt1 | contig 39381 bp, 34 predicted proteins | sample GraSoiAngelo_109_FD_185874 | JGI IMG/M metagenome (GOLD analysis project Ga0209577, IMG submission 185874) | Grasslands soil microbial communities from the Angelo Coastal Reserve, California, USA - 14_0903_12_20cm (SPAdes) (version 2) | ecosystem: Environmental > Terrestrial > Soil > Grasslands... | reverse complement strand
CCGTGGCACTCAGGTCTGGCCCTATCCGGCCTCCCTTTCCCTGAATCATGTGGCACGTGCTGCAGCCCGCGGTCCCGTTGAAAATTTCCTTCCCATGCGCCGCATTCCCAATGGCGGTAGCGTCAGCTTTTCTCTCCACGCTCCGGATGTAGCTGATCACCTGCCAGATCTCTTCTTCGGTCATGCCCACGCCCTGCTGGGTCGCTCCGTTTTGCGGCATGGCGGTGCCGGGAACTCCTTCGTTAATCGTTCGAAACAGGTCGGCGTCCGAATTGCCGCGACGTTTCCGCGCCCGCGTTAAATCCGGTCCTCGGCCTCCGCCCCGCGCGCCTAACCCGTGGCAAAACGCGCAGTTCGCCCGGAATTGTGATTCACCCAGCTTCGCGGCTTTCGGATCGGCGGAAAATGGATTCTTGTCCTGGGCCTTGAGAGATGCTGTGAACAAGCCCATCATGAGCAGCAGAGTACACGTGAAACAAGTGGCCGCCCATACCGGTGGCTGCTTAAGCGGGTCCGGTAAACGTGGGTTCTTGGCACTATGCATAAATGTGGCAGCTCCATCGCAACAGATACCAAATTGCGAAAACTATAGCACTCGTTCGCAAACAACCAAATAGCGAAACGGCGCGAACACACAGTGGGCTGGAATTTCTGCTTTAGCGGACTGCTCCCTCGGACTGGAACAAGATTTTTCCGTTCGATGGGAACGCTTCGGAGCCCTCGTTTGCCAGCTTCCCGTTGACGAATTTGAAGTCCTTGCCAAAGTCCGGCAGCAGCGTGAGCGCATAGGAGACACGGCCAACCCCTGATGACTCAACAAGCAACGGGTAGGCGCCTCTTTCCGCCAGAGGAGCAATCTCCCCGCATTTCTCCAATCTGATTTGATCCGGATCCCACAGACAAAGCATTCTCCAGTAATCCCTAGACGAACAGTACACATATGCTATCATTTGGGTTTGCATCGGCTGAGAAATTCCGCCTACTCCCATGACCCGCCTTGCCCGAAGTATTTGCATAAGTCCTGAGGGGTGTATACCAACTCTTCCCACTTTGGAACGAGTTCACTCCTTGCGAAGCCGAGGAGCCGTTCGCTGCTGCAACTCCGTCCTTTGTTTTCATATTCTTACGCACTATTTTGCGCTTTTTTGCACTCCACAAAAATTCAAGTCTGTTGCTTGCATGGGATTTCCGCACTCTAGCGAAAATCACCCGCGTGGGGTCGCCGCTCTATGCTAACTCTATGCTCCCCTCAATTGGCTTTCCTCCACCCCATCCGATAGAATCGCCCATCTGCCCGCGCTACCAGCCTAAACGTACGGGGCAGGACGAGGCCACTCCATGACCCACACCACTGACGCCAATGACCGTATGAACCGCACTCTGGACTCCGTCGACCCGCAAATCGCGGATTTGCTGCGTGACGAAGCCAGGCGCCAGGCCACTGGCCTTGAACTCATTCCTTCGGAAAATCTCGTCTCCGAAGCGGTCCTCGAAGCCATGGGCTCGATTTTCACCAATAAATACGCCGAAGGCTATCCGGGAAGACGCTACTACGGCGGTTGCGAGTACGCCGACAAGGTCGAGCAACTCGCGATCGATCGTGCGAAGGAACTCTTCGGCGCGGAGCACGCCAACGTGCAGGCGCATTCGGGCACATCCGCAAACGTTGCTGTATATATGTCCACCCTGCAGAAGGACGACGTGGTTCTGGGAATGAATCTTTCCCACGGCGGCCATCTGACGCACGGGCATCCGCTGAATTTTTCCGGCCGGATGTACAAGTTCGTGGCTTACGGCGTGAAGAAGGAAGACGAGCGCATCGACTATGACGAAATTGAAAAACTCGCTGCTGCGCACAAACCAAAAATGATCGTCGCCGGCGCAAGCGCCTATTCGCGCATCATCGATTTCGAGCGCATTGCCAAAGCCGCGAAGTCCGTTGGCGCGCTCTTTTTTGTGGACATGGCGCACATCGCCGGACTCGTGGCCGCTGGAGTTCATCCGAGTCCCGTGCCGCATGCGGACATCGTTTCGACCACCACGCATAAGACATTGCGCGGCCCGCGCGGCGGCTTGGTCCTGTCGAAGGCGGCGTTTGCCAAGGAACTGGACAAGCTGACATTCCCCGGGACGCAGGGCGGTCCGCTGGTGCACACGATTGCCGCAAAAGCGGTGTGCTTGAAGGAAGCGATGGAGCCGTCCTTCAAGGAATACCAGAAGCAGGTCGTGGCCAACACAAAGGCCATGGCCGGCGCCGTTGCCAAACGCGGGTTCCGTATCATCACGGGCGGCACGGACAACCACCTTTTCTTGATCGAAGTGTACTCGCGCGGCATCACCGGGATGGACGCCGAAAAGGCCCTCGACCGCGCAGGGATCACCGCAAATAAGAATTCGATTCCGTTCGATCCTCTCCCCCCAATGAAGGGTGGCGGAATCCGCCTGGGCAGCCCTTCGGTCACGACACGCGGCATGCGCGAACCGGAGATGGAACAAATTGGCGGCTGGATCGCGGATATTCTCTCGAACATCGGCAATGCCGAGGTCGAGCAGCGCGTGCGCAAGCAGGTTGCGGAACTCGCATCGCGCTTCCCGATCTATAAGGCGCGTTTGCGCGGCGGTCCAGCGCGGACCGAATACGCCCACGTTTAGCCCAACCCCGAATCCTTTGGGCTCGGCATGAATATCTTCAAAGCAACGGCCGATTTCGAGCACTGGCTGGCAGGGCAACTACCGATCATTCGCCAGGATCTCGCCCTCAAGCATCAGCATATGGCGGATGCCGTATTCCCTTTCTTCCGCGCCACCTTCTATCGCTGGCTGCAGCTCTGGCCGGAAATTTGCGTCCATTTGGTGAAGGCCCCGGCGGTATTGGGCGTAGGCGATCTGCACATCGAAAACTTCGGAACCTGGAGGGACGAAGAAGGACGCCTGATTGGGGGGGCGTGAACGATCTGGATGAAGCATGGCCGGCGCCGTACGCGCTCGATCTAGTGCGGTTGACCACCAGCGTTTATGTCGCGATCGGGGAAGAACACCTGAACCTTACGAAGCGGGTGGCGGCTGAAGCGATCGAAGCGGGTTATCGAGACGCCTTGGCCGCAGGCGGCAAAGCGTTTATCCTGGCCGAAGACCATCGCTGGCTGCGCTTGCTCGCCCTGGGCAAATTGCGCGACCCTGTGCAATTCTGGAATAAGCTAGAGCACCTGCCCCCGTACACCGCCAAACCACCGGAGGAAGCGCGCACGCTGCTGGAAAAGTCGCTTCCTTCTGCGCGGGAGGAATACCTATTGAAAAGAAAGATCGCAGGACTAGGCAGCCTCGGGCATTCCAGGATTCTCGCCTTGTCCAGATGGCGGGGAGCGCTCGTCTCCCGGGAAGCGAAGGCGATTCGGCCTTCGGAGTGGGTTTGGGCCAGGAAGGCCTCTTCAACGGAAATTTATTGTAAAAAGCTGGTGCAGCGTTCGATTCGTGTGCCGGATCCTTGTGTGCATTTCGACGGGCGCTGGGTGGTGCGGCGTCTGGCGCCAGACTGCTCGCGATTGACCTCGCTTCCCTGTCGAAGGACCGCGACGACGCGCGGCTGCTTTATTCGATGGGCTGGGAAACGGCCAACATGCATTTTGCCACGCCGCAGGCGATCGCCAAGTTAAAGCATGAACTCGCGGCGCGCCGGGGCCGCTGGCTCCACAAAGCCGCAAAGGCCATGCTGGCGGCAACCAGGAAAGATTGGGAAAAGTGGCGGCGCGACTGGAAGCGCTCCGCGCCTCGCTAGAGGCCGACAAAGGACCTGTCCTCGTTCCAGGTCCTCCAACTAGAGTGCCGCTGGCCAAAGACTGTCCTCCGGGTCAGTAGATTCTGAGTAAAACTGCGAGTAGCTTCAAGAACCGGGATGGGAAGCCTATTCGCGACCGTGTTACGTACTGTTCCGCTGATCGCCCCGCTGCGTGGGACATTTCTTCTTGATGATCCACAACTGGGTTGGCGCGATTCTCCAACGCGCCGCGGGAGCTTCCCGGAAATCCCATTCTCCAGCAACCGCCACGCGCCCGTTTTCCCATCGGGCTGCCCTGCGGTGGACGAGGTGAGTTGATGATGGATACGGAAGCCTTCCGTGAATTCAAGACCGGATTGACGCTCCTGCGAGACAATTACGCTATGAAAGCTCTGCCGCACATGCGGCGGGCTGTGGACCTGGACAGGAACAATCCCTATTACATGTCCTATTTGGGTGTGGTGCTGGCGCGCTCGGAAGGAAAATGGGGCGAAGCGGAACGGCTGTGTGACTCCGCGGTTCGAATGAAGCGGAATCAGGCGCAACTCTACTTGAATCTCGCTGAAGTTTACGCTACCGCTGGGAGGCGCGACGACGCCGTTGACGCTTTGCAGACCGGGCTGAAATATGCGCGCCGCGATATAAGGCTGACCATTGCGATGAACAAACTTACGGCGCGCCGGCCTCCCGTCCTGAGCTTCCTCAGCCGCAGACACCCACTTAACCGGCAGCTGGGAATATTAAGGCACCGCGCCATGCGGATGTTCGCACAGACGACTTAAATCGATCTCTCCACCCCCAAACACAAGAACGGGCGTCCCGGTCCCCCGGGGCGCCCGTTCTTGCTTTCATCAGCTCGGTGGGATGGCTAAGCGCGCAAATTAGACTAACGAGAGTTGGCAGCGCCAAAGTTATAAGAGTGCTGGATTCCCATTTCCATGAGGATCTTGATCCCGATGCCGAACATGCCGGTCGGGAGAACGTCCCTTCGAACGACTTCCGCGAGGTACTCGCGGGCCATGGAAGCGGGACCTTGTGAGTAGGGCATGGTTACGAAGAGTCGCATACCAACTTCATAGCCAGGTTCACTGGACTGAAAAAAAACACCGGAGCGGGAAACGCTGACTGAGCCGCGCATGTCTTCAAAGTCGTCTTTTTCCGGGTCGGAAGGACGGACGCGCATGAGCTGCGTAATCTTGCAGCGGCGGCTGCCGCGGCGCTCCGTGCGTGAAAATGGCTGTTTGGGAGAAGTTCCTGTTGGGAGTTTTTTCGTCATCAGACCGTGCTGAGTCGCCGAGGGTAAATCATCTTTCCGGAGAAGTGATGCGCTCCATCCGAGAAGAGTGTAATCCAAGGCAACAACTAAACCTATAGCGGAAACGTACCTGGAAGAAAGAAGGACGCTTCAAGAAAATGGTAGTACGGAAGTACTAGAAAAGGAAGGGGGATGTGGAAAAGGGCGGTAAAGTGCTGATAGCGAAGAAGAAGAGAGCAAGGAATCCCAAATTGAAGTCGGGAAGGCGATTGGTCAAGAGCGCGGAGATCGAAGTGCTCGGACATGGCGGAACCATTCCGGATGGAAGGCCTGCTCAAGGAGTAGGCGGACATCCTATTTCTTTCATCTCGTGGAATCAGAAACGAAGATCTGACCGCAGTTCGAAGAGTGCGCACACCACTCCAAAGGTGCAAATTCTTTTGATTGGTGTGACGGGGAGGAAGCAGAGTTTCCGCAATGCGTGCGGGCGGGAGCTCGCCGGTACCTGCCGAGAGATACATCAGCTGTGGTGGGAGGCGTTCGCGCACTACAAGCAGGCGAAGCGATCTGCCCCGGTACGTTGTGCGCAACATTTCCGTTATTTCGAGTGGCAACCATCCTTCCCTTCTGCGGGCGTGCACCAGCGGCTGGGATTAAGCGGCGCGAACACCAGTTGATTCCTTTGCCGAGAGGCTCACGAGCAAGGAAATCGCCAATCACTTTTGTTTATCGGAGCAAACGGTGAAAAACCTCTTATATCGAAGAAGCCGGCTCAGACGATCGTCTGGGCATTGTGCAGATATGCCAGACGCAGGGGTTCAAGCCGTAGTTTTAGCGTTCAGTTTCTATTCTCGAATTGCGGACACTTCGCCCGTCCTGTATCCAATCTTTCACCTATTCGCTTCGGCCGGGCTCCGGCCGGGCACCCTTGACGCGATCCGCGGCTAGTGGATCGGCTTGCGTCAGTGCCCACTTCATGGCCATGTACAACGACCGCTTCAGGGGAGTAGGCGCAAGCTAGGTGCGATTCATTCCAAGCAGTGAACGGCGTTTTTTGCTCCGTCAGTGGCGGTAGGAAACAAACGAATTCGCGTTTGTTTCCTGGAGAGCGCGCGACGACACAGGCAGAATAGGCCGCTGCACTACTCTTGGCGCAGGGCTCTCATTGGATCTATCCGGCTCGCGCGATAGGCCGGTCCAAAACTCGCCAACAGCGCAGTCAAGACCAGAATGGGAATCATGATGGCGAAAGTCGATGGCTCGGTGGGCCGCATTCCGTCCACCAGGTGCACCAATAGACGCCCCGCAGCCAAAGCGGCAAGTATGCCCACACCAACGCCGACGAAAATCATTCTAAGGCTCTGAAGGAGGACAAGCTGTATGACGTCGCGAGCACTGGCCCCGAGAGCCATGCGCACCCCGAATTCCGGCACACGCTGGCCCGTCAAGTAGGCCAGCACGCCATAAATGCCGATGCACGCTAGCAGTAAAGCCAAGCCGGCGAAGACGCCAAACAACAGTAAAAGGAAGCGGTGACGTGCGAGCGAATTACTCATGAGCTGCTCCATGGTGCGAACCTGGTAGAGGGCTTGATCGCCAGAAGCTCCACCCGTGGCTCCGCGCAGTTCCCTCCGAAGCGGGTCGACCACATTCAAGGGGGGGATGCTGGTCCGGAGGGCAATGGACATGAGTTCGGACCAACGATGCAAGAACCGGTCTGGCACCTGAGCAAACGGATAATAGAACTGTGCCCGCACTTGAGCTTGATCGTCACGGGCGAGGCCCCAATGCCGGACGTGGCCCACCACACCCACCACGCGCACGGGATCGGAGCCCCCCAACCAGGAAGGGCCGGACATGGAAGGGATCCAGAGGCGCTGCCCTACAGGCTCCTCTCCGCCGAAAGCGTGATGTGCGAGAACGTCATCAATCACAATGACCGGCTCACTTCCCCGGCGATCATGTTTATCGAAGAATCTCCCATTGAGCAGCGGGATGCCCATGACTTGCAAATAGTCCGGGGTCACGCTGGTCGCCAACGCAAGCGGCTGTTGGTTCTCTGGTGGAACAGCCGGAGTGGTCCAGTAGCCCAATTGATTGTTACCCTCGCGCATGGGTACGGTATCGACAGCCGCAACCGACTGTACTCCGGGCACGCGGCGCGCGCGGTCCAGGACATCCTGCCACGCCACGGGGATTTGCCCGGGATTCGAAAGCACGCCAGGCGAAATCGCCATTCGAGCGATCAACACGTTCCGGATGTTAAGGCCCGCGTCGAGGGATGAGAGCCGCAGAAGCGTTCGGCTGAGCATCCCGGCAGCGACCAACAGCACGACGGCCAGGGCGATTTCGGATATGACAAAACTGCCGTGCAGACGGCGCGAGCTTCCCGCGACGGTTCGTGCCCCGGCACGCAGTGTCTGTTCGAGTTCGCGCACTGGGGCGCGCAGGGCCGGCGCCAGTCCGAAGAGAAGGCCGCTGAACAGCGAGACAGCGATGGCAAAGAGCAGCACACGCCAATCGAGCTGTACCTCGTCAGCGCGTGGCAAAGTGCCGGGCCAGAACTGCACAAACGGGCGGATACCAATGGCCGCGAGCAAAACGCCGAGCATGCCTCCGGAAAGACCCAACACTGCGCTCTCTGTCAGGCATTGGCGCACTAACCGGCCCTGGCTCGCCCCGAGCGCCACGCGCATGGCCAGTTCACGCTCGCGCGAAACAGCGCGCGCCAGCAGCAAGCTCGCGACATTGACGCAGGCGATCACCAGCACCAGGCTGACTGCGCCCAAGAGCAACCATAACGTGGACCGGACATCTCCGACATCCGGTCGAAGCGGTAACGCGACGAAGCTGCGGCCCGCGTTGGAATCCGGGTACTGCTCCGCCAGATGACGGCCGATCAGTGCCAGCTCCGCCGAAGCCTGCGCTAATGCCGCGCCAGGCCGGAGGCGCGCCACAACGCCAATAGGATGTGGCTGACGCTTCCGCATGTACCCTTCCGTGTTTTGACCCAGCGGAGTAAATGCATCCGGCTCGTCTCCGTCCAGCCGGAAACGTGGGGGCGCGATGCCGACAACGGTATAGCTCTTTCCGTCCAAAACAAGAGAAAGGCCGACGGCTCGCGCGTTTCCTGCGAAGCGGCGCTGCCAGAAACTGTAGCCCAGGATGACAACGGGCGCGGCGCCAGCGTGATCCTCCTCGGGCAGGAAGGCGCGCCCTCTCAAGAGAGGAACGCCCAGGACGGAAAACAGCTGGGATGATACCTCGCGGCGGTCCACGAATTCGGGTATCCCAGGCTCACCAACTATGCCTCCGCTGTTCAGCCACCCCACCATAGACAGGGAGCGGCTCGCGCGCTGGCAATCGAGAAAGTCAAGGTAGGCAACGTTCTGCTCGCCATACACTTCTGTATTCCACGTATCGGTATGCCCGTGGACCGCGACCAGCCGGTCGGGTTCTGGATAAGCCAATGGCTTGAGCAGAACGCCGTTGAAGACGGTGAACATGACGGTCGTTGCGCCGCTGCCGAGGGCCAGCGTCAACAGGGCCACAGCCGCGAAGCCCGGTTGGTTTCGCAGGTTACGAATGGCATAGCGGAAGTCCTGCAGCAGGTCTTCCAGCCAACGTGTGCCGCGGGCATCGCGGCACTTCTCTTTCACCTGTTCAGGACCGCCAAGAGCAAGACGGGCTTGTCGTCGTGCTTCTTGAGGATCGTGGCCGTGCGCGATCAGTTCGCTCACGTGTTGGTCAAGATGGAAGCGCAGTTCCTTTTCGAGTTGTTCTTCCATCTTTTTTCTGCGCCACAGGCGCTGCCACCAACTCATTCAGCACTCCCTTCAGACAGTTTGAGTACAAGGCCGACGGCTTCAATCAATCGCTGCCAGCTCGCAGCTTCTGTTTCGAGCTGCGTCCGCCCTTTCCGGGTCAGGCGATAAAATTTTGCCTCACGCCCGCTCTCCGTTTCCTCCCAATCCGCAGCGAGAAGACCGCGGTTTTCGAGCCGGTGCAACGCCGGATAGAGCGAGCCTTGCGGAACCTGGACCACACCGCGCGACACCTGTTCCAGCCGTTGCGCGATCGCGTACCCATGCACCGGGCCCAGGGCGGCAACTTTCAGAATCAATAGATCCAGGGTGCCTTGCGGTAGATCGGATTTCTCCTGCATGGCATACCTCCACCTCCTGCATATCTAACACAGGACGTGTAGAAGGGCAAGGTATGGGCCGCCCGGCCTGTTGGAAATTGCGGATGGTCAAGGCTCGGAAGAAATCTTGCCTCCTTCTATAGCGACATCACTAAACGAGGTCGACGCGCTTTAGCAAGAAGTAACTTAACTTACTTCGAATCCGGGGCTGAGGATGACTTCCCTGCTCGGTTTGTGCGATTCTTCTTCCGCACAGAAGTCCGAGGACAGAGAACGATGCTGAAGAAATTCAAAGAGTTGACGGAAAAAGAGATTCTGGCGATCGCCATAGCTGCGGAAGAGGAAGACGGGCGGATTTACGGGGAGTTTGCGGACGCGCTGCGGGATGAGTATCCATCGACGGCGCAAATGTTCGAAGAGATGCGCGCGGAAGAAGTGGTGCACCGCGACCGATTGTTTGAGATGTTCCGGCAGCGTTTCGGCGACCACATTCCGCTAATCCGGCGGGAAAACGTGAAAGGATTCCTGCAAAGGAAACCGGTGTGGCTGCTCCGGCCGCTGGGTGTGAAGGTCGCAAGGAAACAAGCGGAGTTGATGGAGATGGAGGCGAGCCGGTTCTATGCACGGGCGGCAAGCCGGACAGCGGACGTGTCGACGCGGGAATTGTTGAACAAGCTTGCGGACGAAGAGAGAAAACACACACAGACTGCGGGCGAATTGGAAGAAAAACATCTCACGGCGAGCGCGAAAGCCAAGGAGGATGAATCCCACCGCAAGTTGTTCCTGCTGCAAGTAGTGCAACCGGGCCTGGCGGGTTTGATGGATGGATCGGTATCGACGCTGGCGCCGCTATTCGCGGCGGCCTTCGCTTCGCACAAGAGCTGGGAAGCCTTCCTGGTGGGACTGGCAGCTTCGATCGGCGCGGGGATTTCGATGGCTTTTTCGGAGGGGCTTTCCGACGACGGCTCACTGACGGGGCGCGGGTCCCCCTGGCTGCGCGGCGGGGTGACCGGATTGATGACCACGGCGGGGGGAATCGGACATACCCTTCCCTTCCTGATCGGCAATTTTCATGTCGCAATGCTGGTGGCAGTCATCATCGTAGCGGTGGAGCTCGGGGTTATCAGTTACATCCGTCACCGCTACATGGATACGCCGTTCCTACAGGCGGCGTTTCAAGTGATTGTCGGCGGGGTGCTGGTATTTTTGACGGGTTGGCTGATCGGCAGCGCGTAGAAAAACAGTCTTTGGGTTGTTAGTTCTAAGCTTTGACAGGTCGCTTTGAGAACTGGTGAACGTGGCTGCTGGTGGCACGCCGCTCCAAGAACAGAGGGAGCCGCGGCACTGTAATTTCCCTAGCAAGCAGAAAACAATCGGAGCTATCGAAAAGCGGAGGGGCATTCGATGGGTGTTAGGGATTAATCCGTCTGCGTTGCAGGAACCGGCGCGGGGGCGTGGGAGAACGTGCGCCGCAGCCAGGATTGCAGCCGGTCCATGTAGATGTAAACGACCGGCGTGGTGAAAAGCGTGAGCATCTGGCTGAGGATGAGGCCGCCGACGATAGTGATGCCGAGGGGCCGGCGAAGTTCGGAGCCGACACCCGCGCCGAGCGCAAGAGGCATGGCACCGAGAAGCGCTGCCATGGTGGTCATTAAGATGGGCCGAAAGCGCAGGAGGCAGGCCTTGTAGATCGCTTCGACGGGTGACAATCCTTCTTCCCTTTCCACTTGAACTGCAAAATCAATCATGAGAATGGCGTTTTTCTTGACGATGCCGATCAAGAGAATGATGCCGATGAGCGCGATGATGTTCAGATCGGACTTGATGAGCTGGATCGCGAGGAGCGCGCCGATTCCAGCAGAAGGAATGGTGGAGAGGATCGTGATGGGATGAATGAAGCTCTCGTAGAGGATGCCGAGAACGATGTAAACGGTGGCGAGAGCGGTGATGATCAAGACCGGCTGATTGGAGAGAGAGTCCTGAAAGGCCTGCGCCGTGCCCTGAAACGTAGCGTGAACGGTGTTGGGCACGCCGATTTCGCGGCGAGCCTGCTCAATGTGCTCGACGGCCGGGCCGAGTGAAGCACCCGGCGCAAGATTGAAGGAAAGAGTGATGGCTGGGAAAATGCCCTGGTGGTTGACGGAAAGCGCGGTGTTGGACGGCTCGTAGTGTGCGAAGGCGCTGAGCGGAACGAGTTTGCCGGATTTGGAGGGCACGTAAATTGATTTGAGCGCTTCGGGGCTTTGCTGATGCTCGGGAGCAACTTCCAGCACCACGTGATACTGATTCAAGCCTTTGTAGATGTTGGAGACCTGGCGCTGGCCGAAGGCATCGCTAAGAGTGTTGTCAATGTCCTGAACGGTAACGCCAAGGCGGGAGGCGGTGTCTCGGTCAATGGCGACGGAACTTTGCAGGCCATGCATTTGCTGGTCGGAGTTGACGTCGCGAAGCTCGGGGATCTTTTGGAGGCGTTGCATGATGATGGGCGCCCAGTGAATAAGGTCACTGAGATTGTCCGCCTGAAGGGTGTACTGGAATTGAGCGCCCCCAAAGCGGCCGCCGACGCTGAGATCCTGAACCGCCTGCAGGTAGAGGGCAGCGCCGGGGATTTTGGCGGTCTTCGAACGGATGCGGCCAATGACCTGATCAACGCTGAGCTTGCGCTCGCTGAGCGGCTTGAGCTGACCGAACATGCGGGCCGTGCTGCCGCCGCTGCCGCCACCGGTGAATGATATGACGGTATCGACCGCGGGGTCCTGCAAGACGATGTCGGTGAACTGACGCATCTTCTGAGACATGGCCACGAAGGAAAGATCCTGATCGCCCTGGATGAGCCCCGTGAAGCGGCCGGTATCCTGTTGCGGAAAGAAGCCCTTGGGCGTCTGCACGAACAAATAGACGTTCAAGCACACGGTGCCAAAGGTGAGGAGCAAGATGAGGAACTGGTGACGAAGAACCCAGCGGAGGGAAACATCGTAGGCGCGCAGCATACGATTGAAAGCGTTCTCAGAAAATCGATAGAGACGATTGTGCCGGCTGGTTTCCTGGCGCAGGAAGCGGGCGCACATCATGGGAGTTGTGGTTAGCGAAATGAGGAGCGATACGGCAATGGCCACGCTGAGAACAACGGCGAATTCGCGGAAGAGCCGGCCGACGATTCCACCCATGAGAAGTATGGGAATGAAGACGGCGACGAGCGAAGTGCTCATGGAAAGGACGGTGAATCCGATTTCACTGGCGCCTTTCATGGCGGCTTGATAGGGCTTCATGCCGTTCTCAATGTGGCGAGTTATATTTTCAATGACCACGATGGCATCGTCGACGACGAAGCCGGTGGAGATGGTGAGGGCCATGAGAGAGAGATTGTCCAGGCTGTAGTGGCCAAGGTACATGACGCCGAAGGTGCCAATGAGGGAGAGCGGAACCGCGACGCTGGGGATGATGGTGGCCCAGACGTTCCGCAGGAATGCGAAGACCACGAAAATCACCAGGACGATGGAAATCATAAGGGCGACTTCCACGTCGTGGACGGAAGCGCGAATGGTAGTGGTACGGTCGACGGCTACGTCCAGATGGAGCGAAGGAGAAATGGAGGCGCGAAGCTGAGGGAGGATGGCCATGATGCGGTCGACGGTTTCAATCATGTTTGCGCCGGGCTGGCGAAAGACGGCCAGGAGGACTGCGTGCTTCCCTCCGGAGAGACCCAGATTGCGATTGTCTTCTACGGAGTCGACGACATCCGCGACGTCGCGCAAGCGCACGGGAGCGCCCACATGACCGGCGACGATCAGCGGCTGATATTCGCTGGCCTTAAAAAGCTGGTCGGTATCGGCTACGGCCCACGTTCGGCGGGAATCGGAGAGGGTGCCCTTCGCAAGGTTCGAATTGGCGGCTTGGAGCGCCCTGCGAACCGCTTCCAAGCTGATTCCGTAGCTATTGAGCTGGTAGGGGTTCACTTCGACGCGCACAGCGGGGCGCGAACTTCCCCAAGTGAAAACCTGGCCGACACCTTCGACCTGCGCGAGCTTCTGCGCGAGGATGGAATCGGCCGCGTCGTAGATTTGCGCGGGAGGAATGTTTTCGGAAGTCAGCGCCAGGAGCATGATCGGAGCATCAGCAGGATTGACTTTTCGATAGCTGGGCTGCCCGGGAAGATCGGCGGGAAGCTGGCTGCGAGCGGCGTTGATGGCAGCCTGAACGTCGCGCGCGGCGGCATTGATGTCACGATTGAGATCGAATTGAAGAGTGACGCTCGTGGAGCCCAGGCCGCTCGAGGAAGTCATCTGCGTGACGCCTGCAATGCGGCTGAACTGGCGTTCGAGGGGCGTGGCGACAGCGGAGGCCATGGTCTCCGGGCTCGCACCGGGCAGCCCGGCCCCCACGCCAATGGTTGGGAAATCGACTTGCGGTAGCGGTGCGACGGGCAAAAAACGAAACGCCGCAGCACCGGAAAGAAAAATAGCAATGGTAATCAGCGACGTGGCGACGGACCGTCGAATGAAGGGCGCAGAAAAATTGGAGGAAAAATTCACCCGCTAGTCTCCGTGGGCCGGTTCTTCGATGGGATTGCCGATGTGAAAGGCGAAGCGGCGCCCCAGCCAATCGAATGCAAGATAAACAACCGGCGTGGTGTAAAGGGTCAACAATTGGCTGAGGATAAGACCGCCGACGATGGTGATCCCGAGAGGGCGACGTAGCTCCGAGCCGACGCCGGCTCCGAGCGCGAGCGGCAAGCCACCCAGCAGTGCGGCCATGGTGGTCATCATGATGGGCCGGAAACGCAGCAGGCAAGCTTCGTAGATGGCCTCGAGCGGTGCCTTCCCTTCCTTGCGCTCGGCCTCGAGGGCGAAGTCGATCATCATGATGGCGTTTTTCTTGACAATGCCGATGAGCAGGATGATGCCGATGAGTGCAATCACACTGAATTCCGTGCGACAGAGGAGAAGCGCGAGGATCGCACCGACGCCGGCTGACGGGAGTGTAGAGAGAATCGTGATCGGATGAATGTAGCTTTCGTACAGGATGCCGAGAACGATGTAAACGGTAACCAGCGCAGCCAGGATAAGGATGGGCTCATTCGCCAAGGACTTGAGGAAGGCGGCCGCTGTGCCCTGGAACGTGGCCTGGATACTGGGCGGCATGTTCAATTCCTGTTTCGCGCGATTGATGGCGTTCACGGCGTCGCCGAGCGCGCCATTGGGAGCTAGGTTGAACGAAAGAGTAACGACAGGAAACTGGCCCTGATGATTGAGCGCAAGAGCAGAGTCGCCAGGGTCGAAACGCGTGAAGGCGCTGAGAGGGACCTGCGTGCCGTTGGAAGACTTTACGTAAATATTTTTCAGTGAATCGGGATCCTGCTGGAACTGCGGATCGACTTCCAGGACGACATGATACTGGTTGAGCTGGGTAAAGATCGTGGAGACCTGACGCTGGCCAAAGGCATCGTAGAGAGTGTTGTCAATGTCGGCGGGAAGAATGCCGAGGCGCGCGGCGGTGTCACGGTCGATGGTGAGGGATGCAAGGAGACCCTGGTTTAACTGGTCGCTGGCGACGTCGCGGAGTTCGGGCAGCGATTTCAATTTGTCGATGAAACGCGGAGTCCAGTAAGCGAGCTCTTTGGCATCAACATCTTCGAGGCTGTACTGGAATTGCGTGCGGCTGACGCGGTCTTCGACAGTCAGGTCCTGAACCGGTTGTAGGAAAAGCGAGACGCCATCGACCTTGGCGAGTTCGGGCTGAAGGCGGCGGATTACATCCGAGGCGTTGATTTTGCGCTGGGCGAGCGGCTTGAGATTGATCTGGATGCGGCCGCTGTTCAACGTAGTGTTTGTGCCATCGACGCCGATGAAGGAAGAAAGGCTTTCGACCGCCGGGTCCTTGAGAATGACATCGGCAAGAGCCTGCTGGCGACGCGACATGGCCGCAAAGGAAACGTTTTGCGGGCCTTCGGAGACACCTAGAATGACACCGGTATCCTGAACGGGAAAAAATCCTTTGGGAACGTAGACATAGAGAAGGATGGTGCCTACGAGGGTGGCGACAGTCACAACGAGAGTGGTGGTGCGGTAGCGGAGCACGAACTGCAGTGTACGGCCATAGAATGCGATGACGGAATCAAAGGCCTCTTCGGACTTGCGGTAGAACCAGCCCTCCTCTTCCTTTTTCTGATGGCGGAGGAGCTTGGCGCACATCATCGGTGTCAGCGTCAACGAAACAAACGCGGAGACCAGGATGGTAACCGCCAGGGTGACTGCAAATTCGCGGAAGAGACGGCCAACGATATCACCCATGAAGAGAAGAGGAATGAGCACAGCGATTAGCGAAACGGTGAGGGAAACGATGGTGAAACCGATCTGTTCGGAACCCTTGAGGGCAGCTTGGAGCGGCGATTCCCCTTCCTCGATGTAACGGCTGATGTTTTCGATCATAACGATGGCATCGTCGACGACGAAGCCGGTCGAAATGGTTAGCGCCATGAGGGAAAGGTTGTTGAGGCTGTAGCCCAGAAGATACATCACGCCAAACGTGCCAATCAGAGAAAGCGGAACAGCGACGCTGGGAATGATGGTGGCTCGGAAGCTGCGGAGGAAAAGAAAAATCACCATTACGACGAGTGCAACCGTGAGCACCAGCGTAAATTGAACATCCTCGACGGACGCGCGAATCGTGGTGGTGCGGTCGGTGAGGATATCCACTTTAACAGCGGCGGGGAGCGCAGCCTGGAGTTGCGGGAGGAGTTTTTTTACGCGATCGACTACGGCGATGATGTTCGCGCCGGGCTGCCGCTGAATATTGAGAATCACGGCAGGATTTTTATTGGCCCAGGCAGCCTGCTTGGCATTTTCCACGCCGTCGACGACGGTAGCGACGTCGGTCAGCCGCACGGGCCCGCCATTGCGGTAGGCAATGATCAGCGGACGGTAGCTGTCGCTGGAGACGAGCTGATCGTTTGCGCCGATGGTATAAGCCTGGTGAAGGCCGTCAAAGGTACCTTTGGCCTGGTCGACATTGGACTGGCCGAGAGCCGTGCGCAAGTCTTCGAGACTCAGCCCGTAGGAGGCCAACGCCGTGGGATTTGCCTGGATGCGCACTGCCGGACGCTGGCCGCCGCTGATGCTGACAAGACCCACGCCACTAAGCTGAGAAATTTTCTGAGCGAGCGTGGTGTCTGCGAGGTCTTCGACTTTGGGTAACGGGAGAGACTTCGACGTGAGCGCAAGCGTCAGTATGGGCGCGTCGGCGGGATTAATCTTACTGTAGATGGGGGGATTGGGAAGTCCTTGGGGGAGGAGATTGGAAGCGCTATTGATGGCCGCTTGGACTTGTTGCTCAGCGACGTCGATATTCAGGTCTAAACCAAACTGGAGAGTGATCATCGAGCTCCCGAAAGAACTCGTGGAGGTCATCTGATTCAGACCGGGAGTTTGTCCGAACTGGCGCTCAAGCGGAGCCGTGACCGAAGAAGCCATTACTTCGGGGCTGGCCCCTGGGTAAAATGTTTGTACCTGGATTGTGGGGTAATCGACCTGAGGCAACGCAGAGATTGGCAATTGTCGGAAAGCGACCCACCCCACGAGGAGGACGCCGACCATCAAGAGGGTGGTGGCCACCGGCCGCAGAATGAACGGCCGTGACGGGCTCATCGCGGAGAGCCTCCGGCATGGCCCTTCGAGGGGCTCCCGGATTGTGGCGCACCTTGAGCGGGAGACGGCGCAGGGCCGCGACCAGAACCATTCGTGCCGGCAGAGGTGCTGGGATTGATCTTGGTCCCATCCTGCAGTTTGTCCTGGCCGTCGATGACCACGACATCACCCGGATTCAAGCCGGCGCTCAAGCCCACGCTGTTGCCGGTGGTTTGCGCGATGACCACGGGATAAATTTTCGCAATGATATCCTTGGTAGCAGGGTCTTTAGCGACGGCATAAAGGTAAGTACCCTGAGGGCCACGCTGGATGGCAGCGGTGGGAACGATGGTGAGATTATGTTTGGTGTCAACAAGAAGGTGGACGTTGACGAATTGATTGGGGAAAAGGGCGTTGTCGACATTGCTAAAGATGGACTTGAGCTTGTAGGTCCCGGTGGTCAGATCAATCTGATTGTCGATGGTTTGGAGTTTTCCGGTGGCAATTTTGGCAGTGTCGTCGCGGTCGTAGGCATCGACCACAAGTTGAGCGCCGGAGCGGAGCTTGGCGTTCACCTGGGGAAGCTGATCCTGTGGCAGGCTGAAAATCACCGATATCGGCTGGAGCTGGGTGATGACCAGGAGTCCGTTAGTGTCGGCGGCATGCACGATGTTGCCAACATCCACGAGGCGAAGACCGATGCGGCCGCTGATCGGCGCAGTGATGCGGGAATAGGTGAGCTGGAGTTTAGCGTTGTCAATGAGGCTTTGATCTGAGGTAATGGCGCCGTCAAACTGACCAACCAATGCGGCCTGGGTGTCCAGCTGCTGCTGCGGGATGACACCCTCTTTGAAGAGAAGCTTATAGCGCTCAAAATTGACCTCTGCATCTTTACGTTGGGCCTGGTCTTTAGCGAGTTGCCCCAGAGCCTGCTCAAGCTGGACCTGGAAGGGACGTGGATCGATCTGCGCAAGAAGATCTCCTTCGTGGACAAACTGACCTTCTTTAAACGCGACGCTGCTGAGTTGGCCATCGACGCGGCTGCGAACCGTGACGGTGTTGAAGGCGGTGACCGTGCCAAGGCCATTGAAATAGACGGGCAAGTCGCCAGATTGGGCGGTGGCAACGACAACCGGCACGACCAAATTGCCCGCGCCGAAACCTCCCTTGCCCTTGCTGGCTGCTCCGGGCGCGGCGGCGTCAGCTGTCGAGCTCACGTCCCTTGAATTGCGGTAATACCAGCCACCGAGAGCGATAACTCCAAGCACGAGAACCCAGAGCCACCAACGGCTCTTGGAAGGTACTGCAGCCGCAGCGCCGCTGGCACCCGGCTCGGGAAGGCCTATGGAGTTGGTCTGGTCCATCCATTCGCTCCTGTCACAAAATGCGGTTGTGCGAGAGAGTCTGCCGAAAGCAGGGCAATCGCAAGCAGACGCTGGGGGCTGCGGCGTCTAGTACTGGCAGCCTACCGGAAAACATTGCCTACGCCTAGATAAGACGGTTTTTGGAGGCAAATGGTTACGAAGGCTCTCAGGTCCCGCAGATACCGGGCGGGGCATCGGTGTGGTCAAGCCAGCATGGGAACAGTCGAGATTCTGCCAATTTGAGGCGTGCAGAAATGGCCAGCAGAAAGTAGACTGTCGCGGAACGGAGCTGGCTTCGGAAAATGGAGCCAAACTTTGGATGGCTAGGGGAGAAAACGATATGCTCAAGGGCTTGATCCTGGGGATTTTGCTGGGGGCACTGCTGATAGCCGGAGGCGTTTACTGCTACTTCTCCTCGGGGCAGGCTCCGGTGGCCACTTCAGCACCACCGATCTTATTTGAAAGGACGTTTGCGCGCCTGGCACTGCATGCCTATCTAGATAAGCTGCCGCACCCAGAGCCCCAGGTGCCGACGGACGAAGCTAACCTGGTATCCGGCGCAAAGGTTTACAAGGAGCAGTGCGCCACGTGCCACGGCCTGCCGAACGAACCCAAGACCGCCGTCGCACAAGGGATGTTTCCCGCGCCGCCGCAACTCTTTCATGGCGTTGGCGTGACAGACGATGACGCATGGGAATCGTACTGGAAAGTGGAAAACGGGATTCGAATGTCGGGGATGCCAGGATTCAAGGGCCAACTGACGGAAACGCAGATCTGGCAGGTCACCGTACTAGTGAAGAATGCGGACAAGATTCCGGAATCGGTAAAAAAGGAGCTCGCGGCAGGGGCGGCTACACCAATGGAAATGGCGATGCCCTCGAGCACTCCGGCCCCGAAGAAGAAATAGATTCGACGCGCCGAATTAAGCCGCCGGGCTATCGAGTTTATTTGTTTTTCGCAATTCGGGAAAATACCAAGCCCACAAGGCGGTTACCACAAGAGTGCCGAGGCCACCCAGCACAACAGCGGGCACGATTCCGAACCAATGTGCGGTAAGCCCGGATTCGAACTGGCCCAGCTCGTTCGAGGCACCGACAAAAATCATGTCCACGGCGTTCACGCGCCCGCGCATTTCATCGGGGGTGCCAACCTGAATGAGCAACTGGCGAACAATCACGCTAACCATGTCCGTGGCGCCCACGAGAAAAAGTGCGATCAGAGAAATTGTAAGGCTACGAGACAATCCGAAAAGAATGGTACCTGCCCCGAATCCCGCCACGCACCACAGCATGGTTGACCCCGCTCGGCGCCCCAAAGGTTTGTGGGCAATCAAGGCAGCCATAGTTGCAGCGCCAGCCGCCGGAGCGCTCCGAAGAATCCCCAGGCCCCAGGGGCCTGTATTCAAGATTCCCCTTGCGTAGACCGGAAGCAGTGCGACAGCACCGCCCAAAAAGACGGCAAAGAGATCCAGCGAGATAGAACCGAAGATCAGTTTTTCGGTCCAGATGTAGTGAAAACCCGCAAGCATAGTCTTCCAACTCATCGGCTCTCCAGGACGCGGATTGGATTGCGCCTTGATCGCCAAAGTAGACATCGCGGCTGCAGCCGCCACGATGAAAGAAAGAGTGTACACAGCGGCGGGCCCACGAAAAGCGGCGTAGACGAGACCTCCGAGTGAAGGACCCAAAATCACGGCGGATTGAATGAAGATCGAGTACCAGGCAATGGCATTCTGAAAATCCTTCCCAGAAACCAGCTGGGGAAGAAACGCGCGGCTCACTGGTCCGTTGAAGGAGCGAACGACACCGAGTAGTACCATCACGGCGAAGATCGCGTAAACGGAATGCACTCCACGCAAAGTGAGGAAGAGCAGCGAGCCCGAGCAGATCGTAAATCCGCAATAGCAGAGGACCATCAGATTGCGACGCGGATACCGATCCGCCGCGTGGCCGGAAACCAGAAACAAGAATATGCCAGGAAGAAATTGAGCCAGACCGACGAGGCCTAGATCCAGCGGCCTTTTCGTCATTTCGTAGACTTGCCAGCCAACGGCGACTGCTTGCATCTCGGTGGCAAGGACGAGGAAGAAACGCGCCAGTTGGAAAAGAACCAAACTCGGATAGGTGAAAGCAATTCGCCCGGCGGCTTTGGAGATCTCGGGTGCGGCCATTACAGATTACTTTGCCACAAAACTGGAACGCGGACGAGGGATCGAGAAACAGAAAAAAAGGCGCGCGAGCCTAGAGAGAGTGACGGCTCGCGGGCACCACGGGCGAATTGCGGCTCGGGACTGTTTATTGACCGAAAACGAGAATCGTGAATTGGCCTCCCAGATTCGCGGGCACGAAAAGGTGATGGGTTTTGGGATCGAGGCCCATGGTCTTTGAACCTGGGTTGGTTGTGACGTTTTCAAGGAGCGAATATTTGTCAGCGGAATCCTGATGGAAAACCGCGATGGTGCCGCCTCCGGTTGACTGAAACACAAGTTTCGTCCCGGGGTCGTAAGCAGCTGCGTCCACACGCTCGCCGATGGGCGCAGTGGTCATTACTTTGCCGCTGTCAGCGTCCAGCACGACCATCAGTTGGCCGCCACGGCAGCCGGCAAACAACCGGCGGGATTGTGGATCGAAAGCCAAAGCGGTGGCCGTTCCGCCCGGCGCCAGCGGCCAATGGTGCAGCACCTTCAGGGTGTTCGAGTCGATGTGAACGGTCTCCGCCTTTTCTTCAAGGTTGATATAATTCCGGTTCTCCGCCCAGGTCAATCGTGCCCGCGAGTTTTCCGTCCGCCGCATTGATCACCGTGGTGCTGTCACTGTCACCGTTCATCGCGAAGACGTGTTTGGTAGCGGGATCATAAATAATCGCGTCAGGTTTTTTTCCGACCTTGACTTCACTCAGCGTCTTTAGCGTCTTCAGGCCAAAGATAATCACGTAGTCCGATTTGCCTGCAGTGGCGAATCCGCGGCCAAATTCCGGGACGATGGCCACCCCGTGGGCGCCCGGAGTATTTGGAATCGTGCCCACGAGCTCGAATGTATCCGCATCCAAGACTTCCACTTGCGTGGCATGCGTGATGTATACGCGCCGCCCCGCTTCGTCCACGGTGACGTAGTCCCAACCACCCGTGCCAGGAACGGTCACTTTCTTGATGATGTGGTATCCGGATGGCCGCGCTGCTAGGGTGGTTATTGAAAAAAGACTGAGAAGCGCTGTGCACATTGTGAAATTGCGTTTCATTTTCTCTCCAGAGAAGAAGTGTAATGCTTTGCCTGGTCCCCCGGGAAAAGCTGAAACCTCAGTGGCACGCACCGCTGCCGGAATCGGTGAAGCTCTTCCCTGCTTCGGGAATGAATTGCCAGTGGAAGGCGTTGGGCCTCAGGGTGAGCTTCAAGACGCCAAAGGCTGTCGCATCGCGCAACTCGCTGTTGGGCTTCGGAAAGCCGAACGGGCGGTGATTCTTGCCACCGGTGCCAACGACGAATTCGCGAATGCCGCGCTTGGAGTCTGCGGTGCCGTCTGGAGCCTGCGGAGCGAAGCGCTCATAATCATGATCGTGGCCGCCGACAATCACGTCTGATGCCGATTCCGCTGTCGCGAATCTCGATTCGGGCGCATCCTGCCCCGTTCGAGAGTCTCATTTCAATCTTGCCGCCGGAGGGCGTGTACCTTACGGCGTTTTCGATAATAATCAGGAGAACTAGCTGGATCGCGCCAAGGGTCAGCAGAAACCCGCACCGGACCAGCTGCGAGTTCTCTTGTGACTTGGATTCCCTTGCCCGCCGCCAGAATGGTGATTTCACCTTTTCCCGTAGGCGGAAGGGTTGGATAGGGTTTCTGAAACTGTTCGGATTGGAAAATGATCCTTCCATCCGCGTCTGAAATTTCGAGCAGAGCGGCACCGGCCCACACCCCGTCGAGTTCGTCCAATTCTTTTTTTACTTCCTCAATGCCTTTGGCCGCGGTGCGCGCAAGAACACGCTGAATGCTTTCGAGGTTTGCCCGGGAAGCATCATTCATGGTGGTTTCGATGCTGCGCTGAAATCCCAGATCGCTGATCCCGGCGAAAGACGCAAAAGCAACAACCAAAACGGTAAATACCATGCGGTGATCCGGGCGCGCAGGGGAAGTTTCATGGTCAGCCTTCGGGGCCGAGAGAATGCCCGAAACCACGCATGGTGTGAATCAGTTTTACGGGCTCGTTCTCATCGATCTTCCGGCGAAGGAGGCGGACAAAGGCATCCAGGGTGTTCTCTTCGATGTTTTCCGACGGCCCCGATACGGCTTCGAGAATGGCATGGCGAGAGGCGACACGCCCCTCCTGGCGCATGAGGAATTCGAGCAAGCGAAATTCCGTCGGGGTGAGATGGATTCCCCGAGTTCCGCGGAAGACGCGACGCTGGGTGATTTCCAATGCAAGATCGCAGACCCGCAGAGCATGAGTTCGCGGCCCGGCTACCCGGCGCCTCCAGCGCGCGGATCCGGGCGAGCAATACGGCGAACGAGAACGGTTTCGTCACATAATCATCGGCTCCCGAATCGAGCCCTTTGACGATGTCGGGGGCCGAGTCGCGCGCGGTAAGCATCAAAATGGGGTGTCCTGTTGACGTTCGCGGAACCGGCGCGCGACCTGAATCCCGTTGATTCCAGGCAGCATCACGTCGAGCAGGACGAGGTCGAACTGCGTGTCTTGAGCAAGGGAGAGCGCCGAGGGGCCGTCGTGAGCAAGGCTTACGGCGTGATTATCTTCTTCGAGCCCGCGGCGGAGCACCTGCGCCATTCCCTTTTCATCTTCGACCACCAGGATCTTCATGGGAGCTAACTGCTTTCTGGGAACTTCCCCATCATCCGCTTCCGCGATTTGAAATCAAGCCTCAGTGGGCTTTTTCGGCTGCAGATAGAAGTGGATCGCGGGCGTAAAGATGAGCGAAAGCACCATCGAGCTCAGGATTCCTCCTACGACGGCGATAGCCAGGGGTTTCAGCATGGCGGAACCAGCACCGATGCCGAACGCCAAAGGAAGCATGCCGGCGACGGTGGCCAGCGCGGTCATGGCGATGGGACGCAACCGGCGGCGCCCGGCTTGGATCATGGCGTCTTCCGCGGAAAAGCCGAGGTCGCGGAAGTGATGCTCGGCGTCGAGCAGGAGAATGCCGTTTTTTGCGACGATGCCGATGACCATGATCATGCCCATGCGGGAAGCGACATTGAACGAGGTCTTGGTGATAAGCAGCGCCAGAAAACCGCCGAAGCTAGATAGCAAGGCAGAGGCCAGAATCGCGGTGGGCGCGGAGAAAGTGCGAAATTCGAATAGCAGCACAGCAAATAGGAGTAACAGGGCCAAGAACAACACGACCAACAAATCGCCGGAGGCTTTCTGCTCTTCGGCATACAGGCCGCCATATTCGATACGGATGGACGAAGGCAAATGCAAGTTGTCCACGGTTTTCTGTACGGCAGCGATGCCTGTGCCAAGGTCCACGCCTTCGAAACGTCCCGTGACTTGTACGAGGCGCTGCAAATTCTCCCGGCGAATTTCCGTCTGTCCGGGATCCATGCTGAGGGTTGCCAATGAACCAAGCGTTGCTGTACGGCCAGTCGAACTGGTCAACAGCGCGTTACTCATGCTGTCGAGCGAAGAGCGGTTCTGATCGGGAAAGCGAACGCGAACGGTGTAAGCACGGTCATTCAGAACGACCGGGGTGGCGGCAGGCTCGCCTTCCAGTACGGCCGCGGCGTTGATGGCGACTTCTTCGGGAGTGAAACCTGCACGCGCCGCAACCAGAGGATTTACCTGGTACGTGACCGCCGGGCCGCTGATGGTGTTTTCGACTCCGTTTAAGATGTCCACGACCGGGTGAGAGTTCGCGCCGATCTTGATTTTGTCGAGCGCATCCGCGACACGCGGCGCAGTGTCATTCAGGAGTTTGCCGTCCTGCGAAAAAAGCTTAATCACGACGGGCTCGGGCGCACTGGTCAAGTCGCCGATCATGTCCTGCAAGAGCTGAATGAACTCCACTTTCGTGCCGGGTTCGGTTGATTCGATGTCGGATCTGATATCGGCGACAATATCGTCGATGTCTCGCTTGCGATCTTTCTTGAGCCTGACGGTGAAATCTCCGTTGTTCGCTTCGGTGACGGCGGCAAGCCCCAACTGCATGCCGGTGCGGCGGGAAGTGTTCTCAACTTCCGCTGTGGACTTCAGAATTTCCTCAATGTGCAGGAGGATGCGGTTGGATTCGGCGAGCGAGCTGCCCGGTGGCGTGAAGTAATCCAGAATGAACCCGCCTTCGTCCATTGCAGGGAGAAAGTCCGTGCCGAGAAAGCTGTAACACAGAACCGAAAGAGCGACGACCAAGATCGAACTTGCAGCTAGCATCCAGGGCCGCTTCAAAATGGCTTGCATAGTCTGCGCATAAAACTCCACGATGCGCCCGAAAAAACCTGAGAGATGCTTTTCTTCGGCAGCGAGAAGAGCAGCGGCGTCTGGACCGCCGGCGGAGGATGGCGCTGAAACTTCTTCAATATCTTTCCGGCGCACCAGGTAAAGACTCAGCGTCGGAGTCCAGGTCAAGGCCAGAAGAAGCGAAGTGAGCAAAGAAACAGTCATCGTGACGGCGAGAGCGCGGAAGAAGCTCCCGGTCACCCCGGTAATAGAAATCAGAGGAAGAAACACGACAATCGGTGTAATGGTCGAGCCGATGAGCGGTATAGTCAATTCCCGCAGAGCGCTCTGGATTGCTTGGAACCGGCTCTGGCCGGCATCGCGGTGCAAAACAATGTTTTCGAGGACCACGATCGCGTCGTCGATGACCAGACCGACGGCGGCGGCAAGCCCTCCCAGAGTCATCAGATTGAAACTCTGATTCGTCATTTTCAAAACTATGAAGGTGACGAGCAGAGTTATCGGTATGACCAGTCCGGCCACCAGGGAAGATCCCCAATCGCGTAGGAACAGCACAAGGATGATCGAAGAGAGCAAAATTCCGATGAGTACGGCATCGCGTACGCTGGAGATGGAGTCGTGAACGATCGTGGATTGATCGTAAAACGGCTCGAGGTGAACTCCCGGAGGCAAACTCCGGGTAAGTTGCTGGATGAGCGCGTGCACTTCGTTTGCTACATCCAGGGTGTTGCTTTCCGGCTGGCGATCCACGTTAAGAAGCACGGCCGGTTTGCCATTCGCGGTCACCATCGTATAAACCGGGGCGACCGACGGCGCGATTTTCGCGATGTCGCCTAGACGTATGGGAACACCGGCTGAGGAGCTCTTGACGACAATTTGTCCGATCTGTTCCGGAGTACGCACCTGCCCACTGATGAGACCCAAAACGAGCTGATGACTATGCTCGATCAATCCAGGCGAATCGATGAGATTGGTGCGCTTGATGGCGTCCAAGATGTCTGGGACCGTAATCCCGGCCGCAAGGAGGCGCGCCGGATCCGGTGTCACTTGAAATTCGGGAACGCGGCCGCCTTGTATGATGACGGTCGCGACGCCATCCAGGCGGTTGAGTCGCGGCTTAAGGTCGTAGGTGGCAATCTCCCACAGCTTGTTCGGCGGCACCGTGTCCGACGTCAGGCTGTAACCAATGATGGGAAAGACCGCGAAGGTCATCCGATGTGTTTCCACCTTTGCCGTAGGAGGAAGAACCGCTTGCAATCGCGCAGCGACCGCGTCCACGCGCTGCAGTGTCAAAATCATGTCGGACTTCCAGTCGAAGAATAAATCCACTTCGGCGGAACCACGGCTCGTTATGGAAGTAACCTTTTGCAGGCCCGGCACGCTGTTGACTGCTTCTTCGATGGGACGCGTGATGGTGACCAGCATCTGGTCGATGGGCATAACCCCGTTGTCCACCCCCACCACGATGCGCGGGAAATCCGTGTTCGGAAAAACTGAAATCGGGATGGAAAGAGCGAGGTAGCTTCCCACAAGCGCGAGGCTGATCGTCAGGAACAAAACGGGACGTGAAAGGCGATAGAACCACGGTGTGCGTAAATGGTGCTGCTTACTCGACGATGCTGCGCCGCTCACGACCGAAGGAGAATCCATGCGCAGTTACTCCTTGCCTTTCACAGGAGCTTTTTTCGGTGGTACTGCCCTTTCATTGCCCTTAGTGGGCTTTACGGAATTGCTGGACTTGTCAGTCTTGTCGACCGGTTCGCCTTTCCCCGCGTCTTTTTCTTCTTTGTCGGCCGCTTCTTTTTCGTCCGCGCCAGGCTTCTCAATTTTGATCTGCGTGCCGTCAGGTACTGCGTATCCGCCCGTAGTTATGACCGGATCTCCGGGATTGATGCCACTGGCGATTTGTGTGAGGTCTGAGTTGCGAATGCCCAGCTGAACCGTCTTCTGATGGGCCTTTTCATCCGCTCCAGCAAGTAGAACGTAATCCGCTCCTTCAGAGTTTTTGAACACGGCGGCAGTCGGTACCACAATCGCGTCCTTCGCAGTCTTCGCGGTCATCGAAACTTCGACCGTCATGCCGGGCTTAAGAGCCGACTCGGGCCTCGATGCTTCCACCCAAACTTCGATGGTCGTGCTTCCGGGATCGAGAGCGGGGCTCACCAAACTGACGCGTCCTTTGATTGGATCGTCGAGGCCCGGAAGCTTCAATTGCGCAGGACTCCCAGCTTTCAGCACGGCGGCCTGGGATTGCGCGATGTGCGCTTTCGCGATAAGCCGCGAGGTGTTCATCACCGTGAGCAAGGGTTGATTAGCGGTGGCGAGGTCTCCTTCGTAAAGCGGGCGGTCGGTCACGACGCCGTCAATGGGACTTCGAATTCGCGAGTAACTAAGCTGGGCTTCCGCACCAAGCATGTGGCCTTCCGCAGAAAGGCGTGAGCCCTGAGCGGCTCTAAGCGCCTCCTCTTTGCCCAAACGCTGCAAATCCGCGAGCTGCTTCTGCGCCTGTTCGTTCTGGCTGCGGGCTTGCAAGAACGCCACTTCCGCCAAGTCCAGGTCGCGCCGGGGAATCGCGCCTTGTTGGAAAAGTTCTTTCCGGCTGTCGTAGACTTTCTGCTGCGCATCAAATGCTGATTTTGCGGCCACGGCATCAAGCTCGGCCTTTTGAATCTGCTGTGGCAGGCTGGCACCCACGGTGGTTTTATAGGATGCATCGGCCTGCTCGAATTCTCCTTTGCTGGCATGCACCGCAGCTTCCAAGTCCTTGTTTTCCAATTCAGCGAGCAACTGGCCCTTTTTTACGGGGGAGCCGCGCTGCACGAGGAAATGCTTCACCGTCGAAGTGATCTTCGGCGCGACTGTGGCTTGTTCCAGAGGGTACACCACTGCTTCCGCCAAAATAAGCTGCGCGATCGGCCCGCGCTGGGCAGGCCCGATCTGCACGGAGACCACTGGCTCCTTTTCTTTTTCGGCCGTACCGCAGCCGCCGAGCATGAATGGACCGAGAGCGGCGCAGACCAGCGCCATCGAATTTCGGGCCACTTGTGATAGATAATTCCTCGTCAGTTTCATGGAGTTGTCAGCACTCCCGTCAGAGTTTGGAGATTGGCGAGGGCCACGCGATAGCGAACCGCGCCGTCTTGATAAGCGGTGTTTGCCTGGACAGAAGTATTCTGGGCGTCCACGACTTCCAGAATCGTCGCTTCGCCACCCGTGTAACGAAGCATCGTGAGCCGCAGGCTATCTGCTGCGAGTTCAGCGGAACGATTGAGACCGGCAAGTTCGTTCAGGGCCGTGTCCGCCTCGGCGTACAAGGATTGGATCTCCGCAAGAAGCTTGCGCTGCGCCAGAGAAAGCTCCCGCTTGGCCTGCGTGCGCCTCAGCTCAGCCTGCTTGATGCGGCTCTGCGTGGCGCCCCAGTTCCAGATGGGAATGTTCAGAGTGGCCGCAGCGGAAGAACCCAGATTCGAAAGACCATTCGGACCGTTCACGGCGAACTGCGCGGCATCAATGCCATACCAATAATCGAGGCTCAGCGACGGCAAATAGGCGGCTCGCGCGGCAGTGACGTCCGAGCCTGCCGCCCGGACGGCCTCGAGCGCGGCGCGAACATCCGGGTTGTCGCGCGCGGCCTGCTGCTGCACTTCCGCAAGGGTGGGCAGCGGGACAGGCGAATGGAGATCGTCGGCAACCTCATAGTTCTCGTTGAAATCCGGGAAAAGCAAAACCGCCAGGTCAATCCGGGCATTGAGAAACATAAGCTGCGCTTCCTGCAATTGGCGGCGACGATCGTTCATCTGCAATTCCGCTTTGATTACATCCGAATGCGCCACCTCCCCGCCTCCTTGGAGGTCCTGCGTGAGTTTGAAGAAACGGTTGCCCTCCTCAGAAGCCTTTTGCGCAGATTGCAGCTTTTGCTGGGCGGCTGCGAGTGAGTAGTAGCCCTGGACGACGGTCACAACTAGACCGCGAGAAGCGATTTCTGCACGCGCGCGAGAAAGGGCTGCGGCCGCCGAGGCGCGGCGGAAATTTGATATACCTGCGAGGTCAATCGCTTCATGGATGCTAGCCTGGCTGACGTATTCGTGAACAGCGTTGTTGGCGATATACCTCACAGGGTTACCCGGGCCGTTGCTCGAGGTATAGAGCGCCTGGTTGTTGTAGGTCACGCTAGGAAGCAATGCGGCCGCCGCTTGATAACGATCCTGTCGCGAAATCGCGGCATCGGTTTGCGCAGCCTGAAATTGCGTGCTATTTTTTCTCGCCAAGGCAAGCGCATCTTGCAGCGTCAGGCGACGCGGCTGCGCTGAATTAGCGGGGGCCTGATTGGCACCTTGAGAGGAGGCGCTGCTCGCGTACGCCTCCGTGCCTTGCGATCTCGCGCTCCCGGCGCAAAACAACACACCGACCGCAATAAAGACGAACGGCCGAGCGATGATGCAATGCCATTTCATAGATCGTCACTCCTGAGCCGGGCTCGCCCCTGCTCCCGGCTGGGAACAATTCACGTTAGCGGGATAAAGATAAACACACGATTAATGCGCCGATGCGGCGCTCCACTGTTTCGCGGGTAAATACGCGGTGAAGGTACTTCCTATCGAGTCGGAGCGCGTCAGCTCCAAACGCCCGTGATGGGCCTCCGCGATCCAGCGGGAAATGGATAGGCCCAGGCCGGCGCCGCCACCATCGTTTTCCGCCCGGGAACGGGCTTTGTCAGCGCGGAAAAAACGCTCGAAAATGCGCGGCTGTAAATCTGCGGGGATGCCTCCTCCCGTATCCATGATGCTCACGGCATATTCCTCACCAGCGCGATGGCAAGTTATAGTGACGCGTCCGCCCTCCGAGGTGTATTTGATCGCGTTGTCCAGCAGATTGAGGATCATGCGGCGCAGCAGGGATTCGTCGGCATGGATGGGAGATTCGGATACTTCTTCCAAATTCAGCGAAATCTTCTTTGCGAGCGCTAGCGTTCTGGCCGAGTGCACGCACTCGCCGACGAGTTCATCGAGATAAAAATTGCGTGGTTGGAGCGGATACTGCCCGGCGTCCGCTCGCGTAAGCGTGAAGAGATCTTCCACGATATGCGTTAGCCGCTCAGCCTCCTGGTGAAGCACTCCCAGCGATTCCCGGTAGTCCTCTAGCGAACGCACCTGCTGCGAAAGAGCAACCTCCGCTTCGCCACGCAAAATCGCAACCGGGGTCCGCAATTCGTGCGACGCATCAGCCATGAAGCGCTGCTGACGTTCGAAAGATTGGCTCAGACGATCCAGCAAGCTGTTGAACGACCGCGCCAGGTGCCCCAGTTCGTCCTTATCATTCTGTACCGCCAGCCGTTCGTGTAGATTGGAGGCGCCGATGCGCCCGGCTTGGCTGCTCATCGCCACTACAGGCGCGAGGCTCTTGCGCGCGAGAAAATAACCACCCAAGCCGGCAAGTACAATAGCAATCGGGATGACCCATGCAAATGTCGCGGTGACCTCTTCGAGCATCTCTTGCTGTGCATGAAGCGATTGCAAGATCACCAGCGTGCCGGATTTTCCGCCCGACGAAAAGTGCCGCGCGAACGCCCGGTAGCCGGCTTTGTTACCGTGGACCTTGCCAAAAAAGCGTTCGGAGCGCGAAGAAGCGTTGAGAAATCGTTGAAATGAGTCCGATGACAAAAGTCCAAGCGGCACTGCATCAATTGCGGGAGCCGCCAAGGGTACGTCTTGCGAGCTGATGACGAGGTTTCCTTTCGCGTCAAAGATCGCGAATATGTGATCACGAAAACGGTGCTCCGTGACGGCCACCTGGCCCGCCAGCTTGAAGGCCTCCGGGCCGCTCTGGTCGTTGATCTCCGCGTCCAGCGTGGTGAGAAATGCGTTGGAGAGTTCCGCCAGGTTCGCGTCGGTCCGTTGAACGGTACTCTGCCAAAAAATGAAATAGGTGATTAGAGACAGCGCAACCAGCACAACTGCAAGCACGGCTGTGTACCAGAGCGTGAGCCGTACGCGAACCGAATCAAGCATGGCTCTTCCGGACCGGAGAAGTTGCCTTGGAGCGAGGTCTTGGTGAAACACTTTCGTCCACGGCGTCAGTAACATCCGAATCGATCGAAGGGCCAAAGAAGTAGCCGGCGCCACGGCGAGTATGGAGCAAGGGCTTGCTGGAATCGGCGTCAATTTTCCGGCGCACGCGATTCACGTACACCTCGATCAGATTCGAGAAGGGATCAAACGTCTCGTCCCACACGTGCTCCGCGATTTCCGCGCGCCCCACGACGCGGCCGGCATTGCGGGCAAGAAATTCAACCAGCGCGTATTCCTTCGCCGTCAACGATATGCTACGCCCCCCGCGGGAAACGCTTTGTGCGGCCGTATCCAGGACGAGGTCGGCTACAGTAATCTTCGCAGGGCGGAGCTCACCAGAGCGGCGCAGCAAGGCACGAAGGCGCGCGAGCAACTCGCGAAATTCGAAAGGCTTCGTCAGGTAATCGTCTGCGCCGTGGTCAAGTCCAGTGATACGGTCTTCCAGTGTGTCGCGTGCGGTCAGCATGAGGATCGGCATGCGCTGGCCAGATTTTCGGAGCTCGCGGCAAACTTCAAAACCGTTGCGGCTCGGAATCATGACGTCGAGAATCACCAGGTCGTAAGTATTGATTGCCGCTTGATACAGCGCGTCTTCCCCAGTCGCGGCAATATCAACTGCATAGGCCTGTTCCCGGAGGCCCTTGGCCACAAATCGCGCGATGCGCGCGTCGTCTTCGACGAGCAAAAGCCGCATGCGAGCATCATACGGCAGGTGCCAGGAAAAGTGAGATACTTGCCGACGGCGCGTGACTCAAGGCCGCCGTTCCTGCCGAGTTGATTCGCACTCCGGGGTCAAGGCGCAAGTTCCCGGTTCATCGGCAAATTCTGCACCAAAAAAAGCCCCCCAAGCATCGAAATAGACATGAAGTTCAGGAAGGTAGAACCCGAACAATTTGATTGCGCGAGGACCGCCATGCGGCCCTTCGGCTGCCTGGAGCTTTGGGCCGGTAATGAGAGAGCACATCGCTCTCTTGACCTGGCAGGGCTGGAAAGCGATGTCATCGCCGTGCCCGCTGGCGGCGACAAAGGCGGCGATCTTTCTGCGGTGTTCTCCTGCAGCGATAATACAGCCCGCGTGGTTCTTGCAGATTGCGTCGGCCATGGCTATACAGCCACCGGAGTGGCCCGGCATGTTCACCACCTTCTGCATAAATTCCAAGACATTCGAGATACGGCGGGGCTACTCGCGGCGCTGAATGACGCCTTTACGCTTTCGAACGAAAAAACGGATGGCCCTCTGCGGTTGACGACGGTCGTCACGGGAACCTTTGACGGCACAAGCGGCGAATTTAACTTTGCATATGCGGCGCACCCGCGTATGTTTCTCTGGCGTGAGCGTGAGAGTCGATTCCTGGAGCTGGGGGAAGGGCTCGAAGGCTTCCCGCTGGGATACATCACTGGTGAGACCTACAGCCAGCAGAGCGTGCGGCTGAACCACGGCGACATGATTTTGGCATTCTCAGATGGTGCAACCGAAGTTCGCTCGCCGCTGGGGGAGCAACTCACTTCCAAGGGCTTTTTGGGCCTTGCGGAAAATGCTTTGCACAGATTGCCTCAGCCGCTCGTGCTCCAGGATTTTTCTCGCGCACTCCTCGAAGGCGTCCATCTTTACCGCGGGCACCAAGGTGAGTTGGAGGACGACATAACACTGCTCACGCTTCGACGCGTTGTGTAGCGGCGGTAGCAGCCAAGCAGTACTGCAATTTGCAGCACGTTCTGCGCTATTTGACGGGATGGGACGCGAAGTACCGGTCCAGACTTTCCACCACTTCTTTCACGCCCCGCTGGACGTTCTTGTCCAATGCCGCAACGACGGCCGGCACGTCCTTCCCGCTCGTCGGCTCGTCATGTGTGTAGTAATGAGTCCATACGGTCGCTCCATTCTTCAGGTCACGCATTTCCAGTTCCAACGTTACTCGCGCCGACATCTGCCCCCCCGTGACCTCTTTGAAATCATAAAGGCGCCCGCGCAGGGCAAAGTCTCCGCGTACATTGCTGCGCCGGTAATAGACAGCCCGGTAGCGGCCTGATGCCCGCAGCTCTCGCAGCAAGACTTCTTGGATCATTTCCGCGGGAGGCTCAGCCCAGCGCTGATACTCGTAGGTGCCTAATTGCTCGGGACCGTTGCCGTAGACGATGCGATCTTCGCGATACAAATGTGAGGTCATCAGCGCCCCCAGGAGCAGCGTCACGGGAACCGCGTCGGTTTTCTCCACAGCCTCCGCATCTGACGGGACCGTAAGCTGGTAATACTTGCTCGGCCGCGTGGCGCCGCAACCGTTGAGAGACCCAACCATCAGCGCGACGACTATGATTAGGGCTCTTCTAGCCTTTCCAAGAACTGTTTCTTTGCGCCCCGTTGGCACTCTTTCCAAATATCGCAGTTCCATGTCGCCTCGCGCTCGCTTCATCGTGGTTCTCCCGGTTTGTGCTCGCGTGGGTTGGTTGACCGAATGAGCGTGTACGGCCTGGTCTTGATCGTGTTCGTAAATTCCTTCAGATTCTGGGTCACGTGGCGCAGGTTTTCGAGCAACTCATCAATGTTGTCGGAGTTTACGTCCAGTGTCTGATCGAGGCGCCCGGTTAGATCTGTCACCGTTGCCAGCGACTGGCGCAATTCGATCACGGCTTGGCGAATGTCTGCGCGATTCTCTCCGATCAGGGAATCGACGTGATTCAGCGTCTCATTGGCCTGCGCCGAGGTTTTCCGCAGATCCTGGAGCAACGGCTCCAACTTCTGGGTGGCGGAGTTCAAGTTCTGTACCGTAGCCTTTACCGAGCCACGGTTTTCCGCAATCATCCCGCGTGTTTCGGCCAGCGTCCCCGCAAGGTTTGCTCGATTCGAATCGCTCAGTAAATCGTTGACGCGAGCCAGTGTTACCTTCAGCTCGCTCGCACGGTCATTGAGCGTCTTAAGAAGTTGCTGCGCCTGGGGTGCAATGTCGTTGATCTTTGCCGTGAGCGCATTGAAGTCCATGTAGGGGTCGGACGGCAGGATCGTTCCCGCCGCGGCGAGCGCGGCCTTTTCGCTTCCCGGAACAATTTCCAGATGATTGTCTCCTAGCGGGCTCAAACTCATGATCTTCACATGGCTATCCGTCTTGACAGGCAAACCGGATTTCACGCTGAATGTGATCTCGATGCGCGAAGAGTCTTTCGGGTCCAGCTGCAATTTCTCGACGCGGCCGACTTTCGGCCCGCCCGCATAGCGCACCGTCGCGCCTGGTTCCAGTCCGCCGGCAAACGGAAAATAGGCGCGGTACGTCGCGGCCGTGCCCCCAAACGCGCCAGTGAGGGCAAAAATCGTAGCCACCAGCACGACGCCGGCGACCAGGACAAACAACCCCACCATGGCTTGCTCGCGTTTTGATTCCATCACGCACCTCTCTTCCCCGCTGCTTAACGGCCCGGATGGCGGTGTTCTTCCGTCAGCATTTGCAGATAGTCCAATTCCTCGGAAACTGCCGGTTCGGCAATGCGGTCGAGAAACTGTCGCACGCGCGGATGCGCGCTCGCACGCATTTCCTCCGCGGATCCGATGGCCACCACGTTGCCCTTGTCGATCAGTACCATACGGTCGGCAATCAGGAAGGCGCTGGCTAGTTCGTGTGTGACCACGATGATGGTCATGTGAAATGCCTGTTTGAGTTCGAGAATGAGCTGATCCACACCGGCAGCAATAATAGGATCCAATCCCGCGGAAGGCTCATCGAAAAAAAGAATCTCCGGATCCATGGCCAGCGCGCGAGCCACGGCAGCGCGCTTCTTCATGCCGCCGCTTAACTGCGACGGCATGTAGTTTTCGAATCCTGACAGGCCCACTTGATCCAGTTTCAGCCGCAGGATGATTTCAATGGTCGAATCTTCCAGCTTGGTGTGCTCGCGCAGCGGCAGCGCCACGTTTTCTCCAACTGTCATTGAGCCAAACAGTGCCCCACCCTGAAACGACATTCCGATTTTCTTCCGGATTTCGTCCATTTCCTGTGCTGAAATCGCCGCGATATTTTTCCCTTTGAGCCAGATTTCACCCGAACTCGGCCTTTCCAGCCCCACCAGCGTGCGCAGCAGAGTGCTCTTGCCGGAACCGGACCCGCCCAGAATCACCAGGGTTTCGCCGCGCATCACCTCAAAACCGATGCCGTGGAGAATTTCGCGTTCGCCGTAACTGACGCGAAGATTCCGCAGCGAGATCATCGCCTCTGGCTGCGTCGCCGTGCTGCTGGTCTGCTCCATGGTGATATTCCAAACCCTACCTTTCACTCATGAAGAAAAAGAGCGCCGTAAAGATAAGGTCCACCAGGATCACCAGAAAAATGGAAACCACCACGGCGCGGGTGGTTGATCGGCCGACCTGTTCCGCGCCGGCCCCGGTAGAAAGCCCTTCGTGGCATCCCACGGCGGTAATGGTTATGCCGAACATAACGCTCTTGATTAAACCCGTCGTGATGTCGCGCAGAAAGAGCGCGTCCAAAGACGACTGAATATAGCGGACCAATGTGAAATCCGCCTGCGTCACACCAAAAAGCGCTCCCCCGAGAATCCCCATGGAGTTCGCCCAAATCGTCAGGCACGGCAGCATCACGATCATGGCGATAAATTTCGGCGTCACCAGAAAGTGAATCGGATCTATCGCCATGGTCTCCAGCGCGTCGATTTCTTCAGTGACCTTCATCGTACCGATTTCCGCGGCGAACGCTGAACCGGACCGTCCGATGACCACGATGGCGGTAATCAACGGCCCGAGTTCCCGCGTCATGGAAATCGCCACGGCGCTGGCAACGTAATTCAAGGCGCCGAACTTGCGCAGTTCATATGCGCTCTGCAGGGCCAGAATCAGCCCGATGAAGAACGTAATCAGGGAAAGGATAGGGAGAGCCCCGACACCGGTCTGCATGGCCTGCGAAATGGCGCGCTGTATGCGAAGTGGCTTGCCTCTGAAAGGAGCGACGAACGTGAAATACGCTGCCCGACCTCCAAGCTTGCTCAGAGCCCCCAGATACGCAAGCCCCTCTGTAACCGATCCCCCAATTTGCGTCGTCAGTTCCACGGTGCTCTCGTCGGGCTTCCTCGGTTTGCAGGATTGGTAGGCTCAGGACGCTACGGACTGTTCTTCGTTTTCGTAAATCTCAAAGATTTTCAGCAATTTGGACAGCTGCAAAACCTCCCGGATCGTCTTATTCAGGCCGTAAAGGATTAAACGCGAGCCGACATCACGCGAGGCTTTCAGGCCCTCCACGAGCGATGCCACGCCGGAGCTGTCCATGTACCGAACGGCTCCCAGGTTGAGCACCACCCGAGGCATCTTCAGTTCGCGAAGCTCGCGCAGAAGTGCCTTCCGCAGTTGCGGGGAAGTCGCGAGATCGATGTCTCCCGAAATGTCGAAAATGGTGGTTTTGTCCAAATGGCGCGCGGCAATCTGCAAGTTGAATTCTCCTCAGGAGCCTTTCCGGGGCGCCTGCACATGCAAATTTTTCACCAGCCGGAGCTGATTCCTGCCGTTGCTGCGGCTGAATTCTACCGTATCCATGCACTCACGGATAAAGTGCAGGCCCAGGCCGCCCGGCCGGACATCTTCTAGCGCACGCCCGCACATCTTCTCCGGATTCGCCGTTACTCCGCTATCTTCCAACACAATTTCAAGAGCATCTCCCGACTGGCCATCTCTCGGCCCATGAATCCGGCGAAAGGACGCCTCGATGGGCTGATCTGGGTCTCCAAGGTACGCATGGCGAATGATATTTGTCAGCGCTTCGTCGACCGCAAGAACAACGGCGCGGCAGTCCGGCTCGGAAAATCCCAGGGTAGCGGCGAGCTGTCCCAAGGCGTTTCGCACTACGCAGAGCATCTCGGGGTTGCTCCGTAATTCCATTCTGAGTAGTAAACTACCGCCGCTCACGTAAGCGCGCTCCTCGGGCCTGAAAAACTGGATTCCCCGTTTGGTCTCGGAAAGATCGCCGCTGGCGGACTTCCTGACGCAACGTCTGTCCAGATAATACACGGAATTCTACTGACGGCAACTTACAAGCTGCCACGGATGCCCGGGGCGGTTCCAGGGCCTAAATAAGCATTAGAATTGAGTCCCGTGTCCCTATGCGACTAGGACCGTCGCTGATTGCAATCACATGTTTTCTCTCGATGCTTCTGGATTTTCCGCTGCACTCTGATGACGTTGCGAGGACTTCGAAGTTACAGCGCGAAGTGGATCGAGCTATGGGGAAGCTGCCCGGAGCATTCGTCATCGTCGGTCCTTCAGGGGCTGGAAGACTCCGGCGCCTTTGGCATGGCGCATGCTGTTTCCGTGGACGGAGTGAATATTGCCGGGAAACGGGCACTTCCGTCGCCCGGAATACCCAACATACAGGCGACTTCTTCGTTGCCTATGCGACCCAAGTTTTCGCGCACATGCTGTTCGCCGATGTATCTAACCGAAATGTCTTTGCCCTGGCTATTCCGAATCGTCACACCGAATATGCGCTCGGCGAGGAAAATCCACGCCGATATGATGACCTAAAGAGCGATATCGAAAATCCGCGAACATGGCTTTCGATTTGTCACACCATTGGTGGATTATCAAGTTGTTCCGTGCAATGCCAGCGAATTCCCGCGCACTGTTTTTCGTGTGGTCTAGAAAATGAGCCATGAATTAGATCTCGCGCGGCTCCTGCGGATTAGCGGCCACCCTCGCGGTCTTGAGCGCTCAGACCTCCCAAAGGGTCGTGTGGTCTTCAAGATGTCGCCGATTTCGTTTTCAAACATCTAACGAATGGCAGGTACATGCGGCAATGCCCGGCCGTTCGTTATTAGCTCGGCGAGAGTAGGCCGCAAACGAGGCTTCCCATATGAGTGCGCGCATTGCGATATTTGTGAGCATTATTCAGGCGATTCTTTTTGCTGTGCACTGGTTTGTCTATGTCACTTGGATGAGCTTCACGGGGAGTGCAAATGCTCCAGGCACCTCGGCAACGAAAATCATTCTGGCTTCACTCTCGATGAGTTTTGTCACCACTTCTCTTCTAGCATTCCGCTACTCGAATATCCTGATTCGAATCTTCTATACGATTTCTGCCGTCTGGCTTGGGATGTTGAGCTTTTTCTTCCTGGCGGCGTCCCTATCCCGGCTTGCCTATGTCGCGACAGCGCTTCTGGGCCTGCCGCTTCAGAAGCAAACGATTGCGCGTTTGTTTTTTACCCTTGCCGCGTGTGCCGGCGCGTATGCCATCATCAATGCTCTCTGGATTCGCGTGACACGAATCTCCGTGAAGCTACCGAACCTCCCGGAATCTTGGCGGGACCGAGTTGCCGCCCTGGTCAGCGACATGCACCTTGGACACGTCCGGGGCCGCGGCTTCACACGGCGCATCGTCCACATGCTCATGCGTCTGCGACCCGACGTGGTCTTCATTACCGGCGATCTCTTTGACGGAACGTCCGCCAACCTCGAGAGGGTGACCAGGCCTTGGAAGCATCTGGCGACACCCCTGGGCGCGTTCTTCGTTGCAGGAAATCACGAAGAATTCTCGAACTGCGCACGATATCTCGAAGCGGTTCGGACATCCGGTATTCGCGTACTGGACAATGAAAAGGTATCGCTTGACGGTTTGGACCTTGTGGGTGTGCACCATGGTGCTCTTGCTCATTCCGAGGCCTTCCGCTCCATTCTGCGGAAGGCTTCGCTCGACCCTAAGCGCCCTAGCATTCTGCTCGTGCACGCTCCCGATCAACTGCGGATCGCGGAAGAGGAGGGCATCTCCTTGCAGCTTTCCGGGCACACGCACCGTGGTCAGTTCTTCCCTTGGACTTGGATCACCTCTCGCATCTATGGGCCCTTCGTGTACGGGTTGAAACGTCTCGGTCGCCTCCTGGTCTACACCACGAGCGGCGCCGGCACCTGGGGTCCGCCCATGCGCCTTGGCGCAGCCCCGGAACTCGTCCTGATTCAATTCGAGTCCTAGCTGGTAACGTACTCGACGAGAAGAGAAATAGACCCCACCGAACTTCGCAGTTAGCTCAGCTCTCGCTCCCCACAGAGTTACAAGGGCTCCGGTGGGGACGCTCCCTCTTGTGTCTGAAAAATACGTTGCCACGAATCGCTCTCGGGCGTGCTTACGAAAGGCCTCCAACCCGTCCGCCGCATCCTTGTCCGCGCTTGGCGCAAGATCCACGGAGCTGGAAAGCCAGCCCCGTGCCTCCGCATCGAGGACGCCGGTCTTAATCAATGCTCCGTATCGTGCACAGAGCTTTCTGAGAGACGTTTCCGTGACTCCGGGATCATAGAGTTTAAGCACACCACGGAAGATGAGATGCTCGATTACTCCAGCGGCTACATTGAGTTGCCTCGCTCCATCCGCCCAAATTCGGTTGGCTCGACAATAACGAGGCGGTTTTGAGGAGTCACAGGGCGGTGTCGTCTCACGAGCTTCATGTATGCGAGAATTGTCGTCTGTCCGGAGGTGTCGGATGGCACTATCGATAGCCGAAAACACTCGGTTATCCTGTCGCAACCGTTGGAACCTTCTGCTTCGCCCTACGCTGCTGCTTGCAGTCTCGCTCACCGGCTGTAACAACACGTGCTTCACCCTCACTTCAGGCCCGCCCAGCAGCACGATCAGCATTAAAGCGAGCGATCCTGGCCCCACCTGCACGCTCACGAGGGCAAATGTCGCTGTCCGCGTGGAGGAGCATACCGATCCAGAGTGCACCGCCTGCTCGGGATCCAGTCGGATCCAGCACATTTTTTTGAGCATTCGAGG
>Ga0209577_10000509_pt1 | contig 39391 bp, 25 predicted proteins | sample GraSoiAngelo_109_FD_185874 | JGI IMG/M metagenome (GOLD analysis project Ga0209577, IMG submission 185874) | Grasslands soil microbial communities from the Angelo Coastal Reserve, California, USA - 14_0903_12_20cm (SPAdes) (version 2) | ecosystem: Environmental > Terrestrial > Soil > Grasslands... | reverse complement strand
TTGAGGGTGGAGCAACTCACGTCGGAGTTGCGACCGACCATGTGATTGAGTCTTTTCGCAACGATCTTTACTTGGACTATAAGACTAGCGAAGGCGTGGATCCGGCGCTGCTGTCGCAGTTCCCAATTCTCGAACATGCGCTGCAATCCATGGGAGTGCTGGTGTGGCCGATGATCGAATTCGAAGCCGATGATGCACTCGCTTCGGCTGCAGCGAAAGCAGCTCAGGATGATCGCGCTCGGCGGGTTATTATCTGCACTCCCGACAAAGATCTCAGCCAATGCGTCGTGGGCTCGCGAGTCGTACAACTGGACCGCCGGCGCGACACTCTCCGCGATGAGGCTGGCGTGATCGCAAAGTTCGGAATAAAACCATCGTCGATTCCTGACTATCTGGCTGTGGTAGGCGACAGTGCAGACGGCTACCCTGGCATTGCGGGATGGGGATCCAAGACTGCAGCGGCTGTTTTCTCGCGATATCATGACCTGGAAGAAATTCCGAAAGATTGGCGTCACTGGGATCCGATGATACGGAGAGCGCGTCCCCTTGCCGAGTCACTTTTCGCTGCGTGGGAAGATACGCTGCTGTTTCGCACTGTCGCCACACTTCGAGTCGATGTTCCTGTGTTCACCTCCACTGACGATTTGCTGTGGAGAGGCCCTGCTGAGGATTTCAAACGGACCTGTGAGCGCATGAAGGCGCCTGACCTGTGCCGGCGCGCCTTGGCAAGGAACGCGAGCCAAACGTTGCCGTAATCACCCGCCGCGGGTCGCCGCCTTGATGATGTCCACAGACATTCTCGGGCAGCCTCTTCACGCCACTCACGTGATAAACGCATCCTTCAACTGGCGGTCATCCGGCTGCTTGCCGGCAATCATTCCCTTGGCGAGATAATCCAGGTCGCGCAGCCAGCCCTTGAGCACAGTGTCGTTTCTCGACTGCCGCTGCGGATATGCGGCCTGGAGCCGCATCAGGCACTTGAATACCTGCTGGCAGACCGCGCGAAGCTGCTCCAGGGGAAGCTTATTCTCGATGTCGACGCCGGAATGAACATAGCGGCTTCGCAAGTCATAGATCTGCTCCACCCACGCGCGCTGCTGATCGAACGACTTTCCGTTCTCGCGACAGGTGATGAGGGCCACCCGCTCCGAGACGCTTCGTTGAATCGTCTGCGGTTCCCCGAAGATGAGTTCCAGGGCAATCACGAAGTGCAGTAGGGCCTCGTTTGAACGCCCGTCTATGTCGTGCTGAATGGCCCGCACGACGAATTCCGCGAAGATGCGGATAGCGCGATGCAACGGAGAATCGTCAAAGGCCTGGAAGTTGTAAGACCGTTCGAGTTCGCTCACGGCCTTCGGTATGCGCTCTTGCGCATTCGCAAGTTCCACCTTCACCAGTTCAGGACCCGACCCAGCTGGAGAAACAAATCCCTTCCCGCCCGGCCCAAGATTGAGGAACACGGCGATCTGCTCGCTCCTGATCAGAGAGTTCAGGGGCCGAGGGCTGAAGAACGGAGCTCCTAAGGCGACAAGCGGCGTCTGCACCGATGTGAATTCCGTCCAGAATTCGTTGAACAACACGCTATTCTGCAGGGAGAAGTATCCCTCAACGATAGATTCCCAGGCGTGCAACTCCCATGGCTCTCGGTACGACGCAGTCTGCGGATCGCCAATCACGAATTCTCCGACACGCGGCACATTCAAGACACGCACCGGTCGGGGCGCTCGTTCGATCACCCAGGCGCTGCTGATCCTGCTTTCGTATCGGGAATAGTAGTCCGAATCCGCTCTTTCGCAGTTGTACCGGAGTTTGTCGGCGCGCAGTGGTCCTATGCGGAAAGGAGGCATCTCGAATTTCAAATATTCGGGAAGTCTTGCGAACAAAGCGAAGTAGAGATTGACATCCGCGTCGCAGACCAAGCCGATAATCTGATCGACCCTGAAAACGGCGCTGCCCTGGCTCGGCGGCGTGAGCACTGCCAACGCGATGACAAATAACGCGAAACCCTCATTTCCAGAATGGCCTGCGGCCTGCAATTCCTTGCCGATCCTGTCCACAAGTCGGCCGAACGGCAGTTTCGTTTTGGATGAGTAGTGCAGCCACAGCGGCGCCTCCTGCGCAATCCGGCCTTTCTCATCCAGCGCAGGACGGAACGCGATCTGCACCGCCGGATCTTCGTCTGATCCTTCTTTCACGGAAAGTTGAATCAGAGAAAGCGCCTCGCTGATTTCCGAAATGTCCGGGAGCGTCATAGCTTTTCTAGTCGCGTTTTCGCGAACAAAGTTTCGCGATGCAGCGGATCGCTACTCACAGAATGCTTCAACCTTAAAAGACCAACGGTCCATACGATATCCGATCTACGAAAACTGTGGCGGGCGGTGAAACACTCAACGAACCAGTTCACAGTTCATGCTTCTATTCAGAGTGTTCCCGTATTAGCAGCTTTACCCGATCAATGTCGACTCCGGCCTTCTTCCAGAACCAAAAACAACCTGGTGGTTCCGCCAGATTGCCCATACGAATGTAGTTCTTAAGGGACGGCTCTTTCTTTCCGCTCTCCCAATAGGACACCATGGTCTGCGTCACATTAAACCGCTTGGCGAACTGCACTTGGTTCTCGCGGAGGTGGCTGCGTAGCGCCGAGACACGCTGAGCCCAGTCCGCAGCCGAGCCGTTGGGCCTACTGTTTCCCCTTGACAACATAACCTCCGGTTATATAACCTGGAGTTATATGCGCTCTCGCGCCGAGGCTCACGATATAACGACGCAAGGCTTTCTTCTACAGCGTTTCATGGAGAAGTCCTTGCGTTTTAGCTTCTTTGAACTAAGATGGAACGCAGCGGAACGTCATGAAACATACTGTAACGGTCCGCAACGTGTCGCCCGTAATGCCCGTATTAATCGGCAATATTCGCTATTTCTACGCCGTCGAGATTTACACGGAACTTTGTGTCTCTCGTACGACGTTTTGGCGATGGAGAACTGATGGAAGGATTCCCAGGGGCAGACGGCACCGGGGAGGGAAGGTTTTGTTCAACGAGGAAGAACTTGCCGCGATACGGGAGTACGCGGATCGGCTTGAACCCACTGAACCTGTGAACCGAGATCAGATGAAGTTATTTAATGGTGCTCGATAGGAGGAGGTATGCAGAAGCGTGCTGTCGTGCTCTTGAGCGGGGGGGTGGATTCATCAACGACGTTAGCAATTGCAAAATCAGAGGGGTTTGACACTCATGCACTCAGTTTCCGATACGGCCAAAGGCATGAGGTTGAGCTTAATGCGGCGCGCCGAGTTGCAGTTGCTTTAGACGTCAAAAAACACATCACCGTGGATATTGATCTCCGAAGTTTCGGCGGTTCAGCGCTGACGAGCGACATCGATGTGCCGAAAGGCCGCTCCAGTGAAGAAATCGGTTCCGGAATACCTATCACATACGTACCTGCACGAAACACAATTTTCTTGTCCTTTGCCCTAGCATGGGCTGAAGTCTTGGCTGCACAAGATGTATTCATTGGGGTCAACGCTCTTGATTACAGCGGATACCCGGACTGTCGGCCTGAATTCATCGCGGCTTTTGAACATATGGCGAAATTCGCAACCAAGGCCGGCGTCGAGGGAACTGCACAGTTGCGCATCCACGCACCCCTAATAAAGATGTCGAAGGCTGAGATTATTCGTACGGGAATGAATCTAGGTGTGGATTATTCCTTGACGCTCAGTTGTTATGACCCGTCGCCAGGTGGCGAGGCGTGCGGGGAGTGTGATTCGTGCCATTTGCGAAGAAAAGGATTTGTTGAAGCCGGACTGAATGATCCGACGCCGTACCGGGCGCTACGAGCGAGCACATGAGCTACGCCGTCAAAGAAATCTTCTATAGTTTGCAAGGCGAGGGCGCCAATGCCGGCCGTCCCGCAGTATTTTGCCGCTTCTCCGGCTGCAATCTCTGGTCGGGCCGTGAACAAGACCGACCATCGGCTATCTGTCCGTTTTGCGATACGGATTTTGTCGGTACCAACGGGAAGGGCGGCGGTCGTTTCGAAACGGCGGACGACCTGGTTACCGCCATTGTATCCAAGTGGCCAAAAGGCTATGGACTTAAGACGTTCGTTGTGTGTACGGGAGGCGAACCGTTACTGCAATTAAATCAAACGCTTGTCGATGCGCTCCATAGCGCCAACTGTGAAATCGCGATTGAAACCAATGGTTCCCTGCGAACCCCACAGCATATCGATTGGATTTGCGTCAGTCCGAAAGCGGGAAGCCCTCTCGAACTCTTGGAGGGTGACGAGCTAAAACTAGTCTTCCCGCAGCAAGGGCTTTCCCCCGCGGAGTTTGAGGGTCTGGCGTTTCGACATTTCTTCATCCAACCGATGGACGGAACAGAAACAAAAAGAAACACACAGTTGGCTCTCGAATATTGTCTGCAGCACCCCAAGTGGAAGTTGAGCTTGCAGACCCACAAGTTCCTGGGGATCAGGTAGCAAGGGGTCGTCATGGAGATCTTTAAAGAGTTCACGATCGAGGCCGCGCATCGGTTGCCCCATGTACCTCAGGGTCACAAGTGTGCGCGACTCCATGGTCACTCCTTCCGGATCGAGATTCATGTGCGAGGTTCTGTCCAGGAACCGGCGGGATGGATTATGGATTTCAGCGACATCAAAGATGCCTTTGCTCCGATCCATGAACAATTGGACCATCGGTTTCTCAACGAGGTCGACGGTCTCGCAAACCCCACGAGCGAAAACCTTTGCAAATGGATCTGGGAGAGATTGCGGCCACGTCTGCCTTTGCTCGCTCGCGTCGTTGTTCGGGAAACCTGCACCACTGGCTGCAGCTACGAAGGGGAGGGTAGTGTCTGATGGAAGATGTTCAGAATCGGGCAGATGAACGCCGTATCGCCTTGGATCGGGTCGGTATTGCCGACCTCCGATATCCGATCGTTGTACTCGACCGCGATCAACAACGGCAACAAACCATTGCGGTCCTGAGTATGTCGGTCAACTTACCGCACGAATTCAAAGGCACGCACATGAGCCGGTTCATCGAGATTATGAACCAGCATCGTGGCGAGATCACAATGCGTACGATTCCGGCGCTGTTGCGAGATTTGCGGGAGAAGCTAAGCGCCGAGAGTGCTCACGTGGAGGCGCGCTTCCCGTACTTCATCGAGAGGAAGGCGCCGGTCAGCGGAGCCGCCGCTCTCATGGACTATGAGTGTTCATTTAACGCTGTCGCGGATGACAGAAACGACAGCTTTGTGTTCGGCGTCAAGGTCCCGGTGACGAGTCTCTGCCCGTGCAGTAAAGCGATCAGTGACTATGGCGCCCACAACCAACGTGGCTACATCACCATCCTCGTTCGAACGGTGCGAGATGCGGAAGGCAACTATAGGATGGTCTGGTTCGAAGAACTGATCGATATCGCAGAACGATCCGCCTCGGCACCCGTTTATCCACTCTTGAAGCGCGTCGATGAGCGGCATGTGACCATGCAAGCCTTCGATAACCCCGTCTTTGTCGAGGACATGGTCCGTAACGTTACGACGACTCTGCAAAGCGACGAGCGTATCGATTGGTTCAGGGTGCACGCTATCAACCATGAAAGTATCCACAACCACGGGGCATTTGCGAGCGTGGAATGGGAACGGAAGGCGCCGCAGGAAAAACACGAAGGGGTGTTGGTGGCGACCCATGGGTGATCGTTGAGCAATGGCTAAGAGCATCAATGTCGTGGTGACGTGCGCCAACCGCAAGACGGTTACTGCCAGGTCACAACTGGAACTCCGGACGTTGCCGGGGACCGCAACGGCGCAGCGGGCCGAGCGTTGGATCCGACGGCTGTCTTCGGCAAATGCGAACGGGGCGGTGACGGCAGATACACTGTATTGTGGCGAACATTGGTCGGTCGTCCGGTCGATTCCTTCCGTTGCCAAAAAAGCCGGCAGGATCACCAGGATGTGGATTTGCTCGGCAGGGTACGGACTGATTTCCTCGGACAGTCCGGTTCACCCCTACAACGCGACGTTTGCTGCCGGTGATCCCAATTCTGTGGGGAATAGCTCGGAAGGAAAAAATCGAGAACGCACAATAAAACAATGGTGGACGAAGCTCACCAAATGGCGAGGTCCGGGACCAGAGAAGATAAGAAGTCTTGCGAAATTGGCGCGTACGTACCCGAGGGATCCGCTCCTCGTGGTTGCCTCCCGCGAATACCTGCTTGCCGTAGAGGATGACCTTAAGGAGGCAGCAAAAGAATTGAAAAATCCTAACCTGTTGATGGTCGTTTCCGCGGGTACCCGGCAACTGGGAAGCTTGAGCGCAAATTTGCTTCCCTGTGATGCACGCCTGCAGACCTGCCTAGGCGGGGCACGGGTATCACTGAACGCGAGGATTACCCGTCGTCTGATTGGCGGGACCCGGGTTCGAAGCATGAATGTGTCAAGCGCGAAACGATATCTGTCGGAACTGCTTCGTCTGCAACCGGCGATCGTTGCTCCGTCGAGGCATCCGGCTACAGACGATCAGGTAGTTCGCTTCATAAAGCGGGAAATCACTAGAAGGGGGATTACCTCGCGGAGCAAGCTGTTGCGAATGTTTCGTGAGAGCGGAAGAGCCTGTGAGCAGTCGCGCTTTGCAGCCCTCTACGCCACGGCGGTGGGTAGAAAATGAGACGAGTCTCACGACATCCTAAGGTGCTTCGTCGACGCGCTCTAAAAATTCAGCAGAACGACCAGCATCCGCTTTATCTGTTCTGCTTGACGGGCACAGAGATTCTGTCGCTTGCCGATATCTCTCGACTGTCACGAAACGATGCGGGAAAACTGATCGGATATCAGCGGCCCCAAGTGAAGCGTCATATACAAGACATCGTCGCGTACCTGAACAGTGAAAACATCATATTCCCCAATTCTTTGATTCTGGCTCTTTCCTCGGACGTTAAGTTCAAAGCGACGCGGGGACCTCAAGCGAGGGACAATTTGGTGATTGCCGGCACGTTGGAAATACCGATTCCGACGAATGGTGTCCGTCCGGCTTGGATTGTGGATGGGCAACAAAGGGCGCTCGCGATCTCGAAGTCCCGCAGGAGCCAATTGCCCATTCCGGTGAATGCCTTCGTCGCCGATGAGATTGAGTTGCAGCGCGACCAGTTTCTCAGGGTGAACAACACGAAGCCTCTCCCCAGAGGGCTCATCACGGAACTGCTGCCCGAAGTGTCAACGCCTTTGCCCGCGAACCTGCAAGCAAAGAAGATTCCTTCGGCGATTTGCAATCTCTTGAATTCGGAACCGCGTTCTCCCTTCTATGGCCTAATTGCACGAGCGTCTACGACGAGCGATCGGAAGAAATCTGCCGTAGTGGCGGACACTTCGATTATCAAGATGATTCAAGATAGTCTGTCGACGCCTTCCGGCTGCCTATTTGCCTATCGGAATATAGCCACGGGTGAAACGGACTTCGACGGCATTTGGGCGATGTTGATGGCGTTTTGGACCGCGGTGAAGAGGACTTTTCCCGAAGCGTGGGGGAAACCGCCTTCGAAGAGTCGGCTCATGCATGGGACCGGAATTCGTGCCATGGGCCGACTCATGGACCGCATGATGAATTCGATCGACTTGCACGGCCGGAACACGGTCACGGACGTTCAGCAGGAGTTGCGGCCCATCATTTCCATGTGTTGTTGGACCGAGGGCAGGTGGAAGGAACTCGACAACCTCGGATGGAATGAGATTCAGAACGTCCCTCAACACCTACGGTTGTTGTCGAATCTTCTCGTGCGAACCTACGTCCACGGCAGGAGCGGTCACTTATGAAGTTTTTCTTTCCCGATAGCCAGGACCAGGTCGATCCGAGCTTCGATTTTGAAACGGAAGAGCGGTCCTCTCTGCGGCTTCGCCATCGTGATGATCGTTACGTCCACGAGGAGTTCACCAAGCGTCCGTTTGACGGAATCCTGGTGTCTATGGCCATGGTCGAGCATGGTCGTTATACCCTGGCACAAAAGCATCGACTTCACCGGATGGGAGTCCGCCGTTTCTTCCGATTGGACGATCCAGAAATCGAGACCATGGGAGACTGCGGGGCCTTCTCCTACGCCAAGCAGGAATACCCGCCGTACTCCGTCCCGGATGTGCTTTCCTTCTATGAGGAGTTTGGCTTCGACTACGGCATTTCGGTCGACCACGTCATCCTTGGGTATGACCTCAAACTCGATCGTTCGAACGCTCCGGCGGAATGGAAGAGAAGACAGCAAATCACCATTGACCTCGCCGCGGAGTTCCTCAAAGAACACAAGCGCCGCGGCTGCAAGTTCCACCCGTTGGGCGTGGCGCAGGGTTGGAGTCCGGAATCCTACGCGTACTCCGTGGAATGGCTTCAGAAGATGGGTTATACCTACGTAGCGCTCGGTGGTATGGTGCCGCTCAAGACCCACGAAATCATGGCTTGCTTGGAAGGGTTGCGTGAGGTTCGAGCGGACCACACACAATTCCATCTTCTGGGTGTTACACGCTGCGAGCGGGTTCGCGAGTTTGGCCGGTATGGCGTGGTGAGCTTCGACAGTACATCGCCATTGCTTCAAGCTTTTAAAGACCTGAAGGATAACTACTACACGCTTGATCGCACGTACACGGCGCTCCGCGTACCCCAGGTCCAAGCGAATCCTTCCCTGCTCAAGAGAATTTTGTCCGGTCAAGTGAATCAGGCAGAAGCGCGGCACTTAGAGCAACAATGCTTGAAGGTGCTCGGTTTGTTCGACAAAGGGCAAGCATCTGTTGAAGAGGTTCTTGAACCGTTGCTGAGGTATGCGAGATTGTACGACGATCGCCGCGATCAGGCCGAAGCCTACCGGGAGACGCTGACGGATGCGCCGTGGAAGAATTGTGAATGTGACATTTGCAAGCGCATCGGAATCCACGTGATTCTGTTTCGGGGAGCCGAACGGAATCGCCGCAGAGGATTCCATAATCTTTATGTTTTTTACGACCGGCTTCATCGAAATTTGAAGGCAGAAGGAAGTGGGGAGGCCATGGCAGTGGCCGGTGCAGCGGGGTCAAAGGGAGGTCCCATCTGATGTCTACGAGTCGAACCTTGCACTTTCCGGCACTCGAAATCCGCCAAGGACAGAACCGCGTTCTCTACAGCTTCGCGGCGGATGGCAAAGACGTACATTCCTTCGCCGCGATTTCGAGAATCCGGCGGGAGAACGAAGGCGGATTGTACGGTTATCAGCGGCCTGAAGTTCTGTCGCACATCGCCGAGATCAAGAGATACCTGGAATCTGCTGACCCCATGATTCCAAACGCGATCGTCATCGCGTTCGACGAACGCGTTCGCTTCAAACCCGCTACGGAGTCCGCCAACGGCAGTTATTGCCGGCCTGGCACACTGTTTATCCCCGTCGAGGAAGGACTACGCGATTACGAGAAGCCCGGTTGGATCGTGGACGGACAGCAGCGAATGGCGGCCATTAGAGAAGCCATGGTCGAGGCATTCCCGATCTGCATCACGGGCTTCATCGCGAAAGATGAACAGGAACAGAAGGAACAGTTCATTCTGGTCAATTCGACCAAACCGCTGCCCAAAGGCCTCATCTACGAACTGCTGCCAACGACGCAGATGAAATTGCCGCTGCTTCTCGAAAGGCGGCGATTCCCGGCGCATCTTACAAACCGGCTCAACTACGACCCAGATTCTCCCTTTAAGGGAAAGATCCGCACGGCGACGAATGGCGATGGCGTTGTCCAGGACAATTCTGTCCTCAAAATGCTCGAAAACAGTCTGAGTGACGGCATTCTCTACCGATACCGGGACCCCGAAACGGGATCCGGCGATGTGGATTCCATGCTGGGTGTGTTGAAGGCTTTCTGGGGTGCCACCGCCGACACCTTCAAAGACGCGTGGAATCTGCCTCCGGCAAGATCCCGTCTTGTCCACGGTGCTGGCATTGTGAGCATGGGCTTCATTATGGACGCAATCGGTGATCGATTCTTTCACCAGCAGACGCTCACTCACGACCATTTCTACAATGATTTGCAATCACTGGTACGCGTATGCCGCTGGACGTCGGGTTACTGGGAGTTCGGCCCGGGAGTGCAGCGAAAGTGGAACGAAATTCAGAACACTTCGAAGGACATTAAGATGCTGGCTAATTACCTGATGGTTCAGTATCGCGCAATTGTCATGACTCGTACTCCTTAGAGTGCAACTCGCCGCCCAGATGAGCCATATAACTATTCTTTTCCTGTTGTTCTAGAATCGAAACCTTCGACACAGCGCCAGGAATATGAGTGCTTGACCGGGCCCAGAAATGTCATTAGCCATCCGTAGTCCTGCAAAAGAGAGAACAGCCAATCCTCGACGATAACTGCTCCCATATTGGACGCTCTAATCCACACACTGTGCTCCTGGTGATTCAAATGGAAAAACTGGGGTATCTTCGACGACCATCAAATGGTCTCCTGATCGTCCTTTGCCCGAATTTTGACGAGCATTCAAACTGCCTCACCGAGGGCACGCTTTTATCGCATAATACGCCACGCAGAGTCAGAAACGACTGGTGAGGCAGCTTGTTATGATCGGCAATTCTGTTACCGACGGTGAACAACTGTGTAGTTACATAAACTATCGCCTCCTGAATTCCTCGTCCTGGGAAGAACTCTCGAAGACTCTGGAGGCAACGGGGAGGTCCGCGGACTTGATCGATTTTTACCGACAAATTACGGCGGTATCTCAAACAGGTCGTATTGTCTCCGCCGGCGTTTCCCTGGCCGAAAGGTTTGGACTGGAAGATCCAGCACTGAAAAAGGAACTCTCTGCTTTGCTTAGAGATTATTTTGGAATCCCGCCCCGGTTTCTCGATGAGATCTTCCGATTTTCTCATCGGGCAGTGAAAGCTGCCCTCGAACCGCTCCGAAAGTCAGTCCAGAACCAGATGCAAGTCTGGGCCCTCCGTAATCACCCGCATTGTTATATGTGCGGTGTCACCCTTAATTTTACTGAACAAGACCACTTGCATTCCTATACATGCGAGCACGTCTGGCCGCGAGGATACGGCGGGAACAGTATTCCAGACAATCTCCTGCCCGCTTGTAAATCGTGTAACTCCAACAAAAAAGCGAATTTTGCCACTTGGGTAATGCCTGGAATTCAGTCACTCGTTCTGGGCCTTGCTCCTACCGAAGAGAAACTGCAACAGATTCCTGGGAGTTACAAATTTTCTATTCACTACAGGGTGGCGCAACGCGTAGCAATTGAAAAAGGAGTTCCTCTCAAGGCCGCTTTTCTCCAAATTGGGCCTTGGGAAGACGTCCGGGTCCGAGACATCGACGACGTAGTTGATATATTCAATCTTCAGAACCACGTCGAGGATCGAGCGGTCACATAAGATCGAGGAGTTCGGCATGGCCATTTTTCGGTATCAATGTTTGATCACCAAACAACAAGTTGCGCCGGAAGCACCAACCTTTTGTCTCTTTCATGCCCCGGTTGGCGAAATTCTCCAGTGGGCAGACATCAAGCGACTGGAGGAAGAGCCCGGTGCGCCCCAACGTCGCACAAGTCCGGCCAAGGTCAAAGCAATCAAGCGCTTCTTGGACACCGATCGGCGCAATACGATCCCCACGTCCGTGATACTCACCATCGATATCCCGCCGGATCGAATTAGACGAGTTCCATCGGACGGACCGAGTTCTTTCGGGACTATCGAAATCGAGGTCACTCCCGGAACCACGAAACCCGGCTTGGTTATCGATGGCCAACACCGACTCTTGGGTATGAACGACTACGCGCCAACAACGGACGTCAATGTCGTCGCCATCCTTGGAGCCAGCGACATGGAAAAGGCGTTTCAATTTCTGGTCATCAACAATAAAGCATCTAAGGTATCGATGGATCACATCCGTGCCCTTGCGCTTCACTACGAAGAAGCTGCCCTCAAGACTCGGCTGGAAACCGCAAGACTCACTCTCGATCCAAATGTCGGGTATGTGGGACTTGTCAACAATGAAGAAGATAGTCCTTTTCGAGGTATGGTTTCATGGCCCTTGACGCCTGAAGGTAACCGAATAATTGTGCCTGCTTCGATCGAAGCTTCAATCGGTTTCATCCAACAACAGAAAGTGCGCGAGTTCGCAAGCGAGGACGTTCTGCTTGAATTTTTCTACACGATTTGGCGAGTGATCAAGAACACCTGGCCGGATCTTTGGAGTGCGAACTCACGCCTCTTAAGCAAGGTGGGCATCATCTGCATGACGCAATATATGACAGATGCGCTCATTGGCTCATACGATCTCGGGAGGATTGACGTCTCTGACCCTGAACAGGTTGCCAGATTGGTTGCTGAAGTCCTTTCGAACCAGGAGCGCAGGTTCTGGCAGGTTTCTTGGACGTCTACTAGTTACGACACGAAAGTTGGGCGCGCTCTGATTGTCTCCTCACTGGTTCAAATAGCGAGAAATATTCGAGCGGGGGTGCCTTGGTACGAGGATGTCGAACTCATTGACGCTACAGCTATTGAGCCGGTGCCATGAGGCAAAAACCGGCCTGGCTCGAACATCTGAACTCGTTAGAAAGCACGGAATCGCTACCGCATTCTCCGAAATCGACCTGACACCCGAACCCTCAGTGCCGACTGGATCACTTCGCAAGAGGTCTGCGAGTGGTCTTACGGACGGTGTAGACTGATGCGGCATGGAAACATCGCCGCGTAAGCTTAGTTTCAGCGCCTCGACAGTAAAGTCGTGGTTCCAATACCGGTGTGACCGCAAGACCCGGTATGAAACAATGTCTAGCAAACAACGGGATACGATTCCAATTCTGAAGATTGACTCTCCGGCGCTCTGGGCGGAATTGGGCAACAAGTTCGAGAAGCAACTCGTATCGAACTTGGCGGGCACGCACCGGGTCTTAACTCCCGCGCCCGGCGAGGACACCATTTCGGAAGCGCTGACGGCTGCATTCTTAAGAGGTGATCGTCACGACTTCGAATTTGCTTATCATTCAGTTCTTCGTGAGTCGAAGCCGTTGCGGCAGTTATTTGACCTCTCCCCCGATGTTGGTATCCGCTGGAGTATTCCAGACCTGATTCGCGTCACAAGGTCTTCTGCACAACCCGTATTCCAGGTGATTGATATCAAGGCGACCCAGGTTGCGACACTGTTCCACAAGGCACAAGTTGCCTTCTATGCGCTTGTGTTGCGCGGATTTATGGCTGAACTGGGTGCCGCCGGTTCGGTCGCTGACGAAGGCGAAATTTGGCATTTGCAAACAAACAAGACACAGGCGGAAGAGGGTTATCTTGTCGAGTCTTTTCGGCTGCGCAGCTACGAACATCTGGTAATCGACTTCTTCCAAAATCGCGTACCCCCGCTCTTGAAGCAGGAAGTCAGTTCAGCCAAGGACACGACATTTTTCCACATCTATTTCAAGTGCGAGCAATGCGAGTATCTTGCCCATTGCCGAAAAACTATTGCTCCTGAAATACAAGCTGCGAAACGCGATGTATCGGCCGTGCCTGGTCTATCGCACGAATCAAAGCGAGCGCTCGAACGGATGGGAATAAAGACCGTTGGAGAACTCGCAAAGGCGCGCGGTCTCAAGTCTGGCAAGCGACCCCTGAGTTGGGCCCTTCGGGCCCGTGCTGAGCAGTTAGTCGCAAGAGCCGACGCACTGGTGACAGAGAAGGTTTCGCGATTGCCGGAGCGATTTACCTACCTCATGCCGCCACGGGTGGACGTCGGATTTTTTATATCCATCGATGTTGACCCGGTTGAAGGCAATCTGGCTGAGCTTGGATTGCTTCGAACGCAATCCACAGGAGATGACTACGTAATTGAGGTGCTGCCAACCGGAACGCGTGACGAGGAAGCGGCAGCGCTCCAAAAGGTACTCGGAAAGTTGCTGCAAGGACTGTCAGAAATCGATAGCCACAACGCGGCAATCCCTGAACAGAAGATATACGCTCACATCTTCCTGTTCGAGCCATCCGAAGCGACTAGTCTCCAAGAGGCTTTAGCTCGCCATCTGGATAATGATGCAATCCGGACTGGTTTGCTGGAAATGATTAGGATCTTCCCGCCCGAGGATGCGATTCCAGAGCCGGAGTATCGAGGCATTCATCATCTTCCCGCCACGGCGCTACGCAGTGTTTTGGAGCAACTTTACGCAATTCCAACTACCGTCTCGTACGATCTGCGGCAGGTCACTGCCGCTCTTGCGAAGACAGATTCGCCGCTGGTTGGCCCTTATGTGCCTAACCTGCAGTTTCAGCGAGAATTTTCTTCCAGATTATCGATCGATGTCTCTCGGATGCTTCGAACCGGAAACATGAGCGTGGCGGAAATTAGGGACGACGTGTCGCGGCGGCTGAGGGCGACCGCCGGAGTAGCCAGGTGGTTGCTTGCAGAAAACGCACAAGCGCAGCAACCGTTCTTGAGGTTGAACAAACAGCCTTTCCGATTTCAGAACGACTTCCATCCCCTTGAAGCCGACGACCTGGACGTCCTGCAGGCGCAGGAGTTACTCGAGAGTCGTGCCGGTCTCTTATCCACCCTCGTTGAGTTGGCGCTGCCTGCCGAGCAAAGGCGGGAGCGGCTTCGTTGTTTTGCCGATCTTAAACTTCTCAAATGGGGAAAGGAAAGCTGGAAGTACTGGATGCTCTTCCAGGTTCCCGAGGAGAGTCGCCAGGCCGAAATGTCTCCGGGCGAACTCAGCTTGATTCTCACCGATGACGATCCCAACATCCGGTTGAACTATCAGCGCTGGAACGAGTTTGCTATTGAACTCCCGGCTCCACGCGACAATCATTCGGGAGCAACCCTCTTCGTTGTGCTCATGCCGAATGTATTCAACGGTCCTGCATTCCAGGAGTTATTACATAAAAACCATGCGTGGTACATCGACAAAACCTATCGCGACTTCAATTCACCTCGAGTGTTGGATTTCCTGCGCTTCCTGGCAGCCAAGGATAGTGCAACGTGAGCACCCGGGATGACGTGTTGCAGTTTCTCAGAGATCCACGCGCATTTTCATCCAATCGCACTGACCAATCTCGGGACTTATGGCTGCGCGGGCTGAAGGAATTCGCTGAACCACAGATCAAAGTGCGCCAGGACTGGGCCTTGCGGCCTGCACAGATCTCTGCATGGGAAGGCATGGCCGAACACCGCGCAGCGCTGCTTCTAGGCCCACCGGGTACCGGAAAAACCTTCGCCCTTTCTTGGATGGCGGTAGGGTACCTCCATGCGCGCATGGCTGCTGGCTTGCCATGCCGAATACTTGTCACCGGTTTTACGCTCAACTCCATCGGCAATCTCCTCGACGCCATTCAGGAAAAAGCTTCAAGATACTTCGCGCCACCACCTGATGTGTTTTTCCTCGGATCGGAACCGGCAGCAGGATTAGCGAGCGCGATAAAAGTTCTTTCGGCCTCTGATAAGGGTTTGCGGGAGATTTGGCGGGCGTTCTCAGCTCCGCAAGTAATCCTTGGTTGCTCCGTGTGGTCTCTTTATAAGCTCATTGCCGCCGGGCCGGGCCCTTCTGTTCAAGGCCGCACGTCGCCGCTATTTGATTTGGTCTCAATTGACGAGGCTTCCCAAATGGTCGTGGGGCATGGACTGTTGGCGCTTGCCGGCCTGGGTAGCGATGGCCGTGTCCTGGTTGCCGGCGACAACAAACAACTGTCGCCCATCCGGCAGGCACTCAAGTACCAACTCGATGGAAGAGACTTAGGAGGGTCTCTCTACGACTTTCTCAAATCCGCCAATGTGCCTGAATTCCCGCTAGAGGAAACGTTTCGCCTAAACGCGCCGCTGACCGTTTTCCCGGAGCAAAGGTTCTATCCTGGGATCTATCGTTCGGCCAAGGAAATTTCAGAGTCCCGCCTTGAGTTGCGTCCCAACTGGTCTGACGGACTGGCAGACTGGGAAAAGGTCGCGTTGGACCCTGAGTATCCAATTTGCATTCTTCTCCACGACGGCCCGGTTGCCGGCACCCACAACGCTTTTGAAGTCAGCTTGGCGGCTCGACTCACCAAACAACTCTGGGATCGCATGTTGCCTGCATCTAACGAGCCGGCGCTGACGACAGAAACATTCTGGAGTGACCGACTCGCGATCATCAGCCCGCATCGTGCACAAAATATCGCGATTCGCGCGGCTCTTGAACACGAATCCTACGGCCGCGATTGTGTCGTGGAAACCGTAGATCGGGTGCAGGGCAAGGAACGCGATGCAGTCATTGCTACCTATACAGTGGCCGATCCAGAATTCGCACTCGCCGAAGGCGCGTTTATCTTCAGCGCTGAGCGGTTGAACGTCACTATAACGCGGGCGAAAACAAAACTGATCTTCGTGATTAGCCGCAGATTGCTGGATGCGATTCCGGCGGACGAAGACGTGTTCGACGGGGCTCAAACGCTTCGAGAATTTGCGTTTTCTACTGAACTCGTCGGGAAAGTGGAGGTGAAAGATCCTCAAGGGTATCGCTGGCCGTTAACCGTACGAGTTCGACGGTTTAATTCGGATGCGCCGCTGCCAACGATCTCCAGCGAACCATCGGCCGAACAGCAAGAGTTGCCATTGCTGACCGATAAGTTGAAGGAATTGTTTGCAGCGATACAAAAAGTCGCAGCCCAGAGTCCCTATCGCTCAGCGGCAGACTTTGAGCTGAAAAAACTTTTGTATGCCGCACCGCAAATGTCAGATCTCGTTGACTTGATGCGCCTCGGCATGATCTCTCTGCGTCAACAGCAGGGTCCGTCCGGCTCTTTCTGGGTGGCTACTCCTCTCGATCCTGCAAGAATTCCCTTCAGCGTGGATCTTGAGACAGTGAGAAAGCGAATCGAGGAGGTCATTGAAGGAGCCAGAAAGCGCAGCTTCAGTCCCTTTTATACGACGGTTCGTGACCGTTTTGCCTGGACTGATTCGAGTGGAGCAGATCTGCTGGCCCCGAGCATCGATGACCTGGTCAAGGAAGGGAAACTCGTATGGGGGGAGGCGAAAGGTAGCCGCACGATTGACATAGTCGCAGTGGAGCCAGAACCTGAGTCGCCCGTCGAGACCCCCGCTGAACAATTGAGGGACCATGACTTCCATCTCCTGAACCTTCTGGAGGACATTGAGACTCGGAGGATCAACTTTGGCGTGTTCGAGAGTTGGGTCACGATCCGGGAACTGGCTGAAGTTAGCGGACTAGATCGTGAGGCAATCACCGAGTCCACGAGGCGGCTCAAGCTTCATGGCCACTTGATGGAGGGATTTGCTGATCGAGTGCGCAGTCGAATGGCTGAACTGGCCAGGGAAGTCCGATATGTAAAGCAGCGTTTCAAGAAAGGAGATGCTGCGACCCGCCCGTATCTGGTACGCGCGATCAAGGTAGAAAACAAGAACCGCGAAAAGCCCACCCGCAATATTTCTTTGCTGAGTACGATCGAATCGCTGAAGAAGCGATTGAAGGACGACTCGGTAATTGGACCGCTGTTGAATCAATTGGGTCAGGCTTTATGTGCACAGTGGAAGTCGCCAGACCCGCTGCTCGCTGGTTTTCAAGCTCGTTCGCTCGAGCAACTGGTCCTGTCCTGGCTGCAGCGGAGTCCAGAAGACACGTTTGTGGTCTCCGCAGATACAGGGTCTGGAAAAACGGAGGCTGCTTGCTTACCGCTTATCCTGGGAAGTGGACATGACTACGTGCGAGGCTTCACTGGCACGCGCGCGATCCTTGTCTATCCTCGGATCCGACTCAGTGCCAATCAGGCGCAGCGTATGGCTGGATACTTGGCGGCATTGACTGAATTTGGATTCCCACCTTTAAGCCTAGGTATCCAAAATGGCCAGGTACCCAGCCGTTTCGCCAATAATGCGTATCTCGATGAGGGTCTTTGGGCGAAGGCAGATGGAGGCAAGGCTCTAACATTCCCGTTCTTTGCGTGCCCTCGATGTGGCGACCATCTCTTGCTCTATCCAGGAGTGGGCGTGCAAGGTTCGGATCAACTGACCTGTCTCGCGTGCGGATGGCAATTCAAGTCCTGGATCGGCAGCAAAGAGGGGCTTCGTGCATCACCCCCCAGCGTATTCCTGATCGTGACGGAATCGTTGCACCAGTGGATGCACGATCCCCAATACGGAAAATTGTTCGGAGACCTGAAGAGAGGCACGGGACCGAGAGCCGTGCTGGCGGACGAAATCCATTTGTATTCGCATACTCATGGCGCAGAGGTCGGCTTTGCCCTTCGTCGTGTGTTAGCTCGCGCCGAGTTGAACAATGCGTTCCGCGCTCTGGCCATCGGAATGAGCGCCACTCTAAGTGACGCTCCTCTCGTCTGGGGCACGTTGTGTGGTCGAGAAAAAGTGAGCGAACTGGCGCCAACATCCGAAGAGCGCGAACCGAGTCCGCGAGGCCGGGAATACTTCTATTTTGTACAGCCCGAGGTTGAGTCGCGCGGCCACGATGTTGCCGGCGCGGCAACTACGATCCAAAGTCTGATGTGCATGGCGCACGGAATGCGCCGTCGTACCGGGAAAGAAGGTGGTTATCGAGGACTTGTTTTCCTAGACTCGATCGACAAATTAAAGCGCCTGCACAGCGACTATCAGGACGCCGAGGAACAGAAGCGACTTGCCAAATTCCGTACTTATCTGTTTGACGACGATCCAGGCTCAAACGAGCCACGGACAACATGCTGCGGAGAACCGACAGCCTGTGATCGCTTCCGCGAAGGGGAATGTTGGTTTTTTGCTGCAAATGACGACACTCAATGGACTGCAACCGGTCGATACCGCAGGGGGCGAGGTCTAACAGTGAGCAGGACTCCGATCTTTTCCGGCTCGACTGGCCGGGTGGAAAAGATTATTCGGGAGAGCGATCTGGTGTTTGCGACGTCGACATTGGAAGTTGGATACGACGATCCTGATATGACACTCGTCTACCAGCATTATGCGCCTTTGAATCTGGCTAGTTTTGTCCAGCGCAAAGGTCGCGGAGGTCGTGGACAAGACGACCGGCCCGTTACGGGCGTCACGCTCTCGGTTTACTCCCCTCGCGACTCCTGGTATTTCCGGCGGCCACGGCAAATGTTCGAGTCTACCGATTTCCAAATTCCCCTGAACCTCGACAACGTATTTGTGATCCGCGGGCAAGCCCTTGCGTCGGTTCTGGATGCGATATCCATGTGGGTAGCTCAAAATCCCGGCAAGGCGTTCGCTACTTCCAGCGAACGCGGCCTTGCGTTAACCACGGGAGCTATGGAGTCGGCCAGGAACTTTGTGGAGCACCTCTTCGGCCCGAATGTCTACTCCCGACTCGGGGTTACAAACTTGACCGAATTGTTGCTGGACGCGTTCGCGCAAGCGACCTCTCCGGTTGCCTCCTCCGATCCGCCGCGAGTTTGGCGCGACAAGATACCGTGGATTCCCGCCACATTGTTTGAAACCATCAATTTGCCCATCCTCGACGTGCAGTTCGAGAACGACTCTAAAGAGAAAACGTGCGGGCGCGAGGACATCATGCTTGCGCTGAGTTCTTGCGCACCGGGAAATATGACCAGGCGTTATGGCCTCGGAGTAGTCCACTGGATTCCACCGGTTCACGGGTTGTCGCCGCTCCTGTCGACCGGGGACTACGCTCGGGCCAAAAGTTTTGCCCTGGAAGATGTTTGTCCTGGCGGTCTGGAAGAGTTTTCCAGGCAACTGCCTATGGACATCCGACAGGGACTGGGAAGCGACATCCATCCGCGCGTATGTCGGCCAACGCAGGTAGAAATCAGCACCGCGGGCAGGATGGATGGTGCAGGTTGGGTCGCCTTCTGGGGCTATGACAAAGGCGCGAACCGCGTGTTGCGCCTCTCCAACAAATCCGACGACCTTCTAAAAATCAGCAACAAATCTCGCGGCAGCATCCGTGAGTTCCTCGTAGTGCAAGCAGACGCCGCGCAAGCGAACTCGCATCCCCTTCCGAGACTCGCGACGATCGTTTCCAGGTTGGAATCATTTGTAGGTAGCGCAACTAAGGGCACGCGTACTGGACTTAAAGCGACCCACATTTTCTGGGGCGCGGACATCGACCTTCGGTTGGAAGATTTCAATGAGCCTGCTGTCCCAATGACACAGTTCTTCCGGCACCCACAAAACGAATCGCTGCTCCTCCACGGATATCGTATTGAGACCGAGGGCGTCCGCCTACATCTCAATACCGACCACTTGTCCGCGTTCGTCGATTCCGAATTGTCACAACTTCAGACGAGCGAAGAAGGCAAATGGCTGCGAGGAAGGTTTTTTCGATACACCATCGAGAGTCGATGTATCGCGCGTGCGATCAACAGCTACGAAGCACAGCGGGTCGCCGAACTGCTTGTTACTGCAGCAGCCTTTCCCGAATTGCGCCAACAACTCACCTCGATACTGGCGCGTTGGGATTCGCGAAAGTTCGCGGCACTTCTGATAAATACATTCGAGCGCGCATTAAGACAACATCCCCTACTGACCGGCCGCCGAGTTGCCAAGTTAGCCGAAAACATGTCCGGACCGACTTTTAAGAAAGTCCTCACCGAAGCTATGGCGGAGGTTCAGTCTGCGGAACGTTTTCGAGATTACGTACGCTCCGTGATTGTGCACGGTCTAGCAATTCGCCTTAAGCAACTGTTCATACTTTTCGGCAGGGGTGATGAGCAGCGCGTTCTGTTTCACACCAAGCTTCCGCTTCAGTTTGGAGCAGACGCAAACGACATCATTTCCGTTCTTGAGAACGGTGAACAAGGGGACGGGACCACGCGAGGCTTCCTTAAGAACCTCGAACGTGCTTTTGAGACTTGGAAGCCAGGCGCATTATCGGAATGCCCCAACGCTCTTGAGGACGCAATCGTGGAACGCGTTTTCCAGCATGAGGATCTGCACGATTCGTGGAAGAAGTTAGATCCTCGCGAAGAGCGCGATATGGAGCGGCTTGGAGAATCTCTTGGGCTGTCGATGGAACAGAAGCAGAGTTCCCTGCAAAGCGTTACGCGGCTGCTATACGGCCACGAAGCCATTCATAGCCAGCGGTTTGAGTTTTTTGACTTATGCAAGGAGATTCGAAGCGCGGGAGCGGCGCTCCGCTCACAAATGGTGCGCTCTCCGTCTATATGGGAACTCGTCAGTCAGGCTGTGCGATTGGCGGGCGAGGCCAGTCCTCATACACCAAAGTTGACAGCGTTACTAGAATTTTATCGGACACTCGAAGACGCAAGCGTTGTGGACTCTTTGAGCCCAGAGTCCCGTCTCGCGGACCAGGTATATCGATTGAGCGCGAGTCTGTGCATCGATGGTTGCCCGGCGTGTCTGCATACGGGCAGCGACATTATGACTGGTTCGCTCGCAGAAGCCAGCACTAGCCGCCGTCTTTTGGAGCGATTCTCGCGGACGTTATGAGTCCCGACATGCAGTTCGATCAAATCAACTGAATTTTGAATCGCCTTCCTACGCGAGACGTTTGAACCCACTGCAAGACCTCAGCAGTTAGAGTGTCCAAGGTTGCGCTGCCTTCTGCCACTGCGCGCAGGTACGAAGCGACTGCATCACTGATCCCGAGCGCAGACAACTCTGTGCGAATGCGATCGGCCTCGTTTACGCATTGTTCGTACTCAGCATTACTTGCGTTACCAGGAAGCTGTTCCGCTAGGACCAGGACTCTCTGCTTCAAGCGAGCTACCCTCGTAGCAATGGCGGTAGCCTTGGGAATCTCCTTAAGCACGTCACCCAACTTCGTCGTGGGTACTAGCTGAGCGCTGATGTGATCCGACCACACGCGCACGGCGATTCCAGTAAGGCTTTGGACCTCAGCGGGAACGTTCGCAACTCTATTTCCGACCGCGTCAAGGTCTTTGGCGGTATTCACACGCGCCATGAGATTGCCCATGTCCGAAAGGCCGCGCAGCGTTGCCCCAAAAATCAGACGATCTTGTTCTCCCAATCTGTTTCGAATGTAGGGTGCTGCCTCCTGGAGACGCTCTAATTGCTCGAAGCTTTGCCGTTGATTGCGAACCGCGACCAGTGCAGAATCTAACGCTTCTCCCAGATCGCTCCGTTCGATCGCCGCTGGCAGCGAAGGCAAAAGATCTTCCAATAGGTCCAAAGGAGCGAGTTGGCTAGTGGGCTCAGCCATTAGTCTTCTCCAAACCCGCTGCTATCTGAGCACATATTGTCGTTGTCTTTTCTCCGAGAGCCTGGATCTCCGAGAGTCGATTGCTTTGGGATCCCTTTTGTGACGTCAGAAAGTTATTCACGTAATCATACAAGCCTTTGATCGTAGCTTCACCAATGCGCAGAGACTCGCACACATTCGTGAGCGGCCCGGCGGGCGCGGACAGAACCCAATCGAACATGGCGGCAATCGAAGGGAAGTTGGGGGCCGCAGGCAAGTCGCGCGCGCCATTCAGGAATGCCTCGACCTCGTCGGCAATTGCGGACACACCAGGATCCAGAAAACCGCGACCCTCGAGCTTCCGCTGCGCTTTTTGCCAGTTCTCAACTTGCAGAGGCGCTGCTTGAGGCAGGTGAGTCGTTACTCCGCGCACGACCTGATCCACGCGCTTCACATGCTCTCGAATACTGAATTCGCGCAGCATTGCCTCCAATTCGCATGCGTGCTCGTGCAGTCGCTCATATTCACGTTCCGGCAAGCCGCCGATTCGGTCCCGTGTCTCGGTTGCGTATTGTGATGTTTTCGCGATATCGGCAGTCTGTTCGGTTACCGCAATCTCCTTAGTCGGTGAGGGGCACAGTTGGAAGGTTGATTGGAGAGACAGGAGCGCGCTCGCCGCATCGCCTACCGCCGTGGTCCCAAATTCTGGAGAGTTCCCCTGTGGCAATTGAACCAACTGGCGGAGCATCTCTCTTACTTTGTCGTGGGAGCCACGCGTTTTTGAGAGGAGCTCATCCCACGAGGGAACGCGTTGTTCGGGAGAACTGGTCGCGTCCAGTTCATCGCTCAGAAGTTCTGACCAATTGCTTGCAGTTGTGCGCAAAGGCGATGAAGCGCCTCGTAACCATGCACGCACAGCAAGCACTTGAGTCGCCGCACCAACGACCGACCACGGCGTTCCGTCTTCGAGGAGCGGAATCTTCTTGGCAATGTGCTCACGGACGGCATGGCAGAGTTTGCGATGCATTCGTGCCACTAGACGGCGATGAACTTCGAGCAATGAGCCGCCTGCGGTATCGGTTTTCAGCGAAAGGAGACTGTCTAGCCCACCCTTGAGCCAGTCCTCGGCAGGCACAACGAAATGACGGGTATCTGACTTGCCAGTGCCTTCAATACGGATGCTGTTTTCGGTGAAAAAGCGATTCTTCCAAGCCACCGCGATCCCAAGTTGCGTCCACGGAAGCTTGAAAATAAACTCAACCAATTGTTTCTGCCAGAACGTTGGGTCTTCGAGTTTCTTGCCATCGCGCCAGGCGGCGATTTGATCGAGCCTCTTTTGGACTTGGGTACTGCTCGGCCCGGCGGTCGATGTCTTTGAAGACTTGCCGGTTGAAGCCGCAGGTCCGGCCGCTTGGTTCTTACTCGGAATATCGGTGAGCACATTCGCACTGGCTTCCTGCACCGGTCCTTGCTCTGGAGGAGTCCCCGCCCCCTCGTTCGGGGTTTGAGTTTGTAGGTTTGCTTCGCCGAGCCAGGGCACCCCGAAGGCCTCAAAGACCCCTCGCGATATTCCCGCAAATGCCTCACTAGTTCCGCTTCCCGTTGTCTCGAGTTTTTGTTTGTCTCCCCAAAGGGCGATAAGTCGCCGTAATCGGGCGTGCATGTTTTCATCGTCGACTGAATTACGAAGCAGCGTTTCACCAAGTCCAGTCAATCGCCGCACGGAGTCGGGAAGATACGCGACTTCAATTTGCGCCGAAGGGTACTGCCCCGTTTGAATCGTTTCCGGGTGTAATAGCGTTGGACTGAGAACACCCTGAATCATTCCTCTTGGAGTCTTCCACGTGTTGGCCCCAGCGGGGTCCTCTAAGGAAAGAAACATTCGTGAAATCGCGCCCGACGTAAACGGATATAGGCCAATGCCTTCAGATTCCCCGAATGCGAGATGGCAAGGCTCCTGGAACCGGCAATGTACGCACTTGTTGGGCAGGGGACCATCTGTCGACGAATACCAAGAAGCCAGGGTGTCGGTACCCGTTCGCACAGCAGCAAGGTACCTTGCGGCAAAAGCAACTTGTGAACCTTCATCGCGCAAGAAGGCAACGTCTTGAAAATGTTCATCGACCTGGGCGCCTAGGACCAGATGATAGGTGATCCTCTCCACGTAGTTGGCGTACGTGCGTAAATGTTGGTGGTAATAATCGGGGGTGATACCGACCACTGATATGAGGTCGCAGAGGTCGTCTTCGGCACGAGTTGTGCTCTGCGTAACGAGGACGTCGATCAGTTGATTGTCTATGCCCTGGAAAGTCGTGATGTCCTCCAGGAGCAAGACCAGCCGTCTACCTTCTCGTTTGAGACCGGCGCGGAGTTTGAAGAACAGTTCCCTCAGTTCGTGGCTTGATATGCCTAATAGGTTTTGGACGGCAGTGTTCATGCGGGCATTTAAGGCCTCCACGAGTTTTTTGCTCTGCGGCACTCGGTCTTCCAAACGTTGCCACGCGTCCCCTGGAGCCACTTTTTCCTTCTGGAGGGGATAGATCTCGTCTGCTTCCTTTTTCAGCAGTCGCAGAAAACGCAACATCTTTGTGCTGGGGTTCTCGATATAAGTCTGCAACGCCGAGAGTTCGGCCACATCATAGAGATTGAAGTCCGCGAGTGCAGAGTTTCTTCGACCCTCGGCCCCGGAAAGAATCTCCAAGATCCGTCGCGGTGCACGCCAGTGCTCAAGGACTGCATTATGATTGATCAGTTCATCCAGGCGCCACTCACCACTCCATTCCGAATGCAATATCGGCGATTCAAAAAAGTCCGGCCTCAGGGTCTGGGCCAACGAGGCCTGGAAAAACCTCGAACGGCCAATCAGTGTCGCTTCCTGCCGCTGCCCTATCCCTTGGAGAAGGTCCTGATAAGCCGGCGGCAGTTTGTTGCGCAACTGCCGCAAGGTCCCTTCCAGGCTGCCATCTGCGCGCTGGACGAGTAGAACGAGATCACTCTCACTGGACCATTTCACGCGAAGCCATCGGATTAAGTGAGACTTGCCGGAACCTGCTTCTCCCTCGACGACGCAGAAGGCATGCCGAAGATTTGGGCGGATTAAGCTCGCCAGCAGCGCATCCTCATGGGGCTCACCGATTTCCGTCGCATGGGACCCCTTTATATCGAATCCAGTAATGGGGAGATGGGTGGCCATGAATTGGGCTTCATGTCCCTCCAGAGCCTCGGTCGCGAGGACATGTCGGGCATCGTCGCCGCTCCAACAGGCGAAATGGATGGGGTAGGAAGCGGTCATACCAAACCGTTGATCACGATGGTTTTCATATACTTCAGTTTGTGCCCGGGATCGGGTGCAAGTTGAATGGTATCGGACGCGTCTCCTGGTGCTTTTACGGTAACGACTCCATCGTCATGTAGTTCCCGTATTCCATTGCTGAGCACGATTGAAAGTTGCGCGGTCTTGGTCCGCATCCGCAAACTGGAACCGATCGAATTGAAGAGAACACCGCCATCGATGTACGGCATCTGAGGCGCCAACGCAGTCAGGAACGTATTCGGGTCAAGTTCCGTATCGAAGCCTAGAGTGGTTCCAAGGTGTCGCACTTCTCTTGCTAGCCGCGTATAGATGTACGGGAAGAAAGAAGGAAGTGTCGGGGGTACGTCGATGCCCAGTCCTACGAAACACGCCCAATTTCGCCAGAAAGGATACTTGGTCGGATTGAAGATCGGGTCGCCACCAGTTTCACTCCCTTGAAGATCCTTAACCACCTTATCGGCGAGTTGGTCCCTGGTTAACTTCACGATCCACTCCGTTCCCGCCGATAATTCGCACTGCACTACAAACCAGGCAAAGACCTGCAAAATAAGATAGTCGGGGTCCTCGGTCGCGGTCTCGCGTAAACGCGCATGGACCAGATCTCCAAAAGCCTCTAAGGTGCTTGGGACATCCGGTATCGACAATTGAACGGAGTCAGTACCGGTCGCTACGAACTTAAGGCTAGTGGCCGCCCCAATGGTCTGTTTCGCCGCGCTAGGATTCGGTGGCGAATTCTGGATTGCCTTCCCCCCGCTCACTCGGCGTATGTTGGGGACCAGCCATTGGATCACCTCGTCGCGGTTTAATTCCCCCCCATGCGCAGCCAGCAGGTTCAGTAGCGACCACACCCGTTCTGGACTACCTTGCGTGTCTGACAGCAGACTCATTGCAGTGCCCCTAACTTTTCCAGAGCATGTTCGTTATAAGGAGCCAGTTTAGAGGCAATTTGCGACAGGGGTCGACCATCAACTTGTTCCCCGGCCGCTGCAACAACAACGAGTTGCCGATGATTGGTGTCCTGCAGCCAACTCTTGGCCATTTCTAGCAGTCGCTTCCTAGTTTCTGCGTGAGCGCCGAATGGAAACAAAATGGCGCAGGGCAGTTCAGCGAGGGCCCACTCTTGGCGAAACAATTCGTCGATTTCTAATACAAAACCAAGACGTGCATGTGAAGCGGACAGGAACTCGACGCATCGCTCACCCAAACCATCCGGTACGACAAATTGCTCTACGCCAACGCCCACTAAGCGGCCCATGAGAGTCGCCAGTCCTTTTTCATAACTCGGATCCTCCGGATGCACGATCGTCAACCCCAGAACCAGCCGACCGCATGTTCCCGTGACAGGCGCTTGCCACACACTGCGTGCCCCACCAAATCGCACGCGAGTGGGCGGAGTGACATTCTGGGCGCGGCACCAATCGCATCGCCCGCATTCCGCGACAGCAGGTCTTCCCGTTTCAATCAACTCAAAAACACCAGCCAGTAGGCATTCGTCCGCCCCGCCATCGAGCAATTTTTCAAAGCCCGATACTATTTGTCTAGCGGATTGCTGTTCCCGCTCTCGTAGGTCGAAGAGTTCCTGGAAGTATCCCTGCCCCTGACGGCCCTCCTGCAGGAGTTGGGATTCGGCTATTTGAATCGTCCACGACGGCTCTTTCTTAACATCTTCGTCGACCGCCAGGACCTGGATGGCGCCCGTTCGTTGCAGAAGATTCAGCAGCGCCATATTCCATTGCCGATTCAGTTTTCCCGTTTCCGGCCCAAGTCCCACCCGAGCCGCATCTAGAGGTATCCGAACCACAGGCTCGCCGGTCTTAGAATCACGGTCAAACCGTCTCCGTCGACGAGCGGCGTCGAGCATTGCTTTCCAGCGGGGCACGGCCAGTTCGAGAGTGAGCCAATCACCAGTTGCTAAACTCCTAGCTGTTTGCAAGTCATCACGTTCTGACGATTTCTTATGACCCGCCCTCTTAGTCCACCAAAAGCATGCAGCCATCGCTTGATGTCCGTCTCGCGCGGCACGGCCGATCTCCTGATAGTAACGGGACGGTTGCTCCGGCATGCAGCAATGTACGATTGCGCGCACGTTTCCTTTATCGACACCCATCCCAAATGCGGACGTAGCAACTATCAGATCGATTTCATCCTTTGCCCAACGATCCACTACCCGGGCCCGCTCCTCCGAGTCACTGACCTCACCCGTGAAAAGCTCGATGCGTGAAAATTCGCGTTTACGCAACCGCTCATAAAGCGAGTTAGCGGTCTTGATCAGCGTTGTGTAAACGATGCAGGGGCGAGGAATGAAATCAAGAGCAGAAAGGACGAGTTGGTCGCGGCCCTCAGCGGATGTCGAGTGGTGAACGCTGATATCGAAGTCATACCGAGGAACCTGGGAATCGATCTCCAAAAACGGACCGTCATTGCCGTAGCTCTTCCGCAGGACCTCGCGAGCGCCATCATGAATAGTGGCCGACAGAAGTATGCAACGGAGTGATGAATTTACGCCGCGCAGGGCCGCGACTAATCCGGACAATCGTTGGAAATCGGGCCGGAAGGTGCGCCCCCAACTTTCAATGATATGCGCTTCGTCGATGAACAGTGCGTGCAATTGCCCTTTCGCCGCTGACGGTTTTTCCTGAAGCGGGCGTGCAGCCATCATCAGTTCATTCCAGTTGTTCAGCGCCAATTCCGGAGAAAGGAACAAAATGGGCACCTCACCGCGGACAAAGGATTGAAGAATCTCTTCCCTTACAGTCCGAGAGTGGCTGCCGGTTAGAGCCCGACTTGACTCCAATCCAGGGATGGATCTAGTCGAGCGTTCCTGGTCAAGCGCCAAAGCTACCGTGGGCACAATCACCACCGCAACAGGACGTTCCTGGTCACTGGTCTCTCTCCACCAACGAGTGCCCATCTGAAAGAGCAGACTCTTGCCAGTACCAGTAGGCATCGTCACAATCATCGTCGCTGCCGGCGGCATCGTGACCAGGGCGCGGACCGCGGCCTTCTGTGTCGCAGTTGTATAGTGTGCGTAACCGGTGGTTCGCATCAATATGGCATCGCCTAAAACCGGGTCTTGCAGGCGGCGTGACTGTGGATCGAGGGACATGATGACGCGCAAGCTTGCCGGGAGTTCCTCCCGCAGCGCGCGATTCTCTTGCAAAGCAAGATGCAGGGTTCCTTTAGTGGGTTCGGACGCGTGGAGTCCAAACCGTCTCAAAGTGGGCAATTTGTCAGAAGGAATACCCACTTTGCTGGTGGGCACAACAGCGAATCCACCCGCTAGTCGAACGAGTTCTCTAAGCAGCACACCTCGGTCCGCGAAACTGGCGTTCCGTTGCGCAAGGCACTTAAGGCAACGTTCAACACCTCGATGACGCCATGCGAACGCCTCATTTTCAGGAGTACTCTCGTCGGTAATTGCACCGACGATAGCATCTGCGAATTGTCGAAGTTCGGTAGGCATCAGCGGCCGCCAACAACTAAGGCGAGTCCCTCGATTTCGATTTTCTCGTCTGCAATTGCGGCAATGACTTGTAGTCGAGCTTTCAATTCCCGCTCTGCATTCTCTGCGCTCGCGCCGGTCGATGTCGACTGCAGCCACCGTAAATAACCGACTTCTTGCCGCAAATCTGAAGAAATATTCCTTGACGCCTGTTCTACCAACGCGCTGCGCCCCCTGCGGATCTGGTCGATCGCGTCCGAAACGGCTCGGCGAACAAGAGGCCAAGTCACAACCACGTCGACTAGACGCGCTAGTTCATCCGGTTGTATGTTTCTATCACTGGTCAGCAACGTTCGATGAGATATGCGCCGCGCCAGACCGGCGTCAGTCACCGAGGAGAACCTATCTTCTTTGGGCGAAAGTTCAAGCACGATATTGCCTATTTCCGGCCACTGAAACCTTCGTAGGCGTGCGAGCAAACCCGGACTGGGGTCGTACCCATCAAGCCGAGCATAATTAAAAGAACAACGGGCCAGCACCAGGAGAAACAACTTGCCGCGATGTTGCGGGCCTAGGTCGCGTGCAAAAACGCTCGCACGACCGTCCATGGATTGCTCGACATCTTCGACAAGCGCCTCGATGAGTTGATGCCCAGGACCGAAGAATTGCATCGACTCATGGTCAAGGGCCACATCACGATTGAAGGTACCCGAAATAAAGAATGTCGCGTCGCCACTTCTACTTGATCTCTTAGGGGCGAACCTCGGAAGCGGCCGGCGTAGTTCGTCTGCCTTCCACTCGAATTCCCAAGACGAATTCCGCTGTTCCCGTGTTCTAATTCCAACGACTTCAGCCCATCGAGTGAATGCTTCCTGCTCCATAACCCCTTGGTTTGTATCGTTTAAGAGTTTCGCTAGTTCCGTGGCCTCCCCGAGTTGGCGTTTGGACGTGTCTAATGCCAGTTCAAACGCTTCATCGACGGATTGTAATTCAAGAGTAATTCGGCCTCTGAGATCCTCCGCTACTGCCTCGACGCTTTCCGCGCCGTGACAGGCAGCTTGACTGAGACGCCGCTGCAGTTCCGGCAAGACAAATTCAATGCCGCCCAGCGATCTCTCATAAACTCCAAAGACATTCCGATGAACATCGATCAAAGCGGACTCGTTCGCTTCTAGCCCTCGAAGCACCACCGATGCCACGGGTCGGGACGTGCCTCGTCCGACGCGGTCCAATCGGCCAATGCGCTGTTCCAGTCTCGAGACTGACCAGGGTGTGTCCAGGTGCAGCACGGCTGCAGCATTTTGGAAATTCCGGCCTTCGCCTCCCAATTCATCCGAAATCAATACCCGACAGGTTTTACGGTGCTGGAACTTCAGAGCAGCCGCCGCTAGTTGATCTTCCTCCAACATATGATGAAATTGCTCGACCTCAAACTGCCCAAGTGCGCCATGAAGATAATCGGCGAACTCGGCCACGATGTGAGCCTCCTGTGAGAAAACCAGAACTTTATTTCTCGGGTCCGCCAATAACAGTGTCCGAATCCAGGAGGCGGCCGTCCGAAACCGAGCGCAACCAGCGTCCTCCTTTTCCTCTTCTTCGGATTTCCATTCCTGGGTGACGCTGATTGCGACCCTAAGCCAATCCGACTCACCGGGCAACGGGCGAGTAGTTCTCACTATTTCTTCGATCAGGTACAGTTCTTCGGCCGGACCAGGATCCGCTATCAGGAGTTTCAATAAGTCTGTCTGACGTTTAGCTTTCAGTGCTTCCGACAGAATGCGCTGGCGCACCGTAAAAAGCTTAAGTGCATGCTGGGGCGTCGTGCAGGCGATCCGCGCATATAGTCCACGGAGAGCAACTTGCGTGTTGTCTAGACCTTCGGCCGGCAGTCCACGCAAGTGGTTGCCGAGCTGAATTTCTGAGATCGACGGGGAATACTGGAGGATCTCGAGGGTCCGGTGACTCGAGATAACATCCTGCCCTTGGACCGTTATCCGCCGGGTGCGAATAATTCGGTGGTCAATTCGGTGGAATTCTTGAACATAAGATACGAGTTCATCCGCTGCTTCCGCAACGCCTTCTTTAAGTTGGGCAATTAGCTGGGCAACAACTGGCTCATTGCGAATGACCGCATCCCATTCGCTAGCAATGTACTGAAGTTCCTCGCGATCCATTCCCCCCTTTTCACGATTGGCAGCAGCAATGAACTTCACAGTGGTGCTAAGGCGATCCCATATGTCTCTTTGTCTCTCGATCTTTCGTCTCAAAGAGTCACGATCAAGAGGGTCGTACGCTCCTGGCGCAACTAACGATAGCAGCCCAATTAGTGAATCGATTTCTCTTTTCGAGGGTGTGGCTGAAAGGGCCAGAAAACCATAGGAGTTCTCGGCTAGCTTACGCAGGAAGGAGTACAAGCCGGTATCCGGCGAAAACTGATGCGCTTCGTCGACGACGACCAGATCCCATAGTTTGGAGGCCAAGGCTTCTTGAAGACTTGAATGCTGTTCCAGCGCCGTTGTGGAGACTATAAGGCGGTCTTCTTCAGACACCTTCTCCGCCAAGATTCGGTTTTCGCGAAACATCGAAGCGTCAATATGTCGGTAAGCACGGGCGCCAAAGCGAAGATACAGTTCAGACTGCCACTGCCGGCTCATCGTCCCAGGGGCGATGACCAGCACCTTCAGCGCCGGATTCTCGGCGATCAGCGATTGGATTACGAGTCCCGCTTCAATAGTTTTTCCGAGGCCAACTTCGTCTGCCAAAATGAAGCGTGGTGTGCGGTCCCAGAGGACTCGGCGTGCAGCATACAATTGATGTCCGAGTGGGTGGATCCGCGCTCCGACGAAGGCTGGGATGCCTTCGGTGTCTTCAAACCACTGCGCCGTGACCTGGCGCAAAGCCCAGCGGTTAAAGAATGGTCTGGGCCCTCGCCATCCATGCGCTTCGAACAGCCCTAACGGATCGCCGCTCAAGGGTCCTAACGGGGTTAACGCTGTCTCGGGCAGGACTTCCTCTTCAGAGCCAACAGAGACCCGATAATCCCAGAGGTGTTCTGTGGAGGAAGGCTCGATACGGGATAAAACCCTAGCGGGCGCATGCTCGTCAGAAGATGTCTTGCTCTGGTCACTTGCAGTTGCAATTTGGACTGGAACGCCACCGAAAAGGCGGTACCGAGTTAACTTACATTCTGGCAGTCGCATCCGGTGAATAGCGCCGCTCCATTCGAAGCGAACCGTAGCGATTCCATCTTGGTTCCATGCAATGATGCGCCCTGGACCGCTCTCCGAACTGTTAAGGTCTCTCACCAGAGAGCCAATGGGAAACCGAGGCGCTGAAGTCTGCGGGCGATGCAAGTTAACCTCTATAAGGGAACCGATCTACCATAACGCAGTCAACAGCTTACCGCGACAAGAATTGCCATAGTGACAAACAGAAACGCGCTAAAATTTTAGGGTAATCTTGCAAAGCCGTAAATTTGAATCAAGTGGTTTGGCATTTGATCCAGAGGTACAAATGCTATGGTTGCTGGAATTGCTCAGTACATATAGTGTGCATCACTGCTTTGTCAGGTTGAGCGAAGCGGTGTTCGCCTGCGGGCCAATCAGCACGCTGCGTGATGTCATGTCTGCCGTGCCAGTAAGGGATGCGCCCGCGACCGTTCCGTGAAACGTAATTTCTATCGAACCCATTGGGAACTGGTTCTGGCCGGAGAAGGTTACAGCGTCCTTCGAGACGACGCCAGACGTGATCGGGACCTGGACACGTCCGCCCTGCGGATGCGTAAAGACAAGAGTTCCGGTGATGGCGTCGCCATTTTGATTCAGCGTCAACTCTGCAGGTCCTTGCCACTTGTCTTTGCCTCCCGCAGCGCTCGCCTGAATTGTCCCCTTCCACACCCCGGAGATGTCGTGGCGCAACACGCAGCCGGTGAGTGAAAAAATGGCGAAAGAGAGAACGATTAGTGCGACCGACAATGGCTTATCACGCATTTTTATTCCCCCGTTACTCGGAAATTGATGCAGAATATAGCCGCCCAGACGAACGGGCCTTGCCCCAGCGCCCCTTCCCGCTGACCGCAATGCCTTGGCCAGCATCTTACCTCGAAAGGTCGGCAGCAGTTCTCGCCGACGGAAATTGCTGAGCATCGTCAACTTCTCCTGGGCACTGTTTCGAGCTAATTCCTGCGCCCGGCAGCTTCGCGGCTTATGCTTTCCCGGTTCCTCCCGAACGGCACCGGTCCTTCCGAATAAAACAACGACCATCATCGCTGGAACCTTGCGCTTGCTTTCATATCCACATTGGAGTACTTAAAGAAGACTTCAGTCTGAGGTGAACAAATGCAAGTACAAGCACCGAAGGGGCAGTATCGCGTCATAGGACTGGACCCAATCGACACGCTCACATCGCCGAGCGGGCCGCTCTGGAAAGACTGCGAAACGTTCCAAGAAGCACGAGACTTGGCGGATGGCAATAGAGACTTGTACGTCTGGGTCTACGTATACGATGACGCTGGCGAGCTTTTGTACGAGACAGGCTCCTACGCCGGCCAGCTTCAAGGGATTCAAGAGCTAAACCAAGAATCTCCCGGCGGGTCTAAAGCGAAATCCTAAGAAAGTCGCCTCAGTTCACCAGGTCAGCCGCGACCCTCTTGTATTCGTGGCCTCAGCCTACGTGGCCGTCCCCCGCCGATTCTTGCTAAGTTCCGGAAGTATCCTTTTTCTGCCACGCATTTCCCGGGGCACTGCTTCGGGCCTGTTCCCGCGGTCCCGTCTCCGTGATGCATAAAACGCACTTCGCGGCTTCTGCTTTCCCAGTTTCTCTCAAACAACAGGTCCCCTCCATAAAGCAGCCGCTCGCTTTGGGAGTACCGCTAGTACGACATGAAGTAGCCCGAGATAAAACCCGGCACCAGTTCCGCGCATCCGTAACAGTACAGCCCAGCGACGCAAGGGGTGTCGGTCCGTGCATGCGCGTTTCTCGAAGCTCTGGCTCTCTGTTTCTCTTGTGGTGCTTGCTTTCGCGGGCTTCGCCGCGGTCTCCCGGAAATACATCTGGCTTTACGTTACACGAAGAATTGACCCACCACCGCCAGTTGCCGATCTGCTACACGATCCGCAAACGTCGTCGAATCCCGAAGTTTTGCTTCAGGAAGCCAATCGACTCGCTTGGGTTTTCAACTGGCCGAACGCCGGGCCCCTCTATGCTCGGGCCGAGGAACTATTCAGCTTAAAGGGCGATACTCGGAATGAAATCTATGCCCGCGTCGGAAGGATTCGCGCCCAATCGGAGACGATGTCCTGGGTTGACGTGTCGAACGTTCTCGGAGAGCAGCTTCAGTTGCCCGCTGCCAAGACCGACCTGAAGTTACGTCTTTGGTGCCTTGCAGCGAAGGGATACACCGATTTGGAGATCAATCCGGCCTCTGCTAAGCGCGCTTGGGCGGAGGCGCAAGCAATTGCCCATCGGTTAGGGCAAGCGCAATGGGAAGCGCGGGCCGAGGGCGAACTCGGAATTATCGCCTTCCTTGAAGGTAACAGCCGACGCGCTGCAGTAATGGTCGGTGACGCAGTTTTGTCAGCGAAGGCGAGCGGCGATGTGGGCGGGCAGGTTCGGATGCTGGAGATGCTCGGAAACGGATTCAATGAGGCCAAACGATATGGAGACGCCATCGCGTTTTTCGAGCGCGCCTTGAAGATCTCCGGCGCAACACCCGATGCCGGATTCCCATACATGGCATTCGAAGGCGAGTCCCAGGCCTTGTTTAGCCAGGGCAAGCTGTCGGAGGCCAGAGAGAAGCTGGAGCGTGCATTAGCCGTTGCGCGCGAGAATCAAAAGCTTGGACACGAAACCATGATTCTCCAGTTGTTGGGCGAGCTCGAAATGCGCACGGCAAATCGCCAAGCTGCAATGGCGTATCTCGAACAATCGCGCGAGCTCGCACAGAAATACAGTTTCTATCGAACTCTGGGCCAATCAATGATCGATTTGGCCGCGCTTTACAGAGATGCGGGCGACCTGAAATCCGCCGAAGAGCGAGCCATCATAGGAGTAGACGCCAGCAGGCACGTGGGAGACCGATATTACCTTCCGCGCGATCTGACTGTTCTTGCTGACCTCAAAGGTCGGCGCGGCGCAGTCCGGGAGGCCGGAGCACTCTATGAAAATGCCGAGGATGTAATCGACGGAATGCTCGTCAACCTGAATGAAGCCTATTGGACCAGCTCGCTAGCCGGCGCAATGAGCGACACCTATCTGCGGCACTTTGATCTAGAAGCGCGCCAGGGAAACGTCGAGCGCGCGTTTAGCGTTTTGGAGCGGGTTCGAGGACGAACAGCAGCGGCCCTGTTGGAAAACAAGGTCTCACTACGTAACGACGAATCGCCTGACGTGCGTGCCTTGGAAGATGCTGTCTCGGACCTGCAACTTCGGTTACTCAGCTCGGAGAATCCAAAGGAGCGCACCGGCCTTCTTGACCAATTGGTTGAATTCGAGCGCCGCCTGGAATGGACGCGCACAGAACGAACGGAACCGAAGTCCCGTTGGTTTGATAAGCCAGCAGCGCTCAAAGCAATTCAATCCGCTTTGCATCCTGAGGAAGTTGTCTTGGAATACGTGCTCAGCGACCCGCATTCGTATTGCGTTTGGATATCGAGGAACGACGCAGGTGTTCAGGTACTGCCCGAAGGACGGAAACAAATCGAAGACCTCACACGGAAATTCCTCGAAAGCGTAAAGGCTAGGCGCGGTGATGACGCTGCCGCCAAGCAGCTCTACACCATTCTCATCGAGAAACTTCCTCCCGAATCGAACCGCGAGAACGTCATCGTTATTGCGGATGGAGTGTTGCATTTGCTGCCGTTCGATATCCTTCGCGACGCCGACGGTGCACTGTTATTGCAAAGCCGGACAATTAGCTACGCTCCCGCTGCCACCGTGCTGCAAGTTCTGCGAAGTGAACCCACGCCCGCACTCAGGCAACATGCGTTCTTGGGAGTCGGCGACCCTCCTTATCAGAATCAGGGGCACATTTCGGCGAAGCTCGAAAAGCCGAGTGGATTTCAACGAAGGCTTGAGCGGGACCTATCGGACGCATTTGGGGCAACCCTTTATGATCTCCCCGCGACGCGTGAGGAGGTCCTCGCCGCCAGCAAAACAATTGGCCCCGACTCCGTCATACTTCTCGGGCCGAATGCTACCGAAACCGCGTTCAAGGCCGAACCGCTAGCAGACTTCAAAATCGTTCACATTGCAGCCCACGGATTTGTTGACACGCAATTCCCGGAACGGTCGGGCTTGGTCCTTGGCGTTGACCCTTCTTCTCACGATGACGGCCTGTTGCAGGTGCGCGAGATTATGCGACTGCATTTCAATGCTGACCTCGTGACGCTCTCCGCCTGCAATACCGGTGTTGGAAAGATCGAAGGGGAAGAGGGTGTAACTAATTTGGTCGAAGCCTTCCTCGTTAGCGGCGCGAGGGCGGTTGCCGCGAGCCTTTGGAGCGCCGACGATACGTATACCGGAAAACTTATGGAGCGCTTCTACACCCACATCGCTGAAGGACAACCGAAGGCAGCTGCCTTGCGACAGGCGAAACTGGATTTGCTCGCGCCAGATGGCCGCGTGTCACCGTATTATTGGGGAGCGTTTGTTTTGGTCGGAGAGGGAGGAACCGCGATCCCGCTGGGGAAATGATGACTCTCGACGCTCAAGCCAAAGAGAAGATTTATTCGCGAGTTTGCGACCTTGTGACGCGCAAGCATTTCGATCCCGGAATGAACGGCGCGATTTGGGAGGAATTGTCCAAGGCTAGGCGAGATGAAATTCTGCGAAGCAGCACGGACGAGGAGTTCGAGAGGAAAATCCAAGACCTGCTCAATGAGCTAAAGACGAGCCACACAGGTTTCCGTCACGTCAAGAGCCCAAACATCCCAGGCCGGCACGCCATTAGCGCCACGTTCATGCGCTGTAACCTCGACGGCGAGCAGCGCTGGATGTTCCAGGACGTTCATGAAGGCGGGCCGGCGCATGTTGTCGGATTACGCCCAGGGGACATTCTGCTTCAAGTTCGAAACCGAGAACTGAAACCGCCTGACGCGCCTATTTTCCCGCTTGATGAGGAATCACAATACGCAGTGCAAAAACCGGACGGTAAGCACGTCGTCGGCACCTTAACCGTCCCATCTCCCAGATCAAAGAAGCATCCTGTAATCGTCCCGAAGGCAGTGCTGTGCTCTCAAATGCCGGATGGGATTGGCTGGTTGAAGGTGACCATGTTTCCTGGCGCGGTCGGCATTGATCTGGCCAAAATGCTCGACACAGCGTTTGCCCACATCAAAGAGTCGACACGACTCATCGTTGATCTCCGCGGAAATACCGGAGGCGGAATCGGCGGTTTGCGTCTAATGAGCTATCTGACGCCAGGAAAGAAAGAAGTTGGATACAGCCTCACCCGCGCACGCAAAGAGAAAGGATATGCGCGAGAGAAATTACCCAGATTCAGCCGGATTCCATCGCACAAGGCCACGCTTCTCTGGCTGGCGCTCCGCTACGGCTTCATCGACAAATCGATTCTCGTTGTCACGGAAGGTCTCGGGCCGCAGCGATTCCACGGGCGCGTCATCATTCTGATAAACGAGCACACGTCAAGTGCGGGCGAGATGGTGGCTGCATTTGCAGAGGAAAATAGCCTCGCAAGGATTGTCGGAAAAAGGACTCCGGGACGACTGTTGAGTGGCAGTGCATTCAAAGCGGGTTTTGGTTACATTGTTGGATTGCCTGTTGCTGCGTACCTGACGTGGCAAGGGAAACTCATTGAGGGAAGAGGTGTAGCACCGAGCGTTCCCGTGGAGTTGCCAGCTGAACAGCTGTTGGGGGGCGAAGACCCTCAGATGCAAAAGGCGTTGGAGATCGCGCGTAGTATGTGACGCGGCAAGCCAATGATAAAAACTCAAGCTCCGCGATGAATGGCGATTCCATGTAAACACCGTGCAACACAGGCATTAATGCGCTAGTTGTTTGGGGCATTTCGCAGAATCTCATTTACAGATTGGGATGCGATTAGCGCGTGTCTAGCCTCCTGTGTGCTCTCAATGCATCCACAATGTCTCTGATCGATTGCGTCACTAGCCAAGGAACCTCGAGTTGCATACGGTGTCCGCTTTGGGGATCGATCAGCAGCAGACTGTCTGCAGACATTTGCACCATGTCGTACAATTGGCGAAGACGCTCGGCATTGATTGTGTAGCTCTCGGCCCCCAATGCGATAAGAGGCATCTGCCCGTAGACGTGCTCCTTGCCCGCACGGTCCTGTTGCAACTCTTCCGCCTCTTCCGCCCACCAATTTTGCCAGTCCTTGAAATCAGGCGAAACTCTGATGTGACTGTGCTCCCAGCGCCAGATTAATTGCGCTTCCGGCGGAATCTTGTTCAAAGGGGGTTGGAGCTGCTCCTCCGCCTCTTTTGCAAGCTGCGCCAATGATGCGTCGAGCATCTTTCGCGCTTCCACCGTGTAAGGAGGCGCGGAGCTCCCGGTTAGAGTTTGCGGCGGCGGGATAACGGTCCCTTTTGCCTGACTGGGTAGGCGTTTGCCAGCCATGATAATATCTATGTGAGTGCAATCAACAAACACGATTCCACCCACCTCGCCGGGATAAACAGATTTATAAACTTGGTCCAAGAGCCCGCCCATCGAGCTCCCAACCAGTACCAACGGAGGAGCAATCTGCGCTTTCTCCAGGAGTCGGTGAAGTTCAAACACTTGTTGGTGCAACGTACGTGGTATAGGCCCTGCATCGCTAAAGCCGTCATAGGCCCTGTCATAACTGCAGACGTGCGTGAAGCGGGCAATCTCCGGTTGGACTAAAGCCACTCCGATGAAACACCTCCCAGGCCATAATCAAGAACCACAGTCGGAGACCCTTCTCCTCGGCAGTCCAAATATAGCTTGTAGCCGCCAATGTCGATCATTCTCCCAGACGCTTGTGGTTTGGATTGTCCCGCTCGTAGCCCGAAGCAGCAAGCACAAGCAAGACAATTCCAATGGCCCAAGAGTGAATAAATCTCACGCATTCCCCCGTGTCTCTTGAGATGCCGCAATCTGACCGAGTCTCTCGATTCTCTTCGATGTCTATTGCAAAACCAGCGAGTAAGACCCCCAACTTAGCTGGGGTTTACGAAGCTGCACAAGGTATTTTCCAGACCGTAGAGAATTGAGGGGCAGCATTACTTCGAGCGAAGTGATATGTTCACTCAACTTGGCTGTACCATTACTTCTTGCGAGCTCTTCACCTGAAAGCGTTACAATGCGCACGTCGTAAGGTCCCTCACTACTTCCAAGCGGCAGCAAGATTTTTACCTTTTTGGCTACGCGGTTGAGCTCCAATGGTTGCTCGTCTGGATTCGTCTCCGTCCCTCGCGCTACAGAGCGATTCCGCAAATCCAGGATGGCAGTCTGAGTCGCCAGATTGTCGTTGCGACTACGGAGCAATGCCCAGCCCGCGACTGTGGCGACGAGAAGAATTCCAGCGGCGG